>Ga0207828_100068_pt1 | contig 151756 bp, 137 predicted proteins | sample TtaePargueraPR_11_FD_187276 | JGI IMG/M metagenome (GOLD analysis project Ga0207828, IMG submission 187276) | Aerobic enrichment media microbial communities from Bioluminiscent Bay, La Parguera, Puerto Rico - Tt and P2 (3) (SPAdes) | ecosystem: Environmental > Aquatic > Marine > Unclassified ... | reverse complement strand
CGCCTTCTGTTTATACCGCTTGACCAGCTTGCTGGCTTCCTGAAAGGCCCAGACGTTGCTGTTAAGTGCGGCATCTCGAAGATCGGCTGTCATTTTTGAAACCTTGTTTGTCAGTTGTATCGTTGAAATCACATGGAAATCTTATGCACGCCCGATCACCCGGATCGCGTGCGTGCGCGAAGCTATACCTCACTTTGTCCCAAGATCAAGCCTCTGTTACGCATGGCTGCCAAATAATCGCGGAACGCATCGTAATTTTAGCAGCCCTTCTCCACATAAAACAGGCATGGGAAAAACCTAAACAGAGGCCCCATGCCCCCCTATGCGTAAGTGTAGTTGAATTCCGGCCATACAGTCCAGATATCCAACCCAAGCGCGCACGCGGAAAAGAATTTAAATTTTTCGCACAATATCCGCACGCAATAACGCAGATAAGAACTGATCAAAAACCATACGGAAAGATAAAGCCACGACCGGATTCAGTTTGATGTTTTCGTGTTGTTATGGGGAGCCACAACAAGGTGACGCACGATCAGGTCGTCCAACAAGGAAGCGACGAGCTTTCGCCAGACAGTGCCGATCAGAGATTTGAACGCGTGGTCGAATACGCACCAAATGCCATGATCCTGATCAGCGCAGGAGGCCTTATGGAAATGGTCAACGCCCAGACCGAAATCATTTTCGGTTATGCGCGATCCGAATTGCTTGGCCAACCGATTGAAATGCTGGTGCCCGAACGGTTTCGCGCGCGCCACCCGGCCCTGCGCGGGTCGTTTTCAAAAAACCCGAACCCGCGTCCGATGGGCCCGGGACGGGATTTATATGCCTTGCGCAAGGATGGCAGCGAGTTCCCGGTCGAAATCGGCCTGAACCCGATCACCAGCGGCGACCGCCACCAGATCCTTGCGGCGATTTCCGATATTTCCGAACGCAAGCATCGCGAAGAACAGATCGCGCGATCCCTTCGTGAAAAGGAAACCCTGCTTTCCGAGGTCCATCACCGGGTCAAAAACAACCTGCAGATCGTGCATAGTCTTCTGGATATGCAAACCAGCTCTGTCATGGACAGCCAGGCCCGTCAGGCGCTGATTGACAGTTGCAACCGTGTGCGATCAATGGCGCAAATCCACCAGTCGCTGTATCAAAGCGAAGACATCGCCAAGGTCAATTTTGCCAATTTCTGCGAAGGCCTTATTTCATCGCTTTTTGCCGCCTATAATATCGACATCGAACGCATCCGCGTCATTACCGACCTGACGGAAGTCGAACTGGCCATTGATCAGGCTGTTCCATGCGGGCTGATTGCCAATGAATTGATTTCCAATGCACTGAAACACGGCTTTTCTGACGGTTACAGTGGCGAAATCCGGGTCTCCACACGCATGGAGACCGAAAATGTCGTGGAACTTTGCGTTTCAGACACCGGGCGCGGCATGCCCAGGGATTTCAACATGTCGACAAATAGCGGCCTTGGCTTGCAGCTGATTGAATTGCTGGTCGATCAGATTGGCGGAAATCTGGTCGTTGATACTTCAAGAGACACCACCTTCATCATCCGGTTTACTCTGGGAAACTGAAAAGGAACTGATCGGGGATGCATCATCCGGTCCATGTCATGATTGTCGAGGATGAACGCGTAATTGCCCTGCATTTGCGCAAGCAACTCGAACGACTGGGCTATGAGCGCACAAGCGTTCATAACGCCGGCTATGATGCACTCAAGGCAATCGAGCGTGATCCGCCCGACATCATCCTGATGGATATCCGTATTGATGGCGATATTGACGGTATTGAAACGGCTGCGGGCATTCCACCGCACCTGTTGATCCCGGTGATCTATCTGTCTGCCCATTCCGAAGACGCCACCCTTGTCCGTGCGCAGAAAACCCGTCCCTATGGTTTTCTGATCAAGCCGTTTTCCGAACGCGAACTGCATGCCACCATTCAGATGGCCCTTGAACGTCGCGTTGCCGAACTGGCCCTTCGCGATACGCAGCAACGTCTGTCACTGGCAATGACAGCCGCCCAGATGAGTTGCTGGGAAATTGATGTTGCCACCCGTCAGGTCCAGCGCACCGGTCTTGGCAGTTTCAGCCATCTTCAGGAAACCGAAACCATCACCGAAAGCTGGGATGATTTCCTTGAACGGGTGGCCCCCGAAGATCGCGCCATGGTCCGCAAGGCCTTTACCTTTGCCATTCACAATGGCGAGTTCTACGACATCGTTTTTCGCACCATTGATGAAGAACGCGGATATCGCTGGCTGCGTGCACGCGGCAAACTGTTTCCCGCGGATCGCACCAGCGCGATGCGCATCATCGGCATGACCCAGGACATCACCGATCAACGCCATACCCAGGATAAATTGCGCGAAGCCATGGCGGTCTATGAGACCACGCAGGATGGCATCCTTATTCTTGATCCCAAACTGAATGTCACCAATGCCAACAAGGCCTATTACCGGATTACCGGGGCCAATGCCAAAAACACGCTGCATCATCCGCCCTATTTCATAACCCCTGAAAAGCTGCCCGCAGAACAGTACAAGGAACTGCTTCTGGCCTTGCAAAATCGCAAACACTGGCATCAGGATATTGATACCCAGAATACGGGCGGCGGTCCGATATCGCTGGCGATCCAGATCATCGGGGTCGAGGATGATGACGGTAAACTGACCCATTTCGTTGCCATCGTTTCGGATCGCACCGCCATCCGGCAAGCCGAACAGGAATTGCATTACCTTGCCCAGTATGACGGCCTGACCAGCCTGCCCAACCGTCTGCTGGCCACCGACCGCCTGAACCGGGCGATCGAGCGTTCCGAACAAACCGGCTCGATTGTCGCCTGTCTGTTTCTTGATATTGATGATTTCAAGAATATCAATGACACGCTGGGTCATGCGGCAGGCGATCAGGTGATCCTGATTGCCTCTACCCGTATCAGGGCAGTGACAGAGCGCACCGACACCATTTCGCGTCTTGGCGGGGATGAATTCCTGATCATTCGCGAAAATCTCAAAAGCGAGGTCGCGGCGGCAAATCTTGCCAACAAGATCATTCAGGAACTCGAACGCCCGTTTTACATTGTCGGTCAGGAAATGACGCTTTCGGCCAGCATCGGCATATCTTTTTATCCCAACCATGCGTCCTCATCACAGGACCTGATCCGGCTTGCCGATACCGCGATGTATGCAGCGAAGGATCGTGGCAGACGGACCTATGCGTTCTATGAAACTGAAATGACCGAGAACGCCACCCATTACATGACCAGATCGCTTGAATTGCGGCGCGGCCTTGAAAACAATGAACTGGTCCTGCATTACCAGCCACAGATCGATGCAAGAACCGAACAGATGGTCGGTGTCGAAGCGCTTCTGCGCTGGAACCATCCCCAGCACGGCCTTCTTGGCCCGGCGGAAATCATCCCGATTGCCGAACAAAGTGGCCTGATTGTTGAAATCGGGAACTGGGTCATTCGCGAAGCCTGCTCACAGGCCCGCCAATGGCAGGACGAGTTTGACAAGAAAATCCGCGTTGCCGTGAATGCTTCGGTTCGGCAGTTACGATCAGAGGGCTTTGCCGAAGCTGTCCAGCACGAGCTTGCCCTGTCGGGCCTGCCCGCCGAATTCCTTGAAATTGAAGTCACCGAAAGCATGATCCAGGACGAAGCATCAATGATCAAGACGCTGCATGAATTGCGCGAAGTCGGCGTGTTACTTGCGATTGATGATTTCGGGACCGGCTATTCCTGTCTGCGGTCGATCAAAAGCCTGCCGATCAAACGCATCAAGATTGACCGCGCCTTTATCAAGGGCATTCCCGACAAGACCGATGATGTCGCACTGGTCGAGGCCATGCTTGCCATGGCCGGGTCGCTTGGCCTGCTTGTCACGGCCGAAGGCGTTGAAACCCGTGAACAATACACCTTCCTTCGTGCCATCGAAGGCATCGAGTTGCAGGGTTATCTGTTTGGAAAACCTGTCCCTGCGTCAGAAATCACTGCCGACAAAACCCCCAAGGCAAAGTTTTCATAAATCCGTCCCATATCGCCCGACCCCGCCGAATGCCCCCAAAAGCATTGTCCTTTCCCAATACTTCCGATCAGGGTTCAGCAACTTGTCGATGTAAATTCACTTGCAAGTTATTGAATTAACGGCTGGTGTCGCCATATGCGATAAATCTCACCAAAGCATAGGTCGGAAGGACGGCTGCATGAATCTCTCCTCCTTGTCGCTTGGCGCAAAGCTCACGCTTGTCAGTGCGTTCGCCATTGCTGTTTGCCTGATTGCGGGCATTACCCTGCAAACCATTCAAACCAGCAAGACAACAGAACAGTTGACGGTGGGTGAGGCGCGCGGTGTTGCCAAACACCATGCCGAACAGGCCAGTCAGGTTCTCAATAGCGGCATGTCGATTGCCAGACAGCTTGCCGGCGGTTTCCGTGCCATCCGTGAACAGGGCGGCGCAGACCGCAAGGTCTATAACGAAATTCTCAACCGCACCCTGATTGATTACCCGTCGCTTGCCGGTGCCTGGTCGGGGTTTGAACCCGATGCCCTTGATGGCAAGGATGCCGACTACAAGGACGAAGGTGAGCCGTTTGGCGAAGGATCAGGACGCTATGTCACCTATTTTTATAATTTCGGTGACGGCATTACGCCCTATCATCTGACCGGCCTTGATGACCCGTCGGTCAATGAATATTACACCTCGCCGCGTGACACCAATAAACCCTATGTCACCGATGCCATCACCTATGACATTCAGGGTCGTGATGTTGTTCTGACATCCTTTGTCTATCCGGTGCAGGACAAATCAGGAAAATTCCTTGGAGTTCTGGGCGTTGATCTTGAACTGAATGCGCTTTCCGAACGCTTTGCCGAACTGACACCGTTTGAAACGGGAACGGTTAATCTGGTTTCAGCACAGGGCACCTGGGTTGCCCACGAAGATCCGGCCATTCGCGGCACCAAGCTTGACGCCAATGACCCGGTTCAGGACGCCATCCTCGAAGTGATGAAAAGTGGCGAACCGCAGCGCATCGACGATGACAAAGACATGCATATGATCGTGCCGGTGGAAATTTCAGGTTACCCCAATCAGTGGGGTGTGGTCGTCAATGTGCCGCTTGCCACCGTGTTTGCCCCGGCAGACGATCTGCGCAATGCAACCCTGATTGGCGGTGTGGTCCTTTTGGCAATTGTGATTGCAGTTGTGCTGTTTTCGACCACCACGATGGTGCGTCGCCCGATGACATCTGTTGCCGGGGTGATTGACCATCTGCAAAAGGGCAATTTCGCCATCGACGTGCCCTATCTTGAGCGCAATGACGAAATCGGTGCCATTGCCAAGGCACTTGAGGCCTTCAAGGAAGCATCGGCTGGCATGCAGCAGGCCGAACGCGAAAAGCTTGAAGCCGAACAGCGCGCCAGCGAGGAACGCAATCGCACCCGGCTGCAAATGGCTGACGAGTTTGAAAAGTCGGTCGGCTCGATTGTCGTCAATGTGTCTGACAGCGCTGAAAACATGGAAAAGGTTTCCCGCCAGATGCGCAATGCCGCAGATCAAAGCGCTGAACAGGCCGTTGTCGTTGCCGCCGCCGCTGACGAAGCCAGTGCCAATGTTCAGACCGTGGCATCCGCGACCGAGGAACTGTCTGCCTCCATTCAGGAAATCAGTTCGCAGGTGGCAAAATCGTCTGATATTTCCAGCACCGCTGTTGAAGAAGCATCGCGGGCCAATGCCATGGTCACCGGCCTTGCCGAGGCTGCGGACCGCATTGGCGAAGTCGTCAGCCTGATCAACGATATCGCAGCCCAGACCAACCTGCTGGCCCTGAACGCCACCATCGAGGCTGCGCGTGCCGGTGAAGCAGGCAAAGGTTTTGCCGTTGTTGCACAGGAAGTCAAAAACCTTGCCAACCAGACCGCCAAGGCAACCGATGAAATTGCCCAGCAGATCGGATCCATCCAGTCCGAAACCCAGAACACTGTTGGCGCGATTGAACGGGTGACCGAGACGATTTCAAACATCAATGAAATCGCCACCGCCATTGCATCTGCCGTCGAACAGCAGGGTGCCGCCACAGCCGAGATTTCGGGCAATGTTCAGCAAGCTGCGGCGGGCACGAACGAGGTGTCATCCTCAATCGGGATCGTGCGCAATACGTCGCAAGAAACCGGCGAAGCAGCATCAAACGTCCAGGTCGGGGCAACCCAGCTTGCACAGGAAGCCCGCAATCTTGATGCACAGGTCAAAAACTTCCTTGATCGTCTGCGCAACATCTAGGCGCACGACAGGCGGACATCACACAAAATTAAACGGCGGCACTCCTCGCGGGTGCCGTCATTTTGTTGATAGCAATCCCGTTCGGTGGTTGAATTGCTTTTCGATACAAAGACCTTGCGCCCTTATTCAAGGAATACACCGATGCTGCCACTTCCTGTGACGACTGTGACCGTTGCGATATTTGCCCTGATGCTGACTGTGCTGAGCCTTGCGGTATCGTTCAGGCGGCGTGACCTTAATCTGGCGGTCGGAGATGGCGATGATCGCATCTTGCGCCGTCGCATCCGCACCCATGGCAACTTTATCGAGAACGCGCCGCTTTGTGCGCTGGTTATCCTTGCGGTTGAAGCCATTCTGGCAACATCGGACATGGTCTGGGTTGTGGCCGGTCTGCTGATTGCAGCGCGTGTCCTGCATGTCATCGGCACCTTCAAGCGCCTGAACAAGCGTCTGGTGGCCCCGGCCATGGTGATCCAGCATGTGACCATGATGATTTGCGCAATCTGGCTACTGGTGCAAAGCTTTCACAATGTAATGGGCGGGATGATGTGATGACCGGTCCGGTCAAAATGTCCGACGTTCCTGCCAAAATCGCAACCTGCCCTGCCCCGGCGCGTCAGATACTGACCCAGATCAGAAACTGGGTTCATAGCCTTGCCGCCGGGATGGATGGTGTGGGGCCGCTTGATGAAAGCCTTAAATGGGGCGAGCCCGCCTGGCGTCCGAAATCGGGGGCCGGCACCACCATTCGCGCAGACTGGAAGGCAAAAACCCCCGATCAGGTCATGATCTTTTTTGACTGCAAGACCGATCTGATCGACCGCACGCGCAGCCTGCTATCATCCGAACTGACCTGTGAAGGCAACCGGGCGATCATCCTGCCCCTTGACCGCCCCTTACCGGAAGACGCGATCAAAACCGCACTTGGCTGGGCGCTTCGATATCATCTGGATCGCAAGGTATCCTGATCGAAAGCGGGCCTATTTCGCAGCCGCCGCCAGCGTATCACGCATTGCCTGCAGATCACTGTTCAGGCGCTTGGCCGTTTCGATATCAAGCCCGGTCGCCTCAAGAATGCAGGGCGGGACTTCACGCGCCTTTTCCCGCAACGCCTTGCCCGCGTCGGTCAGATTGATGCGCACAGACCGCTCGTCTTTCGGATCGCGCTTGCGCATGACAAGGCCATTGGCCTCCAGCCGTTTCAAAAGCGGGGTCAACGTACTTGATTCCAGATACATCTTTTCCCCGATACTGCTGACCGACTGATCATCTTCCTGCCAAAGCGTAACCATCACCAGATATTGCGGATAGGTCAGGCCAAGCGCATCAAGCAGCGGCTTGTAGATACGGTTAAAGGCATGGGTTGCAGAATAAACCGAAAAGCACAGAAACTTTTCAAGCTGCAAAAAGTCTTGGTTTGATGTGTTTTCCATCGGTTCATCCTGTCTGAAACGGGGCGGGATCTGGCATATGCCGGATCATTACGGCTTGTCTTGACATATATCGGCATGCGGGTCGGGTCAAATATCTGCGGCGACTTTCAACACGACATCCGCATAACCCATTGATTCCATATATATTTTATCACGCTCCCTGATCCTGCATCCCTGCAGAAAATCAGGAGTTCTGGAATCAGGGTCAGAGACATTATATCGCACACGATTTAATTACAAGCGATTTAATTGCATGCCTGACATCTCCATTTTCATATCGCACACGATTTAATTGTATGCGATACATAATTCACCGAAACGACACACCGCCCGGTCACCGGGCCTTATCAAAGGAACAGACCCATGAGCCCATTCAAAACCAAAGTTGCCGCCGCTGCATTTTCTGGCGTACTGGCACTCTCGACGGCGATTGCATCTTCGGCTGCCTTTGCTGAACCGGTTCTCGAACCGGCCACCCAGAACTTCATCAATGTCCTTGAAGCATCCGGCGGCCCGGCGATCTACACCCTGACACCAGCTGAAGCCCGCAACGTTCTGGCCGGTGCACAATCCGGTGAAATTGCCAAACCGGCTGTTGATATCACCGACACCGTCTTTGCCGTCGGCCCGACCGGCCAGACCAATGTACGCATCATCCGCCCGGCGGGTAATCAGGAACGTCTTCCGGTGATCGTGTATTTCCACGGCGCAGGCTGGGTGATGGGGGACAAGGGAACCCACGACCGACTGGTCCGTGAACTTGCGGTTCGTGCCAACGCCGCCCTGGTCTTTGTCGATTATGAACGGTCACCCGAACACCGCTACCCGATCGCCATCGAACAGGATTATGCGGTGACCAAATATGTCGCCGAACATGCCGAACAGCTGAATGTCGATCCGACCCGTCTGGCGATTGCCGGTGACAGTGTCGGGGGCAACATGACCGCCGTGGTCTCGTTGCTGGCACAGGAACGCAAAGGTCCGGCGATCACCGCACAGGTCCTGTTCTATCCGGTGACGGACGCGAACTTTGATAACGGATCCTACACCAGCTTTGCCAATGGCCCGTGGTTGACCCGGCCTGCCATGGAATGGTTCTGGAACCAGTATCTGCCCGAAGGCATTGACCGTACTGATCCGAAAATAACGCCGATCCATGCGACACAGGATCAGCTTGCCGGTCAGGCCCCTGCCCTTGTGATCACGGCTGAAAACGATGTGCTGCGTGACGAAGGCGAAGCCTATGCCCGCAAATTGTCGCAGGCTGGCGTTGATGTCACCGTCACCCGCTATAACGGCACGATCCATGATTTTGTGATGCTCAATGCCCTTGCTGACACCCCGGCCGCCAAAGCAGCAATCGCCCAGGCCGGTCAGTATCTGCACAACGCCCTTCACGGGGAATGATCACAAAACTTTCATACTCTCTTTCGGGTAGGCGCGGTTGCGCCTGCCCACCCCCGGCGACATATGGAAAAGACAGCCGGGTAATCACCGAAACCAAACCATTGATCAAACAAAGGATGAAAACCATGTCTGTTGATGTCAAATACACCGCACAAGCTTCTGCAACCGGTGGCCGCGATGGTCGCGCCAAAACCGCTGATGGTTCGCTTGATGTCAAGCTGACCACGCCAAAGGAACTTGGTGGTGCAGGTGGCGACGGCAACAACCCCGAACAGTTGTTTGCCATGGGTTACTCGGCCTGTTTCATCGGTGCGATGAAGTTCGTTTCTTCCCAGGGTGGCCCGAAAGTTCCGGCTGATGTTTCTGTCACTGCCGATGTCGGTATCGGCCCGCGTTCTGCCGGTGGATTTGGTCTTGCTGTGACCCTGACCATCTCGCTTCCGGGCCTTGACAAGGCCGAGGCCGAGAAACTGGTCGAAGAAGCGCACAAGATCTGCCCGTATTCGAACGCAACGCGCGGCAATGTCGAAGTAACTTCGGTGATTGCCTGATTTTATCAGTTCCCCCCTGCTGGTCAGCAGCCCCCATTTGCTGATCGGCATTCAAAGGCCCGGTGTTACCCCGCACCGGGCCTTTTCTTTGTTTTTCAGATCGTCGTTCATTAAACTGTTGCCGATCGGGTTGTGGACGCCGATGATCCACCCCGTCACAATAAATATTCAGAAAATCGGGAACTTATCATGTCCAAGCAGCTTACCCTTGTTGTCTATTCGCGCGCCAAACCGGGCATGGAGGAAGAACTGGGCAAGCGGCTTCTGGCCCTTGTCGAGCCATCGCGCGCCGAAGAAGGCTGCATCAGCTATGACATGCACCAGTCCCAGGAAGATCCGGCCGTCTGGCTGGCCTATGAAAACTGGCGCTCCGAAGAAGACCTTGCCAGCCATTTTGAACAGCCTTATCTGCGCGCCTTTGCCGATACCAAGGACGAAGTCCTTGACGGCCCGCTTGATATTCGCAAATTCACGATCAAGTCATAACATCTGACCGGATCGGCTTTAAACCCGTGCTGTTTGCCCTTTTCCTTTCGGCCCTGACATCGGCAACCATTCTGCCCGGAACGTCCGAGGCGGCCCTTGGCGCAATGGTTGCTGCGGGCGATCATGCCATCTGGCTTCTGGTCGCCATCGCAACCCTTGGCAATGTGCTGGGCTCTATCATCAATTGGGGGCTTGGTCTTTATGTCGATCACTTCAAGGATCGCCGCTGGTTCCCGGTTTCGCCCGATGCACTGGATCGTGCGTCGCACTGGTTTGGCAAATACGGGCTTTGGTCACTCTTGCTTGCATGGCTTCCGGTTATTGGCGATCCGCTGACCCTTTTTGCAGGCGTCATGCGGGTTCGCTTCATACCGTTTTTGATCCTTGTCACCATTGGCAAGGCCGCACGCTATGCCATGATTGCCGGTGGCGCAGCTTGGCTTGGATCATTATTTTAACACCCGAAATCACGCCAAATATCTGAACATGTTTGATAATAAAAGTGCGACATGTTTCAAAATAATGCCAAAAAATCCACCAATGATTTAAATATAAAAATATAAATCAATTGTAATTGTGCGCCGATAATGTCTTCCTTTGGCACAACAGCGCTATGGAAAATGCATTTCATAGCCTGACCAAAAGGATTTTTATTATGCCAATGACAATCGCCACATGGGTTAAACCCGCAATCTGGGGCGGCGTTGTCGGTGCTGTCCTGATCACCATCGTCGGTTTCAGCACCGGCTCGGTCGTATCTGGCAGCACAGCCGAAAAGATGGCTGAAACCAGCAGCAAGGAATCTGTTATTGCCGCCATGGCGCCTGTTTGCGTTGCCCAGTTCAAGACGCTGACCCCGAACAATCAGATGGCGGAACTTGCCGCCCTGAAAGAGGAAAGCTCTTACAAGCGTGATGATTTCGTCATCGCCAAGGGTTGGGCAACCATGCCGGGCAGCGAAGAGCCGCGCAATGACATTGCCCAGCGCTGTGCATCGCTTCTGATGGACATGACCAAAAGCTGATTGGTCCATCTCCGGGCCCGTCACGGCCTTTGGCCAAAACGGCAAATGAACCAAATCAAAAAACCGCAACCGGCATCACATCCGGTTGCGGTTTTTTTTTGTAAAAATCGTCCCCGCCTTCCTCTGAAGGTCAATTTTGTTCAATAAAGCCCGCATCCGTCATGGCAGGCTTGGAACAAGGAAAAGCCCCACAGAGGAAACCAAACGCATGCTCCCCTTTAGCGCAACCATGAGCCTGTATCTTTCGATGGCAAGCTTTGCGCTTGCCGCCTCGATCACCCCCGGCCCGGTCAATATTCTTGTCCTGAGCTCGGGCGTTCAGTTCGGTTTCCGGCCCTCGCTCCGCCTTGTTTTCGGGGCCACTGCCGGATTTTGCCTGCTTTTGTTGTTGATCGGGCTTGGCCTGCATCAGTTGCTTGAAACCTTTCCGCAACTGACCACCGTCATCCAGTGGGCCGGTGTTGCTTTTCTGTTATTCATGGCCTGGAAGCTGTTTTCATCAAATGGCGAACTTGGCAAAAGCGATGCCGGTTCCGGCCCCTCCGTCATGACCGGGGCGGTGATGCAATGGCTAAACCCCAAGGCATGGCTGGCCTCGATCGCCGGGATGGGGGCCTATGCCTCATCCGGGGCACCGACCCTGATCTGGGAATTCACTGCGATCTATTTCGTCATCTGTTTTGCGGCGATCGCATGCTGGGCCTATGCCGGGGCGTTTTTATCGCGTTTTCTGGGCGAACCATCGCGCATCCGCATGTTTAACCGGGCGATGGCCATATTGCTGGCCGCCAGTGCGATCTATCTGATTTTGGGATAACCCCCACACCTTGCTCCCCCTGCAAACCTGCAAATATCAAGGTGTGAACTTCAAGGCGGATCATCGTATCCGCCTTTCTTTTTACCCAGATCTCAGGCGGCCTTGCCGCGCGCATATTGCCGTGGCGTCGTCGCCATCAGGCGTTTGAAGATGCGCTGAAAATGCGCCTGATCGGCAAAGCCGGTTTCAAGCGCCACATCAACGATCTTTTCCCCGCGCCGCAATGCATGACGGGCGCGCTGGACCCGGCAATTGATCAGATAGGCATAGGGCGTCATGCCAAAGGTCTTTTTGAAAGCCCGCACCAGATAGGACCGCGAATAACCAACCAGTCCGGCCAGTGCATCAAGACTGATATTCTCGTCATAATGCGTGCGGATATAATCGGCGACCCGGATCATTTTCCGGTCATTGACCGAACCGATCCCGCCATCGAGATCACCGCGCAGATCAAGCTGCACATGCAAATCGCCAAAGAACGACACCATGGCGGTTTCCTTGCCCAGCACATCAATATCCGGATTGATCAGCGTATCGGCAAGATCGGCCAGCCCGTTATAAAGCCTTGGATTGTGGCTGATCGTATCGGAAAACATCGCAAATTTTCCGGCCGCATCGGCATCAATTTCGATCTGCAGATCCAGAAGCCAGCCCGGATCGACAAACAGCATGTCATAACACCAGTCCGCCCCCTTGACCGGGTTGCAGCCATGCACATCCTCAGGATTCAGGATCACCACCGAACCGGCTTGCGTTTCATGGGTCTTGCCGCGGTTCCAATAGGTGCTGTGACCACCATTCACCGTGCCAATCGAAAAGGTATCGTGGCTATGGCGCTCATAACAAACAGCATGCCCGTCCGCCACACGCCGCAGCTCGACAAACGGCAACGCGTCGTCACGCCAGAAATGCTGGTTGCGGGTATTCGGGGCTGTCATTCGCTACGGTCATCTTGTGGTGATTGTCAAACTTGATAATTTCAAAGATAGGTCAATTTCCCCGGTAGCGCCACTGTCGCTGTCTGCTTATAGTGCCCCAAATGTTCGATGATCGTTCCGAAGAAGCCACACCGCGTTTTATGCCGCCCAATGCGCCAGTCATGGTCGTTGGATTGCGTCATGCTGTGTTTCTGTCGCCAGATGGCGAGATCGAGGAACTCCCGCACGGGGCTGCCGCCAAAAAGGCACGTTCAACCCGTCCCATTCTGGTGCATACCCCGGCCTGTGCACGGCGTCTGAAATCCGATCCGTTTCCGGCCCATGACCTGCTCGAACTGTTTGCCTTTGTCCGCCCGGCACAGTTTTGCGTGCCGACCCCGCGTGGCATAGCATTGGCGACAGGCCAAAAGCCCGCCGATGACCTGATCGGTCAGGCAGAGGCACTGGCAGAAGCCATGAAGCGCCTTTTGCAGGAACTGGCCACCCTTCATCGTAACAAGCGCGGCCCGGCTCTTTCGGTTGCATGGCCGATGGCGCGCGGACATTGGCCGTGGGGTGTTTCGGTTCTGGCTGCTCTTGGTGCGGATGGCGACGGCCCGCATCGTTATGCGGTCTATGAAGGGCTTAAGGTCTGGAAAAAGCTTGGCGAATGGTCCGAACATGCGCCGCCACCGCCGCCCGCCAATTATCCGGTTGATCCCAAGGATGCCCGCAAGCGCCTGAAACAGCTTCTGGGCGAAGGGGCCGAAGAACGCCCGCAACAGGCCGATTACGCATCATCGGTCTGTTCGGCCTTTGGCCCGCGTCTGCATGATGGTGCGCCGAATATTGTCTTGGCCGAGGCCGGAACAGGCACCGGCAAGACGCTGGGCTACGTGGCACCAGCATCGCTTTGGGCCCAGAAAAATGACGGCGCGGTCTGGATTTCGACCTATACCCGCAACCTGCAACGCCAGATCGATCAGGAACTTGACCGGCTTTATGATGACCCCAAGGACAAACGCCTTAAGGCCGTGGTCCGCAAGGGTCGCGAAAACTATTTCTGCCTGCTGAATTTCGAAGAAGCGCAGCGCCCGTTAAACCAGCAACCGCACCAAGCCACCCCGCTTGGCCTGATTGCGCGTTGGGCATCCCATACCCGCGATGGCGATATGGTCGGCGGTGATTTCCCCGCCTGGCTGACCGAATTGCTGGGCAACCGATTCACCGGGGCGCTGGCCGATCAGCGCGGCGAATGCATTTATGCCGCCTGCCCGCATTATTCGAAATGCTTTATCGAAAAGACCGTACGCCGCGCCCGTTCGGCCGAGATCGTTGTTGCCAACCATGCCCTTGTCATGGTCCAGGCGGCCTTGGGCGGGCTTGATGACAGCTCGATGCCGACCCGTTACGTCTTTGACGAAGGCCATCATTTGTTTGATGCCGCGGATAAGGCATTCTCATCCCACCTGACCGGGATGGAGGGGCAGGAATTGCGCCGCTGGCTGCTTGGGGCGGAGCAAAAGGGGTCATCGCGTGCGCGCGGTCTTAAGCAGCGGCTTGAAACCCTGATCCTTGATCGCGACGAACTGCGCGATGCGGTCAATGCGGTGATTGTTGCCGCCCAATGCCTTCCGGAACAGGGGTGGCTTTCACGCATTCATGACGGATCGCAACATGCCAAGGGCCCGGCGGAAACCTTCCTTGCCCATGTGCGTGCGCAGGTCATGGCACGCTCAGCCGAGGGTGATCGCGGATATTCCATCGAGACCGATTGCAAACCGGCCCTGAACGAAGTCCTTGCCAGTGCAGCCGATCTGGATCGCGCGCTTGAGGCGATGGAAAAACCGGCCAAGTCGCTCATCAAGATCATCGCCCATATGCTTGATGAAAAGGCTGATGAGCTTGAAAGTGCGGAGCGTCAGCGCCTTGATGCTGCCATCCGATCGCTTGAACGCCGGGCGATCATGCAGGTCGCGGCATGGCGTGAAATGCTGGCATCCCTGGTCGAGGAAACACCCAAAACCTTTGTCGACTGGTTTGCGATTGAACGGCAGTTTGGCCGGGATTTTGATGTTGGCATGCATCGCCATTACCTTGACCCGACCTTGCCGCTGACATCGGCATTGGCCCCCACCGCCCATGGCATGGTGGTGACGTCCGCCACCCTGCGCGATGGCACCGGGGACGAGGATTTTGACTGGGCCGTGGCCGAGGATCGCACAGGGGCCGCCCACATGCCGCTTCCCGCCATCCGGGCAGCAATGAAAAGCCCCTATAATTACCGCGAACAAACCCGTGTTTTCATCGTCAATGATCTGGGCCGTGATAACCCGGACCATATTGCCGCGGCCTATCGCGAACTGTTTCTGGCGTCCGGTGGCGGTGCGCTTGGCCTGTTTACCGCGATCACCCGTCTGCGCGCCATTTATGAACGCCTGACCGGCCCGATGGATGACGCAGGCCTGCAATTACTCGCCCAGCATATTGACGGCATGGATGTCTCAACACTCATCGATATTTTCCGGGTTGAACGCGACGCCTGTTTGCTGGGTACGGATGCGGTGCGTGACGGGGTCGATGTACCGGGCGACAGTTTGCGCCTGATCGTCTTTGACCGCGTGCCATGGCCCCGCCCCGATATCCTGCACCGTGCGCGCAAATCGGCATTCCATGGCGCTCGTTATGACGACATGCTGACCCGGTTACGCATGAAACAGGCCTTTGGCCGCCTTGTGCGTCGTGCCGAAGATCGCGGTGTTTTTGTTCTGCTTGATAACCGCATGCCGTCACGGCTTCTGGGCGCCTTCCCCGACGACGTCGAAGTCCAGCGGGTTGGGTTGCGCGAGGCGATTGAACAGACTAGAACTTTCTTGAAATCTTAAAAAGGCTGTTCGTGCTGGTCTCAGCGATGTGCCGAGTCAAGTATCAAATCGTCAGGAAGATTGTCAAAAATGTTGTATCTATCAGCATACAACTGAAACTTTTTTCCACGTTCGGTTTTACAGTTGTAGAACAATACTATTAATTCCATATCAGAAAGCTGAGATCGTATTATGTTTGTGTAGACGAACTTATCCGCGACATCAGATTCATCTACATACCTGTACATATTATACAGAAACCTGAAATACACTGAAAGATCTGACTGGAACTGCTTCCAAAACACCTCGTAAAAATCAAATGATCTCGCACTAGGATTTCTCGTCTGCAACAAATAAAGTCGCTGCATTCTGGTATAAAATCGAGAAAAACAATCTCGCCCTGATGCTGTAACCTTTAAAGTACTCTTGTTTTGCAGATCAAAAGACTGAACAATATCATTAAATATACTTTGCATTTTAAAGAAGTTATTCTCGAAGCTTTGCAACCTTATGTCCAAGCGGGTCTCTTTTAGCTCATCTCGAGTAAGGGACAGTTCTTCTTGCTGAATGAAGATTGTTACAAGCAGCCCACCAAAGGCTAACGCTGAGAACAACGAAGTCAAGATACCGAAGCTATCTCCAAACACACCAGCTTGTGACAACGTCCGACTTTCAATAGGCCACACACTGATTAAAATCACAGCCAAGTAACTCAGAAATATCAATGCAATCGCAGAAAAAATTACAAAGGACTTTAGTTTCCATTTGGACGCTTTCTCGATCATAGATCCCTACAAAACAACGAGCTGCACTATGCTAAAAGTTACACAATTCTACCTTTCTGAATAGCCAAAGTTCCGACTTACACAATTATGACTAGATAAATCGAACACACTATTCCTCCTCTGCAATATCCGCATCAACATCATGCCGGATAGCAAGCCTGAGCGCATTGAGGATCGCGATGATATCGATGCCCTCCTGCAACAGCGCACCCGCAACAGGCGTAATATAGCCAGCCGCGGCAAAGCCCATCGCGACGATTGACAGCAACATGCCGCCGATTACGCTTTGTAGAAGGATGCGGCGCATGGCCGTGCTGATATGCAGGAGTTCATCGACTGTCACCAGCGATGCTTCAGGGATCACGGCACCGGCGGCATCCGCCGTGACCGCACTTTCCTTGCCAAAGGCGATACCGACCGTCGCAACAGCCAGTGCTGGGGCATCGTTGATGCCATCGCCCATGAACAATGTCGGGGCCTTGGCGGCCTCGGCCCGGACGATGGCGACTTTTTGTTCCGGGCTTTGCGATGCGAGGCTTTCCTTGATGCCGAGCAGATCGGAAAGGTAGCTGACCTCGCTTTCGCGGTCACCCGATAGCAACATCACTTTTTTAAAATGATGGACCGCGCCCAGATGGCCGACGAAGCTTTCGCCCTCGGCCCTTGGCGTATCGCGGAAGCGGAAGGTCGCACCATATTTGCCATCGACCAGCACGACGCATTCAAGTCCGGCAGCAGTTTCGGGCAGGAATGCCGCGATATCGGGATCGGATTTCATCAGTTTGGCGCGATGGGTGACGGCAACTTCATGGCCATCGACCTGCCCGCTCAGTCCCTGCCCCGGCTTTTCCGAGGCATGACTGACTTCATCAAGTGGCAGGTTGCGGTCGCGTGCTGCCACCAAAACCGCCGATGCCAATGGGTGCTTGGAATAGCGCTCCAGACTGGCGGCAAGCCTCAGGACAAGGTTGCCGTCCATGTCAGGCCCGGCCAGCACCTCCACCAGCTCCGGTCGCCCATAGGTCAGTGTCCCGGTCTTGTCAAAAATCGCGGTCTGGCAGGTCGGCAGGCGTTCCAGCACCGTCGGGTCGCGAATGACGATGCCGCGCCGGGCAGCAATGGAAATCGCACTCATCACCGTGATCGGAATGGCAATCAGAAGCGGACAGGGTGTTGCCACCACCAGCACGGCCAGAAAGCGGGAAGAATCCCCGCTCAGATACCCGACAAGCACGGCAAAGATCAGGGCGGCGGGCGCAAACCATGCACCAATCTGATCACCCAGACGGCGAATGCGCGGACGTTTTTGTTCGGCCTCGGCCATCACATCCATGATCTGGGCATAACGGGAATCGCGGGCGCGTTTTTCCGCCCGGATGATCAGGACCGCCTCGCCATTGATCGCACCCGATAACACCGCCGTTCCCGGTGCCTTGGCCACCACATAGGGTTCACCGGTCAGATAGCTTTCATCCATCGAGCCATGACCATCGACAACGGTGCCATCGACCGGGGCTGTTTCATGGGGAAAAACCGCGATCAGATCATTGATCTGAACATCATCAAGGGCAATGTCGGTAATATCGCCCCCGGCTTCCTTGCGATGCGCGACAGTGGGCATGCGACGCGCAAGGGCATTGAGTGCCGAGGATGCCTTGCGCATGGCAAAGCTTTCCAGAACCTGCCCGCCGGTCAGCATCAGGATGATCAGGCTGGCCGCCAGATATTCGCCCAGCCACACACCGGTCACAAAGGCAATGGCAGCCAGAAAATCCGCACCCATTTCGCGCCTGAGCAACTTGATGGCAAGCTGGGCGAGGATCGGCACGCCCCCGATCACAAACAGCGCCAAAAGCGGGATATCTGCGGCGTGATACACACCGCCCCTGAAAGGCCCCGCCCAAAGCAACACAAAATGCGTCCCCATGGCGACCAGTGTCGCAATCAGGATCACACGATTAAGGACAGGTGTCGAAAGCCTGTCATCTATCCGGGCGAGGAGATCTTCAAAAGCCTGTGCTGCCATGGTCAAATCCCGAATGTGGTTCTGCGATCATGCCATGAATGCACGCCGCTACGCAGCCCCGTCTGAACAATACGGTCACCACAGGCCTTTGGGGTGTCAAAGACGCGAAACCTTGCCCATCGCAACCGAGACCATCAGATAGCTGAAACCCGATGACAGCAAATTGATGCCCAGCAACAGGCCAATTGCCCAGCTGGCAGAACTTGGCAATTCGGCGAAAATCAGGACACCGGCAAGGATGGCAACACCGCCCGAAAACAGCATCCATTTCCAGCCGGGAAACTGGCTGAGCCGTGAGGCCATCACGATTTCAAGCAGGCCCTGCAGGATAAAGGCAATGGCAAGCAACACCGTCAGGGTCACGATCCCGGCCAGTGGAAAGAATGCCAGCCAGCCACCAATCACACCAAAAATGATGCCCTGAACAACATCAACAGATCGTCTGGTGGGCGTATCGGCATTCCAGGCGCCATAGAAATGACCAAGCGCGCCGATAATGAACAACCAGCCAATGATGGTTTTAAACGCAATCGTCGTTGCCAATGGGAAAGCCACAGCCAGAACACCAAGGATCAGCATGATCACGCCAACATTGCGCAGCCGCTTGCGGCCCTTGTCGAGAAGTCCGCGCATTTCCGGGGTACCGTCATTTACGACCTGGGTCATGGATTTGCTCCTGTGTGAGTGCGGATGGCATCAACAAATCTCAACCCAAAATAGTTCATTTTGTTCCGACTGAATACAAAAGTTTATGAGTTGCAATATGTTGGACCATCATCCCCAATCAGATCACAGATATTCTTGCGCCCTTTTCATGACGCTTTTAAAAAAATCCCGATAAAAATCTGCCCGCAAGCCATCGGCCCGAACGCGCAAACCACGGGTTACCTGCGATCACGGGATTTGTTTGAATCATTATAAAGAAATTCTGATAACTGGTTCACAATTGCAGGCTTTGACAGGGCGCTTTCAAAGGGCTATTGAAAACCCGTATCTTTCCAATCTGGATAGAAGCCGTGTCAGTTACCCGAAAACATATTCCGGTCATTCGACGCACACTGTCACTCCTTGTCGGATGGCTGTTGCTGGTTAATGGCATGATGTTCGGGTTCATGCACGCCCCTGTTGCCCTTGCTGCGGTTCCGACCAGCACGACGGCATCCGAAGTTACCTATGTTCCCCTGATTATCTGTACGGCCAACGGCATCAAGACCATTTCCGTCCCGGCCGAGGTCGCAAATGATGGTGCCACCGCCCCGCACAGTTCGAACGCCTATGAGGGCTTTCAATGTGCAAGTTGCGGACTTGGCAATCATGCTGTCGGCATGCCGGTCGAGCCGGAACTTCCAGATGTTCAGCGGGTCAAGCTTTCCAATCAGGTCACAGCCCTTCACATCACGGCACGTCTGCACGACTTTTGCCCGATTGCAGCATCCCCGCGCGCACCGCCCGCTTTGATCTGATTTTGTTTCCGCGGTTTTCGGCATTTTACGCCATCACTGTATCTTCACGCCCGGAATCCGTCTGAAAACAATGTGCCGCGCCCATCCAATCGGGCCATCCCGGATGCCATGCCGGGCCTAACGACTGGTGTCGATACGCGACCCCGCATTTGCCGCGTATCCTGAATTTGCCAATGGGGGACAACCCATGAACAAACAAGACGCCTTGAAAATTATGGAAATACTCGCCGAACCATCGGCCCTTAACCTGCCGGCCGATGCCAGCATCGGTCATCATGCCGAAGATCAGAGCTATATCTATCTTCTGGCAAACGGCCTTGCCCTTCGCTGCAAATATACCGAAGACGGCGAAAGACAGGTCTGCCGGGTTTACCGCCCCGGCGATGTGATCGGACTTGAAATGCTTGCGGTCTGTGATCCGACCCTGGTGATCGAAACCATTGCGCCTTCGATCATCAAGCGGATCCCGATCAAACGGTTGCAAGAAACCCAGCAGCACGATCGCCAGACTCAAATGGCGGTCATGAGTCTGCTTGCGACCGAAGTCATGGATGCCCAGCAGCTTAAAATAAGCTTTGGCACCGGATCGGCCATGCGCCGCATTTGCCGGTTCCTGCTTTGGGCATCGCACAAGGACCAGGTGGCCCTGCCCAACCGTGAAAAGCTTGGCAATATCATTGCAACCACGACCGAAACGGCCAGTCGCATGATTGCCAATCTCAAACGTGAAGGAGCCATTTCCAAAAGTCCGGCCCTGCCCGCGGTCATGCAGATCAACCGAGCAAAGCTTTGTGCCGGGGCTGGCGAAGCCCGGCAACAATCCGCCGCCTGATCAAAGATCGGTGCAAACATGAAAAAAAGGTGCGTGGCGGTTATCCCCATGCACCTTTTTTCAATTTCGATATTCTGCGGTCACGCGCGCGCTGCTTAATGCACGGCATTCCCGGTCAGCGGGAAATGCGTTGGCGCAGTTTTGTTGGATTTCAGCAAGGCTTCCATGTCGCTCGCCGAGACAGGTTTGCTGAAATAGAAGCCCTGCACCTCGTCCACGCCCTCGGACGCGATATGTTCAAGCTGGGTTTCGGTTTCAATACCCTCGACATTCACAGCCATCCCGAACGAACGCGCCAGGAACACCACCGCACGGACAATCGCGGCATTGCCGTCGGAACTGTCGATATCAATGATAAAGGACCGGTCGATCTTGATCTTGTCGACCGGGAAGCGTTTCAGATAGGCCAGCGACGAATAGCCGGTGCCGAAATCGTCAATCGCAATCCGGATGCCCTGATTACGCAGAATGCCAAGGGTAATGGCCGCCTCGCGCGGGTTGTCCATCACCGCACCTTCGGTGACCTCGAACTGCAATTGGCGCGGATTAAGGCCCGAACGCGCCAGAACTTCGCCGACACTTTCAATCAGGTCTTCGTGGCGGGCCAGTTCAAGCGGCGACAGGTTGACCGAAATCGTCAGTTCCCCGAACCCCTCATCGCGCCAGATCTTGGTTTGTTCACAGGCACGGTTCAAAACCCATTTGCCGATATCGCCAATGATGCCCATGCGTTCGGCAACCGGGATGAAATCAACCGGACTGACCGGGCCACGTGACGGACTGAACCAGCGAACAAGGGCCTCCATGCCGATGATGCGATGCCCACCCATTTCAATGATCGGCTGATAGAACAGTTCCAGCTCGTCATTTTCAATCGCGTGGCTAAGATCGCGTTCCATCGCCTTGCGTTCCTGAACCTCGACCTGCAATTTCGGCTCAAAGAAATGATACCGGTTGCGGCCTTCGGCCTTGGAACAATAAAGCGCAAGATCGGCATTGCGCAGAAGGTCCTTTTCATCGCGACCATCCTGCGGATACATGCAAATCCCGACCGAGGTCGATGCCTGAACCTCGTTGCCATCAAGCATGAAGCGTTCGGAAACGCGTTCAATCAGGCGCTGGGCAACGAATGTGACTTCCTCGACCGATCCGGGTTCATGGATCAAAACGGCAAATTCATCCCCGCCCAGACGGGCGACCACATCCTCGTTGCGCAGACAAACGCGCATGCGCTCCCCTACCCCCTGTAAGAGTAGGTCACCGATGGGGTGGCCGAGTGTGTCGTTGATGTCTTTAAAGTTATCCAGATCAAACATCATCAGGACAAAATTGCGCCGTTCGCGTTTGGATCGTTCGACCGCGGCAGCCAGTCGCTCCTGAAACAGCGTGCGATTGGGAAGACCGGTCAAGCCGTCATGATGGGCAAGGAACTGAATGCGGGCTTCGCTGCGCTTGCGGTCAGTAATGTCGGTAATCGATCCTTCGATCAGGTGGGGACGCCCCTTCTCGTCGCGGACCAGGCGGGCATTTTCCTCGACCCAGATGATCTTGCCGTCACTGCGGCGCAGCTCTGTTTCAAAGCCCTGCACAATTCCATCGCGCAACAAACGCCCCGTAAGGCGCAGGCGGCTTACGGGGTTCAGGTAATGATGTTGAAGTTCGTCATTTTGCAACATCAACTCATCAACGGACTCATAGCCCAAAATCGAAACGAATGCCGGATTGGCGGACAGAACCGGCCCCATAGGCCTGCTTTGATAAAGCCCCTCGGCAGAGTTTTCAAAGATACCGCGGAATTTCTCTTCGGCGTGGCGAAGCGCACGCTCGACCGCCAGTTTCTCGGTTACGTCCTGGCCAATACAGATCACACCGGCCACGTCGCCATCTTCACCGAAATGCGCGCGGGCATTCCATTGCAACAGGCGGACTTCACCATCACGGCGCTTGAACGAGAAAACCTCATCCTTGATGATTTCACCGGAAAGCAGACGACGCACCGCCATACGCACCCGTGCACGGTCACTTTCAATCAGCAGGAAATCAAAAAAGTTCTGACCGGCGGCCTCCATCCAGGAATAGCCAAAGGTCCATTCGCATTCACGGTTATATTCAAGAATGCGTCCCTCGGCATCGAGGAACATGATCACGCTGCCTGCGGTCTGAACCAGTGCACGATAGCGTTCCTGACGCCGGCGCAGGTCATATTCCGCCTGACGGCTTTTGGTGATGTCGGTCATCGTGACGCTATAGCCAAGCAACCCGCCGCCTTCGCCACGGATTTCGGTCGCATTCAGGCGAACCCAGATCTGACTGCCATCCGAACGGCGCATTTCGATATCGCGCGCATGGACACCAATACCTGTTGCCAGATCACGGCGCAGCTGCACCCGATCGCTGTCCTGGGCATAGAATGTCTCGGGATGGCGCAGATAGGCCTGCATGACTTCGCGCACACTGTCATAATTAAACAGGGCTGCGGTTTCTTCGTTTACATGGGTGATCGTGCCATCGGCACTCAGTTCAATAATCCCGTGCACCGCATGTTCAAGCGCGCGGCGATAACTTTCCTCGCGCGTGCGTTCCTGTGCAAACAGGACGACAAATTCGGCACCGAAAAGCGGCATGCATTGCCACTGGAAGAAACGCTGTCCGTAATGAACCGTGCGTGAATTTTCTTCGTCAAATTGCGGACCATTCTGATCAACAAGGGAACGCTGATCCACCGGATGGGCCAGTGCGAACGGGCTTGCAAAGCCCATCTCAAGGGCCAGCTGTTCGGCCGCGCGGTTGGCACATCGCATTGTGCCATCGCGTTCGAATATCAGAACCGGTTGTGGCGATATCAGGCTGCCCATGCCTGATGACACATCGTCATCCATCACCATCAGGCGGATATAGTCAACTCCACGAATGCTCAGCTTCCAGCCAAACAGCACATGGTCTGCGCCGCCAACTGCAAGAGTACGGCTGTGATATCCGCTATTCTGAAGAATTTCGTCCGCAAGTTCCGGTAGCAGATCCGACAAGCTGCCGAGATCATCAATCTCGTACCACCGGGACTCTTCGATGTCCTGATCAAACCAGGGAACCCATAACGCATTGACAAGCAGACACTTTCGGACAGGATCAAACAATCCAGCCGGCATACGCAGGTGGCTGATCAATGCCGCCAGTGTGTTGGCGGAATTGATTGCGTTGATGTCTCCCATATCCGCTTTAATCGTCATTTTCGTTATCGCTGCGAGACCATAACTGCTACCCCATGCACTGCAAAGGCTATTTTTCCCCAAAGAGAGTAAGCAGCCACTTTATGTCGCTATTATTTTGAACCGGCTTAATTTTTTTTAGATTGCCTGAATCACGCACATCTTTCGATGCATTTTTTTACCCCGCGTGACCGACTTGAACAGATTGTGTCAGATTTCCCTACGTAATCATTAAAATCCAAAAAATTTAATCGGTTAACTGTTGCCCGCTGATTGTTATCAGAATACCATTCCTCCGCCTAATGGTTGTCACAGTGTAATGCGACGAACGTCAACGGTCTGCACAGACACGATTCTGATAATCATACTGGAAAGGAGTAACCAACGTGATTTCGCATCAGGACGCCTTGATCTACACAATGGTTATGGTTTCGGCCGCCGATAATGACATTACGGATGCCGAGCTTTCCGCTATGGGACGCCGGGTACGGTATCTTCCGATTTTTGCCGGATTTGACAATGACGGTGTCACCAGTGTGGCCCGCGATTGTGCAAGCCTGCTTGGCGAAGAAGACGGCATGGACCGCGCACTGACCATGATCCGCGATGCCCTGCCGCGCAAATTGCGTGAAACCGCCTATGTCTTTGCCTGCGAAATTGTTCTGTCTGACAGTGAAATCAGTCAGGAAGAACTTCGTATCCTTGAACTTCTGCGCCACCGGCTTGATATCGACCGTCTTGTCGGCGCGGCAATTGAACGTGCCATGGCTGCCCGCTATGTTCGCCCCGGTGATTTCTAGGGGTCGGGCATTGTGGCAACACGCGTCAGACGACATATGTCTGGCATGACGAAACAAAGCAGAATTCATCAGCAAAACCCGAAACAACGAGGCCGTGTCTGACACAAATTGTGGTGTACCAAGCGCATTTCGGGCAAGTTCCCCTTGAAATCGCAGCTTTCATCAACGCCACAATGTGATATGGCCTAGCCACAAGAATCACCGCATACGTGCCATTCGGCGCGCGTGGGGTTGCGTATCGACCGATCCGTTGTCGTTCACCGCCACAAAAGGGACCGCTGTCATGACTGCTCTTTCCGGGGAAAATATCGCCTTTATCGGACTTGGACTGATGGGACGCCCGATGGCGCTCAATCTTGAAAAGGCCGGTGCGATCCTGACGGTCAATACCCGCAATCCCGAAACGCTCAATGCCTTTGAAGATCTTGGCATTGCAACGGCAGGCACCCCCGCAGACGCTGCCGCCGAGGCCGATATTGTCATCATCTGCGTTGCCAATACGCCCGCCCTTGAAAATGTGCTGCTCGGCGAGGACGGCGTCATTGACGGCATGGAAGAAGGCACGATTGTCATTGATATGGGCACCACCGCCGTTGATGCGACACGCCGCTTTGCCGATGCGGTCGAGGATGCCGGTGGCCGCTGGATTGATGCCCCGGTTTCGGGTGGCACGCATGGAGCTGAAAACGGCACGCTTTCGATCATGGTCGGTGCCGACAAGCAGGATTTCGAACGCGCACACCGGGTGTTTGATGTTCTGGGCGCACGCGTCACCCATGTCGGCGATGTAACGTCGGGCCAGATCGCCAAGGCCGCCAACCAGATGATTGTCGGCATCACCATCGGTGCGGTTGCCGAAGCCTTCTCGATGGCCGATGAGGCCGGTGTTGATCTTGACAAGCTGCGCTCGGCCCTGACCGGCGGATTTGCAGATTCTGCAATCTTGCAAAAGCATGGCGAACGCATGATCGAGCGCAATTTCGAACCGGGCGGCAAGGTTGTCACCCAGCGCAAGGACCTCTATCAGGCACTTGAATTTTCCGAAGGTGAACTTGGCCTTGAACTGCCCTTCTCGCGGCTCGCGCTGGAGCTTTATGACGAAGTCATCGCCATGGGCGGTGGCGAGCTTGACCATTCCGCACTGATCAAAGTCTATGAAGAAGACTGACCCGCAAGATGTCGAACTGACATCGGTTCTGACATGCCCGGAATGCGGCCATGTCGAAACCGAAACCATGCCAACCGATGCCTGCCAGTATTTTTATGACTGTAAGGGATGCGGGGCGGTACTGCGCCCGCTTGCCGGGGATTGCTGTGTATTTTGTTCTTACGGCACGGTCCCCTGCCCCCCGGTTCAGATTGATGGCAAGAATGCTTCCTGTTGTGGCGGCAATGGCACCACGAAGGCGGACCAGGCGGAAATCCCCTAACGGTCAGCCCGGCTTGTGCTTTCCAAACCGGTATAGATACAACCGGTCCGGACCGGATTTCATCGGCACTTCGCCAAAGGCCTGCCAGCCGGGAATGGAAAAGGCGCGTGAAATGACAATCGCGCCATCGCGCATCCGTTCTGACAGGACATCGCCGACATCGGCCATGACGCGCGGATCCAGAAAACAGATCACAACATCGCCCGGATCACGATCAAGCTTGCGAAAGTCCCCCCGGATCAGCGTCAGGTTCGGCTTGGCAGCCAAGACCGCCCGCATCCGGCTGATCGCATAGGGCACCGGGGACAGTTCGATCCCGGTTACACTGATCCCGGGACGCGCACGGGCAATGGCAAAGATCAAATCCCCCCACCCCGATCCGAAATCGGTGACGGTTGTGACGTCAGCCGGAATATAGGCAATGATTTCATCAGCCGCCGCGGACAATGTCGGCATGGGAACCGAGCGCAGCCAAACGGCATAAGCCGCAATCAGACCCAGAATGATAACGACGAAAACAAGTACCGATAAATCAGTCATAAGCCCGCTAAATATGTTAGTGTCCGGGTGAATTCAGTCTTTAGTCCTGCCACACGGTGGCCCCCAAATCCAGAAGATACCAGCATGCATAACGAAGACACGGAAACCCGCATCACTGAACTTGAAACCCAGCTCGCACACATGGATTCCGTGGTAAGCGACCTTTCAGACATGATCAAATCCCAGTGGGATCGTATTGATCTTCTGGAACGCCAGAACAAATTAATGTCTGCTGATATTAAACGGATGATCGATTTTCTGCGTACAGCACCAGAAGACGATGCTCCGCCTCCGCACTACTGATCGTCTGAAAGGCCCGTAAAGACCTGCGGCACCAGCACCAGATTGCGAGTAGGACGTGACCAACCTGTATCTTGATATTCCGGTATTTGACGACTTCGCCAGAGTACTCGATGGCGATGTATATCATCGACTGCCTGACGACTGGTGGGTAGGCACATCCGATATCGTCGGATCAACCAGGGCGATTGCCGCCGGGCGGTTCAAGGATGTGAATATGGTTGGCGCATCCGTGATCTGTGCGGTCAGCAACGCATTGGGCCATTCCGATTATCCCTTTATCTTTGGCGGTGACGGCGCGAGCTTTGCCTGCCCGCCTGACAGGATCGAGGATGTGCGGGCGGCCCTGGCTGCGACCGCCACCTGGGCGCGCGAAACCCTTGATTTTGACTTGCGCGTTGCGCTGGCCCGGATTTCCGATATTCGTGCCACCGGACGCGATATCCGGGTTGCGCGCTATGCCGTCTCGCACCCGGTTTCCTATGCCATGTTCAGTGGTCGGGGCCTTAAATGGGCCGAAGATCGCATGAAGGCAGGCGACAATATCGTGGCCCCGGCCCCGGCCGGGACGCGTCCGGATCTGACCGGGCTCTCATGCCGCTGGTCGCCGATCAAGGCCAAAGGCGATGATCATATCCTGTCGATCATTGTTCAGCCGACCGATGACCGCGCCAAATTTGATACGGTTGTCAAACATCTGTTTGAACTTCTTGACGATGCTCCGCGCAAAAGCAGCCCGATCCCGGCCAAGGGGCCTGATTTTGCCTTTCCCCCGCCGGGGCTCAAACTTGAAGCCATTGCCACCGAACATCAGGAAGGCGGATATTTCAAGGCCTGGTTCAAGGCGTTCTATATCTCGCTGATTGCGCTTGTCCTGATGAAAACCGGATGGAAGCTTGGCGACTTTGACCCCAAGCGCTATCGCGATTTCACCGGCAATAACACCGACTTTCGAAAGTTCGGTGACGGTCTTTGGATGACGGTTAATTGCAGTGCGGATCGCAGCGCAGAGATCGAGGAATACTTGCATGCGGCCGAACAGCGCGGCGACATCCTGTTTGGCACCCATCATCAACGCAGTGCGATCATGACCTGTATCGTGCCCTCGATCACCAATGACGCGCATTTCCATTTCCTTGATGGGGGCGAAGGCGGCTATACCGCCGCCGCCGCTGCCTACAAGGCCAAGATCGGTGCAATCGGGACGAACCAAACCCCAACCACATAGCCTTGACATGCGCAAAACGCATCAGTGACACGATACCAATAGATTCATTGCATGACGTCTTGAAATGTCTGACACTGTCCTGATCCCTGACAGATCAGGATACGGATGATGGATACCCGCGAACTCGAAGCCCTGATTGCCGTTGCAGATGCGCAATCCTTTCACGGTGCCGCCGACAAGCTTGGCCTGACACAGCCCGCCGTGACACGCCGCATTCAGCGTCTTGAAGACCGTATTGGCACATCGCTGTTTGACCGGTCGACCAAACCGTTGCAACCAACCCCTGCCGGTCACCGCGCACTTACCGAGGCCCGAGATCTTTTGCGCCGCCTTGACGGGTTTACCGACGCCATTTCCGGCGACACCAGACGACAGGGCCCCTTCCGGCTTGGCGTCAGTCATGGTTCGGCACCGCTTCTGACCGCACCGGAACTGCGCGAACTTCATCAATCCTTTCCCGATATATCGCTGTCCATCAAAAGCGGCTGGTCAAGTGAACTTCTACCGCTTCTGCGACGTGGCGAGATTGATGCCATGCTTTCGCTTGATGGCCCCAATGGCATTGTCGGCGGTATTCAGACCCGCGATCTTCCGGCAAGTCTGGTCCCTCAAAGGCTGCTGGATGATCATATTGTTGCCATCGGTCCGAAATCGGCCCGCCATCACCCGACAAGCATTGCCGAGCTTGCCAGACATCCGATGGTCCTGATGCCCGAAGGCTGTACTTTCCGTGCCCTTGGCAATGCCTGGGCGCGCAAAAATGGTGTCGAATTCAATTCCGTGCTTGAAGTCTCCGCCCTTGAATTGCAGATCGAAATGGTCGCGGCCGGGGCCGGATATGGCATCATGGCACGGCGTTTCTGCATGCATAGCCCGGCCAGCGATCGCATCCGGATCCTTGATATTCCCGGCATGAACTGGGATATGGCCATCACCCTGATCCGGCGCACCTCAAGCGGCGATCTTAATGATATCATTGATAAAATCGGGGATATCGTGATCCGGGCTGGCGAAATGTCAAACCCTGATCATGCGCAAATGTTATCAGCATCATAATTCGAATGAATTGGACGCATGACCGCAATGCGCCCACTATCGCCACCAACATACTCATTCCCCTTGCGGAGGAACATTCATGAGCCCCACCCAAAATGCCGGCAGCTCATCCGGCACCCCCAGCCCGACGCGTTTGGCGTTGTTGCGGGCAACCAAATGGTTCCCCTGGCTGGTTCTGCTTTGCGGTTGCCTTGTCCTGTCGCTGAACCTTGGTGTGCGTCAGTCACTTGGCCTGTTTATTCCCGACATGCTCAATGATACCGGCTGGACGGCGGCGACCTTTGGTCTTGCCTTTGCCATTCAGAACCTGATGTGGGGGATATCTGCCCCGATCGCCGGTGCGCTTGCCGACCGGTTTGGCACCACCCGGACCCTGATCGGTGGCTCCATCCTGTATGGTCTTGGCCTTTACATGATGGGCACATCATCAACCCCCGGCGAGTTGCACCTGACGGCTGGCTTCCTGATTGGCACAGGTGTCGGTGCGACCAGCTTCCCGGTTATTCTGGCCGCAATCAGCCGTGTTTTCAGCCCCGAACGCCGCAGCTTTGCCCTTGGTCTGGCATCGGCGGGCGGTTCGGTTGGTCAGTTTGTCATGGCCCCGACCGCACAGGCCCTTAACGGATCGCTTGGCTATATCGCGACCCTTGGCATTCTTGCCGCCATTTCGATGCTGATTGTGCCTGCTGCCTTTGCCCTGACCGGCAAGGCCGAGGGCAACAGCCCGACCGCCACCCCGGAACTGGGTCCACAGGGTCTTGCCGCAGCCTTTCACGAGGCACGCAAACATCGCGGCTTCCTGCTTTTGAATGCAGGGTTCTTTGTCTGCGGTTTCCACATTGCCGTGATTGCCACCCACCTTCCGACCTTTACCGAGCTTTGCGGCCTGCCGCGTTCGGTCGCGGCCGAGGGTCTGGCACTGGTTGGCCTGTTTAACATCTTTGGCACGCTGACGGCGGGCTGGGCTGGCGGCAAGTGGCGCAAGAAGAATGGTCTGTCCTTCATCTACGGGATGCGGGCGCTGGTCATTATTGTCTTTATCTTCTCGCCAAAGACATCGGAAACCATCTTGCTGTTTTCGGCATCGATGGGCGCCCTTTGGCTGTCGACCGTCCCGCTGACCAGTGGCCTGATCGCACAGGTATTTGGGCCGCGCTACATGGCCACCCTGTTTGGCATTGTCATGCTGTCCCATCAAGTTGGTGCGTTCTTTGGCGCATGGATGGGCGGGATTGTCTATGACCTGACCGGCAATTTCGATGCCGTCTGGTGGACCTCAGTCGGGCTTGGCATCTTTGCGGCCCTTGTCCATATGCCCATTGATGACAAGGAACTGCGCACGGCCAAGGCGGCCTGATCGGGCATTCCGAACAATCACGATTTTGACGGGCAGCGACAAGGCATTCTTGTCGCTGCTTTTTTATGCGTTCATTGCATTGCTCACCGGCAAAATATTTTCACCTTTTACTGGATGAATTCAGGGTTGGTCTGTTGTCAGGGTGGCTTTGGCTAGGCACTGTTGCGACCGGTTTTCTGCGATCTGAAAAGCAAAAAGGAAGCAACGATGTCGTCACCGGACACGCCCCGTTCTGAAATCCTGGCGCACTATCCCGAAGTCGGAGCACGGGCCAAGGCCAAAGAACTTCAAAAGCTTGACATCCACTGCAAGAAGTTCATTTCCCTGTCGCCGTTTTGCATCCTGTCAACCGCGACACCCAGTGCCGAACCTGATCTTAGTCCACGCGGCGGATTGCCGGGCTTTGTCCATGTCAAAGATGACAATACGCTGGTCCTGCCTGATCGCCCCGGCAACAACCGGTTGGACAATCTGGGAAACCTTGCCCAAAACCCGCAGGTTGCACTGCTTTTCATGATCCCCGGCGTCAATGAAACCTTGCGCATTCGCGGGACGGTCAAGATCGTCACCGACCCTGACTTCTGCGCCGAATTTACCGAACGCGATACAGCTCCGCGTTCGGTCCTTGCCATCACCGTCACCTGTGCCTTTTTGCATTGTGCCAAGGCGTTCATGCGCTCCGAACTTTGGTCAGCCGATGCCCGCATTGACCGTGCCGAACTTCCAACCATGGGACAGATGCTTAAAGACCAGATGAACAGCGAAGGCCCCAACGAAACGCAATCGGAAATGGAAGCCCGTTACCGCCAAAGTCTTTAGGTCATTGCGATCATCCATCAATTGCACGGCCTGATTTGCCGGGGTTTGATTGCATCTTTCCGAAGAGAGCAAGTTGGGTTAAAACCCGCGCATGGACAGACCGATTTACATCACGCCCGAAGGCCTTGCGACGCTGCGCGCCGAACTTGATCACCTTTGGAAAAAGGAACGCCCCGAAGTGGTTGCCGTTGTGCATTGGGCGGCGGGCAATGGTGATCGTTCGGAAAATGGCGATTACATCTATGGCAAACGACGCCTGCGCGAGATTGACCGTCGCGTAAGATATCTGCGCAAGCGGATCGAGGATGCCGTTGTTGTCCGCCCCGAGGAACAGCCCGATCATTCGCGCATCTTCTTTGGGGCCACGGTCACCTATGTAAATTCCCGCGACGAGGAAAAAACCATCCGCATCGTCGGCGAGGACGAGGCAGACAGCCTCAATGGCAAGATCAGCTGGATTTCCCCGGTCGCGCGCGCATTGATGAAGGCCACGGTCGGCGATGTTGTCACCTTCCGCACCCCGGCGGGCGAGGACGAACTCGAAGTCCTTGAAATCAGCTATCCGGGCTAATTTGTGACAGGATCGAACCTAGGCAATCTGCCTGTCAAACGCGAAACAACGGGATTTCTTGCAAAAGTTGTACTACCCCCGGCAACTCCGCGCAGTCAGATAATTGATTTCGCGGGGTAAACAGCGCACCAGCTGGCAGAAAGAACAGACGACAAGAAACAATTTCTCGTCAGAAGCCTTGCGCAATGATCCAAATCGCGCTCATGATTAGCGACATACAGTTCAAATTTTAAAACAGATCGTTTCCCGGAAATAATTCATTTCTGGCGAGCCAGTACGATATAAAAACGACCGGAATTTAAAAAATGAGTGATCCTACATTCTCGATTGGCACGAAACTGCGCCATGCACGCAAGATCAAAGGCATGCGACTTTGCGATCTCGCCGATCAGGTAGAATGCTCGGAAGGCTTTCTGTCGAAACTGGAAAATGACAGGGTCAAACCATCACTCCAGCTTCTGCACAGGATTGTTGCTGTCCTTGAAACATCGATCAGCAACCTGTTTAGCGAAAGCAACGACAGCATTGTGTCGCGCGCTGGAACACGACAAGTTCTTCATACCAGTAACATTCGCCCCGGCGAAGGTGTCGGCCTTGAAACACTGGTTTCCCCATCCGCCGGTCATTTGCTGTTTGGCGCGATCCATATTGTCCGTGCCGGTGGCGGCAGTTCGGGCACCATCGTCCATGAAGGCGAAGAACTTGGTTATGTGCTTGAAGGGGAGCTCGATCTGAATGTCGATGGTGTCGAATATCACCTGATGCCAGGCGACTCATTCTTTTTCCCGTCACGAATGCCGCACGGCTATCGCAATCCGACCGATAAGGAAACCAGGGTTTTGTGGGTGAACACCCCGCCAACCTTCTAGTTTTCACGCTCTAAGTAAAACCACTTTCTTATTGGTCAAGTCACTTGACCAATAAGAAAGACTTGGTCAGTATGCCTCTGCTGGCTAAGTCGGAATTCCACCGTACACAAGGTGGCCGGGTCATAAGACCCAGGTTCGGGAAGGAACATAAATCTCGCATCGATATGGCTGGCGAAACCTCCGGAGTCCGAATTCGGCTCCGTATGAGTTGTTTTCCAAAAAGCCAACAGGGGGCTTATCTTGATGAACATTCTACGCAAATCGACCGTTTCTGCGATTGCACTGACGATGGCACTGACGGTTGGTGCCGGCATCGCCGATGCAAAAGACAAAGTAAAAGTTGCCTTCATTGGCCCGCTGACCGGCGGCGTATCGGCAATCGGCGTTGGTGGTCGTAACTCGGCAGAGCTTGCTGTTCAGCTCCGCAACGCAGACCCGGATGCCAAGTACGAATATGAACTGGTTGCGATGGATTCCGAATGCAAACCGAACGTCGGCGTTCAGGTTGCGACCAAAGTTGCCGCTGACAGATCGATTATCGGCCTTGTTGGCCACTATTGCTCGGCTGTGGCGATGGGCGCTGTTGACATCTATCACAAATTCAACCTGCCGATGTCGGTGTGGGGTGCTGTTCTTCCCGATGTCACCTATGGCAACGATTACAAAGAAATCCATCGCGTGAACGGCACGATGATCAACCAGAACGATGTCGCTGCAAAGTTCATGGCTGAACAGGGTTATAAAACCTGGGTCATCATTCACGACACGACCGATTACGGCAAAGGCCACAACAAATACTTCTCCGAGTATCTGACCCAGAATGGCGGCGAAATCCTTGCTGATTTCGGCGTTCCCGCCGACCAGCAGGACTTCACTGCCGAACTGACCAAAGCCAAACAGCTGAACCCGGATGTCATCTATTTCGGTGGTCTGGTTCCGCTTGGCGTCCGCGTGCGTTCGCAGATGGAAAAGCTTGGCATCACCGCACAGTTCCAGGGCGTATCGGGTATCAAGTCTGATGCCTTCATCGAAGGCGTTGGCACCGAACTTTCCGAAGGCGTTGTCAGCTTCCTTGAAGGTGCACCGGTCGACAAACTTCCGGGTGGCCAGTACTTCACCGAGAAATACAAAGCAGCCGGTTTTGCCGAAGACGAAGAAGCCTATGGCCCGTTCGCCTTTGCTGCAATGAGCCTGATCCTTGACGGTATCGAGGAAGTCGGTCCGAACCGCAAAAAACTGACCAAATACCTTGGCGACATTCAGGGGCATGACTCAATCGTTGGTAAAATCTCGTTTGATGATCACGGTCAGAACACCGTTGCTGCCATCACCAAATATGTCGTCCAGGACGGCAAATGGGTGGTCTGGGAAGACAGCGAATACGCAACCGGCGCCCGTAAACTTGCTGGCAAATAAGCCGGTCTGATGCGGCCCTTCCTGTCCGGTTTTTCGGGCAGGAAGGGGCTCATTGCATTTCTCGCAAGCAATTTAAATCAATCAAAACAAAAAGGTAGGTTGGCCATGGATGTGGGCCTTCTCGGTCAGTTTGTTGTTAACGGCATGATGCTTGGCATGATGTATGCCCTTGTCGCTGTTGGCTTCACACTGTTTTTCGGTGTGCTTGATGTCATCAAGTTCTCCCATGGTGATGTCTTGATGGTCGGTACTTTCGCAGGTTTCTCGACCTATCTCGGCATGACTGCGATCGGGATCGACAACGCTTTCATTCAGTTGATCGGTGTTCTGGTTATCTCCATCGGATCGATGGCCATTCTCGGTGCTGTCATTGCCCGCTATCTGGTGCTTCCGCTGAAATCGGCACCGCCGCTTAATACCCTGCTGGTTACGCTGATGCTGGGCACGGTTCTGCGCGAAGCCATCCGTCTGTTTTACCCGGACGGCTCGAACCCGAAACACTTCCCGGCCCTTCTGCCGACCGATTCATGGTCACTGGGGTCCTTCACCCTGCGTTCCGACAGCGTCATCCTGCTGGTCGGTGGCCTTCTGGTGATTGTAGGCGTCAATATGCTGATCAACCGTACCCGTCTTGGTCTGGCAATCCGTGCTGTGGCCCAGGACGAAGAAACCGCCAAATGCATGGGCATCAATTTCAAAATGATTGTGCTTCTGACCTTTGCGCTGGGTTCGGGTGTGGCGGCCTTTGCCGGTGTCATGAACGGCCTTTACTACAATGAAATCAACTTCGGCATGGGCCTGTTGCTTGGTGTTATCGGCTTTAGTGCGGCCATCGTTGGCGGCCTTGGCAACATCTATGGCGCCATTCTTGGCGGTTTCCTGTTTGCCGGATTGCAGACCCTTGGTGCCGTCGCCCTGCCCTTTGCCAGTGCCTACAAAGACGTTTTCGCGTTTGCAGTTGTTATTGCCATCATCGCCTGGCGTCCAACCGGCCTGATCGCCGAAAAAACGAGCGAAAGGGTCTGATCGATGACGCAATCGTTAAAAGACAAACTTGTCATCATTCTTCTGGCCGCTGTGATTGCTGCCTTTTCGATCACCTTCATCGCCATTGAAGAACAGGTCGAAATCTTTGCCCTGCTGGTATTTGCCGCTGCACTGGTTCTTGGCGGTGCCAAACTTGGCATCACCGCCTCCATCGCGCAAAGCCTGGCGCGGAATGAACGGCTGATGAACTTTGCCTTCATCGCGGCAACCATTGCCGTTGTTTTCTGGTTCCGCGAAGATCACTTCCCGCTTCTGATGATCGCGACTGTCCTTTTGTATGTGATTGCCTGTTGCGGCCTGAACATTCAGTTCGGCTTCACCGGTGTTGTGAACTTTGCCGGGGCGGCATTCTTTGGGGTGGGTTGCTATACCGCAGCTGTGCTTGGCGATACATCCGTGCCGCTGCTGCTTGTCATCCTGCTTGGCGGCATCATTGCAGCCATTGTCGGATCGGTGCTGATTATTCCGGTTCTGCGTACACGCGGCCATTATGCCGCCGTTGTCACCATCGCCTTTGGTCTTTTGTTCCGTACCTTCCTTGAGGTCAACGACACGCTTGGCGGCCCGCAAGGGCTGGGCGTTTCGGGCATGAACCTGTTTGGCTGGGACTTTAACAACAACATCGAAATCAGCGAAAACCTCGAAATCTCGTTCTATATGAACTACGTGGTTTTGGCGCTGATTATGGTCATTCTGACCTTTGTGCTGATGCGTCGTATTGAACGGTCATGGATCGGGTTGAATTTTGATGCGGTTCGTCTTGATGAAACCGCTGCGGCCTGCTTTGGCATCGATATCAAACGCTGGAAAATTGTTGCCTTTACCCTTGGCAACTTCCTGGCCGGAACGGCTGGTGCGCTGTACGCCATGATGCTTGGCTTTATTGCGCCGTCGAACTTTGCGTTCTCGGACTCACTGATCCTTGTTTCCATCGTGTTGCTCGGCGGCATGGGAAGTCTGTGGGGCACGATCCTTGCCGCCGGTCTTGTCGTTCTGCTGCCTGAAAAGCTTCAGGTCATTCAGGAATACCGGTTCCTGATCTATGCGGTCGTGATGATCCTGATCCTGCTGTTCCGTCCGCAGGGCATCCTTCCGCGTGGTTTGCGCGCATATATTCCAGGCTGGAGAGGTTGATATGGCCCAGCAACAAGAAACCGTACTGACCTTTCGCGGACTGACCCGACGTTTCGGCGGCGTGATTGCGCTTAACAAGTTCGACATGGAACTTACCAATGGCCAGATCCTTGGCCTTATCGGGCCGAACGGATCGGGCAAGACAACGTCGTTTAACGTGCTGACCGGCATCTATGAAGCCAATGGCGGCAGCATCGAATTTCTCGGACAGGACATCACAAGCTGGCCTGCCCAGAAAGTCTACGAAGCCGGGGTTGCCCGCACGTTCCAGCGTTCGCGCCTGTGTCTTGAATTGTCGATCTTTGACAACATCATGATCGGCAACCACAAGCGCCTTAATCAGGGCCTGCTGTTCAATATCTTCCAGCGCAAGGCCCTTAAGGAACAGATCCAGGAAAATCACGAAGAAGCCCGCAAGCTTCTGAAGATTTTTGATCCTGCACTGGCCGAGAAGATGTTCGATCCGGTCGGAAGCCTGCGCATGATTGACCGTCGCCGTATCGAAATTTGCCGCGCCCTGATCAGTCATCCGCGTCTGTTGCTTCTTGATGAACCTTCGGCGGGCATGACCCACGAAGAAACCCGCGAATTGATGGATGACATTCTTGAAGTCCGCGAAATGATCGATGGCCTGTCCATCATTCTGGTCGAACATGAAATGGGCATGATCGAACGCGTTACAGACAAATGCATTGTCCTGAATTTCGGTCAGAAAATTTGTGAAGGTGCGTATCGTGACGTCGCCTCGGACAAGCTTGTCCAGGAAGCCTATCTGGGGGGAGAATAATCATGGCCACTGCAAGTGCACTTGAAGTCAGGGACATCTACGCGGCCTATGATTCCGCCGATGTTCTCGAAGGCGTATCGCTTAAGGTTCCGGCAGGCAAAATCACCTGCCTGCTGGGATCAAACGGTGCCGGGAAATCCACCATCATTCGCGCCATTCTTGGCCTGACGCCGCCGCGTGCCGGCGACATTCTGATTGATGGTCAAAGTCTCGTCGGGCTTCCGACCCACAAGATCATTTCAGCGGGCATTGCCTGTATCCCTGAAGGCCGCAAGGTCTTCCCGAAAATGACGGTCGTCGATAACCTCCGTCTTGGCGGATATCAGGAAAATACCGAAGCCGTCCTGAAAGATCGCATGGATCAGGTGTTCGAAATTTTCCCGCGCCTTAAGGAACGCCGCAATCAGCTGGCCGGAACGATGTCGGGCGGTGAACAGGCAATGGTGTCCATCGGGCGCGGCCTGATGGCGGCCCCCAAGGTCCTGTTGATTGACGAGCCGTCTCTGGGCTTGTCGCCGCTGTTTGTCAAAGAAAACTTCAACATCATCAAGCGGATCAACGATCAGGGCATCACGGTGTTCCTTGTCGAACAGAATGTGCATCAAACACTGGCCATTGCCCATTACGGCTATGTGATGTCGCAGGGACGTGTTGTCGCCGAAGGAACGGCACAGGAACTGTCCCAAAACAAGGAAGTCCACGAGGCCTATTTCGGCTAGTCGCCGAAACACGCTTCTGAAAATATCAGGAACACAGGGGATAAAACGTGCCCAACACCAAAATTGATGCGGTCGAACTGACCCGTCAACTCATCCGGTTTGAAACCGTCAATCCGGTCAATCCTGAAAAGGATTGCGTCGAATATGTCGGTAAGCTGCTGGCAGAAAATGGTTTTGACATTTCCTATCATGACTTCGCACCGGGTCGAACCAACCTGATTGCGCGGATCGGCGGGTCAGAAACCTGTCCCCCGATATGCTTTACCGGTCATCTTGATACCGTCCCGCTTGGTCATACCGAATGGTCCATGGCGCCGTTTGGTGCCGACATTGCCGATGGCAAACTTTATGGTCGCGGATCAAGCGACATGAAATCGGGCGTCGCCGCCTTTGTCGCCGCGGTGATCGAAATTGCGCCTGATCTTGCCAAGGGTCCCGGTGTGGTTCTTCTGATTACGGCGGGCGAAGAAACCGGCTGCGAGGGTGCTGCCTATATTGCCGGACTTGGCGATGTGATTGGCAAGTCCGGTGCCATCGTCGTTGCCGAACCGACATCAAACTACCCCTATGTCGGGCACAAGGGAGCGCTTTGGATGAAAGCCACGACCGACGGTGTCACCGCACACGGTTCGATGCCCGAACTTGGCGTAAATGCCATTTACAAGGCATCGCGCGCGATCACCAAGCTCGAAGACTATGACTTCAACGTCGCCCGTCATCCGGTGATGGGGCCCGCGACCTTGAATGTCGGGACGGTTGATGGCGGCATTAACGTCAACTCCGTCCCCAACCGTGCGGAAATCGGCATCGATGTGCGCACCATCCCCGGTCAGGATAACGAGGTCATTCTTGAACAGCTGGCCTCCTATCTGGGCGACGAGGTGACATTGACCCCGACGGTCAATCTTGAACCGGTCTGGACATCGCCGGATGATCCGTGGATGCAGTCGGTGTTCGAGGTGGTCGCACCGCTTCATGACGGCCCGATTGAAAACAGGACTGCGGCCTATTTCACCGATGCCTCGATTTTCACCCGTGCCTATGACTTTGCCCCAACCGTCATTCTTGGCCCGGGCGAAGCTGCCATGGCCCACCAGACCGACGAGTTTTGCTATGTCTCGCGGATCGAAGAAGCCGTCGGTATCTATCGTGCGCTGGCTGAAAACTGGAACAATCAATGATGTCACAGCCAAACAGATTGTCGCTTCTTGAAGCCGCCAGCGCACTTTCGGACGGTAAACTGACCGCTGAAACGCTTTTGGCATCCTGCCTTGAACGCATTTCCGAACGTGAAGGGGATGTTGGTGCCTGGATGCATATCAATGCCGACAGCGCCAAGGCACAGGCAAGCGCCCCTGCCGCCAAGACCACCACTGGCCCGCTTTCGGGTCTTCCGATCGGGATCAAGGATCTGATTGATACCGTCGACATGCCGACCGGGTATGGATCACCGATCTATGAAGGTCATCAACCGGCACAGGACGCAGCCTGCGTTGCGACCATCCGCAATGCCGGTGGCATTGTCCTTGGTAAAACCGTCTCGACGGAATTTGCCTATTTCCAGCCGGGAAAAACCGCCAATCCCAACGATCTGACCAGAACTCCGGGCGGATCATCAAGCGGCTCGGCGGCCGCAGTTGCCGATTATCATGTTCCGGCAGCACTCGGCACCCAGACCGCCGGTTCGATTATCCGTCCTGCATCCTATTGCGGGGTTGTTGGCTATAAACCCAGTTACGGGTTCTTGCCGTTAACCGGCATCCGTCCCCTCGCGCCATCGATGGATCACCTCGGGGTTATGACCCGCACGGTGAAGGATGCCGGTTTCCTTGCCTCTGTTCTTGGACGACGCCCCGAACTTGATATCAGCAACCTGTCCGGCGACTTCGTTCCGACAATCGGGTTTTGCCAGACGCCGCAATGGGATGCGGCCGAGGCATCAACACAATCACTTATCGAAGATGCCGCCATCAGGCTGGGCAAAGCCGGTGCGAAAGTTTCCAGCTTCGTGCTGCCCGACATCTTTGCAACGCTTGCCAACGCCCATGGCATTGCGATGGATTACGAAGTCAGTTTCACGGGTCTTTATGACGTTTCAAACCATCCAGATCAGGTCAGCGCAAAATTCCGCGAACGATTTGATGCCGGGATGAATGTTCTGACATCTGATTATGACAAGGCACTTGATCAGGCAAAACTAAGCCGCACCGCCCTTTCCGATGCCATGGGGGATTATGATATCCTGATCTGCCCAAGCGCCCCGGGCGAAGCACCGGTTGGCCTCAACGCCACGGGTGATCCGGTGTTTAACCGTATCTGGACGTTCTCGGGCGTGCCTTGCATCAACATTCCGGGTCTGTCTGGCCCGAACAATATGCCGGTTGGCTTGCAGGTGATTGGTCGCTTTGGTGATGATGCCCGCATGCTCAAGGCAGCCGACTGGATTTCCCGTCATCTTTGATTTCGGACAGGAACCTACATCCGGCTTTTAACCCGGCGTGTGGGTTCCGCCTGAAGCGGATCATCGGGCCAGTAATGTTTGGGATAGCGTCCCTTCATCTCGGCTTTGACCTGGGCATAGGACCCGTTCCAGAAGCCCACAAGGTCGCTGGTCACCTGTATCGGGCGCTGGGCCGGGGACAATAAATGCAGGGTTACGGCAACCTTGCCCCCGGCGACCTTTGGCGTTTCGGTCGCGCCAAACATTTCCTGTATGCGCACCGGCAGGGCCGGTTTTTCACCGCTATAATCAATGCGGATGTTTGATCCGGTCGGCACTTGCCAATGGGTGGGGGCAAGGCGGTCCAGTTCCTGTCGCTGGTTCCAGTCAATCCCGGCCAGCAAGGCCTCGGACAGATTGATCTGTTTAAGCTGCCCGCGCTTGGTAATGCCGGTCAAATAGGGTGCAATCCACGTTTCAAGCGATCCCAGCAACCCGTCATCAGACACATCAGGCCAGTGATCGCCATCCACCCGATGCAGGAAGGATAACCGTTCACGCAGACCTTCTGATGCCTTGTCCCAAGGCAGGCAATGCAGACCGATCTTGCGGATACCTTCGATCATCGCCGTTGCAATCGCATCGGGATCGGCTTCGTCATGGGTGGCTTTTTCATCAAGCACCAATGCCCCGATCCGGCGCTGCCAGCGGGCCTGAACCGCATCTGATTGGGTATCCCAGAAAACCTCTGTACCTTCGGAAATCTGGTCGGCGAAATGTGTTTCAAGAGTTGCCCGCGCCACCGGGGCGGCAAGGTAAATTCTGGCCTCGCGCGCCTGCCCATCCAGTTCGGCCACCGCGATATAGGCCTCATTCGCAAGGCTGTCTTCATTGGGCAAAACGCCGCCGCGCCCACCTGACAGGCGATAGCGCGCATCGGCCCCCTTACGCCGTTCGCCAATCCGGTCGGGATAGGCAAAGGCCAGAAGCAACCCGACCTCATCCGCGCGATCAACCTTTGTGCCTTCACCTTTGGGAAGGTTTGCCTGACGCACCACATCAGACAGCCTGCGTGCTAGTTGCTTGGCGGCCTCGCTGATCATTTTGGGGGCATGACCGCGCAGGATGGCCTCAATCCGCAAGCGCAAATCCGCCCCGCGCCCGCGCATGAAATCCCGATCCGAAAGCAGTGCCGCCAAGGCACAGGCAATCTGATCAAGCCCCAAGGCCGCGCCGCGCAACATCATATGCGCCAGTCTGGGATGGACCGGGATCCCCGCCATTGCCGTTCCCATGGCGGTGATGCGGTTGTCATGATCAATCGCCTCAAGCCCGCGCAGGATATCGCGCGCCTGATCAATCTTGGCGGCTTCGGGCACATCAAGCCAGGGCAGGCTTTTGGGATCCGTTACACCCCAGCGCGCAAGTTCAAGGGTCAGCGGGGCCAGATCGGCCTCGGCAATTTCGGGCGCGGTAAAGGGCGCACGGGCCCGCTGTTCATTTTCCGCCCACAGGCGATAACAAATACCGGACTCCAGTCGTCCGGCACGACCGCGGCGCTGTTCGGCACTTGCCTGCGATGATTTCACCGTGATCAGCCGGGTCATGCCCGATGCCGGATCAAAACGCGGCAGGCGTTGTAACCCGCTATCGACCACGACGCGAATGCCATCAATGGTCAGCGACGTTTCGGCAATCGCGGTTGCCAGCACCACCTTGCGCTTGCCTTCTGATGCCGGCTGAATCGCGATATCCTGTGCCTTGGCATCCATTGCGCCATAAAGCGGGGCGATGATGGTATCGCTGCCAACCACTTCTTTTAAGGCCGCCTCGACCCTTGTGATTTCACCCTGTCCGGGCAGGAAGGCAAGGATCGATCCGCTTTCTTCGCGAAGGGCGGTTTTGATCGCCGCCGTCATTTCCGCGTCAATGCGGATATTGCCCCATTTATCGGGCTTGGGCGGGAAATAGCGGGTTTCGACCGGGAATGCGCGCCCCTCGGACGTAATCACCGGGCAATCGCCCATAAGGGATGCTATCGGCCCACCATCAAGGGTTGCCGACATCACGACAATGCGCAGATCATCCCGCAATGCCCCCTGGGTTTCCAGCGCCAATGCCAATCCAAGATCGGCATCAAGGGATCGTTCGTGAAACTCGTCAAACAGGATCGCGCCAATGCCCGAAAGTTCCGGGTCATCCTGAATCATCCGGACCAGAATACCCTCGGTCACGACCTCGATTTTGGTCCTGGCCGATATCTTGCTGTCAAAGCGAACGCGATAGCCCACCCGCTCGCCAACCCCCTCGCCCAGAAGCTGCGCCATGCGGCGCGCAGCCGCCCGGGCGGCGAGCCTGCGGGGTTCAAGCATGATGATCTTCTGATCGCCACGCCACCCGGCATCCAGCAACGCCAAGGGCACCTTGGTCGTCTTGCCTGCACCCGGCGGCGCCTGCAAAACCGCATTGGTTCCCGTTTCCAGCGCCGCGCAAAATTCGGGCAGGACGGCATCAATCGGAAGGGCCGGGAATGCAGAGGTCATGTGATCTTTCGATATTGAACGGACGACATCGTTGCTCTGCCTAGCAATATCCCTGTGCTGTTGTTTGGCGCAAGCGCTCAGTGACATCGATATTTCACCAGATCCCTCATCCTTGCCCTTTGATCGGCCTCAATGCGGCCCGGTGTCATGCCGTGATAGGCTCCCCTTGTTGGTTTAGGCAGATGCCTGTTCTCCCATTTCCATATCAGTGCTCAGGCAGCTTGCAGGAAAACACCCCAGCCCAGAAACCGGAGACGATCGATGAAGAACATTCTCGCAGTAACCGTATTTAGTTTGGCACTTGCAGGCTCTATTGGTCTGGCAAATGCACAACAAGGCTCGCCGATGATGAAACAGCCCGGACAGGGCATGATGCAAGGTGGTCAGGGTCCTATGCAGGGCCAGGGAATGATGCAAGGACAAGGTTATGGCAATATGGCGTATTCCTGTAACGGCATGCCGGGTGCCGGAATGATGATGGGATCTGGCATGATGGGATCTGGCATGATGGGGTCTGGCATGATGGCGGGCAGGATGCATGGGCCCGACATGATGATCGTCATGATGGACACCAACGGTGATGGCAGCCTGTCACTCGAAGAATTTCAGGCCATCCATGCCCGGATGTTCAAGCATCTTGATGCCAATGGTGATGGTCAGTTGACCAGTGACGAGATGTCGCAACGCTGACAGTCCACACACTGCCCCGCTTTATGCGCCTGAACGCGCAATCCGAAGAATGATCCCGCGTTCTCCGCCAATCCGTTGCAGGGTTTTCATCCCGCGCGTCAGGCCATAAAGCGCCTCCATCTCGCCTGTGTTTTTCATACGCACGGCTTCGGCCCGTGTAATGGCATAAAGCGTGCGAAAGGCGTCTTCGGACAGGTTGCGCAATGCCGCTTCCTTGTCCGCCCTGTCCGGATCGGGATGGGGAAATGAAAGTGCTGCGTTTGGATCAAGCGTTGGCATGGGCGTTTCTTGCTGTTTCGATGCCATTCTTTCTATCACGATTGAAAGGGCCCAGACCATCCAGGCTTGCGTCCAGCGCAGATAGTTTTGCCGATCAACCCCAAACCGTCCGATCCCGGCATGAAACACATCGCGCGCCGGATCAAAAAGCATCTGCACCGCCCAATGTGCCAGCCTGACCGCATTGACCACCTCACCAAACCGGCACAGGCTTGCCATCGCCTGCGCCGCCGCATGGGCGTCAAGATAACCATCCTTGCTGGCAAAGCTTCTGGGAATACCGTCCGGATCAAAGCAGTTGGTACGATAAAACTGCCAGCCACGTACGATCACGCCATCCAGCCTGCCAATCTCCGCCCCTTCAACGCCAGTCGTCCGAAACCGGTCAAGCAGATCAAGGATATAGCCAGTATGAAAGCCATCGACAAAACCATGATGCCCGCGCGTGCCATAGGCCCAGCTGCCATCATCGCATTGCGCGTTGATGACGCGCACCAAGGCGCGCCGGGATTTTTCATTTCCGGGCAGAATGCGATTTAACGCAAAGGCCGCCCACAGACTGGCATTGTGAATTTCGCTTGCATCATGATCAAAATAGGCGAAATAGCCATCTCGCCAAAGATCACGTGCAATGAATTCCCCCGCCCGGATCAGGGATGCATGGTCTGGTGTCATGCCGCCTGCCAGCAATCCATCAATCACAAAACTTGTGACAATCGCATTGCTTTGATGACGTCTGGCGTAAAAGGCCCGCGCTTGCCATTCAAACGGATATCCCCACCCGCCATCGGCATTTTGCATCGCGATCAATTGCCCGGAAAAATCACCAAGCCGGACACCACCCGCACCACCATTCAGCAGTGCCAGCGTTTTGGGATTCATCATCGGCGGGATCATGGCAAAGCGTCGCACGGCACCCGGTCCGCGCTTGATCGCCTGCAACCAGATCAGACGGGCAATTCGAAACCGTCCAAGACCCGATGCCTGGAACAATCGACTTTCAAGCCCGTCAAACGGATCGGCACCGGCAAAATCCGCTTGCCGCATGCGTGCCAGAACCCGGTCCCGAACATTGATCAGAACGGCCCTATTCACGCGGTCCTCCTGTGTGTGCGGCAATCCCCGACGCAATTGCCGCACACATCAGATAGTGCCCGTAATTCAGACTGTTATCGGTCACCATCGTCACAAATACCGAAATCAGGATACAGACCGATAACCGCACCTGACGCACCGACCAGATCATCATCCCCCATGCCCAAAACCACAAAATGGCCCCAACCATCCCGGTTTCAAACAGGATACGGAAATGATCATTATGAAGTGCGCCAAATGAGGCAAATGACGATGATCCCGACAGGATTTCCTCAACCGATCCGGCCCCGAAACCAAGCCATTGCCGCGATGGCGGACCATCACGCCAGAGATCGGCAAATTCCTGCCAGAAAACCAGCCTTCCACTGTCATGGGTCATCAAAAGACGTGGCAGATACTGCGCGATCAATGCCGCCATGATCCCAAGACCTGTGACCCCGACCAGCACCGTCACGGCCCGTCCGAACCTTATCCCGCCGACCAGATTGATCAGCATCGCAATCACCGCAATCCGCGTCTGGCTCAGCAAAATGGCGATGGCCGCAACCCCGCCTGCCCATCGGCCCCCCGGCATCACCATGACCGAACAAAGCGCAAATAACCCCAGAAGCAGGAATGCGTGATTAAGCCGAAACCCTTCATGGGTCAGATAAAAGGAGCTTGAAAGAACAAGATAAAGTGCGAGTGATGGCACAAGAATACGCAAACAATCACGCCCGATCACATATCCAGCAGCAAGCCCGACCGGCAACATCATCAGATTGCCCGCAAGACGGATTTTCTCACCCGGACTGCCATCCCCCAACCCGATCAAACCGATCAGGGCACAAAGGATCAAACCACCCACCAGCCCGGCCGGTTTGAAATGCAGATTGCGACCATACGCCGCCAGCATCATGACCCAGAAAATCAGCAGGATCAGCTTGGCCATCATTCCGCCCGCGCCCAGCAGCCACAGCGATGCGATCATCACAGCGTTGCCAGCAATCACCAGCCACAGTGGCAAGACCTGCGATGAAGCGACGTCAACAAGACGTGTTTCCCCATCCCCGCGCCCGGCCAGGGCATAAGGCCTGCCTGTCATATTGCACCTCGGCACACAGTCCCTGCTTCTGTTGATTGGCGCGCGACAGGCAAGCAAATCTTCGCTAGACTGAACCCCTTGTTTTCAAAGCAGATTGGCACGGCCTGATGCATCGTCTGGCGCAATTTTGCCTGATCGCACAGATTATCCTCGCCCCGGTAATGCTGGGCGGAGCACGGCCATGGGCGATGGCGATCCTGTCGATCCTGACCGGCATTGGATTGCTTGCCATGATCGCGGCGGCGCGCAATCTGATCCTGCGCCGTTATGTGCTTTATGTCTGGATACTTGTGGCAGGACTGATCGGCTGGTCTGTCCTGCAATCCATGCCAGCCTGGCCCATTCAACCCTTCCCGTTCGAGGCACCTTATATCGCGCTTTACCCGGGTGGCTGGATTGACCTGTCGGCCCGTTTGATCTGGCTTGCCGGAACGATCACGCTTGGATCGCTGATCGCGCAACTCCATCCCGGTCACTGGCAGATTATTGTTGGCAAGGCTGTTATTGCATCCTGCTGCCTGCAACTGATCCTTGCCACAGGCAATGCAGCTTTTGACTGGCAGACCACCTTCTGGTTTGTCAAAACCGCCCATATCGGGGACTGGACCGGAAGCTTTGCCAATCGCAATGCCTTTGGCATATTGATGGCAACCGGAGCAATGACCTGTTTGTGGTTCTTTGTCCGGTATCCGGATCAATCGACGGGCAAGCGGCTTGATCAGTCGGGCAGTTATCTGGCACTGGCCATCCTGTTCACCGCCGCCCTGATCCAGAGCCATTCGCGCAGTGCGATTTTGGCGATCATTATCGCAACCATCCTTTTCGTTACCCTGTGCAGGTCCAGACAATCCGGTCTTGCCCGCCTTCGACGATTTTTCGCTGCAACAGCCGGTGCCGTAATTGTTCTTGCCCTTGTTGCTTCTGCCGAACCAGAATTGTTTATCCGCTTTGCCGATCTTGGCCGGCTTGATCTGATCCAGCGCGATGATGCCTGGCTGACGGCCATACATGCCATCGCCGAACGCCCGATCACCGGATATGGCGCAAACAGTATTCCCCTTGTGATGGCTCATGTCGCGACACCGGATTTAAATACCAATGCCCACTGGTTTAGCAGCCACAATCTGTGGCTGGATGGGGCAATTATGTTCGGGATTCCGGTAACTATGGCCGTTGCTTTATCGCTGATTGCAGCAATTGTTTTCATGCTCCGCCATGCCGCAAACCGGCCAAACCGGGCATTTGGGACGGCTTTGATTTCCATTGCGCTGATCGGATCATTCTCGGACTGGGTCATCTCGCTTCCCGCCCTTATTCTGCCAATGGTGGCAATGTGGGTGGCGGGCCTTGAAGGCCGTCTTGCATCGCCTTTCGAATTTCCCGAACGCGCCGATCACGCGGCGCAATCGCCACTGCCTGATCAAGCAACCCTGCGCCAGTGACAAGATCAGGCATCTTTCCGGACATTCTGGCCACCGCCAGAAGTGACAGCAATACCGGGTCAAATGGTGCGGATTTCAGCTGATCCTGTGTCATGCGTTCCATCTGGCGCGGATCACCCGACGCAACCGCGTAACGCATATCTTGTGCGCGGGCAGCCGCCCCCATGCCATCGCCGTTGCGCCATCCTGCGGCAACCTGATCAACTGTCTGAAACGCGGCGATTTCCGATCCAAGACGGAAAAGACCGACACCGATCAGAAGCCCCGCCACCAGAACAAGGAAAGACTTCATGATACCTGCCTGCTTTTGATTGCCGTGGTATTTGCCTTGCCATAGGCCGGGCGCGGCACCACTCCGTTCAAAACAATCCCCTCCGGGATCACATCGACTGTTCGAAGCTGATCAAGCGCCTCGGCACTATCGCGACGTTTGCTTTGCCCTTTGCGCAGAACCAGCAGCCTGACATCAGCCAAACGCAAGGCAACCAGCCCGTCGGCAACTGACAGGACCGGCGGCGTATCAATGATGATGTGATCAAACTGAAAACAAAGCGCCTTGATAATCGCGGGCAGGCGGTTTTCGATCAGCCCCGTGGCAATATTGCCCGGCACCGCCAGTCGCCCCCCCAGATGACAGTAGCCCGGCGCATCCTTCATCGCGCAAAACACATCCTCAGGTGCGATATCCCCCGATAATATTGGCATCAGATCGGCAAACACACCCGCATGCCCCCGCATCATCGCCGGATCATGAAGGTCCGCATCAACCAGCACCGTCTTGCCACCAAGGGCGGCAAGCTTGGCAGCCAATGCCTGCGCGATATGCGATTTGCCTTCCCCGGTCTGGGCCGATGCAATGGCTATGACCTGCCCCCGGCCAGACCGTTCCGAACGGTTATCTGATTTCTGATCAAGGAGACGCATCAACACTGCTAGATGGCCTGTTGCCTCGTCACTCGCACCTGATGATTGTTCGGTGCGCACGGATGGTCCTGTATCCGGGATCCGGGCATAAAGCGGAATACCCAGCATGCTTTCCGGTTCGAAATCATCACCGATGGTTTGATCAAAATAATGCCGAAGCAGGGCGGCAATCATCGCTGCAAACAGGGCGACCATAACCGCAAGCATCAACAAGTCGCGTCTTGCCGGAAATTCTGCCGAAACCGGCAATGTTGGTGATCGCAGGATTTCGGCATCGCCCTTAAAGGATGCCAGTTCGCGACGCAGCCCCTGAACCCGCTGCCCCAAATCCTGAAGGTTATCACGCGCCATGGCGACTGCGCGCACCAAGGCAGCCTGTCCCTGCATGCTGGTATGGCGGTCACTCATGCGCGCCTGCCATTGATCACGTTGACGTTCGATCAGGTACAGTTTTTCCTGCGCATTGATCAGGGCACTTCCCATTTGATCGGCAACCGATGTTGCCACGGTCATCAGTTCCGCGCGCAGATCATCAAGCTCACGCTGCTTGCCTTGCATAAGCGGATGTTTGGGACCGTAACGCTGATCAAGCGCAAGGAACTCCTTCCTTTGTGCGTCATACCGCGTGGCAAGTTGCGCCACCATCGGATGGGTCGCGACATCGGGAATGGTCAGAAGGTCCTCTAGACGGTTTGCACCGTCACGCTGAATTGCCGCCAGTTTGAGTGCCGCCACATCCTGCCCGATTTTCTCGGCCTGCTCATCAAGGGCATAGATGCGGTCAAGCATCAGTTTGCTTTCGTCAGGATCAAGGACACCGGCACGTTGTTGCCATTCCGACAAGTCGCTCTCGCTGGCTTCAAGTTCTGTCTGCGCGCGATCAAACTGACCCGTTATTTCGGCAAGTTCGATCCTAAGGGACCGCTTTTGCCGGTCCTCGCGTTGCCAGACATAACTTTCGACAATGGCGCGCAGAACCGACTGGCTAAGCGCCGGATCACCGGATGCAAAGCTGACCGAAATTACGGCGGAATGACCGATGCGCTCGGCCTTCAACCCGGCATGCAGCTGATTGATCAGCCCTGTTTCATCTGGGTGCGGCAAGGTCTGTGATTGTCTGGCCACCACATCCTTGAACAATCCCCTGTTCGCCTGCCCCGAAACCAGTCTGGAAAACATGACAGGCTCCCCGCGCAAAACCGACAAGGCGGTCGAAAGCGTTTCTTCACTTCCGATCTCGGCAATGACCGTTTCAATATCCTGCGCGGTCAATTGTCCCTGTCCTGTCGGCCCGCCATCCTTGAGCTCCCCCCGGGTCGGGGTCATTGATGATGCCAACCCGATCTCGGCACTTGCACGATAGTCAAATCGCCAGTTGGCAATCACACCAATTGATCCAACCAGCACAAGAACAAAGGCCAAAGCCGCCACTCCGCGCCGTTGCCAAAGAATGGCAACCAGATCACGCAAACTCGGGTCAAAGCTGTTTGCCGGTTTTTGTGTCATCGCGGGCTTGCATCCCCGACAATTGCAACATCAGCATCGCGCTCATCAATCAGGGCACCCCAACCACCTTGTTCCGGAGTGCTTGTCGGGCCCTGACCATAGACAAGATCAAAAACCCGGATGACCCGGCGATCGACATTCTGAACGTAAGTTTCCGGTTGATCGACAGACTGAGACGGGACTGCATACGAGACCGGCAAGGTCGGCCTTGTGTCAAAGTCATCATTCCTGAAGGCACGATCATGGAAAACGCGTGCTGCAAATTCCGGGGTACTATCGGCAATCATTCGGCTAAGGCGGCTTGGTTCGGGATGCAGGCCCAGCAACTGTTTCAATGTCCCGCCCAGAACCGTTTCGACCAGAAAGCTGTTTCCACCTGCCGCTGTCAGGACAACCTCGATCACTTTAAGCAAAGTCAGGATCGCGGCATCTGCTGTCTGCCAGTCAATTTCGGTCTTTTCGGGATCGACAGGCACATCTTCGACCTTTCCAAACAAAACCAGATCGACCAGCTGATTGATGATGACCTGTATATCTTCGGGATCGGATATCGCCGCGATCCGGCTTTCGATCCATGCCTGCGTTGCCTTGGTATCTGATGTTGTCAGATTATCCGGAACGACAATTTCAGAACGCCCGTCCGTACCCCCCATCAGGATCAGAATTGCCGATACGGCAAAAGCCATCTTTACGGCCCAGTTTCTCAACCTGGTTGCCTGAAACTTTATGACGGCGGGAACAACCAGCCTGGCAAAGCCCGTCAACCCGCAAGCATAACGTGGCAGCATGTATCCCGGCTGACACAGGATACGCCAAAGAAATTCCATCCCGGCCCTTTGCCAGATAGCCGGTGCACGCCTGACCCGACCGGCCAGAACATCAAATGCGCCACCAACACCCATGGCAAAGCCGCACCCGGTCAGATCGGCATAGCGTTCGATAAACAGCTCCTTGCGCGGGGATGGCAATGCGACAAACAAGACATCAGCACCGCTTTGCCTGACAATTTGCGCAAGCTTTGCATCATCTTGTTCATAGCCATGATGCATTCCGGCAATCAAAAGATCGGGGTGACCGGCAATCAGTTTGTCCTTAAGCGCGACCAGGACATCTTGTCGCGCACCCAGAAGGAAGACACGCAGACCTTGTTTTGCAAAGCGTGGCAGCAAATCCGCCATGACATCAATGCCCGCAACACGCTCGGGAACCGTGATACCCAAAAGCCTTGCCGTCCAGACAATGCCCATACCATCGGCATTCAGGCTATCGGCATTGGCAAATGCGTCAAACAGCTGCCTGTCCGCAATTGATTGCGGTAATTTCAAAGCATTCAGGGAATGTTGCCGGAAACACGAAACATGCCCGGTTCGATGGCGATGCACCAACCGTTCGCAGATATCAGTACAGAGTTGGTCACGCCGCCGCAGATCAAGGCGCAGTCCAAATAAAGCCGCTTTCCCCTGTCGCATTCATCATCCCCGTCAGCCCCGTTCTGACCGCCCGGATATCCAACCAGATTGCTTTTTTATTGTGTGTCCCTCGATACTTGTGCCGAAGAACAGGCGTCACTTAATTCATTGATATCGATGGTAACTTATGATTGAGTTAACAGCAACAATAGCATCTTGGGGTGATTGTTCCGGTGAAAGTAACATTGCTGACAAACCTTGTTGCCCCTTACCGGTTTGCCAGTTATTGCGCCCTGCATCAGCGCGCCTGTAATGCCGGTGGCGCGTTGACGGTTATCTGTACCAGCAACACAGAACCCCAGCGCAACTGGCCGGAACGCACGCCACCTTTCTCACAGCAACATCTGCGCGGACTGCATGTTCATCTTGGTGAAAATCGTCTGCTGACCATCCCGTCCGGGATCTCTGATGCAGTTCGATCAACTGCCCCGGATGTGTTGGTTCTTGTCGGATTTGGCATCGCCCAGTGGCGGGCATGCAATTGGGCCGCCAAGGCCGGTATTCCGGTTATCGTGCAGTTTGATGGCTGGTCCGGATCGGACGATATCTATAGCAATCCCATTCGCCGCTATATCCGCCGTCACATGCTGGAAAAGGCCGATGGATTTATCGCCGCCAGTATGTTGGGCAGGCACTGGTTTGAACTGCAGGGCGTTTCAGATAACCGCATCCTGATCTCGCCAATCCCGATATCTTTCTCCGTCAACGGGGATGCAGAACTTCAATCACATCGCAGATTTGACGACCGCGAATATGATCTTCTGTGGTGCGGGCGGACGACAACGCGCAAGGGATTTGGATGTTTTCTTGAGATTGCCAGTGCTCTGATTACTTCCGGAACCATCAGCAAGATCGGCATCATTGGCTGCATTGATACGGATCGAACCAAATCCGACCTGCAAAATTTCGGCCTTCCTGATCAGATTGATCTTTATCCTCAACTGCCCCCGGATCAGCTTCCGGCGTTTCTTGCCAACAGCAAACTTTGCCTGTTTCCAAGCCAGAATGATGCCTATGGCCTTGGTGTGATCGAGGCGATTTCTTGCGGGGCTGTTGCACTGGCAAGTGATGCGGTTGGTTGCGCACCTGACATGCTTGATCCCGATGAAATCCTGTCCGCGAACGGGTTGGCGGACTGGGTTCGCGCCTGTCAAAGACTGCTCGACAATCCCGCCATTTGGCAGCAAACCCGACAAAATCAGTCGTCCCGAATAACGCAAAACACCCCGACACATCATGCCGAAACCCTGTGGCAGGCGATCAATCAGGCCGCACAGAAACCCGCAGGGGTAAGGCAATGGAACTGATCCGGCCTGTATCCCGACCACAAAAATCTGCCCCGACCGTATGGATGGTCAGCCGGGTTGATCAGGCAGCCATTCTGGCGTCACATCTTGCCCGTCACAACCGGCTGATCCGCTGGGACAGTTTCTGGCGGCATGACGGAACTGGCCCCCTTACCCCGGCCAACCGTCTGATCGATCCGGTATTGGCCAAGGTTTCCGGTCGACATCTGATCCCCGACCTTCTGGCCAAGGTCGCGCGCAAAATTCGTCTGCCGGCCTATAATCTTTATTCGGATGTTCCCCTTTCGATGCTCGCAGCCCTGCACGCCCCGAGAGCCGATATTTTTCATGGTCAGGGCAATTACAGTCTACCCGCCATGCAGCGCGCCAAGGCCCGGGGCATGATAACCATCGCGGATATTACCGGCCAACTCGCCGAAACCCGTCACAAGCAGTTGGGCGAGGAATATGCATCCCATAACCGGACCTATCGCGAAATTTCCGGGTTTCTTTCCCGTCGAAGAACCAGGGAAGCCCTTTTTGCCGATGCCGTATTTGCGCCATCCGATACGGTTGCGGGCGGCCTTCTTGATTGCGGCGTCGAACCGCAGAAGATTTTTCTGGTTCCCTTTCTTTCACCGCATTGCCATGCACTGCTCACCCGCGCACGTCCTGAGCGACAGGAAACCGTCATGCGTGTTCTCTATGTCGGCAATCTGTCGCTTGCCAAGGGGATCGCGCATCTGCTTGACGCTTGGTCCTCCTTACGCGTGACATACCGGGTGCGAATCAATCTGACTTTGGTCGGGCGGGTTCAGCCGTGCGCCCGATCACTGATCGAAAATCTTCCCGATGGATGTGAATGGCTTGGTCCCTTGTCGCAAGACAAGGTCGCAGAGTTGATGCTGGGCTCGGACATTTTCGTGTTCCCCAGCCTGTCGGAAGGCAGCAGTCTGGCCGTGATGGAGGCCATGGCAGCAGGTTGTTGTGTCATCACCACCTTTGATGCCGGCAGTCCTGTGGTTAATCACATAACCGGGCTGATCATCCCGTCGCGAAATTCCGATGCAATCACCAGCGCCGTTTCCGCAGTGATCGAAAATCCGCAGATGCGCAAAAGTCTGGCGCAGGCTGCCCGCGATCAGATTTCGGAAGATATAAAGACCGGCTATGGCAACCGGGTGGATGCGGCCTATGACGCCGTTTTATCGCGTCATGGATAAAGTCATCAGCATCGTTGCAGGCAATCTTTTTCCACTGTGGCTGGTCGGGGCAAACCTGATTGCGCGGCTGGGCGGGATGATCATCCTTCTATTGATCGGGCACAGCTTTTCCCCGGAAATCTTGGGCAGCTATTTTACGATGCTGGCAACGGCCGGGCTTGCCGTCACCGCAACCCAGGCCGGAAGTGGCCCGCTCCTGATCCGCCTTATGCAAGGTGGCGCATTGCCCAAAGCCTTGTTTGTTGTTGCGATCAGATTGCTGATTGCCGGGCTGGCTGTATCGATCCTTGTCAGCAGACCTGAATTCGAAATCGCACGGCATTGGCCGTTTCTGATCATGCCGGTTGCCGCGGCCCTGTCCCCGGACTGGGTGATCGCAGCACGAACGGAGTTTGGCCGTCTTGGAAAAATTGCGCTGATCGCGCAGGCAACCGGCATCACCTTCGCCGTCATTGCAGCGGAACAAACCAACGATTTTCTGTTGTTTACCATCGCCCCCGTAATCTCTTTTACGGCATTTCTATCAGCCATATTTCTGGCCCTTAGGCCCACCACATCGAGACGAAAACCCGTCAATGCAGATGCGCTGGATATTCGACAAAGTATTGGCCTGATCGGCTTCACCCTGCTTGCGGGGTTCTTGCCCAATCTTGATTTCGTTTTGCTTGGCGATGGTGAACACAGCCTGTTCCTTGCTCAACGCATTTTCCTGTTTTGTGGCGGCTTGGTTGCGGCCATTTCCGCGACATTCTTTGCCAAACAACATGGCGGACTGGCACGTGATTTATGGCTTTTTGTTCCGATGTCGCTGGTCTCACTGGCATTGCTTGTCGGCCCGGATCAGATTGCAAACCTGATCTATGGATCATCTGAGGCCACTCTGATTTCAGTTCTTCAAAACGGCGCGTTCTGGCCGTTGCTTCTGGCACTTGTCACCCGGCAATGCCTGATCTTGCAGGAAACAGCTCGTGCTGCCTGGGTGGGATGGTTTCTTCTTTTCATGCTTGTGGGTTCAGCGGCCATTCTGCCGAACCATCAGGACGCAATTGAGCTGATCATCACCTGCCAACTTCGCCTTGCCGCGATCTATATCGTCCTTTCTGCTTTCCCGTTTTGGTCCAAAGGTCGTGAGGCCCGCTTATGACCAAACTCGATGTCAGGATCGCAAATAATCGACTGGTCACCGGACAATTTGGTGATGTCAGGTTTTCGAATTGGGGCGTTGAATGCTCTGACCGTCGTTCCTTTGTTACCCTGACGGATATTGCGCGCAATGCACACCAGACGGACGGCATCTGGCATCTTTCAGGCGGACGCCTCAAGATCGATCTGGAAACGAAGCTGATTGAACCTGACGTCCTCAGCATTCAGGCCCGATTTACCGCACTTGATGACATCGCCCTTCAGGATGCTGTCGTCCGCCTTGTCTTTGACAGGCAGGGTATCGACCATGGCGTGATCGCCGACAAAAAATACCGGCACACCAATAGTGATAAATACCGTCTTCATTCCGTTGATCACGCGCAACTGACCAGCACATCAGGCAAGCACGTGTTGGTCACCCTCAAAACTGCCGATGGCGCGGAACGATTTGCGCCGTATCTTTACCTGCGGGATCGCGATGATCACTGGATCATTCATGCCCGGTTCCTACCACAGGAACCGGTTGATCATGTCTGGCTGCGCTGGGCCAATCGTTTTTTCACCCTCTCTGCCCCCGATTGCCTTGCCCGGCTGCTTTGGCATTTCGGTCCGACACGCCATTTCCTGCGGCGTCTTCGCGAACGGATGGGGCGAAACTGGCCCGAATTTCAGGCCATACCGCTTAATAAAATCAGGCGTGGCCAGTCCCTGTCGCTGGAGGTCACATGTCACTTCCGCTAACCCCAGATGATATCACCCGGCGGTGCAACAGACTGGCGCGGATCATCGCCGATGACCTTGCAGACCGGCAGACCCGCGACGGCAATTTCCCGCTCCCGGAGTTTTACGCAAAGGGTTTTGCATGCGCCCTCTGGACGGAGCTTGATGCGCATCGCTACAAGAAGAACATAAATCGCGCATTTGATGCCCTGATCGCAGAAGTTCCAGATCGGACATATCATCGCGAATTCATCGAATATGCCCTGCTCGCCATTCCCGGCTTAAGCAAAGAAACCCGTAACAGCATCCTTAAAAACACGCGCAATCTGGCCCCTGACGTCGCGAACTGGCAAATCCTTGGGCTAAGGAACCATCAGGCAAAACCTTCCAGCTTTTTCAACAAATTGCTTGGACTTCTGCATACGGGTTTCATTCGTTATCGTTACTGGCGTTCACCCGTTTTCCTTGACCGCCCCGGATGCTTTTCAGCCCAATATCACGCATTTTGCGCAGCCCTGCTTTCGGACAGTCCGACCCCTTCTGATCGGGTCATTGCGTCAAAGGCAACCGGATTGATCGCCGCACTGGTTGGGGATCATGGTTATGCCAATCTGCTGGGGCGTGGCGCAGGACAAAGCTTTGGCGCTGTTTGCGCGCTTTATGTTCTGATGAAACACGGGTTCTATCCACAGGCGGAAGCCGTCCTTTATCGACTTGAAGAAGCCATCCTCAATGCTGGCACAATGCCGCTCAATCTTCTGACGGCAAGGCCATTACCTGAAAATCCGGGCCCGGCGAACCCGCGAACACCGGGCTGGTACAGCTATAACCGCCATGATGACTATCTGGCCTTTGCAGGATACTGGTTACACCGGGCAGCGACCCTCAAACCCGCTGATACGCCAGCCGGGCAATCAATTCAGTCACAGCTGATCTTTCTGAAAACCACCCAATCCTATCACGTCCAAATGGCCCTTGTTGGAAAGCAGTCCTTCGACGTTTCATCATCGCCCGTCGTTATCGCGGGGCATGGGCAGGATGCGATATTGCTTCTGCCCCCGACCGGTGGCGAGACGGATCAGCAAAGCCTTTATGGCCTTACATCCATCCCCTTACCGATGACCCGTGACGGACAGGTCGGCCTATTCCAGAAGGCCCAACGCGCTTCCCAAACGGAAGTCCGAATACAATTCTCCCTTGCCGGAAAACAGGGATCCCGAACCCTCACCTTTGCCGATGACGAAATCTGCATCACGGATCACTGTCCCGACCCTGTTTCCGGGAAACCGGACCTGTTTCGATTGTTATTCAACGGCGAGCTGGGCCTTGCCCGTATTTCAGATCATAAGCTTTTTGTTGAAAGGCTGGGTGTCCGAATTCACTGCGATCACCCCATTTCGATTGATCAAAACGATACCTACACGGCTGCCGGACCTGCGCAGCGCATAACGGCACCGGGTTGCAATCAGGCAAAGCTTTCAATCCGTTGGGAGACGGGCCATGTCTGACGCAATCACCGTCGTCACAACGGTTTATAATGGCGAGGGCTTTCTGCGATCCTGGGCCGACAACCTGCAATCTGTCCTTCGGCCGATTGATCGTGCCATTCTTGTTGATGATGGATCAGATTGCCCTGTAGCACTGCCTGAGGACCTTGCAAAGGATCATCGTTTCAAGCTGATCACCTCTGCACGGATCGGGCGGGGAGCAGCGCTTAACCTTGCCATTGAAAACAGCTCGACAGACCTGATTGCCATTCAGGACATTGATGACATTTCGCTTCCCGACAGATTGGCACAACAGGCAGACATTCTTGCCAAATATCCTGAAGATCTTGTTTTTGCGCGCTCTCTGACGGATCGAAACACCCTGTTCAACGCGCGCCTCCGCAAGATTAACCCAGCGCGCTTGTATCTTGGCAATCGCCTGCATCATTCGTCCCTCGCCTTTCACCGTCGCGTCTGGTCCAGGGCAGGCGGATACGCCACCGATCTTCGCTGTTGCATTGACCTTGATTTTTATCTGCGCACAAGCACCCATGCCGGTGCGACCTTGCGGCAATTAACCGTGCCCCTGATCAGTCGCAACCTCGATCCGACAGGGCGCTATTTCGCCACCATTGAACCGGATGTCTATGACACCACGCGACGCAAGGTTCTTGATCAATATCGCCCGGAAATAGCCAGCTCTCTGTGGTTGCTGCTTGCACGTTTTCGCGAAAGACGGGGCGGAACAAACGCATGAGCAAGCGCGCCGAGATTATCGCCATGGTACAACTCCCGCCTCCTATGCATGGGGCTACGAAAATGAACCGGCATGCCATCGACGCCCTGTCACGGGTGTTCGACCTTCATGTCATCGAGATGCATTTCTCAAAGGATTTGTCCGATATAGGTCGCCCGACCTTTGGCAAAGTTTTTCATGCCATATGGCTGGCACTTCGCCTGATCTGCACCCTGCCTGCCAGCCGTGCATTTTACATATGCTTTGCACCAAGTGGTGCGGCCTACTACCGCGACAGCCTTTATGTCCTGATTGCCAAACTGTTTCAGGTTCCGGCCATCATCCACCTGCATGGGCGCGGGTTACCCGCAATGCGACAAACGCGTTTTTCCGCATGGTTCCAGAAAGGGGTCTTCTCCGACCAAACCGTCATCCTTCTTGGCGAAACACTGCGTTCAGAAATCACCGGTCTGAATTGCGCAAGCACCATCATTGCCAATTGCCTTGATGATGATGCCTTCGCCAAGCCCGTATCCGAGCACTGGAAGCCCCGGATACCCTTGCGGATATTGTGGCTGTCCAACCTGTTTCGCGCCAAGGGCATTGAAACCCTGCTTGCAGCATGTACTCTTCTTGATAATCAGGACATCGCTTTTGAACTCACCATTGCCGGGGCGTCTGGCGACATCAATCCGCCGATGCTGCGCGAGTTACTGCACAGCTATGGCATCGATGCCAATACCCGATATATCGGCCCTGCAACGGCACATGAACGGAAGATTTTGTTCTGGAGCACCGATCTGTTCGTCTTTCCCACCAACTACGCAAACGAAGCACAGCCGCTTGTCGTGCTCGAAGCCATGGCTGAGGGTATTCCGGTGATTACAAGTGGCATCGCAACCCTTCTGGAATTTGTCATCCATGGCCAAACCGGTTGGCTTTGCAGGCCAAATGGTCCTGAAAACCTTGCCCAAACCATCGTTGATGTGACCCGTTCAGCAGATACAACCCATCAGGTACGGGTAAATGCGCGCTCAGTCTGCGAAACCCGTTTCACGCGCGACCGCTTTACAAAGGAAATCATATCCACCATTCGGAATGCGATGAGGTGAGGTGAGATGAGATGAAATAAGTCACCTGACCTCTTCACAGGGTGATCAAACCATCCCACAATGACACCAATTCAGTAGATCGAGCACAAACACATGACCCGCGATGAGTTTAATGCCTTTTGCAAATCCCTGCCCCAAACCACCCATGTGGTTCAGTGGGGTGGTGCCGATGTCTGGAAAGTTGGTGGCAAAGTCTTTGCCATTGCCGGATGGACCAAAAGCGAGACGCTTGGCATCACTTTCAAGACATCTGAAATCGGCTATGAGGTTCTAAAGGAAATGCCGGGTCTGCGCCCTGCCCCCTATCTGGCATCACGCGGGATGAAATGGATCCAGCATTATGACGAACCGGGTCTTGGGGATGATGATCTTCGTGATCATATCAAAAGCGCGCACCGCATCGTCGCCAAGGGTTTGACGAAAAAGCTGCAGCGCGCGCTTGATCTTTATCAGGATGAATAAGCGAAGGTCTTGAACAGGCTTACAAACGCCAAAGGTCAATACCGGCCGGAACCGCATCGCGCGGCAGAACCGCCCGAACATCGGCAACAAAGCCCTTGCCGTCTTTCAGAAGACCCTGAACCAAAGGCCAGCCCTTGGCGACATATTCCTTGTGCGATACCGCAAGAATAAGCGCATCCGCCGGTTTCAGATCAGCATCACCACACAGCTTGAGGCCATCGAACTCATGGGTGACTTCCCCGGCATCGGCATGAACATCATGAACCTGTACCGTGATACCGGCATCTTCAAGTGAACGGATGATATCAATCACGCGGGTATTGCGGATGTCAGGAACATCTTCCTTGAAGGTGAGGCCAAGGACGGTAACCGTCGGGTTCTTGGTTGCCCCTTCACGCAGTAATGCGCGGATCACTTTATTGGCAACAACTTCACCCATCCCGTCATTCACACGACGACCGGCCAGAACCACCTGCGGGTAATAGCCGAGTTCTTCGGACTTGTGGGTCAGGTAATAAGGATCAACACCGATGCAATGACCGCCGACCAGACCCGGGGTGAATTTCAGGAAGTTCCACTTGGTCCCGGCGGCTTCAAGCACGTCACGGGTATCAATGCCCGCACGATCAAAGATCAGTGACAATTCATTCATCAGCGCAATATTCAAATCACGCTGGGTGTTTTCAATCACCTTGGCGGCTTCGGCGGCCTTAATCGTCGGTGCCTTGTGAATACCGGCGATGACAACACTGCCATACACATCGGCGACAATATCAAGGGTCGCCTGATCCTGACCCGATACGACCTTGGTAATCGTGGTGAAGCGATGTTCGCGATCACCCGGATTGATGCGTTCTGGCGAATAACCGACCGTAAAATCAGATCCGGCTTTCAGACCAGAAAGTTCTTCAAGGATCGGAACGCATTCTTCCTCCGTCGCCCCCGGATAGACCGTGCTTTCATAGACAACGATGTCGCCCTTTTTAAGGATGGCGCCAACGGTTTTTGATGCGGAACGAAGCGGGGAAAGGTCCGGACGGTTTGAGTTGTCAATCGGGGTCGGGACCGTCACGATATGGAAGTCTGCCGCACGCAGATCCTGCGGATCTGCAGTCAATAACAGGTCCGCAGCGGCAAGCTCATGATCATCGACTTCGCCCGTCGCATCATGTCCGGCTTTGAGCTGCGCAATGCGTGCCTTGTTAATGTCAAAGGCAACAGTTCGCCCTGTCGCGGTCCCGAATGCAACTGCAACCGGCAATCCGACATAGCCCAAACCGATAACTGAAACCTTACGCCCGTGGCTCATTGCTCAACCCTTACAAGATATGCTGAACTGACTTCTAGCCAGCCCCCGTCCAACCGTCAATAATCGAGATCAAATAGAAACGGGGCACCAAAGTTTTTGGTGCCCTGTCTGAAAAATCAATGTGCGACGGGCCTTAGCCCTTCACAACAATATTGACCAGCTTCGGGGTCGGCTTGGCGATGTAGATCACCTTGACGATCTCTTTGCCTTCAATATGACGGGCAACGTTTTCGTCTGCCTTGGCAAGGGCTTCAACCGTTGCCTGATCGGCATCGGCTGCCACCATGACGGAACCGCGTTTCTTGCCATTGACCTGAACCGGGACTTCGAACTCGTCATCCTTGGCCTTTTCGGCATCGAATTCCGGCCAGTCGAACCTGATCACCGATTTCCTGGTACCGAATTCATCGGATGCCATCCGGCTCATCAGCTCTTCGCCCAGATGCGGGGCAAACGGAGCAACCATCAGGGCCAATGCCTTGGCATGGTCATCATGAACCGCATTCTGCTTGGTCAGCGCATTGGTCAGTTCGATCAATGCCGCAATTGCCGTGTTAAGGCGAAGGTCGGCAATATCGCCGGTAACCTTGGCAATGGTCTTGTGCAGAAGCGTTTCGATCTTGCCATCAACGTTATCGGTCCGTTCCATCTGGGTCGTGACTTTCCAGACGTTGGACAGGAAACGCATCATGCCGACAATGGCATCGGACTGCCACGGTTTGGAGCTGTCAAGCGGCCCCATATACATCTCGTACGTTCTGAACGTATCGATGGTGTACTGGTCGCAGATTTCCTCGGGCGGAATACCGTTCTTGTAACGCTTGCCCATCTTGCCCGGAACCGTAATCAGGGCCTCGTTGGTTTTGGCGTTGAACGGTGCCTTTTTGCCATCGACATCACGCATTTCAACATCATGGATGTCGACATAAACGCCACGCGCGTCGGTATAGGCATCGGCCGTAATCATGCCCTGGTTAAACAGTTTCTGGAACGGTTCAGGGGTTCCGACATAGCCAAGATCAAACAGTACCTTGTGCCAGAAGCGCGAATACAGCAGGTGAAGAACCGCGTGTTCCGCCCCGCCAACATAAAGGTCAACCGCGCCCGGAAGGGCCTTGCCATCCTTGTCCGTACTATTTGCCCAATAGGCCGCAGCATCGTCCGATGCAAATTTGACATCATTCCTGGCATCGAAATAGCGCAGGTAATACCAGCACGATCCCGCCCAGTTCGGCATGGAGTTGGCATCACGTTTGAACGCACGTACTTCGTAATCCGCACCGTCATGAGCGTATTTTGAGCCGACCGCAGCATCGACCGGCAGAACAGATCCGTCCGAAAGAACAATCCCGGTGACTTCCATCCATTCCTTGGCGCGCGCCAGTGGCGGTTCCGGCTCGGAATTGGGATCTTCGTTCGATTGCGGTTTGAAATCGGTCATTTCGGGCAGAACAACCGGCAAGGCCGCCTGCGCAATGCCGTGAACCTGATCGGTTTCCTTATCAAACAAAACAGGGAACGGCTCGCCCCAGTACCGCTGACGCGAGAACAACCAGTCGCGCAGTTTATACTGCACACGACCACGACCAATGCCCTTGCCTTCCATCCAGTCGATGATTTTGGCCTTGGCATCGGGGGTTGAAAGACCGTTGATCGAAACCTCGTCATTGGCGGAATTGATCGTCTCGCCAATTTCAGTCTGGGCAACCTTGAAGCTGCCCGGCTCTGCTTCATAGCGAGCAAGCAACGCTTGCGCATCCAATTCACCCGCATCCGCTGGCGCATTGTCCTTAAGCCAGCTATCAGACGGCTTGGTGGTTGCCTTGATCGGCAGGCCGAATTTATGGGCAAATTCAAAGTCGCGCTGATCGCCGGCCGGAACCGCCATGATCGCGCCGGTGCCATAGCCCATCAGGACATAATCGGCAATCCAGACCGGGATTTCTTCACCGGTGACCGGGTTGGTCGCATGGGCACCAATGAACACACCGGTCTTTTCGCGTTCGGCATCATCCTTGGCCGAAACGGCCTTAAGCTCGGACGCCTGCGCACGATAGGCAGCAACATCGGCCTTTTTGTCGTCAGCGCACAGCGCATCGACCAGCGGATGTTCGGGTGCCAGAACCATATAGGTCGCACCAAAAATCGTGTCCGGGCGGGTGGTGTAAACGGCAATCTTGTCTTCAGAACCGTTCGAAAGTTTGACCGGGAAATTGACACGCGCGCCAACAGAACGGCCAATCCAGCCCTTCTGCATTTCAACAACACCGTTTGGCCAATCCAGCCCTTCAAGATCGGCGACAAGACGATCGGCATAATCGGTAATGCGCAGCATCCACTGTTTCAGCGGGCGCTTGTAAACCGGGTAATCACCACGTTCGGACTTGCCTTCGTTGGTGACTTCCTCGTTCGACAGAACCGTACCCAGCATCGGGCACCAGTTGACCGGAACTTCATCGACATAGGCCAGACGCCCGCGATCAATCGCACGGTCGATTTCCTTGCCTTCGGCCTTAACACCTTCGCCGATCACGGCTTTGGGCTGCGGCACGCCATCTTCGTCAAGCAACCACGCACCACTTTCAAGCAACGGGCGCAGCTCGGCAATCGGGCGGGCACGACCGGAAATGGTCTGACCCTGCGGGCCCTTCCATTCAACAGTCGGGTCATAGAAGCTGTTAAACAGCTGCAGGAAAATCCACTGCGTCCATTTGTAATAGTCGACATCGGTGGTGGCAAAACGACGATGCGGATCATGGCCAAGGCCGATCACCTGCAACTGGCGCAGCATATTGTCGATATTGGCTTCGGTCGTGATGCGCGGATGTTGACCGGTCTGGATGGCGAACTGTTCTGCGGGCAGGCCAAAGGCATCAAAGCCCATGGAATGCAGAACGTTATAGCCACGCATGCGTTCGAACCGCGCCTTTACGTCGGTCGCGATATAGCCAAGCGGGTGACCGATATGCAGGCCAACCCCACTTGGATAAGGGAACATATCAAGGATGACGCTTTTCTTTTTGGACGCGTCAAAATCGGCATCGCCCGGGTTCGGGGTACGATAGGTATCGTTTTCCCGCCAGTAATCCTGCCAGCGCTTTTCAAATTCCCGCGCACTTTCCTGATAGTTCGCCACGCTCTCTCAACTCCTGCATGTCGGGGCCCGTTTTTGCTGGCAACGGGCGCCGGTCTGATGCCGCGCCTGCCATCCCAAAATCGGGTTCAAAATAATCTTAAGCAGTGTTCATAAGCGGGCTTTGGCCCGCGTGCAACATCAGATCGACTGGAATCAGCGGAAATACAGACGATTTTCGCAATCCCCCATCCGCAATTTGCAAGGCGGCATTGCAGCCCCATCAACCCGCGCTTGCGTGACAGGACTGGATTTTTCACCTGCACCATGCCATATTAGGGTCACGGATTTATCAGGCAACGGGTCGCGCATGAAAATGCCACGCGGCTTTTGTCTGGCGAAAGTGCTGATCGCAAACGATTTGTGTGTGGCACAGCTCTCAAAGATCTCGTCCAGGGAGGACGATTATGGATATCACCATTGGTGGCCTCACGTCCCAGCAGTCCGGCGCGTCCTCGCGTTCGGCACAGTCCTATTTGCCCGGACAGAGTGACTCTGAAAAGACCGGCAATAACGGCACTTCGGCCTTTGCGGCGGCGACCTCTGTGTCGCTGTCATCGGGTTCTGCCAATCGTCTGACCGCTGATCAGGTTGTCTCGGCAATCAATGAAAGCCTGTCCTCGACCGGTATTTCAATCGGCAATGTTGATCCGGGCGATTACACCCCCGAAGCTGTTGCCGACCGTATTCTTGCCCGTGTTGGCGATCTGATTGCCGCCAATGCCAGCTCGGAATCCGAAGCCCGCGACATTTTCGACAAGGCGAGCGAAGGCATCCAGAAGGGCCTTGATAATGCCCGTGAATTCCTTGAAGGCCTTGGTGCGCTTAATGAGGAAATCAACGGCAATATCACCGAGACCGAAGATCGCCTGAACGAAGGCCTTAAATCGATCGAGCAGCGCCTGACCGAGCTGTTTAACAGCAGCGCATCCGAGGAGGCCGCCGAGGCATCAACCCCGGTTCGTGACGAGCAGGTCCTGCAATCGCAGATCACCCAGACCGCACAGGCAAGTCAGGCCTATGCCGAAGCAGGCAGCAACGCCCAGCGCAATGCGCCGCGTTATGGCACCACCGGCTAAGTTATCCGAACATTTCGTTCGCACAACAAAACCCGGATCCCTTGGAGCCGGGTTTTCCTTTTGCAAATAGACCAATCGCCATGCGCAACTTCGACAAACAGCAACGAACATAGCTTGGAGTTCGTGACCAAATACAAGTGTTCAAAAGCTCAGAGCTTACGCTGTGCTAAAAGGAAGTGCCCTCTGCACCATTCCGTCAAACAAATGCGTGCCTCAGGCGTTTCTAACGACCGCACCAGCGCCACGATCCATGTTGACTGGTCACTTCCATGACCACTAAATAAATTAGAAAACAATAAGGATGTTACAGTTTTCTTTTTGAACGAGTACGGACCGTTACTCCAGACAGTATCAACTACACCAGCGACGATACCACAGTGATTGTTAATATCTGCATCCGCACCGCCTAGAATTGAAAATAACAAATTCAAGTCTTCTTTTTGCATCTCATCTGCAATGAAAAGCTCACACGCCAAAATTAGCGAAGACGTATCGATTGTTAGTTTATCCTCACCAAACTTCAGTAAAGCAATAACGGACCTCACATATTTCTCAGCACTCATAACATTAGCTTCGAGACAATAGTGTATTAGTGGCTGTAGCCAGCTTGCTTCTCCGCCAAAGAGCTCACGGTGCAACATTCGCTTGATCAGATCCTCAGAGAGCAAAAGCCTCTTAGATCGATCAGCTGCATAAAGATCATCCAAAAAGGCCCCATGCCCGCTAGATTTCCACATCATCAGCTCATCAGGAGGATCTTCATTTGGCATCGCCGGAACAATTAATGCGTTGTTAGCCAACCAATTCAAATCACTTTGAGTTATTTCTTTTGTAGCAAGCGATTGTTGATTGGACCGTTCAGTAACAACCACCTTTCCATTTTCGTAAGACAGATATTTACTGCCGTTTTCCTCTCGACATTCTTGCTCAACATGCATATGGCGAGCCGCAAATACGTCGATTGTATGCTGGGTAACAGCTAACTGCCCAAACAACTGCGTCAGTTCGCCGACAACGCCCAAACGCATCAATAAGAACATTGCTACTGGATCGCATAAACACCCATGCTCAAGCGCCACTGAGACACTTCTTTCGCCCTCTTGCAGGCTGGGTCTATCCCCGAGCGTCACGATAGGCTTCGTGTTCATTTGAGAGTTCAACCCACAGAATGTGTCAATGGGATCCAAACCTAACAATGAACCGATACAGTCTAAGACGATGGGCTTCTTGAGGTATTCCTCCACTAGACCTTTCGAGTAGGTCGCCCGTTCATTTAGCTTTTCGCGAATTGGCGCAATAGGATCACTACTTTCTGGATCAAACTCTATTGCGTTGAATACTTGATTCGAAGGAAATCGCTCTGAGAATTTTCCTGAAACGGTATGAAAAAGGTCAAGATGTTTGTGCTTAACAGATACAATCTCCGCTTGGCCACCGTTGATTGGCCATTCAAAGATACTTCCTTTTTCTTTTCCTTGGGCAGCCAAATAAATTGGATGATCAGGTGGGATATTTTCATCCCTCATCTGAACGAGCTTTCCCTCCACTTCAACTATGTATTTCTCCTCAGAACCATTTGGCTTTCTGACAACAAAGGCACTATTAAGCCCTACTGCCTTCATAGCTGATAGATTATCTTCAACCCCGGCTGGACTTTGGAAAGCCAGCACAGTAGCCGTGACTGACGCCCAAGCAGAAATATCACTCCTGTTTTCGCAATACAGTTGGTATGCAAGCTTTCTCGCTTCACTTACCTCCCCCAGATAAACCAACAAGTTAGCCAAATTTGCACGTTCGCTTACTGTTCCTTGCATATCGAAGAGCGAAAGTGACTTCAGGAGACGCAAAACACGCTTCTTTTTTCCCGTTCTAAGAAGCGCATTTGTATACCAATTCAACACCTGCAAAGACTTTGTGTTGTGTCGGTGTAACTTAGCCAAAAACGGGATAGATTTTATTAAGTTACCAGAGTTGGAGTAAACTTGAGCTGCTAGCTTCCAGCCGAAATATGTGTCTTTAATATCTTCGGGCAAACGCTCAAGAATTTCATTACCTCTGGATATAAGATTAGCAAAAAGAGTACTATCGACATACAGCTTTAAGGCGGAGCTATCTCGGCGAAAGTTCACCCTATTATGCAGCACATCGGATGCTCGTCTATATTCTCGACGCCCAAAAAATTCCTCTGCCAGCCTGAAGCAAACTTCAAAATCCAAATCTTCTTTAATCTTATACAGATCGTCCAATTCAGCACTTGCACTCGAACCATTTGTGTCATCTGTATTTGGATAATCGAACCTCCTATCACCTGAAGCGACAAGAGCCTTAACCTCTCCGCTATCCGGCCAACTTGCCTTTAACTCATCAAGCACACTTTCGAAGAGATCTTGCTTTCCAGCATTCAAGTAGATCTGAGCCTTTAAGGTCAGAATGAAGAACGCTTTCGGTAAGTCTTCGTAATGAATATTGATTGTCTCTAGAGTTTTGCATGCGTTTTCATACTGAAACTTGACCGCATGCACCTGAGCCTTGAGCAACAGAAGTTTTTCCGATCGTTCGGCCGCTTCCAATCTCTCCAAAGCCAAATCTGGCTTTTGCATTTCCAAGTCGCATGCCGTTCTAATCTCAACAAGCTCCTCAGAACGAAAAATCAGCTCTCTCGGCAAAGCATCGATGAGCTTTGCCGCATCTTCTGTTTTTCCAACCAATCTCAAAAGTACGGCAGCGTTGTAAACTGACGACGAGTAAATCATGAGATTAATGGGCGTTTCTTTGATTCTTTTCCTAGCGTCTTCCGCAAGGATTGATGCACAGGAGACCAAGTTTTCCTCGAACTCAGGACCAAGGTCCTCTCCCAAGAGAAATCTCTCGTTGCGACGCCCATCCTGCAATGTGGCAAACGCTTTTGCGGCAACGATATTGGGATCCTTTGGGAACTTTTCCAAAGCAACGTCTAGATAGGTGAGATACCCGTCATCCTGAACCTCTCGAAGGTAATCCACCTTCGCCAAGACGAAGCTACTGTCCTCCTCAAGGCTTGGAGAAAATAATGAGAAATCCACATTGCATCCCAGACGTGAACACGACGTGATATACGTTACTGCTGAAAACGTAGAAGGATCATCGTGACCTAAAACAGATCTTGATAAATTCTTTGCTTGTTCAAAATCGTTAGAAATGAGAGCAGAAAAAGCCTTCCCGGAAATGTACTTTTGATTATCGGGAAACATATCGTAAGATTTATTAAGGCTTTCAACAGCCTTATCCCACTCGCCCGACGCATGATAAACGATACCAATATTGAAAAATATTCGAGCAACATCCGCATCAGAGCCATCGTACTCGATTAACAATTCGCTCAACATTTTGCTTGCGAGCTCGTTATTCCCTTTCCTTCCAATATCCCTAATACTCTCGATACGCTTAACTACCCGACTGCCATCAGCGTCTAATTGGCCTTCAAACTCGTCCAGAAATTCCCGAACTTGACTTCTAGAAATAACTAAATTTGTATTTTGATAAGTGCGATTATCTATATTCTGAATTACTTCATTATTATCTCCTCTAACATTTGCATTCTGCTTAGAAGGAAATCGCTCTTCAGGTTCTTCTTGCACCTTATCGACTGAACTTCTGCGCTCAACAACTTTGCTGATCCACTCTCTTATCAATATGCCCCTCCACCTAAGTCACTTTTTAACAGTTTGCTTTACTGAATTACCATTTCCCTTGATTGTTGACTTCTGGTGTGTCCCGCTACCAACCAAACCGAAAAACTTGAGAACAAGACCGAGCACACCTACGACTGCAACAACTATACCCGCGATGTAATACCATTGTTCAAGCATTTGTATTTTCCACCTCTCCCGAATGTCTAGACACCTTGGAAGCCAAGTCTAATACAATTTATCAGAGTTCTCCCAACGTTATCGCTCAATCCCGTACAATCCATAACCTAGTTGGCGGCACATTGTTTGATTTCAGAACTTTGGACACCACACAACATTCAAACACTCGATATCTGACCACCACAACTTGAGCTTCAAATCACCGCCGTTGCAGAGGCGAAGCCTGATTACCAGCGAGTCAACTAAACCGGCTCAATATCATTATTGACCCTGAACAACTTCTGTGCCGCGAACTGAATACGCGCAAAAGCGTCTTCGGTCATGAAGCCTGAGACGAAGGCCATGAAGGTGACAAGGAACGGGCTGATGTCGATTTGGCCGGAGCCGTCCGGGCCGCCTTGGCTGACCATCAGCATTCCGGCCTCCGCACACAGGAAGATGATGGTCATGGCGCCCCCCTCGCCAACCATAGTCAAAAGCCATGCTGTCTATGAAAGGCTTGTCTGCATTGGCCGCAGATCCCGATTGCTCTCTCTGAAATCAGACTGATCACCCGCTTGCCGCCAACGCGACCTACAAGGCCTGCAATATTCAGCACATTCAAAACCGGTGGCTCTGCCCACCGGTTTTTTGTTGGGAAATACGCGAAAAACCTTCCCCTACTTAAGAGTAGCGCAAAGATAAATCATTTAATTTAAATAACTTAATATGAAACAATTCTTTCCCTATACACTTGTACTATCCGGTTGGCTGGTCTATTTTGATAAATAATAAACTGCTCATGTAGAGCAGATCACATTCTGTGACTTTCGAAACGCCTTGCTTGTTCAGGTAGGAACTGCGACATGGCTTTGAACATCATTTCCAACTATGCGGCGAATCTTGCCCATCGGAACCTTTTGGCGTCCGATGCATCGGCAACGCGTTCGCTTGCCAAACTTTCATCGGGTACGCGTGTGGTTTCTGCGCGTGACGATGCGGCCTCGATGGCCATCGGGGCGCGGCTGAATGCCACGGCCCAGGCACTTAAAACTGCCACCGTGAACGTCGGGCAGGCCAATTCCATGCTGCAGATCGCCGATGGCGGCATGGCAACAATTGACGATATCCTTGTTCGGATGAAGACGCTTGCCGTACAGGCATCGTCGGGCAACCTGTCCGATACCGAACGCGGTTTTCTCAATGATGAATTCACCCAGCTCCGTGACGAGATTGACCGTATTTCATCCTCGACCAACTTCAACGGCATTCAGCTGCTGGGCGATGGCGGCGATGTGTCGATCAACTATGCCAACCTCAATTCCGCTGGCCTTGCCGAAGACCTTTCGCCTGCCAACGGTTTTGATAGCATCGGCATCACCGATAATAATTACTGGGCAACAGATGCCAATAATAACGGTGTGACCGACAACCAGTTCAAGCTGCATTTCGTCAAGGTCGGCAATACCGTCATGCTCAATGTGTTTACGACCATTGACGGTGCCACCGACCGCGAACAAAGCATTGATGTCACCGATTTTGCCACCGGCGGGACAAGGGCCCTGACGGCAGGCGAAAAGACGACTGTCAATTTTGACGAGCTTGGGCTGACCTTTGATCTCAACCACAATATCAGCACAATCATTGCCAATGCCATCACCCTTGGTTCTGATGGTGCCGGGGCCGATGGTTATGCCACCGCACAGGTGATCGGCGGTGGTGCAACGGTCGGCGACAACAGCACTGTTCAGATGCTGGCCGATAATGGTCAAAAACTTTCGGACAATATCTCGTTCCAGATCGGGGCGGGAAATACATCCAATGACCGTCTTGCCATCTCCTTCCAGTCCGTTGACAGCAGCGCGCTGGGATCGGGGGCAACCGGCACCGAAGACGGGCTTGATGATCTGGGAGCCAACGCCATTTCAACTGCGGCCAATGCCCAGAACGCGGTCGAGGTTGTCACGCGTGCGATTGATGATTTGCAACGCGCGCGCGCCAATGTCGGCACCTATCAGAACCGGCTGGATTTCGCAGGGCAAAACCTTGCGACCATGCTTGAAAATGTCGAAGAAGCCCGCTCGACCCTGCTTGATCTTGATGTCGCTGCCGAGATGACCAACTTCACCTCAAAGCAAATTCTGGTTCAATCGGGTGTCGCCATGCTGGCCCAGGCCAATCAGATGCCGCAAACCCTTTTGCGACTTCTGCAGGGGTAAGCCCCTCACTACCAAAAAGTCCCAACGAAAGGAAAACCGGCGCGCTGTTTCGCCGGTTTTCTTTTGCCTGAATGCGATGCCTAAACTGTTGGAATATCGGGGCCCTTTCCCCCGTTCTCATCGGCCGTAACGCGAAAGATTTTCTTTCCGGCAAACTGGATGCGGGCAAAGGCATCCTCGGCCATAAAGCCCGAAACAAAGGCCATGAAGGTCACAAGATAGGGGCTGATATCGACCTGCCCCGTGCCATCGGGCCCGCCTTGGGTTAACATCAGCATCCCGGCCTCGGTAAACAGGAATATCGCCATGGCGGCCGCTATCCCCTCGCCGGTCAAAACCAGCAACCTTGCCACCGCCGCCCAGCCATTTGCCGATGTCTGCCGCCCGTCCCTGATCGCTGCCGGTGCAATAACATCCAGATCCAGATCCGCATCCTCATTCGCATGGCCCTCGCGGCTGGCCTTGGCAATCGGCTGTGTACGTGCTGCGAAATTATCGCGGGTAAAGGCCACCACTGCGCCAAGCCCACCTGCGGCGATTGTGACCAAAAGGGTCAACATGATGGTCGGCAACTGAATAAGGTAAAAAAGCGCATTGCCGACCGGATGGGCAAAAAGTGCGACCAACGCCCTATATTCCGGCCCGCCTTCGCGCTCAAGACGTTCGATCTCGCGACTGGTCTCGGCAATTTCGGCTGTCAGGTTGGATCGCAACCGGTCCTCATGGTCCTGCCCGGACCGGATATTGGCCCATTCGATCTGCGCCCGCACGCTTTTGGCATCAAACGCCTTGGCCGCCGCACGCACAGCTTCGACCTCGCGCGCGATCTGTTCCTCAAAGGCCGGGTCGGCATCTGTACCAAATTGCAGGTCTTCCAAAACCCTGCGCAACTCGACCATGACCTGAACACCAGCCGCCCGGCGTTCCGCATCATCGCCTGCCTCGCCGACCGGCACATCAAGCAATCCCAGCGGAACCGTATTTTCCCACGAATCACCGCCCGCCTCGCTGACAAGGCCCGAGGCCTCCAGATCCGTGACAAGTGCAAAGGCCCGGTTGACCGCATCACTTAAACCCGCGACAAATCCCGGATCAAAGGCAGCGCGGTTACGCATCACGATATCGCGCAAACCGGCATATTTGTCATAGGCCGCCCACCAGCCCGCAATTGCCTCCTTGCGCACCAGAAGCCCGACCCGCATATCCTCGGTCGAACCGGCCTCAAGCATACGCAAATCACGCTTTGAGCGCCGCAAATCCTGGCGCAATTCGGCCTCAAGATAACTTTGAAGAACAATCCGCTCGAGCTTGCCGGGCGTTGACGCCCCAAGCTCCCGCCCCAGAAAATCGCGCTGGATATCGGCGGTAAATCCGGCGAACAGGATCGCCACGAACCCCACATAGAGAACACAGGTCAGGGCAACCAGAATGCCTGATCCGGCAACTTTCCGTAAGGTAATGCGTTGTTCAGGTGCTTCGACCATGCATCATGTTCTCCATCGACACTTTATATCGACGGACAAGTTCTGCGCATGTGAGGGCAACAAAGGATCAACTCAGCCTTTGTTTCAAATGACATTTCTCCTATTGTCAAAGCCAGCAGATCAAAGAAACGAGACACCATGACCGCACAGACACAAACCACCTGGCACCACCTCTCCTCAGACTGGATTAACTGGGCGGACCGGCTGGCCCCGGCAGCCGAGAAGATCAACCGTCACATGATTGAGGCGGCTGATCTGGAAGGTTTGGCGCGATTGCGCGCTGGTGCGCCGCTTGATGTGCTTGATCTGGCATCCGGGGTTGGCGAGCCGGCCTTTTCCTTTGCCCGTGCATTGGGCGAAGCGGGCGGTCATGTCACCGCATCCGATATCGTGCCGGAAATGTGTGATGGCCTGTCGGCCCGCGCGGTCGAGGAAGGCATTACCAATATTTCGGTGATCCCGGCGGATATGGAAAAGCTTCCATTTTCCGATCAAAGCTTTGATGTGGTGTCGTGCCGGTTTGGCGTGATGTTTTGCACGGATCCCGACCAGGCATTGTGCGAGGCCCACCGGGTTTTGCGCTCTGGCGGGCGGGCGGTTTATATGGTCTGGGCACCGATGGTTGATAACCCGCTTTTTGCCGCCATGGATGCGGTTCTGGGCAACATCCTTGGCGTCGGGTTTGAAAGCGCCGGACTTGATCCCTTTGCCTTTGGCCATCCGGATAAATCGATGATGCGCCTTGAGGATGCGGGCTTTACCGATATTGCTGCCACCACCCATAGCCCGGCCGGGCGCATCCCCGAAAAGGTGGCCTTCTGGAAGCCGCAGATGGATATGCTGTTTGGCAATGTGTTGCGCACCGCATCGGATATGGATCGCGGGGCGATTGATGCGGCGATGTTTGAAACACTTTCACCCTATATCGAAGACGGTCATTTTCAGGTTCCGATTTGTTTTCATGTGCTTAGCGCCAAGCGGGCCTGAGACGCGCATTCCCGTTACCGCCTGATTGTATAAAAATCACAGCATTCCTGCGCGTAACGCATGGTTGCATGCGTGGATTTTTGCTTGCCTTTTGAAGCACAGCGTGGCAAATGCCCGCCCTGAAGCGATGTTCGCTTCCCTGTCGTAGCACCAGGTTAAAAACACGAAAGACATATGATTATGAAGACGATTGTCGTCTGCTCTGGCGGGCTCGATTCCGTCACGCTGGCCTATAAGGTTGCAGCCGAGCACAAGCTCCATTCCCTGATTTCGTTCGATTATGGCCAGCGCCATAAAAAGGAACTCGATTTCGCTGCGCGCACGGCACGCGATCTTGGCGTCAAACATCACATTGTTGATCTGACCCCGGTGGGGGCACTTTTGACCGGATCGTCGCTGACTTCTGATGATATCGATGTGCCCGATGGTCATTACGCCGAAGAAACCATGCGCGTGACTGTGGTGCCCAACCGCAATGCCATCATGCTTGCGGTTGCCTTTGGCGCGGCCGCCAGTGCCGGTGCCGACGCGGTTGCAGCAGCCGTTCATGGCGGGGATCATTTCATCTATCCCGATTGCCGCCCCGATTTCATCAAATCGTTTCAGGCCATGCAGAACCATGCGCTTCAAGGGGTCAGGGACGTCAAGCTTTATACCCCGTTTGTGAATGTCTCCAAGGCCGACATCGCGCTTGAGGCCGGTCGCCTTGGCGTGCCGGTTGATCTGACCTGGTCATGCTACAAGGGCGGGGAAACCCATTGCGGACGGTGCGGCACCTGTGTCGAGCGGCGCGAGGCGCTTGAACTGGCGCGCGTCAAGGACCCGACCGTTTATGTCGATCGCGATTACTGGAAACAGGCCCGTGCCGAACATCGTGCACGTCAGCTGGCAAATAGCGAAAGCGCCACCAGCGTCACCAGCGCGGCCGAGTAATCCCTATAACTTCCTTGCAGCATGGATGCCTGCCTTTGCGGGCGTGACGGATAAGCGGTGAACCTGTCTGGTCTGGCACCGTCATCCCCGCAAAGGCGCGGACCTCGATCCGCGTGCTCATACTGCAAGGCATGAAGACACCGAAAGAAAACCGATGTTTACCATCACCAAACAATTCGCCTTTTCCGCCAGCCACCAGCTGGCCGGTCTTGAAGAAGACCATCCCTGTTCGCGTCTGCATGGCCACAACTATATCGTCGAGGTCGAACTTAAGGGGGCCAACCTTGATGCGCGCGGTTTTGTGCGCGATTACCGCGAACTTGGCCCGCTTAAACGCCTGATTGATGACGAATTTGATCACCGGCACCTCAATGATGTTCTGGGCCATGATCATCCGACCGCAGAACAGCTTGCCCTGTTCTTTTACGAATGGGCGCATGATCGCTGGGAAGAAGTATCGGCGGTGCGCGTATCCGAAACGCCGAAAACCTGGGCGGAATATCGTCCATGACCGCCCTTGATCCCCAGATTGCCGAAATCTCCGAACAGCGGGGAAAAATCCGCATTTCCGAGATTTTCGGTCCCACCGTTCAGGGCGAAGGCGCACTGATCGGGGTGCCGACCGTGTTTGTGCGCACCGGTGGTTGTGATTTTCGCTGTTCCTGGTGCGATACGCTTTATGCGGTCGATCCGGCCTTTCGGGCCGACTGGAAGCCAATGTCTGCGACCGAGGTTCTGGACGAGGTCAAAAGGCTTTCGGGTGGCAAGCCGATCCTGATCACGCTTTCGGGCGGCAATCCGGCGATCCAGCCGCTGGGCACCCTGATTGCCATGGGCAAACAGGAAGGGTTCACCTTTGCGATTGAAACCCAGGGCAGCATCGCCAGGGACTGGTTTGCGGACCTTGACTACCTGACACTCAGTCCAAAACCGCCAAGCTCATCGACCAGCTTTGAGGCCGACGCCCTTCGCGCCTGCATTGATGCCGCACAGGCGCGCGGAATGCTGGATGGCCCGGCCATCACCCTTAAATTCCCGGTCCGTGACGAGGCCGATCTGATGTTTGCCGATTATGTGAGGAACCTTCACATTAGCATTCCGGTCTGTTTGCAGCCGGTCAATACTACCCCCGCCGAACCTCATCCCGATGGTGTGAACGGTGTTGATATCGATGGCCTGACTGCCCGTTATCGCTGGCTGGTGGATGAGGTTGCCAAACGCAAATGGTTTGACGTGCGCGTCCTGCCGCAGTGGCATGTCCATGTCTGGGGCAATTTGCGCGGGGTTTGATCCCCGTCCATTCCCGGCAATACCGATAATGCCGCACCCCGGATCAGCTCCAGATCCGGGCAGCGTTCAAATCCGCCAAATGTCGGGATTTAAAGCGGGATCGGGAAAAATATATTTTATGCGAAATAGCTGATCCTTTTCATGGGCATCAGGGTTTTGCCATCCATGGATGCGTGTCCCTGCATTTGCTATTGCCGTGAAAACAACCACTTCCAAGAAGCGGGCGTATTTTGCGCCGCCATATGGAAAGTATTTATCATGTCATTTCGCAGTTTCTCTAAAGACCATGCGAACGCGGCTAACAAGACCGAAGCCCTATCTGCTACAGCCGCCCCGACATCCCCGGCCAAAACCGCCGAGCCAGCACCTGATCCCGAGCCGGCCGGGCCAGAAGCCCCGGCAGCAGTCCCCCATCAGGGCGCGAACGACTGACCTGCATCGCGGAGGGGTCATACCCTCCGTCCTGCCCTGTTTCGTACAACGGCATTGTTACGCTGACCTTGCCCGGGGCAAGACACCATCACAGGGCATATTCCACCATCAAAAAGAGCCTGTCCGATGTCCCATGAGCGCACCTCACAAAAAACAGTAACCTTTGACCATCCGTTTCATCTCAAGGGGTTTAACGATCTGTTCCCGTCCGGCAGCTATGTTGTTGAAACCACCGAAGAACTGGTCGAAGGCATTTCATTTACCGTCTATCGCCGGGTATCGACGGAACTTCACCTTAAGGCAAAGCTGAACGGGATGCTGGTTGACCGTATCCTGAACGTCAATCCGATTGATCTTGATCTGGCACTTTCAAAGGATGGTGAACAGGAAGCGGGTCCTGATATCCACTAATCCGTCATCGACCTGCATACAGGCCGCTTTTCGGGGGCAATTTGCCCTTTGCCTGCAACCATCCCATATATAAGACATCAGCCGTTTCAACGAAGGATCGCAAAACGGCTATGGCGCTTCGCCATATACCCCCGTGGTGATGAGCAAATCCGGGGCAGAAGCGCCTGGTTTAACAGCCGGAAAGTTCGGCCCATGGCCGGATTGATCGCCCGACGGGTGCGATATCACAATAAAAACCAGATCAGCCCCGAGAACGATCATCTTCCGGATGCTCGAAGGAGCCATGATCATGAGCATTACCCGTACAACCCATCGCACGGTGACGTTCTTTCATCCGTTCCACCTGTCTTGCCACGACGGACTGCTTCGCGCGGGTGAATATGAAGTCGATACACTTGAAAAGCTTGATATCGAAGCCGCAACGCGCAGCTATATCAAACTGGAATGCCAGCTTCATCTCTGGTCCGAGGAAGATCTGGCACAGGGGATCAAAAGCCTGACAGTCATGCCCCAGGAACTCGAAGCAGCCCTTGCCCTTGATTCCGATCCACTACGCGAAGATGAACGTAACCGGATGATCAAATCCTTTGGCGGCGTATCAGAAGACACTGCCGCCTGAACAACAGGTAAGCGTCCCAGCGCATCCCTTCCGCCTGATCGGGTGTTTCCGGCATTCATGGCAGCCGGATCACCGGTGTCAGCCACCCCATGGACTGCATCATTTTCACCGCTTCAAACACCGGTATTGCCATCAAAAACCACAATGCATCGCGTGTGGTCGTTAAAAACAGGGCCGGTTTGCAGACAAGGTCAGCCTCATCACGCCAGCGATACCATGCGGGGCGGAAACGCGGCGTAAAATTGCGATAGCGCGTGTACATAACACCGAACCGTTCAGCCAGAAGTCTTTCTTCGCGGATGACAACACCGCGAAACACCAGCCAACCTGCCACGACAAAGATCACCCCGATACTCAGGCTTCCGGTTTGCAAACCGGCACCAAACGCCCCGATGATGCTAAAGACATAAAGCGGGTTGCGACATAGGGAATAGGGTCCGCTTGTTACCAGTTCGGTTTTCTTGCGCCCGCCAATATAAAGCGAACACCAGCCACGACCAAAAATGCAAATGGCAATTGCCCCGACGCCAGCCCCCTCGATCAAATCATGAAGCGGGCTGTCAGGTGCCAGAACAGAGCCGCTTCCACCGACCAAAACCAAAAGGACCAGCACGCCAAGACGAATGACCCGCTTTCGGCGGCGCTGGACATTTTGCAGATCGTCGCAACCAATCCTGATAGCCGGTTCGGAACTGTCAGGAAGACGGGAGATATTCGGTTCGGACATTCAGGGCACCCTGTATCTGGTTGTGATACAGGAACCCTATTCCTGTCAGACCGCGTCTGACGTCCTGTGCTGCGCATCCGGTCGTTCGGATGCAGCTTCGGACGCAGTGCCCGATGCATCGCCCCAGTTGCTTTCCCGATTTAACAGATACTTGTCTCTGGCGGCTTCGCGCACGGCACTGGGCGTTTCGCCCGTGATCTTTTTGAAAGCCAGATTAAAGGTCGATTTCGAATTGAAGCCGACACTGAGCGCGATATCAAGGACCGTCCGATCAGGCTCAAGCAACAGTACCGCATGGGCCTCCTCGATCCGGGCACTATTGACGAAATCAAAGAAACTTTGCCCGACATGCCGGTTGAGGACATAGGATAGCTGGTTGGGGGTAATTCCAACCGCCTTTGCCAGTTTCGGAAGCGAGACCAGCGGGTCGAGCAATATTTCCCGCTGCTTGTATATGGCCGAAAGCCGCGCGACAGCCGCCCTCACCCCGTCTTCATCCAGAAGCGGGCGTGCGACATTCCCGCGCATGTCGCCCGGGTTTTCCCGATCAGATAGCGTATTTTCTTCGCCCGACATGCTGTTCGACAGACTATCCGAACTTCTGTTCGATACCGGGGTTGATGTTCCCGCCGCAATGGCATCGGAGTCAGCATCAGCCATATCGCCCGGCCAGTCCGGCAGGACAAATAGTGTGGGCTGCGTCGCGATCACATAACTCATGGCAAACAGCACCAGCACAATCGCAATCCCGACACCGGTCATTTCCATCCTGTCGGGCAGATAAAGACCCGCGATCTTGCCGATCAATACGGTAACGAACATCAGGCTCACCCCACCAAGGATCACCGTGATCCAGCGTTGCATTGCCTGCCGGTCTGCGCCCAGCTGTTCCTGGGTCTTCCGGAAATAACGCCGCGACACACGCCAGATCAGCCAGATATAGAGCGATGACTGCGTCAGAATCGCAAGCCAGCAAAACACCCTGATCCCGGCAATCAGAATACTCAGATAACCTGTCGACAACTGTCCTGCCGCCGCATCTGCGTCTTCAAGACTGTCCAGCCCCCCGACCGTCAGCAACCATAACATCAGATTGAAGATCAGCCCGGCCAACAGGAAATGCCCCCATGGCCGCTGCGATGGCGTGCCCGAAATTTCCCGGAAATACAGATAAATCGCCGGAGCAATCAGGAAATTGGCGGGAAAAAAGAATACCAGCAACACATCCTTGCTTGCACCGTTCAGGAAAACTTCGCCGATATCTTCGAGCAGATTAACCATGACTGCGGCCAGAAAAAGCATCATCCAGCGGTTTGCCGCGAAGGCCCCTACACCTTCGGACCGTAGCAACAGACACAGGAAAATGCCCTGCATCACGCCGATCACGGAAATCGTCATGTCAAAAATTTCGGGAAACCCGACCACCATCTTAAATCACCACCTGCTTTTTCTGGCTACATCTTGCCCGGACTTTGCCTGTCCGAACCAACTATACCGTTTCAATAGACACAGTCGGACATAAAAGGCGTCCGACTATGCACAAACGGACGCAACCATCCGCACTTTTCGCCAGATTGGTTACCAGACGCCTGTCACCAAAACTGGATGATCCGATCCGTAACAAATCGGGTTCCATAATCGTCCCGGTAGAGGCAGCGTCATAAAAATTTCTATCATAATCGATTGACTGTATCGAATTGATATATGATATTCCGACATATATCGAACTGATATAGCGAAACTGGCAGCTTCCCCCGCCAGTTCGCATTCAGTTCGGGGGAAGAAACAAGGACACAGAACAGAAGATGGACGTACGCACACTTTGTCTGGGCGCTCTTATGGGCGGCGAGGCAACGGGATATGAAATCCGGAAGATGTTCGAAGATGGCACCTTCAGCCATTTTCAGATTGCATCGCTTGGCTCGATTTACCCGGCACTGACCAAACTGACGCAAGACGGTCTTGTGACCTTTGTCGAGCATGAGCAGGAAAACCGTCCCGATAAAAAGGTCTATCAACTGACCTCCGAGGGACGGCGCACATTCCTGCGCACGCTTTTGCAAACGCGTCCGGCCGAGGACCGTTACCGTTCCGATATTCTGTTCATGCTGACCTTTGCCGAAGAGATGCCGATAGAACTGACCGAAGCCCTGATTGATGAATTTGCCGCCCGTCATGAATTGATGAGCCATCAGATCGACCCGGAAAATGACGCCAAGCCCGGAACCATGTCGACCTATGGCCGCGATGAAAACGGGGCCCCGAAACCGGGATGTTGTTTTGTCGCCGGTCTGGGACAGGCCATGTGCGAGGCAACCCTGAAATTCATCCGTGAAAACAAACAGGGTCTGCTTGATGAACTGCGAGATTTCAAGGCACGCAAACCGTGATGGGGAAGCCCTGAATTGTCTTGAATAAACACGCAAAAAGACGTGCCTGCAAAAGCGCCAAAAACACATTCCGCCGACGGAATATTTGAGGGAAAGAACATGAACGCTTCACGCCTGATCGCAATCCTTCTGGTCTTGGGGACCGTTGTTTGGGTCGGCAGCGCCTATCTCGGGGATGATCCCGCAGAGGCCGCGAACACGTCCGAACAACAGGCAGCGCAAGCTGACGAACAGACAGCCAAGCCGCGTGCGAGTGTCCGCACCATCACCAGCAAGGCGGTTGATCACGTTGATTATCTGCGCATTTCGGGCCGTACCGAAGCGGTGATTTCTGTTGAAATCCGCGCCGAGACAGAGGCCCGCGTGACCGAAATCGGCGCGACCAAGGGGCAGACCGTCAAGAAAGGCGATCTGATTGCCAAGCTGTCCGTCGATGATCGTCAGGCACGTGTGGAAAAGGCCCGTGCCCTTGTTGCCCAGCGTGAACTTGAACATTCGGCAGCCAAAAGTCTGGCCGCGAAAAATTACCGTTCCAAAACCGGCGTTGCCCAGACTCTTGCGCTGCTTGAAGAAGCCAAGGCAGATCTGACCATTGCCCGGACCGAACTGAACAATACCGAAATTCGCGCTCCGTTTGATGGCATTGTCGAAAATCGCCCGGCCGAGATCGGTGATCTTCTGTCGATTGGTGATCCGGTTGCAACCATGATCCAGGCTGACCCGATGCTGGTTGTAGCCCAGGTCCCCGAACATTCGATCAGCGCCATCGAACTTGGTCAGCTGGCATCCGTATCGCTTTATGACGGCACCCGCTATGACGGGATTGTGCGTTACACCGCGCGGGTATCTGACAACAATACCCGTACCTTCCGGGTTGAGGTCGAAATCAACAATGCCGATCTGAAAATCCCCGATGGCATGACGGCCGAACTTGAAATTCCGGTTGGTACCAAGCGTGCCCATCAGGTTCTGCCATCTGTTCTGACCCTTAATGATGACGGTGAGCTGGGCGTGCGCGCCATCACCGATGGCAACAAGGTTGACTTCCTTCCGGTCGAACTTCAGGGCGGTTCGCGTGAACGCGTCTGGATTGGCGGCCTGCCACAGGAATTCGAACTGATCGTGGTCGGTCATGACTGGGTCAAGGAAGGGGCACTTGTGAATGTTGTCCATCTTGAAACCGACGAGGCCGGTCTTCCGATAGCACCCGATCCCGCATCAATCGATGGGGAAAACGGTACGACAATTTCGGAACGGACCGCGCAATAAGCGCGTGCATGAGGAGATAGAAAATGTCCCTGATTGATCACGCGTTACACAGGTCGCGCACCGTCATTCTGGTTCTGGTCCTGCTGCTTGCAGCTGGCTGGGTTGGCTATAACACCATCCCCAAGGAAGCCGATCCGGATGTTCAGATCCCGGTGCTGTATGTCACCATGCATCATGATGGCATATCGCCCGAAGACGCTGAACGCCTTCTTTTGCGTCCGATGGAACAGGAATTGCGCTCCATCGAGGGTGTCAAGGAAATGAGCTCGCAGTCCTATCAGGACGGGGCATCGGTAACGCTTGAATTCTATTCAGATGTCGAGATCGACGAGGCATTGGCTGATGTTCGCGAACGCGTTGACATTGCCAAGTCCGAACTGCCCGAAGAAACCGACGATCCCGAAGTTCACGAAGTCAACCTGTCGCTGTTCCCGGTTCTGGTTGTCACCCTGTCCGGGGACGTTCCCGAACGTGCGCTCTTGCGTATGGCGCGTGATCTTAAGGATTCAATCGAAGGCATCCCGGCGGTTCTGGAAGCCAAACTGGCCGGTGACCGCGAGGAACTTGTCGAATTCGTTATTGATCCGATGAAGGTCGAGACCTATCGCCTGAACGGGATTGATATTGTATCACTGGTGCGCAGCTCAAACTCGCTGGTTGCAGCAGGTGCTGTTGATACCGGTACCGGGCGCTTTAACATCAAGGTCCCCGGCCTTTTTGAAAGCGTGAATGACATTCTTGATATGCCGCTGATTGTGGACGGGGATTCTGTCATCCGGTTCCGCGATATCGGCGATGTCCGCCGGACATTCAAGGATGCAACAAGCTTTGCGCGCCTTAATGGCGAACCGGCGATTGCGATCGAGGTTTCAAAACGTGTTGGCGAAAACATCATCGAGGTGATTGATGCGATCAAGGCCACCACAGCCGAGGCTCAGCAGGCTTTCCCGCCGAACCTGACGATCAGTTATTCGCAGGATAAATCGTCTGATATCCGCACCATGCTGTCTGATCTTCAGAACAGTGTGATCCTTGCGATCCTTCTGGTGATGGTGGTTGTCATCTGGTCGCTTGGATGGCGGTCGGGACTGCTGGTTGGTTTGTCCATTCCGGGCTCCTTCCTGACAGCGATCCTGATCCTTTGGGCGCTGGGCATGACGGTCAATATCGTTGTTCTGTTCAGTCTGATCCTTGCGGTCGGGATGCTGGTTGATGGCGCGATTGTTGTCACCGAATATGCCGATCGCAAAATGATCGAGGGCATGCACCGCAAGAAAGCCTATCCGCTGGCGGCCAAACGCATGGCTTTGCCGATCATAGCCTCAACCGCAACCACCCTTGCGGCCTTCCTGCCACTGGCCTTCTGGCCCGATATCGTCGGCGAATTCATGAAATTCCTGCCGATTACGGTACTGTTTACGCTTAGTGCGTCGCTTGCCATGGCCCTGATCTTTGTACCGACTGTGGGTGCATGGTTTGGCAAACCGGGCAGCGAAAACAATGCAAGCCTTGAAGCCATCGCCGCAGATCATGCCGATGACATTGACAAGGTCACGGGCGGCACCGGCCTTTATGTTCGCATCCTTAAGGGGTCGCTTCGTTTCTATTGGCTGATTGTACCACTGGCCTTTGTCGTACTGATCGTTGTCTGGGGTGCCTTTGGCAAACTTGGCAAGGGTGTTGAATTCTTCCCGGCAGTAGAACCTGAAGTCGCTGTTGTTCAGGTCCGCGCACGCGGCAACCTGTCCTATTACGAACAGGATGCGCTGCTTAAGGAAGTCGAAGACCGTATTCTTGCCCTTGATACCCATCATGAAGGCGAGAACTGGTTTGACACGGTCTATGCCCGGTCGGGCAAAAGTGCCGGTGGCAACGAAGCCCCCGAGGATGTCATCGGGGTGGTTCAACTTGAATATGCTGACTGGCAGACCCGCCCGAAGGCAACCGAAATTGAAAAACGCATTCTCGAAGATACGGCCGATCTTGCCGGTATTCAGATCGAAGTACGTGCCCAGGAAGCAGGTCCGCCACAAGGCAAGGATATCCAGATCCAGCTGCGATCCTTCTATCCCGAACTGCTTGATCAAACAGCAACCATGCTGTTGACCGGCCTGCAGGACATGGGGGGTATGTATAACTTCGAAGACGGCAAGTCGCCCCCGGGCATTGACTGGGAATACACAGTCGACCGTGCCCAGGCGCTTAAATTCGGGGCTGATATCAACCAGATCGGCAACGTCGTCAAACTGGTGACCAACGGGATCAATTTCTCGACCTATCGCCCGGATGATTCGACCGAGGAAATCGATATTGTCGGCCGTTATCCGGCGCGTTACCGGTCGCTTGACGAGCTTGAAAATCTTCAGATCGTTACCGAAAAGGGTCTGGTGCCGCTTGCAAACTTCATCTCGCGGACCCCGAAACCCAAAACCGGAACACTGACCCGCGTTGACAGCCGCCGTGCGCTCACCGTCAAGGCAGACGTTCAGGATGGGATTCTGGTCGATACCAAGCTTGGCGAGGTCAAGGCATGGATGAGCACCCTTGAAATTGATCCGCGCGTGTCGGTCGAATTCAAGGGTCAGGATGAAGAACAGAAGAAGTCGGCAGAATTCCTTGTGAATGCCTTTACTGTCGCACTTTTCATCATGTTCATCATTCTGGTCACCCAGTTCAACAGCATCACAAGTTCGCTTCTGATCATGATCGCGATTATCATGTCAACGGCGGGCGTGTTCCTTGGTCTGATGATTACAGGACAAGCTTTCTCGATTGTGATGAACGGGATCGGGGTGGTTGCGCTGGCCGGTATCGTTGTGAACAACAATATCGTTCTGATCGATACCTTTGACCGGCTTAAACACACAGCAGGCAGCATCGAAGCCGCCATTCTTCAAACCGGCGCACAACGTTTGCGCCCGGTGATGCTGACGACGGTGACGACCATTCTTGGTCTGGTGCCGATGGTGCTTCAGATCAATATCGACTTCGCCGCCCGTGCGGTTTCGGTTGGCGCTCCGTCGACCCAGTGGTGGGTACAGCTTTCGACATCCATCGCATTCGGTCTGGCCTTTGCCACGGCACTGACACTGATCTTTACACCATGCGCCTTGATGATGCGTCACAAGCTTGGCGGCAAGTTCCGCGGCTTTGGCCCATGGATCAGGTCGCTTGTCAGCGTCTGGACGGGACGTGCCAACAAGACCCAGCACGACCCGAACGCCTAGAACAGAATAGCCGCGCGACTTTTCCCCCGACCCCGCCGCGCGGTTACACCGGCCCCCTCCCCCGAGGGGGCCGGTGATTTATTTCCGGGAAATTGTATTGATCAGTTGGATGGGGAAGATGTCGTCATCGCCCAGATCCGATCATAGCTGCCGCTGTTTTTGAGTTGATCAAGTGCTGCACGCAGAACTTCTACCGCATCATCATCGGTCGCAAGGCTGGCCGCCAGATAAAGATCGCTTGAAAGTTCGGGTATCCGGGCAACAACCTTAAGCCGATTGCTATCGACATCAAGCATGCGCACCCGATAGGGCAATGACAGGGCATCACCAGCAATCAGATCGGCCCTTCCGGCATATAACATGCGAATGGTGGCTTCTGCGGACGGGACCATTTCCACATCGAAGCCCGACTTTTGCAAATATTGCGCCTTTACGTCGCCCAACTGTCCGGCCACGTGAAAATCGCTTAGTTCCCGCCAGTTATCCGTAGCCTGCACGCCGTTTCTGTCTAGCGCAAACAAACGCACCTGATAGGGGGCCACGGTACCAATCCATTTGAATTTTGTTTCACGATCCGGTCGGCGGGCGATACTGAAAATCAGGGTATTCGGCTGTTCAAGCGCCGTCGCATAGGCCCGCGCCCAGGGTTCGACATGGATTTCACATTTGGTCTGGCTCAGCACGCAGATCCTGTTGATCACATCCACTGCTGGGCCGTGCGCCTCGTTGGTTGCTTCATCAAAAATCACATAAGGCGGAAAGGATGTTGTCATCACGCGCAGGTCGGCCGCAAAGGTCAGGACAGGGAAAACAGCCGCAAGACCGCCGACAAACCAGCCAAGCCATCTTCCGGCCACTACCCTTGATTGATTAACCGACATCACCCAACCTCGCTAAAATACTCTTTTAAGGTAGATATTGCTTATATTGTTCGGATCAAGACGTCGCGGCACTCAAATACATACTTTACTAACAAACTGACCTGTATCCTTGCGATAAAGCAAAACAAAAAAAGTGAATGCGAGGAGCAGCGGAATGGAGTGGTGTTGCGCATGAAATGTTCTGCAAGGTCGGGCTTGTATATCGCCGCATGGCTTTTTGCGTCACTTGCCGGTGAAAATGCGAATGCACAATCTTCGCAAACCACGTTGAGCTGGGCGGTTCCGCCATTTGCACCAGCCTTTATTACGGATGGTGATGAACTCCGTGGTTATGCCGCCGACACCCAGAACTGGTTTGTTGAAAAACTTCCGCAATATCAGCACGAAATCCTTCAGGTTCCGCTGGCCAGACTTCTGGCCGAAATGAAAAACGGAAACAGCGAATTACGCTGCTCGACAACCCTGATCCCGACAGAAGAACGCCGCGAATATATTACCTTTGCCAAGACAATCCTTTTGCATCTGCCGATCTCGGTTGTCATTCGCGTCAAGGACAAGGCGATGTTTGCTCCCTATGTGGACCAAGCGGGCCACATCGATCTTGCACAGCTGATCGCAAACAAGGACATGACAACCGCCATTCGCATCGGGCGGGCCTATGGTACACAGGTTGACAAATATCTCGATACGCATCGCGAAGACGCCAATGTCATGCAGGTCGCCGATGACACCAAGTTTTTGCGCATGCTTGAACTCAACCGGATTGACTGGACCCTTTATTTCCCGTCCGAGGCGGAATTTTACCGCCGTCGCCATGCGCCCGATCTTGATATCATGGCCATCCCGATTGCCGGAAACACCTCCTTGCTGACAGCAACGATCGGCTGTGCCGACACCCCGGAAGGGAAACAGGCGGTTGCTGAAATCAGCAAGATTGTCGATGAATATCCATCCATGCCCTGGACAGATTTCTATGCCGACTGGCTGAGCCCGCAAGACCGGGAATGGTTCAAGGCCGCCCGCGAGCAATTCATCAATTCCGACCAGTTCGAAGCACGCCTGCAATATCGACAAGACACCCAAAAATAGAATTACATAACGATTTATTTGCATTTATGGATACAAATACCCTTATTAAGTAGGCAGCTCTTATAGCCTGCCTGAATGGGGAGATGATCCGGATGCGGCCAGCAGGCCACTGTTCCCGTCGCCTATTGGCGCGCAGCATATTTGCTTTTCTGATCGGGCTAGGGTGCCTGATCCCCTTGACCTCGACTGCCTCTGCGCAAACGGGTGAAAAGCAGTCTGTGACATGGACGCTCACCCCTTTGCCGCCAGCAATGCTTGAAAAGGACGGGCAGATTGTTGGTTACGGGGTTGATATCCTTAACTGGTTTTCCAGTCGCCTGCCACAATACAATCACATCAGGGAAATCGTACCGCTTCCACGGTTGCTCAAAACCATTACCGGACCGGGAACCTTTTGCAATATCGGCATGAACGCCACGCCGGAACGCAGGGAATTCCTGCATTTTTCCAACGCGGTTCTTCCCCATTTGCCCGTCAGCCTGATAACCAAAGCCGAACGCAATGAGCAGTTCAAGCCATTCATCAACAAGGATGGTGAAGTCGATCTTGAACGCATGATTGCCTTTGGCAAAATGAATGGTGCCCTGCGTTCACAGCGTTCCTATGGCCCGGTCATTGACGCCATTCTTCGACGCAACATCAATAATCCGGGACTGAGTTTTATTGGCAATGACGCCAATTTCCTGCAACTGATTTCTCTGGGGCGTCTGGACTGGACGCTTTATCTGCCCGCCGAGGCCGAATTTTATCGTCGCGCCAAACTTCCCGAAGAAATGTTTGCAAGCTGGCATATTGCCGGGAACGACCACTTAATGCCTGCATCGATTTCATGTAGCAAGACAGCAACCGGCAATGCCATCGTTGCTGCGATCAACAGGCTTGCCAAAGACAATCCTGACATGCCCTGGACAAGGTTTTATGCATCCGCCCTGTCCCGTCAGGACAAGCAGCATTACGAACAAAAACTGCAAGCCTATATCCGTAATGGTCCACCCGTACTGAACTTGGCGGTTGATCAGTAGGCCGGTTTCAGTCATCTGCGAAAACAACAAAAAAGCCGACGCATGCGTCGGCTTTTTCAATTCAGACCGGAAATCAGATCAGTTCTGATGGACGCGGTTCAGTCCCTCTTCGGGGTCGTCATCGGGTTCGCCATCATCATCTTCTTCATCGGCTGTGTCCTCTTCCTGCTGGTGCTCGACCCCCATACGACGATAGGACCGATAAGATAGCGGGAAGGTAATGAAATAGATCGCAGCGATGGCAGACAGCGTCAGCCAGGGCGAGGATACCAGAAACGCCACCGACGCCCCGAATGCCAACATCAATGGCAGCACCCAGGCACGCGGGACCTTGACCTTCTTGAAGCTGAATGTCGGCAACCGCGACACCATCAAACCCGCGATAATCACGCCATAGGGCGCAACGATATAGGGGCTGTCAAAAATGCCTTCGCCAAACTGGAAGGTCAGAACAATCGGCCACATCGCAAGGGCCGCTGCCGCCGGGGCCGGGACCCCGGTAAAGAACCGGTATGCCCAGGTTGGCAATTCCGGTTCACCCAGCATCTGGGTGTTAAAGCGTGCAAGACGCAGCATCATGCAAACCGCAAACAGCAATGACAATGCCCAGCCAATGCCCCCAAATTCATGGAGCGACCAGAAATACAGCATCATCGCCGGTGCAACGCCAAAGCAGACAAAGTCCGACAGACTGTCAAGCTCGCCGCCAAAGCGGCTGGATGCGTTCAGCATACGGGCCAGACGGCCATCAAGACCGTCAATAATCCCGGCAATCAGAATGGCGGCAACGGCGGCTTCCCAACGATCCTGCATTGCAAAGCGGATCGAGGTCAGACCGGCACACATGCCCATTATCGTTGCGACATTAGGCACCAGCCGCGTAAGCGACATCGCCTTGAAGCGACGCGGACGACGAATGGGATCGATGCCGCCACTCATTAGCGGATCTCCCCAACTGCGGCTTCCTTGCCCTTGACCGAAACATCGGCAAGAACAGTTTCACCGGCAATCGTGGTCTGACCGACAATCACATTGGGTGACACGCCTTCTGGCAGATACACATCAACACGCGAACCAAAGCGGATCAGACCGAAACGTTCACCTGCCTTAAGCTGCGAACCGGTGCCAACATCACACAGAATACGACGCGCAACCAGACCGGCAATCTGGACAACACCAAATTCACGGCCTTCCTTGTCGCGGACCAGAAGGATCTGACGTTCGTTGTTTTCCGATGCCTTATCAAGCTCGGCATTAACAAACTTGCCCGGAACATAGGCTTCGCCAACGATCTCGCCATTGACCGGGCAACGGTTCACATGGACGTTGAAAACGTTCATGAAGATCGAAACGCGGGTGCGCGGGGTCTTGTCGTCAAGTTCCAGTTCCTTGGGCAGCGGCGCCTGCGAAATCATGCATACGCGACCATCGGCCGGGGAAATCACCAGATTTTCATCCGTCGGGGTGATACGGTCCGGGTCGCGGAAGAAATAGGCGCACCACAGTGTGAGGATCACACCGATCCAGCCCAGCGGTTCCGCAATCAGGAACAAACCCACAGTGATCGCCGCGAAGATCGCAACGAATTTCCAGCCTTCAGGATTGATCGGTACAAGAACGGATTTCAAAGTCTTAATTCCCTGGTTGCCATCGATTGGGCATATCAAATTGGTACGATTGGTACCATGCGGGGGCGTTCTTAGCATCTAGTGATGACAAAGGGCAACGCAACCCGTGTAAAACTGTTCACCCAAAATTCAAAAGGGGCAAAACACACTTACCATGTGTTTTGCCCCCGGGAAAGAAAAGCAGTGCTTACTGCGCTTTTTCTTCGTTGGGCAGAGCAAAGATCTGCCCCGGATAAATCAGGTCCGGATCACGGATCTGTTTACGGTTCTGGTTGTAAATGACCCAGTATTTCAGGCCGTCACCATAGGTCCGGCGCGCAATCCGCCACAGGCTGTTGCCCGGCTGAACCACATAGCGCGAACCCGGTTCCAGAATTTCATCCGGCTTTGCACGCTCAAACGGAATTTCAACACGCGCGGTTACCTTGCCGCCATCATCAAGCTGATCGGCGCGCATGGTGTAATTGCCCGGTTCGATCGGTTCGCCAATCGTCAGCGCCCAGTTGCCATTTTCATCGGCCGGGGCAGTTCCGACATGTTTGTTATCAAGATAGACCTGAACGGTGTGGTCCATATCCGCCTTGCCCGACATCGCGACACGACCCTGCTGGTCATAATCGACAACATCGATGGAAAGACGCGGCAGCCCCGGTGCGGTTTCGTCGGAGGCGGCATCATCGGCATCCCCCGCATCGTCCATCTTGGCCGGTCCCTGCAGGACGGTTGCGGCACCCTCGCCTTCGGTCGGGACCTTAAGGGCGATGATCGGCTGGGATTCTTCTTTGCTTTCCGTGGCTTCGCCATTTTCCGTTGCCTCGGATGCGGCGCGGTCTTCCGGCTTGGCATCGGGGATCAGAACGACAACCTTGTCTTCGGCCTTGGCCACAGCACCGGTTGCGTCTTCGGATTCAAGCGACAATTCGCGATCACCACTTGCCAGCGGCTTGCCCGGAAGGACCACCCACTCGCCGCGCTCGTCTGCGGTTGCCTCGCCGATAACTTCTTCACCTTCGCGAATGCGAACCTTGCTGTTGGGGGCTGCACGACCGGCAATCACGGCATTACCGTCCGGTCCGATGCGCACGACATCAAAGCTTGGATTGGTGATTTCCGGGGCGTCGGATTCCGGCGTTGTCGCCGGCTCGGGGGTTTTGACCTCGGAGGTATCAGTGGTCGTAACCGCGGGCGCCTGAGTGACCGGTGCAGTCTCTTCGTCCGCACTTTTGGTCAACATGTAATTCAGCGCAATCGCCGCAATGATCAGTACAACGCCGACAATGACGAGGATATAGGGTCGTTTCACCGGAAATATCCTTGAACGATGTTTATGTTATCGGGGTTTGCCCCCATGGTCGCACCCAAAACACTGGAATTGCTTGCCATATTCCCCTCAACCAATTCCTTTGGGCACGTTAATTAGAAACTTGTACTACTTTCAGATCACAGTTTCCATAACGTAACGAACAAACGATACCGCGGAACCGTTAGGTAAAGATGAATAGAATCAGTCTCTTTGCTTAATTAACAGGAAGCTCATCTATCCATCAGAAGCGCGATGTTACGAAACCGTCCCTGCCATCTGAGCACCGACATAGGCGACCAATGCCGCCATGATCAATGGTAGTGCCAAAACTCCGAACCGGATCACGCTGCCAATCACAACCGCCTGTGCCGGATTGGCTTCGGGGACAAGCGCGCCAAGCTTTGCCGCCCCACGCCCCGAAGACACCACCAGAAGCAATACCGCAAATGAAACGGCCGATGCGGGTATGGCAATCATCATCACCGCTGCACTTGCCATCAGGGCCCCGACCACACCCAGCCATACCGCCGCACGATATTGCGGGGCTGCCTTTTCCGAGACCAGCGCCACCATCAGCGCGATCCAAAGTGCGGCCTGAAAGACAACATGCTGATCAAGGGCGAACTGATGGGCAATGATCCCCTGCCCCAGTGCCAGTGTCATCAGAACGGCAACCGGGCCGGGCTTTGCCGCATTTGCCACATCGCCCCCACTTTCAGTGGCCGTCGATTTAGACGATCTGGTTTTGGCGATCTTGGTCTTTTTGCCTTTGGCTGCTTTGCCATCAGGTGCGTCATCCTCGGTAAAGTCGGGACGCGTCACCCACAGGAAACAGCCGCCAATCACCAGAAATGCGAGCCAGGCCAGAAACTTGATCCCGCCCGGATGATAGGACAATCCGTTGACCGGTGCCGCCAGAACAAGCCAGCCGCCAAGCAACAAAAGAACGCCTGAGACAATCAGGCAAACACGTTCAGACAGCCTTGCAAAATCAAGGATCGCCCCGCAAACACCGCCCAGCACCAGCATCAATAATGCCGCACCAACACCACCGCGCGCCGTATCAGGCAAGCCGATGGCTGCCGGAACCGCAACGGCCACAGCGGGAATGATCGCTGCCAGCACCAGACGCCGGGCCAGGGCACGTTCAAGTCCCAGCCAAAGCGCCAGCATCAAAACCGCAGCGATGATGCCCGATACCAGAAGGGCGAGTATAAAGGGATTGTCGACAAACACGTTGGGCGGTCCTGCCTTCTTTTCGTTGCTTCGCGATGTACTTCTTTATGCCTGGCACAAATCCGTGCGCAGCATTACCCATCCCACAATCAGGTTCATAACTTGTTAACCCTGCGCCACAGCAGCACGGATTAATCAGAACAGGAGCCCTTTGCGGTGACTGTCCGTGGGCATCACCGTTCTGGCAAATAAAAGCAACGAAAATGCGGCGCAAACACGTCATTTAAATTTAAACTGCTGCCATGCACAAATTCCTGCCCCATCGCTGATTTGATCGGCTATGTTCGTTTCGAGTACGGGGCATCATTGAAAAATGTTGCACCGCTACCTGCGAAACAAGAAACAAAAGGCAGGTCGCCATGACAAAAGTAAAATCAATCTGTGTATTCTGCGGCGCTTCGAATGGCAAAAATCCACGGCATATGGAAAATGCCGTCGCGTTTGGCAAAATGATGGCCGAACGGGGCATCGCACTGGTTTATGGCGGGGGTCGCATTGGCCTGATGGGCGCGGTCGCCGATGGCGTCATGCAGAATGGCGGCGAAGTTATCGGAATTATCCCCGAACACCTGCATGATATCGAAGTTGGCCATAAAGGCCTTTCCGAGCTGATCGTCTGCAAATCCATGCATCAGCGCAAGGTCGAGATGTTCAAGCGGTCCGACGCCTTCGTTACCCTTGCCGGTGGCCTTGGCAGTCTGGATGAAGCCTTTGAAGCCATGACACTGCGTCAGCTGGGCATTCATGACAAGCCGATGGTGTTCCTCAATGCGCTTGGTTATTGGGACAAGTGCTTTGACATGATCGACGGTATCATCGAGGAAGGCTTTGCACGCGAAAGCCACAAGAACCTCTATACGGTTGCCGATACGCTTGAAGAAGTATTCGAACAGCTTGCGGCAGAACCGGCACCGAAATTCGACCCGCGCGAAAAGCTTTTCTGATCGCGCTGCGAAACAGACAACCTTATGATTTGTCTGCATTAATCGATCAAAATTGACATTGTCATCTTGCCTGATGGCCCGAACGCCGCCCGATTTTTCGGGCAGCGTTTTTGTCACAATGTGACCGTCCGCAATCTCTGATCACCGGACTTTCATTTGATCATTTCCACGAAACCAAGGTTTTCCGCGGCTCTTATAACCGCCTGAATATTCATATGAATGTCATGCTTCTGAAATCTTAGTGACAACGAAGCCGCGTATGATCGTTTCATGTTCAAAGCAACAAATTGAACGATCAAATGAATATTTCGACACGACAACGCGACATCATCGACATTCTGCGCCGCGACAGCTTTGCCTCGATAGACAAACTGGCCGAGCATTTTGACGTTACCCCGCAAACCGTGCGGCGCGACGTCAATATGCTAAGCGACGCCAATCTTGTGCGTCGGCGTCACGGCGGCGTTGAATATGCTGGCGAACCGGGCATGAACCTGTCCTATGAAAGTCGGCAGGTCACAAATATTGCCGCCAAGCACGCCATTTCATTGCATGTCGCAAACCTGATCCCGGACGGGGCATCAATCCTGATCGGGATCGGCAGCACGCTGGAACTGATTGCGCTGAACCTTGTCGAACACCGGCATCTGACGGTGGTGACCAACAATCTCAATGCCGCCATGGCCCTTGGCAACAATACCAGCAACCGGATCGTCATTCCCGGTGGCACCTTGCGCCTGCCTGATCGCGATGTCATCAGCCCCGATGCCGAGGCGATGTTCAACAATTACAAGGTTGATTACGGCCTGTTCGGGGTTGGCGGGATCGAGCCCGACGGCACGCTTACCGACTTTGATCATCGTGAAGTGTCATTGCGTCAGGCGATTGCCGCCAATTGCCGCAATTCGATCCTTGTGGCCGATCAATCGAAATTCGGCCGCCCGGCCCCGGCCAAGGGCGGTCATATCACGGACCCTGACCTGATTGTGGTGGATGGCGTGCCCGGCGGATCGTTCGCCCCGCTGTTTAATCGTCAGGACGTCCGCGCACGTCTGCAAATTGCAAAAAGCGAAAATTCCAAATGAGTGCCCAATCGCCTTTCATCCAGATCAAATCGGTATCGCGCGTCTTTAACGGCGGCAATGGCGTGCATGATCTGACCATCGACATTCCACGTGGAAGCTTTGTCGTCCTTCTGGGGCCATCGGGCTGTGGCAAGTCAACAACCCTTCGACTGATTGCCGGTCTTGAAACCGCCGATCAGGGCACAATTGCCATTGATGGCAAGGATGTGACCAATATGCCGCCCTCCAGACGCGGCCTGTCGATGGTGTTTCAGTCCTATGCCCTGTTCCCGCATCTCAGCGTTGCCGAAAACATCATCTTTGGCCTTAAGGTCCGCAAAACCGGCAAGGAAGAAATCAGAACCCGCCTTGATGATGCGCTCAGTGTCACCGGTCTTGCCGGATATGAAGATCGCAAACCTGCCGAACTTTCAGGCGGTCAGCGTCAGCGCGTTGCCCTTGCGCGTGCCATTGTTGCCGGTCATCCGCTGTGTCTGATGGACGAGCCGCTCTCGAACCTTGATGCCAAATTGCGACATTCCGTCCGCCGGGATATCCGCGACCTGCAACAGCGTCTTGGTATCACGGTTGTCTATGTCACCCATGACCAGATCGAAGCCATGAGCATGGCCGATATCGTCATCCTGATGAAGGATGGCCGCATCGAGCAGGCGGGCAACCCGGCCGATCTTTATCTCAAACCCGCGACATCCTTTGCTGCCGGATTTGTCGGAAGCCCGCCCATGGCACTGATGCCGGCATCGGCCTTGCCGGGTGACGTGATCCCGGCTGGTTTGGATATGACCAAACTGACCTTTGGCATTCGCCCCGAAGATCTGGTTTTGACCACCAGTGCAGATCAATCGGCATGGAGCATTGCCGCCACGGTCACCGGAAGTGAGTTCCTTGGCGCGGAAACCTTTGTTTCCGTTGCGATCCCGGGAACAGAGGGCGCAACAGCCCGCCTGCCCGGTCAGGTCCATATCGCGCCGGGGACAAAAGTTTCGCTCAGTTGGGCTGGCGCTGCGGCCCACTGGTTTGATGGCGAGGACGGCCATCGTCTTGAACCGGCGATGCCCCGTCAAACAGCGCAGGAACCAAATACCTCCATCGAAACTGACACTGCAATTCCGAGTTTGTAACAGGGAAAACAAATCCATGCGGAATATCGTAACCAGTGCCGCCTTTGCGGCCGGACTGATGGCAACGGCAGCATCACCTGCTTTTGCTGCGACCGAGCTGACCATGTATTATCCGATTGCTGTTGGCGGCCCGCTGACCAACGTGATTGACGGCATGATCGAAGGTTTTGAAGCCGAACACCCCGATGTCAAAGTCAATGCCATCTATGCCGGCAACTATGACGATACCCGTCTGCGTGCCGTATCCGCGCTTAAAAGCGGCGATCCGGCACAGCTGTCTGTCATGTTCTCTATCGATGTTTATGACCTGATCGAACAGGACCTGATTGTTCCGTTTGACGATGTCGTCAAAACCGCCGAAGACAAGGAATGGCTCAAGGGCTTCTATCCGGCACTGATGGCCAATGGCGAAGTCGATGGCAAAACCTGGGGCATCCCGTTCCAGCGTTCAACCATTGTCATGTACTATAACAAGGACATGTTCCGCGAAGCCGGTCTTGATCCGGAACACGCACCGGCCACCTGGGAAGAACTGGTTTCGGCTGGCAAGGCCCTTGCCAAGGACGGCAAATGGGGCCTGATGGTTCCGTCGACCGGTTACCCGTACTGGATGTTCCAGTGCTTTGCCATCCAGAATGGCAAGGAACTGATGAGCAAGGATGGCACCGAAACCTATTTCGATGATCCGGCTGTTGTCGAGGCGCTTGAATTCTGGCGTGGCCTTGCCACCGATGAAAAGATCATGCCCGAAGGCACAATTGAATGGGGCACGCTTCGTCAGGCCTTCGTTCAGGGTCAGACGGCCATGATGTGGCATTCGACCGGCAACCTGTCGGCTGTCAAACGCGAAGCCAAGTTTGATTTCGGCGTCGCCATGTTGCCGAAACATAAAAAGCCGGGCTCACCGACCGGTGGCGGGAACTTCTATCTGTTCAAAAACTCCAGCGACGAACAGAAAGCAGCATCGCTTGCGCTGATCAAATACATGACCGCACCGGAACGTGCTGCTGAATGGTCGATTGCGACCGGTTATGTTGGCGTCACGCCAGAAGCCTATGAAACCGACGCGCTGAAATCCTATGCGGCTGAATTCCCGCAGGCGGTTGTTGCCCGTGATCAGCTTGAAGTCGCGATCCCGGAATTCTCCACCTATGACACTGCGCGTGTCCGCGAAGGTCTGAACAACGCCATTCAGGCTGCTCTGACCGGTGAAAAGTCACCGAAAGAAGCCCTTGAAGGTGCACAGGCCGAAGCAACCCGTCTTCTTCGGGCGTTCCACTAACCCGATCTGCACGCCGAAGCGGGTTTCACGCCCGCTTCGGCACCCTTGTTTGTGACTTGTTTAATTCATTATCTTATACGGACGTGCCGACCATGAATGACATGGCCCGACTTCAGAAACAAAGGCTGGCACTTTATGGCTGGATGCTTGTGGCACCGGCTTTGGCGCTGATGAGCCTGTTTGCCTTTTACCCGGCCATTGCAACCTTGTGGCACAGCCTGTTTACCCGCGGCACCACGCGCCGCCCGTCGGTCTTTGCCGGATTTGACAATTACGGCGACCTGTTTGCCGACCCGACATTCTGGACCGTGGCCTGGAACAACATTATTTATGCCGGGATCACCATTCCGGTTTCGATCATCTTTGCCCTGATCATGGCGCTTTGGGCCAATGCCCATATTCCGGCCCGGTCATTCGTGCGCAGCGCCTATTTCACGCCGACGATCCTGCCGATGATTGCTGCGGCCAATTTGTGGCTGTTTTTCTATACACCCGACCTTGGCGTGATTGACCAGATTACCGGTTTCTTTGGCGCGTCACCGACCAACTGGCTGGGACAGCCTGAAACAGCACTGGCATCCGTCATCATGGTGACAATCTGGAAAGAAGCCGGATTTTTCATGATTTTCTACCTTGCTGCCCTTCAGACAATTCCGCCCGATTTGCGCGAAGCCGCCCGGATCGAGGGGGCAGGTCGATGGACCTATACGCGCCGGGTATTGCTGCCGCTATTGATGCCAACCACGATCTTTGTCTTTGTGAATGCGATGATCAATTCGGTCAAACTGATCGACCATCTGTTCATCCTGACCAAGGGCGGGCCGAATAACGCGTCAAAGCTGATCCTGTACTGGATTTGGGAAATGGCATTTTCCTATTTCGACAGCCCGCATGCCGCCGCCATGACCATTCTTGTTCTTCTGACGCTTGGCCTTGTTGCGGTCATTCAGTTCCGACTGGTTGAAAAACGGACCCATTACAGATGAATACTGCATTTGCCTCGCATCCGGCCAAACGCACCCTGCCTGATTTCGACAAGGTCCTTGATGCCATCGGCGCATGGGCTCTGGCGATTGTCTGGATCTCGCCGCTTCTGTTTGCGACATGGGCCGCATTACAGCCATCGGGCACCGCCCTTGGTCTTGATTTTTCAAGCCCGCTGACAATCGAGAATTTTGTCTATGTCTGGAACGCGGTGCCATGGGCGGGTTATTTTGCCAATACGGTGGTTCTTGTCACCCTGATCCTTGCCGGTCAGCTGGTTCTTTGCACACTGGCGGGATTTGCCTTTGCCCGGTTTGAATTCAGGGGCCGCGATACGATCTTTATCCTTGTTCTGCTGCAGCTCTTCATTCTGCCCGAAGTTCTGATTGTCGAAAACTATGCCATCGTTTCCAAGCTTGGCCTGTTTGACACCGCGCTTGGCATCGGGCTTCCCTATATGGCCAGTGCCTTTGGCATTTTCCTGTTGCGTCAGGCTTTCAAATCGGTGCCGGTCGAACTTGAAGAAGCCGCCCGGATTGAGGGATGCAGCTGGATGGGGGTTTTGTGGAAGGTCTATGTGCCCGCGGCCAAGCCGGTCTATCTGGCCTATGCGCTGGTGTCGATTGCGACCCACTGGAACAATTTCCTGTGGCCGCTGATTGTCACCAACTCGCCCGATACCCGCCCGCTAACCGTCGGCTTGTCGCTGTTCGGAGCACCGGAAACCGGGGTAGATATTTCGGTTATCAGTGCCGCAACTATCATGACCGTAGCACCCCTTCTGATCGCGTTCCTGATTTTCCAGCGCCAATTCATTCAGGCCTTCCTGCGCGCCGGCATCCGATAACGGATCGTTTAAACTGAAACCAAAATACACAACTATTCCACCGAAAATCGGCATAGTGAAAAGCTTTTTTCGATAATTCACCTTATTAACCGGCATATCTATCCTGTTCACAACAGCGCAGATCGCGCAGACGAGCCAACTAGCGGCTCTCGCTTTTGTGAAAGGACTAGCTATGACCACGCAGAAAAAAACAGTCATCATCACCGGCGCATCCCAGGGTATGGGTGCGGCACTTGTTCAAGCCTATCGTGACCGCAATTACAACGTTGTCGCAACTTCCCGATCAATCAAGCCAGGTAACGAGATTGATGTGGCGACTGTTGCAGGCGACATCAGCAATCCTGCAACTGCCGAACAAGTCGTTCGTGAAGGCCTCGAACGCTTTGGCCGTATCGACACGCTCGTCAACAATGCAGGCGTGTTTCTGGCGAAACCGTTCATTGAAATGACGCAGGAAGACTACGACCATAATCTGGGCGTCAACGTTGCCGGTTTCTTTAACATCACCCGCCTTGCTGCTGCCGAAATGTTCAAGCAGGGTTCCGGCCACATCGTCAGCATCACCACCAGTCTGGTCGATCAGCCGATTGCCGGCATGCCGTCTGCTCTGGCGTCTCTGACGAAAGGCGGGTTGAATGCCGTTACCAAATCCCTTGCGATCGAATTTGCGCAGAACGGCATCCGCGTGAATGCAGTGTCGCCAGGCATTATCAAAACACCGATGCACCCCGAGGAATCCCACGAATTCCTGTCGAAACTCCACCCTGTTGGACGGATGGGTAATATCAGCGACATCACTGATGCCGTGCTTTACCTTGAAAACGCCAACTTCGTCACGGGTGAAATCCTTCATGTTGACGGCGGTCAAGCCGCAGGTCGCTGGTAATCGTTCACGCGATCACAAACGCAGGATCGACTTTCGGGATCGATCCTGCCCCCGATCACATTTTACAAAGGGTAATCAAAATGCCGATCGTAACAGTTCAGGTTACACGCGAAGGTACCCAACCCGGTTCCGACAAAGTGACCGCAGAAGAAAAAGCCGCAATCATTCAGGGCGTGAGCGAAGTCTTGCGCGACGTCCTGAATAAACCGCTTGAATCCACATATGTGATCATCGAGGAAGTTGATCTGGAAAACTGGGGATGGGGCGGTATGCCGACCCAGCATTATCGTCAGTTACTGGCGCAGAGAAAATCTTCCACTATCTGAATTCAGAAAGCCTTGCCCGTCGCGCCTGCCTGGTTACAACGGGCAAGGCATATTGTTCATGGTGAAAATTCAGCACACCGGAGCAAATTCAAGCTGATTTTGTCAGCAAAACCTGATTGCTGAGCGCCTTCGGCACCAAATATCAGCGCGCTGCTTTGGCACATCGAAAACGGGGACAGAACGATGACCAGGATTGGAAATTCCTTTCAACAGCTCGATCTCGGAATTCCGGTGGTTCAGGCACCAATGGCAGGTGTCTCGACGCCGGAGATGGCAGCCGCCGTCACAAACGCTGGCGGTTTGGGCTCAATCGCGGTTGGCGCAAGCACTGTGGATGACGCACGCGCGCAAATCCAGCGGGTAAAGGCACTCTCCTCCGGTGTATTCAACGTAAATGTGTTCTGCCACAAACCAGCGCTTCGTGATCCGATAAAAGAACAAAAATGGCTGGATACCCTGAAACCCGAATTCGCGCGGTTCGGCGCATCGGCACCCAACGACCTATCAGAGATTTACCAAACATTTCTGACAAACGATGCGATGCACACGATGCTGCTTGAAGAATGCCCGCGCGTCATAAGTTTTCATTTTGGATTGCCCCGTCCCGATCAACTCGATGCAATCAAAAACAGGGGCATTATGACATTTGCAACTGCGACCAATCCGAAAGAAGCGCTGGAAATTGAAGCCGCGGGCATTGACGTGATTGTTGCACAAGGCTGGGAAGCCGGAGGGCATCGGGGATGCTTCGATGAAAACAGCTTTGACAGCAAACTGGGAACCCTGGCACTGACCCGAATTCTGACTCAATCAGTTTCCATTCCGGTCATAGCCGCAGGTGGCATTATGGATGGATCGGGCATACGGGCTGCACTTGGTCTTGGCGCTGTTGCCGCACAGTTGGGCACAGCATTTGTGACCTGTGACGAAAGTAAAGCCGACGCTACTTATCGTGCAAGGTTCACCGGAGAATCTGCAAGCAGTACTGTGATGACGCGGGCAATATCTGGTCGACCTGCGCGCTGCCTTGCCAACAAATTTACCGCTTGGGCGGAAAGCAGATCTGACGGGGAAGTCCCCGACTATCCGGTGACCTATGATGCGGGCAAGGCGTTAAACAGCGCAGCCAAGGCGCAAAACGAGCACGGTTTCGGCGCGCAATGGGCTGGTCAAGGTGCCCCGCTTGCGCGGCCAATGACGACAGCAAAGCTGATGCAGACACTTGCAACCGAACTGGCGGGGTAATCCACTTTCACCGTAGCGGTGTCGTGCGTCCCTATATATCCAGCGAGCGGGCATCTTTTTCGAGCTTGGCAAGCGAAGCACGCAAGCGCGGTGCTGCAAAGTCAACAAAGGCACGCACCTTTGGAACCGCCATTCGCCCATGCGGCGCAATCAAATGTACGGGCAAAGGTGGTGCTTCGGCGTCAACCAGAACAATCTTGAGCTGCCCGGCGGAGACCTGCCGGGCAACATGGTACGAATACAATCTCGTCAGCCCCAAACCAGCAACAGCTGAACCAACTGCGGCGCGAATGCTGTTGACGATGATGCGCGGCGTAAAACTTATGGTCTTGGGGATTTTTCCTGTTTGTCCGGGCGAAAAGGTCCAGGCATTGAGCCCAAAATGGGAGAATGCGATGATTTGATGTTTCTCCAGATCTTTTGGCTCATGGATGCGAGGATTGCGTTGCAGATAGTCGGGCGAAGCCGCAACAACGCGTCGAACAGCGGTGCCGACCTTTGTGGCGACGTTCGAAGAATCTGATAGCTCACCAATCCGAAGCGCCAGATCCACGCCCTCCTCTACCAGATTAACGAACCTGTCGAGCATCAGGAACTGGACAGAAACCGTCGGAAACTCCTTTAGGAACTCATCGATAATTGGCCTTAAAACTTCTTCACCCAGGAATGGTGGCGCAGATATTGTAACCGTTCCCCTTGGGGCGGAGCGCTCACCTCCAGCCACCATTTCTGCCTCTTCAAGATCGGCAAGAATGCGCCGACAGGCAGCAGCATAATGTTCGCCGGTTTCACTGAGACGAAGCGACCTTGTTGTTCGATAAAGCAGGTCCGCACCGACATGACTTTCAAGCGCATTCAAAGCACGGCTAACAGCCGTTGGCGACCTGTTCAGACGGCGTGCTGCACCGGCAAGACTGCCTTCATCTATCGCAGCCAAGAATACCTTGATTGAGTCAATTTGGTCCATGATTACACCGATTTTCGGGATGCTGAGTGCTGATTGATAGATATTCACAACAAAATTGCAGCAAGTAAATATCTATGGGACGTTTATCCGCTCAGTGATCAGCGCCGATAATCCCGCATATGAAAACTATCATATTTTCAGAATATTCGCGCGATCACATTCTTATTCACTGCCGCAAAGAAGGGATGACAATGTTCTCGCACGATACCCTTGATCACTTTCCGAAGGTCAGCCTGCTGGACGACGCCACACCAATTCAGCGTCTGGAACGCCTTGAACAAACGTTGGGACTGCCAGCCAAAGACATCCAGTTATTTGTGAAACGCGATGACTTCAATTCACTGGGTGGTGGCGGTAACAAACTGCGAAAACTTGAATTTATTGTGGGTGATGCCCTGCACAGGGGTGCAGATACCGTGGTTGCCGTTGGCGGTTTACAATCAAATTTTGCCAGACTGACAGCAGCCGTTTGCGCGAAGCTTGGTTTGCAATGTGATCTGGTTTTGACATCGCCGACAAGTTCAATGCCCAATGACTTCGCACGTAACGGTAACATGGTGCTTGATCGTATATTGGGTGCGCACATCCACATTGTCCCAACCGGGATAACCGGCCGAGAATTTGCCCACGAGATTGCTGCCAAACTGTCACGACGCGGATGCAATCCCTATCTCGTCGAACTGGGCGGTTCATCGCCGATCGGCGCCCTCGGTTATGCCCTATGTGCGTTCGAGATAGAGAATCAGATACGTGCACTTGGGCAAAGTGTCAGTTCAATTGTCTTGCCAAACGGAAGTTCCGGCACCCATGCAGGCCTTGCCGCAGGGATGTACCTGGCAGGTAAAAATCCCGCTTTGATCAAAGCATTTTCTGTCCTCGCGCCAAAAGAAATTGCTCATGCTGCGACGGTTGAGAAAACACAGGCTGTGTTGAAGTTGCTTGGTTCCTCTGTTGAAGCCAATCCAATGGATATCGAGATATCTGACGAACAGTTGGGGGACGGTTATGGAATCCCGACAGACGCCATGAAAGCCGCTGTTCACCAGATGGCAAGAACAGAAGGGCTCTTTCTTGATCCCGTATATGGTGGGAAAGCCTTCGCCGGACTGCTTTCGGACCTCTCATCCGGTCACTATCAAAGCGGCGAAAGAATCCTGTTTTTAATGACAGGCGGATCTCCGGGCATCTTTGCCTATGCCAATCACTTTCTGGACGAACCGGCATCCGACTAGTAATTGTCAATCGCCAATGTCTCTGCGAATTTGAGATCAGGTCGGCCAAATTCCAAAAGTGGCAGACCTGACTCTTCATGGATTAAATTCAGTAATTTAGCCAAATATTTCTGTCGATATTTTTCCTTATATGGTGCAGCATACGAAATCATTTTCATAACTTTTTTGAATTCTTCATATGCCCGTCATGATCTTGCTTTTCAGCACCACACTGATCTGGTCGCTGCTTTTGGTGAGCAACCGGATTGCATTGACCAGCTTTGATATTGATCCTTATGCCATGACATGCTGGCAACTGGTGTTTGGCGGGGTGTCGCTGGTGCTTCTTGCACCCGGTCGCAGGATCCCCTGGCGGCAATTCACGCTTCCGATCAACTGGGCCTATGGGGTTTTGCGGGTTCTGACCGGCGTAACCTGGACAGCGTCGCTTCTTTACATCAGCGCCCCGGAAAGCGGCATTCTGTCGCAGACCGGCATGCCGATGGCCGCGCTTGCCGCGACCTTCATCCTTGGGCGCACGCCGGGACGGTCGGAATGGCTGGGCCATGCGATCCTGATTTCGGGAGCTGTGTGGATGGCATGGCATTTACCGGATGGCTTTTCCAACCCGGCCGTGTTGCTGATGCTGGCATCCGAAGTCACCGCCATTGCATCAACTGTTCTGGCCGAACTTCATCCTGATAACCAGATCAAGGATACTTGGGCACATCTGCGCTTCACCGGCGTCCTGTTGCTGATTACCGCGTCAGTCTTCCTGATCGTGCCGTCCTTTATCGAACTGATCAGTCCGGTTCCGATCCCGTACATTTCCACCGCCGGATTGTTTGGCACCGAAACATTGTTGGCAGGGCTTTTGATCGGGGTTCTGTTTCGCGGGCCTGCGATGGTTTTGTCACTTCGTTCTGTCAAGGTCGCAGGGATCGAGAAATACATCCTGTCGACCACGATCCTGCCCTTTGTCCTTCTGGCTCTTGAGATGCTGGCATCGCGGTTCGACCTCACGCCACCACCGACCCATGACAGTGTGTTCTGGATCTCTTCCCTTTTGGTGATGATCGGGATTATTCAGATAACAGTATCGAAACACCGCCATGCTGCGAAACTCAAGGCACTGGCAAAAATCGCGGCACCTGCCCCGACACCGGGCAAGGCCACCTGATTGGACTACCGGGCGCCTTTGACCCCGTCCCGGTATTCGACCAGTAACCGGCGTAATGTCGATCCCTGCAAGATGCGTATCCCCTTGTCCCAAGGAGATACCGTACGACTTCCCCGGTCGTTATGTTCCCATTGCATCTTGCGCCTTTCGGAGTCTCCCCCGAAAGGTCAAAACGCCCGGGTCCCCACCCGGGCGTTTTTTTTGGGCGTGCAACTGTCCGGGCAAGTGATCAGAAGGCAAATGAAACACGTGCCTTGGCTTCCCAGATATCAAGGCCGTTCTGCCCGAGACTGAGATAGCCCGCCCCGACATCAAAATAGATCCGGTCATCATAAATAAACCGCATCCCGCCGCGCAGTGTACCGGTCACGTCTGATGTTTCCTCAAGCGTCAGATTGCCCGAAAGAATCTTGCCGTCATTGGGGCGATCAAAGGCATAACGCAGGCCAAGCTCGCCATAGGGTATGCCCAGAAGATTGCCCTCAAGCTCGACATAGGTGCTGGCCTCACCGGCAATTTCGGCCTCGCCAAAGCTGAAATGATCCGAACCGATATCGACCTTGACCGGGGTATTGGACACAGTACCACTGAGATCATAGGCCTCGGTAAAGGTCTCGGCATAGGAAAGGCCGACGCGCGGACGCAGCGTCCAGTCCTTATAATTATACTGCCCGTGAAGGGCGGTGGCAGCCGACAACTGATGGGAAAAATAGTCGCCCTCAAGCACCACAACATCAAGATCGTTATGGCGCAGCATATAGCCAAGCGATCCCTGAACCGCCCATTCCCGTGACAGACGATGGGCAAAATAGGGCCCGACGGAAATGCCATAGGCCTCGTTGACAAGCCCACCGTCATAACCGTCAGAGCCACTGCTTTCAAACGATCCGGAAACGCCAACAACCGTTTCGTTATCAAAATTGCGATCAAATCCCGCAATAACTGATCCGCTATACCCTTCGATATCCAGATTGTGACGACGGTCCCGGGCATAGACGCCGCGCGTTTCTGTCCAGAAATTCCAAAGGGGTTCGGCCACGAACTGCCGCCCGGATGTCAAAGGCACGTCTGATTGCTCAAGCAAGGAGGCAACCGTAATTCCCTGATACCCGCCCTGCCGGACAAGCGTACAGGGGGCGGTAAAAACAAGACCGTCTTCGTTACGATAAAGCTGCCCGCCACCTTCAAGAATGGCGCAGGTATCACCGGAAAGGAAGTCCTCCGGCCGCTTTGAAAGTTCGGCATTGGCAACGGTTTCGGGAACACTGATCGTCGGCGGAACCGTTGGTATTTCGGGGTCCGGGGATGTAATCACCGGCACTTCCGGCGTAATACCAACCGGCGGCGGTGTGATCACCGGAATTTCCGGGGTAATCCCCGTCGGGGGCAATACACCGATTGGCGGAAGGACATCAACCGGTGGCGCGACGACAATCGGGATTTCAGGCGTGATACCGATCCCCGGCGGTCTCAGGACCGGAATTTCCGGGGTAATCCCGACCGGTGGTACGATCCAGATTGGCGGTTTGGTCGCCACGGGAATTTCCGGTGTCACGAAATCGGGAAACAGCTTGCCGATCGGCGGCAGGTTAAATCCGCCACGCTGGTTCTGACTGTCAAGCAAACAGCCCGAAGCACTATTGTCATAAAGATGATGAACACCGCCATTTCCCGGCGAAACAACATCCGAAAGCGTCAGATGCAATCCCCCTTGTGCCTGGCTCCAAGTATCCTTGGTTGTCCCGGCAGCATCAAGACGAAAAGCGCCTGAACTTGTGCCTGACAACCACAAGGAATTTGCCTTATCCGAGGTCTTGCCAAGGAAAACAAGCCCGCCTTCGGTCGAGCAACTGGCTGCGCGCGCCGCGGACATTGATGCACTTACCAGCAATGCGCCCACCCCGCACATCGCATACTGATACACTTTTGATCGCCGCACGCCCAGCTCCCCGCTTTGATTGCAATGGCCATTTACCGGCTTCTCACCATGGCACTATTTTGATCGCAATCCTTCTCACGCCCCGATAACGGAACGCCGTCTACTTTTAACCAACCCCAACCACCCGGTTCTTTTATTGTTCAGTCTAGCGCAAATTTGCGTAAGGAAAAGCATCTGCATGCAGACAATTTACAGTGACAATCAGAACCCCGAACGAGTTTCTGTTCGTTCAGGGTTCATCGACCAAGCCCCGTTCGGCCGCTTCCTGCCCCCTGAATGGCAGCTATTTCGGGAACAGGAACGTCAGGATGAACCGTGCCCCCCATCCGTCAGGACCAGCATCCGGGCCATCGACCCAATAGCGAACGCCAGCACCCAGACTGACTTTCTGCCCGCCAACATCGACCAGTTTCGACACAATACCGTTAACCGGAACCGACCATTTTTCGGCGTTCCAGTCATAGGTACTTTCGGTATTAAGTGCGAAGGTCCATGCATCGGGCGTCGTGTAATTGATGAAAGGCTGCAGGAATGTGGCATTGGTTGCCGATGCAGCTGATCCGTCATCGGTGCCCCAGATATGATTACTCAGAACACCAACGGTCCAGGCATCCTTCATGAACAATCCGACTGCCGTCGGTCCTGCACCCCATTGATCAAGACCAAGGCTGCTTTCCGACGCAGTGGGCAACAGGAAAACAGGCCCAAGCCCCCAAACCAGCCCGCCGGGGCCCGGTTCAGTTGGCGATAAAAACAAACTTTGTACCGTATCGCCGATGCCGGTATCCGTACCGCTATTGCCATTGATGTCATTCTGATAAACGACCGGCAAAATCGTCCGCGAAATCAGGTTCCAGTCTTCATTAAGACTGACAGGCATGACCGGCTGCACATTGACATAGAACTTGCTGCCGTCTTCGGAACCATAGCCATGATCATAGTTGGCCTGAAATGGCAAACTGATCAGATTGGCCACCGGATTTGACAGTTTCTTGGCAAGATCGGCATCGCCTTCCTGCGCCAATGTCAGGGACGAGAACCCGCAAACACAGGTCAATGCGCCCAGAAAAGTGATCGACAGTCTTCTCAACAGATTGGACATCACTGTCTCCTTCGTTCTTCACAAGCGGCAGAAACCTCTTCGATCCCTGTTTCAATTCACATCACGTGCAATCCGGAATCCGATATGGTTTGACCCGATATGGCTTTCGGCAGGCTGACGCGCTGCCGGTCTGTAGCGCAGGCAAAAATTCGGTGCACAAAGCCACGATCCGCCCTTGACCACGGTCATCGGACCGACCGCAGGACTGGCAAAGCGCGCCGCAAGCTTTAAAGGTGGGCCATCAGGATCGGTTTGATCGGTTTGGGGATGCCCGGGCACCCACCAGTCCGACACATGTTCCCAGACATTGCCCGCCATATCCGAAAGCCCGTACCCGTTCGGGTCAAAACTGCCGACCGGGGCCGTGCCGTGATGTCCGTCATCTGCCAGATCGGTTTTCGGAAAGGTTCCCTGCCAGCTGTTTGCTTTCCATCCTTCAAGCGGGCTATAGCTGTCACCCCAGCTGTAATCCATACCATCAAGACCACCGCGCGCGGCGAATTCCCATTCGGCCTCGGTCGGAAGCCGCCCGCCAGCCCACTTGGCATAGGCACGGGCATCTTCGACGGAGACCTGCACCACCGGATGATCTTCCAGTCCTTCGATCGTACTTCCCGGTCCGGCCGGATGACGCCAGTCTGCCCCGGCGATATAGCGCCACCAGTTGCGCAGATCGCCCATATCCACATCATCGGTCGGCTGGGCAAAAACCATGGACCCCGCCTTAAGGAGTTCGTCTGGAACGCCCGGATATTTAGCCGGGTCAAGCGGCCGTTCGACCGAGGTCACATATCCGGTTTCCGCAACAAAGGCGGCAAACTGGGCATTGGTAATTTCAGTTCGACTGATGGCAAAGGATGAAACAGTCACCCGATGCACCGACGTCTCCTCGCGGTAATGACGGGTATCCCCCATCATGAAAGTCCCGCCTTTGATTTCGACAAATTCGGGCATCGGCTTTTCTTCGGCCAGTGCGCCAGCAGAAGAAAAAAGCACGGCCAGCAAGATCGGGACAGCCCGGCCCAAACGGCCGGGCTGATCAGGTATCAAACGCATTCCCACGTTACTGTCGTCCTTTGGCAAGGAAATCTTCCACAAGACGCGACATGTCAAATGTGGCCCCGCCCTGTACCGGCGGATATTTCGCCAATGTTTGCAGGTGATCGGCAATCAGGACATTCATCGGCTGGACCTGCCAGGATACCTTTTGGGCGAGATGCCCATAGGAATCGATGCTGTCATAACTTTCGAACGGATCCATCCGAAGGTTGAACACCATGGGGAAGTTACGCGGTGTCATGTTGTCGTAATAGTCTTCCTTGGTGGCAAAGTGCCATTTCCATGGCCCCATGCGCACAGCCGTCAGCTGACTTTCAAAGTAATAGAAGATGTGATCACGAGCTGATTTGTCCGTTTCACCCTGCCAGTACGGCAGGTTGTTCACACCGTCGATATACTGGCTCTGTTCATCCATCACCTTTTTGGCTGCATCGTCGATGCCTGCCGCGGCGGCAAGGGATGTGAACATGTCCTGATGGCCCTGAATACCATTCAGGGTCCGGCCCGGTTGCAGATTACCCGGCCAGCGGATCATGGAAGGAACGCGCACACCGCCTTCGTATGTCGTCATTTTTTCACCGCGGAACGGCGTGGTTGCCCCGTGGGGCCATGATGCATGTTCCGGACCGTTATCGGTCGAATACCAGATGATGGTATTGTCAGCCAGACCCTGCTGTTCCAGCCAGTCCAGTACAGTGCCGATATCGTGGTCATGCTGAAGCATGCCACTGCCGTGATAATCGGCCTCGGACGTGTATTCCTCGGCGGCATAACGCCACTTGTCATCAAGGCGGGTGTATAGATGCATGCGGCTGGTATTAAGCCAGACAAAGAACGGTTCATTGGCGTCCTTCGCAGCGGTCATGAAGCTCAGGGCAGCCGGGATCACCTCGGCGCTGTCAAATTCCTTCATGCGTTCCTGTGTCAGCGGGCCGGTATCCTGAATCATCTGTTTGCCGACACGGCCAAAACGTGGATCAACGGTGCTGTTATCTTCGTCGGTGGCAAAGCTGTGAAGAACGCCGCGCGTGCCAAAACGCTTGTCATATTCTTCGACCGAACCTGCAAAGTCCTTGGCGAAACGCTGGTAGTCACGCTGTTCGGACTCTTCCTGCGTGTTCAGGTGATAAAGATTGCCAAAGAACTCGTCAAATCCGTGAACCGTCGGCAGATGTTCATTGCGATCACCAAGATGGTTCTTGCCGAACTGACCGGTACGATAGCCTTCTTCCTTGAGAAGTTCGGCAAGCGTCGGAGATTCTTTTTGCAGACCAAGTGTTGCACCGGGCTGCCCAACCGTTGTCATGCCCGAACGGATCGGATATTGACCGGTGATAAAGGCAGCGCGACCAGCAGTACAGCTGGGCTGCGCATAATGGTCGGTAAACTTGATACCTTCATTGGCGACGCGGTCAATATTGGGTGTCGTGTAGCCCATGGTACCAAGACCATAGGCCGACACGTTCTGCCAGCCGATATCATCGCCCCAGATCACAAGGATATTGGGTTTGTTCTGTCCCGAGTTATCTTGCGCGGATACGACACTTGTCGTTCCGATAACCGAACATGTCAGCATTGCTGTGAATAAAAATCGCCTCATCGTCTGCTCCTTGAAACAGGGCATGTGTGATGTGCACACAAATGACCGCATCCATACCAGTCGGTGGTATTGAGAACGGCAACGTGTTGCCTTCAGGACAGGAACGACCATTACGTTCAGGTTTTGGTAGATGCGGAACCAAGACGACGTGTCGCCAATGGCACAGATGCCTCCGAGTTGTGTCCGTATCCTGTGGGTTTTTTCTTATATTTCGTCCATGATACCGCACAACCACCTGAAATTGAATAAGATAATCTGAAAACCCAACTAATACACAAATCCGCAACAAATAAAAAAAATGCCGACCCCCGAAAAACGGGGGCCGGCCAGGCCGCACTCGAGCGGGAAAAGCTCGCGGGGTCGGGGGAATGAATGTGCGGCCTGTTTCTGATGCGTATTCCTGTTTGTTAATGTCCGCCACCGCCGCCAGCGGCCTGTGCGCGCGGTGGTTTGGCAAATGGTAGCAACAAGAAAGCGATAAAGAAGGTTACAGCCATCGCAAGATAGACATCATTAAACGAAATGATCGATGCCTCGCGATTGACCAGATTGACGATGAACTTCATGGCCGCGGCATGCGGATCGGCAATGCCCATCTCGGAATAGCGCGCCATCACGGTTGCCAGATATTCCTTGAAGGCGTTGCTTGCCGGATTGATATGCTCGGACAGAAGCGAGAAATGATAGTCAATGCGCTTATCGAGAAGCGTGTTGATTGCCGCCATGCCGATCGCGCCGCCAAGGTTGCGCATCAGGTTATAAAGCCCGCTGGCATTCTTGATCTTTTCAGGTGGCAAGCTGCCGAGCGCAAGGTTGGTGATCGGCAGCATACAAAACATCAAGGCGGCACCGCGCACGATCTGCGGAAAAATCAGCTCGTTGAACGAAACTTCGCTGGTATTGAAGCCGTGCATGGCAAGACCGGTTGCAAAAAGCACAAGCCCGATCCCCAGCACCACACGCGGCGGGAATTTCGCGGTCAACCGACCGGCAATCGGGGCCGAAAGGAACTGGGCAACACCGGTGACGGCCATGATCATACCGATCTCAAGACTGTCATAGCCTCGCACGCGGCTAAGCATCAGCGGCATGATATAGACACTGCCATAAAGCCCGATGCCAAGCGTAAAGCTGAAAATGCAGCCCATGGTAAAATTGCGGTCGGAAAAGGATTTCAGATCAACTATCGGCTTGTCGTAACTGAACATGCGCCACAAGAAAAAGACGCCCGCAATCACACAGGTAATCGTGCCATAGATAATTGCGGTTTCATCAAACCAGTCATCCTTGGGCCCTTCGTCCAGAACATATTCCAGGCTGCCAAGAAACACTGCCATCGCCAGAAGACCGGTAAGGTCAAACCCCTTGAGAAGCGATCTGTCACCCTTGTCGATCCTGAGCGTCAGGGCAACCACAGCTGCGATCAAAAGACCCGGCACAACATTGATCAGAAACAGCCAGTGCCAAGACAGCGATTGCGTCAGGAATCCGCCCAGCGTCGGTCCAATGGTCGGTGCCATGGTCGCAATCAGGCCGATCATCACCGATGCGCCATTGCGCTTTTCGGGCGGGAAAATGATATAGGTCGTGGCAAAGACGGTCGGGATCATCGCCCCGCCAAGGAACCCCTGAGCCGCACGGAACCAGATCATGCTTTCAATCGACCAGGCAAAGGCCGATGCAATCGACATGACGGTGAAACCGATTGCCGACATCACAAACAGCCAGCGTGTCGAAAACAGCCGCGACAGGAACCCTGAAAGCGGGATCATCACGACCTCGGCAATCAGGTAACTGGTCTGAACCCAGCCGATTTCATCGGGGCTGGCAGACAGGCCGGCCTGAATGTTTTCAAGCGAGCTCGCCACGATCTGAATATCAAGGATCGCCAGAAACATCCCCACAACCATCGCCACCCAGCCAATGAACTGGGCATTGTCCACGTGCTGGCCTGCATCGGGAATGGCTTGCGGTGCGGACGGGCCTGCGCTGGTTGCCGAACCGCTCATCAGTTAAGCTCCGAGACTTCCGTGGACGGAATGATATTTTCGGCAAGTCCCGATCCTGCAATATGCCGGGATCCGTCAGCATCGCGGGTATCGACATCAACCACAACCGAAAGTCCCGGACGCAAGGCAGCCGCCCACTTACTATCGTCAAGCGAGATACGGATCGGCACACGCTGGGTGATTTTGGTGAAATTTCCGGTCGCATTCTCCGGCGGCAACAGACTGAATTGTGCGCCGGTTGCCGGGGCAAAGCTTTCGACCTGACCAGTGATATCTGCATTCGGGAATGCATCTATTTCAATCCGGACCTTCTGGCCATGGGCCATGTGTTCGATCTGGGTTTCCTTGAAATTGGCCACAACATAAACGCCCGGCAACGGTACCAGAACCAGAAGCTGCTCGCCCGGCTGGACCAGCGCGCCGGTCTGAACCGAACGGTTCCCGACCACGCCATCAAACGGGGCATAGATTTTGGTGTCATCAAGTGCCTGCATCGCCAGGTCGCGGGCTGCCTGAGCCTGACTTACGGCACGCTCGGCTTCGATCTTCTGGGCGCGCAAAACACCCAGACGGCCCTTTTCAACGGCCAGCGTCGCATTGGCCGCAGCAACCTGTGCCTGCGCTTTCTGACGGTCGGCCTTGGCATAGTCGAATTTCTGACGGCTTGCCGCACCCTTTTTGACCAGATCCTGATAGCGCTGGAAATCCTCGGTCGTACGATCCAGTTCGACCCTGGCAATGCGAACATTGGCACCAGCCTGCTCGATTGCGGCTTCCTGCAAGGTGATCTGTTCGTCCATGGTAGTCACAGCAGACTGGCGCGCTTCAAGGGTTGCGGTCGCCTGCGCGACTTCAAGACGATAATCCTCGTCCTTGATCGACATCAGAAGATCCCCCTTGCGAACCGACTGGTTTTCTTCAACTGCAAGCTCGCCAACATAGCCAGATACCTTGGGTGAGATGGCAACCTCGTCTGCCTGCAAATAGGCATTGTCGGTACTTTCAAAGTACTGACCCTCGGTCACCCAGTAGAACCCGTAATATCCACCGCCACCGATAACCGCCACAGCGATCAGGGGCAGGATGATTTTCTTCACACTCATTGTCCTGCTAAATCCTTTTGGTATTGATCAGTACCATTTGTGCATTTATGGTACCAATCAGTACCAACCGTCAAGTACCGAATTGGAACAAATCATTTGTCTGACGCAAAAAAGATCGACCCCAGAACGCTGAAACGCCGCGAAGCCATGATCGAGGCGGCGAGAGAACTGTTTTGCGAACATGGACTTGCGGGCACGACACTGGAAATGATCACGGCCGAGGCTGGCGGATCACGCCGAACGATCTATGAGCTGTTTGGCAACAAGGATGGTGTCTTCGAGGCGGTCATTCGCGATTGCACCGGCCGGATCACATCAATCATGGCCGATCTTGAACTGTCGCAATTGCCGTTGCGGCAGGCGCTTATTCATTTTGGCGAAACCTTGATGACGCTTTTGACCACGCCAGACACCATTCGCTATATGCGGCTGTTTCTGGCCGAAGTGCCCCGCTTCCCGCACCTTGGGAAGGTGTTTTATGAAAGCGGCCTTATGACCGGTCGCCGGATCATTACATCCTATTTCGAACGCCAGATGGAAGAAGGCAAGTTTCCCAAGAACGATCCGAAACAGGCCGCTGTCTTTTTCACCAGCCTGCTTAAGGCCGACTATGACTTCCGGCAAATGACCTATGTGGGATGGGAACCTCAGGCCAAAGATTTGCATGCCCATGTCATCGCTGCGGTCGATATGTTTCTGCGCGGCTATGGCATTGAACCTGGCAATAGCCACGCAGATGGCTCGCCAATCAAACCTGAATTTGATTGAGCCAGGACCTGAAGACAATGCTGGCCTTTTTGTCCAGTGACTCCCCAAGCATCTTCGCATCAGCGCGAAGCCGGGGGATATTTATACCAGCACCCGCCAGTTCTGCTGTGTGACCAATCAGCCATTGCTCAAAACCAGTTGATGTTGCCTCTGGATGGAATTGGAACGCAATAATGTTCTCACCCAGGGAAAAGGCCTGGTTTTCATATAGCTGACTGCTTGCCAGAAGCTGCGCACCTCGTGGCAAATCAAAAGTATCTCCGTGCCAGTGCAAAGTTGTCGGGCTTTCCTGAAAAACCGCCAAACATGATTTCTGCCCGGCTTCGGTGAGTGTGATCGGAGAAAAACCGATTTCCTTCACTGTCCCGGGATACACACGGCTTCCGGCTGCCCGCGCAATCAGTTGTGCGCCAAGGCAGATTCCCATCATCGGCCAGTCCCGTTCCAGTCGCTTGGCAATAAAACGGATATAATCCGTAAGAAAGGGATAGTTGCGTTCATCATGCGCGCCGATGGGGCCCCCAAGGACGATCAATAGATCGGGGTCCAGTGTTGCCAATCGTTCCCGGTCATCGATACCGACATCATGATAGAGAATTTCATATCCCGCTGCCCTTATCGCCGGGGCAAAAGCACCAAGGCTCTCAAACCCGACATGACGAATGGCGATTGCTGTTTTCCCCATCGGCGGCTCCCTTAGTTTATCGTGCCGGGCATTTTCAAACCACCGGCAGCTTCAAAGACATCGGTCACACACAAAAGTGGATCATGAACGCTGGCATTCACCTGCAAGGCAGCCGTCACCGCATCAAAATTGGCCCCTTCAAGATCAGCTTGTGCATCAAATGGGACCGTCACGACCAGACTGTCCTGGGTAAAGCGCGGATGCCAACCGGGACTGTCGATCAGAATAGGAAGGCCCGGCCAGGTTTTGGGTAGGTTGGGTGTTGCGCCCTCGGGAATATCGCGAACCTTCAACCCGTTCGGCCCACAGGCGTCATCCGGCACAAGAACCACCCAATGCGAATGCCAGCGGCGGCCGTCATTTTCCGGATCTCCATCACCGTCTTCATCAAAAAGAGGCGTGTCATCAAAGTCTGGATGGGACGTTACCGCAAACGACAGAATACCAGCATCTGCATCAAAACCGATTACAGAGGTGTCAATCGAGGTTGGCCACACATATGACCACACCGGGGCGCCTGCCAATTGTCCGTGTGCATCTGGTGTTTTGGTTCCTGGACGCCCCTTGAAATACATGGTGAATTCAAGGCTTGTATCTTTGCGAACGATATCTGCATGATGAATATCAAATGCAGGGTAATCCGCAGTCAGGGGAGCTTCAATCTGGTGTGCATATGCTGAGCTTTCAATCAATCCTGAAATCAGGATGGCGCCAGCCAAGGGGAGAATACGTGCAGTCATTTTGCGATCCTTGCAATAATAGTATCGAGTCGCTATTATCTATATCCGCAGGCCGCGAGAAGGTCAATTATTTAGTATCGAGTAGCTATCAAAATGAATACCGACGCACATAAGGCGGCAGATCTGATTGAACGGATCGCCCGCCTGATGCAGGCCGAAGAACAAAAAGGCCAGCTAAACCCGGCACAATGGGAAGCATTACGCTATCTTGCCAAAGCCAACCGCTTTTCAAGAACGCCAGCCGCACTTGCAGAATATCTCGGCTCAACGCGCGGGACGGTGTCCCAAACATTGATTTCACTGGAGAAAAAAGAGTGCATCAAGCGCACGCCCAGTGCTCGCGACAAACGCTCGGTGGATATTGCCCTTACCCCACTGGGACAACAGCACCTGACAAATGACCCGCGGCAAAAACTTGCTTCCTGCATCGAAGCAACCCGGAACGGCTTGTCCCTGCAAGAGGCCCTTTCACAAGTTCTGAATGAGGCAATCCTTCGTAACAATGCGAAAAGCTTCGGAATTTGTGCAAGCTGCCGCTTTTTCCTGCGGACGAACAACCCCGAACACGCTGGCGCGTCACATCGTTGCGGGCTTTTGAATGTGCCGTTGTCAGACAAGGACGCTGAAAAAATTTGTGTTGAGCACGAAAAGTAATCTTGCGCTAATCCGCGTTGAGTGCCCCATTGGTCGCGCGAAGAGAGAAATTCTGCGCGATTAGACCCTTATCCAGAACAGAACCGGATCAGAAGATTTCAAGAGCTGCCCGATCTGCGAGCATGCCCGTGTCTAAAAGTATCTGACACTTTTTATGCAAACAGGGTCAGCAGTCGCCAAGCTATCGGACCAAGCATGGTCAGGACGCCGCCCCACATCATAGTGACGCCCCAGTTCCGATCACGATTGGTAAAGCCGAAACCAAGCAGGCAAAAGCCGATAACGCAGATGATCAGAACAATGATGTTTTCGGTCGCCAAGTTCATGACAGCCCCCTTTTTGCCAAACCTTAATGCGTGGCGGAGTCTTCGCCGCCTTGCATCAATGCATGCAGTTTAGAACCATTTCGGTTCGACCTTCTTTGATCCGGATCATGCGACTGCAAAATACAATTGATCTGTCACCTGCTTTGAAATTTGCGCAATCATGCCCGTAAATGCCGGACAAACATGCGCTTTTCCAACGCGCAAACCCGCACAAACGCACCTTCTTACGACACAAGAATACGCAATTGAACGAATGACTACAGGTAAGTTGCGTCGCCCTCTTTGATTTTCTGATGGGTTCCTGTATGTTGCGGGCTCCCGACGCGGCCAGGGCGCTCCCTCGCGCGCCGGAAGACAAAGATTAACCATCTTGAATGGCAGCCGCGCTGTATTCCGGCCGCGGCCAGCAAGGGAGTATTCTATGAGCAAGATTCAAGTTAAGAATCCGATCGTCGAACTTGACGGCGACGAAATGACCCGGATCATCTGGGACTTCATTAAAAACAAGCTGATCCTTCCGTATCTCGACGTTGACCTGAAATACTACGATCTTTCGGTTCAGAAACGTGACGAGACCGACGACCAGATCACCATTGATGCGGCAAACGCCATCAAGGAACACCGCGTCGGCGTCAAATGCGCAACCATCACCCCTGATGAGCAGCGCGTTGAAGAATTCGGCCTGAAAAAGATGTGGAAGTCGCCGAACGGCACCATCCGCAACATCATCGGCGGTACCGTTTTCCGCCAGCCGATCATCTGCAACAACGTTCCGCGTCTGGTTCCGGGTTGGACCCAGCCGATCGTTATCGGCCGTCACGCATTTGGTGACCAGTACCGTGCGACCGACTTCAAGGTTCCGGGCGCAGGCAAGCTGACCATCAAGTTCCAGCCGGCAGACGGCGGGGAGCCCATCGAACACGAAGTCTTCGACTTCCCGTCTTCGGGCGTTGCGATGTCGATGTATAACCTTGATGATTCGATCAAGGGCTTTGCACGTGCTTGCATGAACTATGGTCTGTCGCTCGGTTGGCCGGTTTACCTGTCGACCAAGAACACCATCATGAAAGCCTATGACGGTCGCTTCAAGGACCTGTTTGAAGAAGTCTTCCAGACTGAATTCAAAGACAAGTTCGAAGCCGCTGGCATCACCTACGAACACCGCCTGATCGACGACATGGTTGCATGTGCGATGAAATGGAACGGTGGTTTCGTTTGGGCTTGTAAGAACTATGACGGCGACGTTCAGTCTGACACCGTTGCTCAAGGCTTTGGCTCGCTTGGTCTGATGACCTCTGTCCTGATGACGCCGGATGGGCAGACCGTTGAAGCAGAAGCGGCCCACGGCACCGTTACCCGCCACTATCGCCAGCACCAGCAGGGCAAAGAAACCTCGACCAACCCGATTGCGTCGATCTTTGCATGGACCCAGGGTCTCAAGTACCGTGGTGAGTTCGATGGTACCCCGGAAGTCGTCAAGTTTGCAGAAACCCTTGAAAAAGTTTGCGTCGATACCGTCGAAGCAGGCTTCATGACCAAGGATCTGGCACTGCTGATCGGTCCGAACCAGAAATGGCTGACCACCACCCAGTTCCTCGACAAACTGGACGAAGGTCTGAAAGCTGCAATGGCCTGATCAATCTGATCACGCTGGCTGCTTTGCCAAATATCAAGGCCCTCGCCGATCACTCGGCGAGGGCTTTTTCTTTGTCACCCTGGTTTGCATTTCTGCCAGTTGATTGCGGATAAAAAGAACCCCGCCGGCGGGGGACCAGACGGGGTTTCCAGTTACCTGCGGTCTGGGTGCAGACCGCAGCGGTCAAAGCAGGATCAGCTGCTTTGCGTGGGAACTATTATGCTGCGGTATCGCCGGTATCACCTGTGTCTCCCGTGTCACCTGTGTCTCCCGTGTCTCCGGTATCACCTGTATCTCCCGTATCACCGGTATCGCCTGTGTCACCGGTATCACCTGTATCTCCCGTATCACCGGTATCGCCTGTGTCACCGGTATCACCAGTGTCTCCCGTGTCACCGGTATCCGGCTCGCCATCATCGGGGGTATCCCCGGTATCGCCGGAATCCGGGCGGGTCAGCTCTTTCCAGCCATGGGTGATAATTTCCTGCTCGACATCAGGATCAACGTCAGGGCCAGTTGCCGCGCCAAAGACGCGCTGGATACCAGGCGGCAACGCGCCGGCAAGTCCAGGCGCATTTGCAATACCCCGCGGCATGCTTTTTCCACCAACTTCGCCTTCCTCGCCTTCTTCACCTTCGGCCGAAGCCGCACCCCGTCCTACGCCCCCGGACTGGAGACCAAGACCCTGTGCGCTTGACCGTGCTGCGGCACTGTTGCCAGGACCATCGGCACCGTTGCCACCACCGTTTCCATTGCCGTTGCCACCACCATTGCCATTGCCGCTGTTCCCCGGACCATCGGGGCCGCCCGAACCGCTATCGCCATTGGCGCCACCGCCATTGCCGCCACCATTACCGTTGCCACCGCCATTGCCGCCGGAATTGCCGTTACCGCCACCGTTACCGTTACCGCCACCGTTACCGCCGCCGTTTCCATTGCCACCGCCATTACCATTGCCTTGCGCAACGGCGGTATTGCCCGACAGGTCAAACTTCGTGAAATCAAAGGAGACCGGAGCTGCAACCAGTGCAAAGGCACCAAAGCCCAGAATTCCAGCCGTCACCATCTTGTTGCGAAGTGATTTGTTCATTTGGATTGCCATCTTAAAGCTCCAGTCCGTTGTCCAGGATTTCGCGTTCTCTGCTGGGACAACGCACCGGTTGAACAAATTCTTCCCCAACCTCGAAAATAATTTTCAAAACTTTTTTAAACTGTGACGGAAGAAACAGCCCCGCGCGAACGTTATATGCACAATAGAACCCAGAAAACCGAAACGGGACATCAGGTTTGGACACCGCACTTCGCTCAGAATTGGCTGATCTTCTGCCACGTGCCTTGCGGTTTGCCAGGTCATTGACGCGCGACGCCGTCGCTGCCGAGGATCTGGTACAGACTGCTTATATAAAGGCGGTCGAACGGATCGAACAATTCGAACCGGGCACGCGACTTGACAGCTGGCTTTATCGCATCATCCAGACAAGCTGGATTGACGAGAAGCGCCGTGACCAGCGACGTGGCAATGTCATTTCGTTTGAAGATGCGCGTGAAACGGCTCTTCCCATGCAAAACCATGGCGGAACCGACCGGATTTTCCTGCAAGCAGCCATGGCATCACTGGTTGAAGATCAGCGTGCGGCAATGACACTGGTTTTGATTGAAGGATACAGCTATCGCGAAGCTGGCGACATATTGGGCGTTCCCGATGGCACGGTCATGAGCCGCGTTGCACGCGCCCGCAAGATACTGGCCGCCCTGCATGACGATGATAGCAATTTGACAAATATGACGGCATCCAGCGAGGTTCGCCATGACCACTGAACTCAAGGAACAGGATTACGTCCTGTTGTCAGCCTATATCGACGGTGAACTTGCACCGACGGAATGTCGCAAGCTTGAAGACCGGATTGCAAATTGTCCTGTCCTGACGCGGCAATTCAACATCATGGCCGGGCAATCGATTGTCTTGCGCAACCAGTCTGACCGCTTGCTGAATGACCGGGTCTATCCGGAACTGAGCAAAAGCATCGCCGACATTCTTGATCAGAAGCCGGTTGCCAAAAGAAATCCCGCCCATGAGCAGACCGAAAGTCCGCTTAAGGCGCGTGCAGCAAACAATAATACCGCGATCTGGACCGGCATCGGTGCGGCTGCCGCTGTCTTGCTGGCCTTTGTTGGAGGCAACTGGTTCAATGAAAACCTGACCAATGATCCGGTGGCATTGGCCCCAAAGACCGGCACCCATCTGGCGTCCTTCTCGCAGATTGGCAATCCGGTTCTTGATCACGAAATCAGCCTGACCCTTGAAAAAACCCTGAGCGGTGACATCCGTCATGTTGCACTGGCGCAGAACCAGACCCGCGACAGCGCATCCGACATCCAGATCGAACCCTTGCGGACCTTCCGTCAGGGCGGGCGTTTCTGCCGTGAATATCGTGTGACTTTCCCGGTCGATGCGGCCACCGCAACTCAGGACGGTTTTTATGGCCGTGCCTGTCGCACGGGCGAAGGACAGTGGGAAACGGTTTATCGCCTGATCCCCGGCGTTGAACTTCCCGACCTTGAGGAAGCTACCCCCTCGAAACACAAACTCTAAGACAGCCGACAACGACGAAGAAGGGGTTTCGTCGTTGTCGGTTGCGGCACAAGACACCAGATAAAAAAGCGACATAAAATCTACCAAAAGAATATGCAGGATCAGGAAGATGAATAAGCCGACTATTCAGCGCCACCTTATGGCGCTTTCTTGCGTTTTGGGCATCGCATCACTCGGAGCGTGTCAAACGCTTGATGAATTTGGCGCGAAGCTCAATGAACTCAATGACGGCATGGGTCAATATGCCGAGAAGACCGAGAATACCGGCCCCGATCTTGCCCCTGCATCGCTTCCTGATTTCGGCATCGGGGATGCCTTTGTCTATGACAGCGGACGCGCAATCTATGTCGAAGATATCAAGGGCGAAAACTTTGTCTGGAATGGCGGCGGTGATTATCTGTTCCAGACCAGCGCCGATTTCACCGGTCCTAATCTTGAATGGTCCTATACCGACAAGGAAGATCGCAAGCGGTCCGGATCAGCCACCATCAAGGAAGGCTCCGAAAGCCTGTGGCCGCTGGAATATGGCAAGATGGTTCGTATTTCGACTGTCTCGGAAAACATTGATCCCGATACAGGAAAAACCAGCAGCTATGACCAGTGGCTGACCTGCAAGGTGCCCGCGACCGAGACGGTTGACGTCCCTGCTGGCACCTTTGACACCTATGTCATCGAATGTTCGCGCTATTACAAACAATGGTGGATGCAGACCACAAAATGGTGGTACGCGCCAGAAATCGGATTTTACGTCAAACGTGACCGTTCCTGGAATTCGGGAACCGATCATAGCGAAGAACTTCTGACTTATGGCCCGGCACCGGCCAAGATCCCGAAAAAGGCCCGCGATCAGCTTGCCATGACGGTTCAGACCGCACTTGAAAGCAATAATTCCGGCGATCAGGAAAGAACCAAAGTTGCAGAGCTCACAATTGCCGTCACTCCGCTCAAAACCGTTCAGACCGACAAGGGGGTCTGGTGCCGGACTTATCGTCAGGAACTTTCATCCCACAACCGCACCAGCCACCAAATCAAATCTGCCTGTCGCACCAATGACGGTTGGGTGATCGAGGACGAAGTTGCCGAAAAGACAGCCGTCACGAAATAAACCTGAATATCAAAGCCCCATCCTTAACGGGTTGGGGCTTTTTATCCGGGTTTAAGCAACATTTCCGACCGAGGATCAGTACTCGACGGCATCAAGAATGGCGTCGAGCTCCCCGTTTTGCCGCAGTTGCTTCAGACCGGCATTGAACAGGCTGATAATGGTTTCGGCATCCGGATGGGTTTTGCCGACAATGAAATGCAGCGGCACGTTTGAAAGCCCTTCTTCGATATGGGCAAAATCATCTGTGGAAAGTTCGGCAGCCTGAATGGAGCTTAAAGCTTCGGGACGCGGACTGATGACACAGTCAACCCGGCCTGCTGCCAGAAGTTTGAAACATGTTTTCATGTCCGGTGGGGAAACGCGCTTGGCCCGGCCATTGGCAAACAATTTTCCGGTAAATCCAAGTTCGGCATGCCCCAGCGGCAGACACAGGTTTTTACCAATCAGATCGCTATTGGCATCAAAGGATCCGCGCTTTACCGCATACCACCCATAAGCCGTCAGGTTGGTAATCGGATCTGAGAACAGAACGCTTTTGCTTCGAGCCCGTGTATAGGCATAGGGAAATGTTCCATCGACTTCCCCGTCGATGGTCATTTCAAACCCCTTAAGCCAGGATCGCCAGATGATCTCGACACTGTCATGACCATCACGCTCAAACACCTTGCGAACAATATCGGTCACAACGCCGCCATGATCCATTTCACGATCAGCAAAGGGCGGAAACGCATCACCCGTTACAAATCGCAGGTTTCCGGCATGGGCCGGGGATGCAAAAACACCTGCCACCAGCACCAAAAACCACATAACCGCGCATTGCCGCGACTTCATCATTCTGACGGCTACCTTTCTATTGCCTTGCCTCAAAAGCCCGGACAATAGGGCCGCCATCCCGAGGCGACAAGCCTCTTGGTTGACTGCTTATTGGAAGCATTACAAAAACACCCTGATCCGCATGAACCAGGGTGTTTCTTCTTAAATGCTCCAGAAGCATAGCTGATACGATTTGATCAGGACGCCGCCTTGCGCACGAAATTTCCGCGCTGATAGTCATCAAAGGCCTGCATGAGTTCCTGTTTGCTGCTCATAACAAACGGACCATAGCGAACCACCTGCTCGTTAATCGGACGTGCTGCAATCACCAGCATCCGGCCACCATTCTTGCCACCCTTAAGCGTGACACCATCGCCATCTTTCAAAATGGCCAGATGATGGGTCGGAACATCTTTGCCGCTCACCACCGCATCGCCGATAAAGACATAAACCACCGCGGCATGCCCCTGCGGAACCGGAATGCTGACTTCGGCACCGGCATCAAGTTTGGCATCAACAAAGACCGGATCGGTTGAAATACCGTTGATCGGACCGGTCTTGCCAAACATCTCGCCTGCGACAAGGCGAAGGTCTGCCCCCTTGGAAACCGCAATCTCGGGAACATCAGGCGCTTCGATATTCTGATAGCGCGGATCAATCATCTTGTCCTTGGCCGGCAAATTGATCCAGAGCTGAAAGCCCTGCAAAAGACCGTCTTCCTGCATCGGCGTTTCGGAATGAATGATCCCCGACCCTGCGGTCATCCACTGCACGCCACCAGATCGCAGAACGCCCTTGGAGCCAATGCTGTCTTCATGGCCCATCGCCCCCTCGACCATATAGGTCACGGTTTCAAAGCCACGATGGGGATGTTCGGGGAAACCGGCAATGTAATCGTCAGCATTGTCGGTCGAAATGGAATCAAGCATCAGGAAGGGATCAAGCATATCAAGCTGTGGCGTTCCAATCGAACGCTTAAGCGACACACCCGCACCATCCGATGTATCCATGGCACGTAAAACGCGATCAACGGAACGTGCATTACTGATGGCATCAGTCATTTCAAAACTCCTCTTCCTGCCGGTGTGTTACACCGGATACCATTTCATGACTGACACTTTCGCATAAAACTGTCGCCAAACAAGGCACAATCAGGCACCTGATTGTTTACCCAGATGCAACAAAAAGGGCAGTACCGGTTTGACCCGATACTGCCACTTCATTCAGATACATGTCTTGCGGATCAACCGGCAAGCTTGGCAGCCAGTTCGGCAACATGTTTGCCCTGGAAACGGGCGATCTCAAGCTCGTTCTCGGATGGCTGACGCGAACCGTCTGCACCAGCAAGGGTCGAAGCACCATAAGGCGATCCACCGGTGATTTCGTCCATATTGGTCAGGCCTGCGCAGCTATAAGGCACGCCAACAATTACCATGCCATGATGCAAAAGCGTGGTGTGGGTTGAGGTGATCGTCGTTTCCTGACCACCATGCTGGGTGCCGGTTGATGCAAAGACCGAACCGATCTTGCCAATCAGCGCACCCTTGGCCCACAGACCACCGGTCTGATCAAAGAAGTTGCGCATCTGTGCGGACATATTGCCAAAGCGGGTCGGAACACCAAAGATGATCGCATCATATTCCGGAAGATCGGAGACATCTGCAATCGGGGCAGCCTGATCAAGTTTGGCACCGGCTGCCTTTGCCACATCTTCGGGCATGATTTCAGGTACGCGTTTGATATCGACCTGCGTTCCCGCAACGCCGCGCGCGCCTTCGGCGACCGCATTTGCCATGGTTTCGATGTGACCATACATCGAATAGTAAAGAACCAGTACCTTGGCCATTTCTACCTCCTTGGTTGAATTTGACGAAGCACAATAATGACTTGCTGCTGTTCCCCTGATAATGACCAGATTGGAAACAGACTGCTTCGAAAATCGAAAAGATCGCCCTTATGACGCCGGGTTTTGCGCCAGAAACTGAACAACCTGATCGGGGAAATCGGTAAAGATGCCGTCAATGCCCGCGTCATCGAAAATCGCCTTGAGGGCAATATTCATGTCCCCTGCCCATTTCGGCAACTGATCGGCACGCAGCGTGTATGGATGCACCAGCAACTGGGCGCGCTGGGCAGCAATCAGTGTCGGGGTCATCACCGCCTTGCCATTTTCACCCAGTCCTGAAATCACCTGAGGCAACCATGGACCGATACCATCAACGATCTTGGCCATTTCAAGGATGCCATCACCGGATTTCAGATAATCGTAATCCGTGCCTTCTGGCGGCCCCCAGCGGTTTTCCCCCAGAAGCTGAACCAGTTTGCCCTGATAACGGAGGTCATTGCGGATACGTTTGGTTTCTGCCCAGTCAAAACACTGAACAAAGGAATTGGAATCCGGGTTGTTATAACCCCATTTTTCCAAAACCGAGATCACGGCTTTGGAAATGTCCTGACCTTCGGCGTGATGGAATGCGGGATCCTTGATTTCCGGATAAATCCCGACATCGCGCCCGGTTGAATGGTTCAGACCGCGGACAAGCTTGATTTCTTCTTCAAGGGTCGGAATTTTGAATATTCCGAAATCACCGGGAAACCGGTTTTCATAAACCTGTTTGCCGCTATCGGCCTTGAACCGTTCGGTAACAGTCAGGGTTTTGAGTTCATCAAGCGTAAAATCAATTGCGTAATAGCGCCCGTCCTCGCGCTTGCGATCCGGGAATTTGGTGCTGACATCGGTTGTCGTATCAAGATGAATGTCATGCAGGATGACCGGAACTCCGTCCTTGGACAACACGACATCCTGTTCGATGTAATCCGCGCCCATGCCATAGGCCAGCGCCTTGGCCGGCAATGTATGTTCAGGCAGATATCCCGATGCCCCGCGATGGGCAATCACAACCATTTCGGCCTGAATATCCTGTGCCTGGACAGGGTTTATGGCACTTGTGACGAGCAACCCGACAACAAGCAGACCCGATTTGATCAGTTTTTTCACCGGCATCCCAGAATTCCTTTTTTATCGCTGCCCCTTTGGCAGGGGTTCAGGACTATAGGCGCGGTTTCATGGTTCAGGAATGCCCGCAAGGCACCTGACAACAATCTTCATGAAACTGTTACCCTGTCTGGGTAACGCGGACCTAGCGGTTAAGTTCCCCGGTCATGCGATCAAGACCATCCAGCGTCAAAGGAAACATCCGGCCTTCCATCAGTTTATGCATGATCTGGATTGACTGGTGATGCCGCCACCAGTTTTCCGGCTGAGGGTTGATCCAGGCGGCATGATGGAAATGATCGACAAGGCGCTGCATCCACACAGCCCCGGCCTCCTGATTCCAGTGCTCTACCGCACCACCGGGATAGGTGATTTCATAGGGGCTCATAGTAGCATCGCCCACAATCACCAGCTTGTAATCCGCCCCATAGGTATTGATCACATCCCAAGTGGAAACCTGTTCGTTCCAGCGCCGCGCATTGTCCTTCCACAATCCCTCGTACGGGCAATTGTGGAAGTAATAATATTCAAGATGCTTGAACTCGGTTTTGACCGCCGAAAACAGTTCTTCGCAGACCTTGATGTGATCATCCATTGATCCGCCAACATCAAACAGCATCAAGACCTTGACCGCGTTATGGCGTTCCGGGCGCATTTGCACATCAAGCCAGCCTTGCCGCGCGGTTGATGTAATGGTGCCGGGCAGATCAAGCTCATCGGCGGCCCCGGTGCGCGCCCATTTGCGCAAACGACGCAGTGCGACCTTGATGTTGCGCGTTCCGATCTCGACATTGTCATCAAGATTCTTGAATTCGCGTTTGTCCCAGACCTTGACCGCGCGCCGATGACGCGATTCATGCTGCCCGATGCGTACGCCTTCCGGGTTATAGCCATAGGCGCCGAACGGTGATGTCCCCGCCGTTCCGATCCATTTATTGCCGCCCTGATGACGGCCCTTTTGTTCTTCCAGACGCTGTTTGAGCGTCTCCATCAGCTTTTCCCAGCCGCCAAGCGCTTCGATTTCGGCTTTTTCCTCGTCCGTCAGGAATTTCTCGGCAAGCTTGCGCAACCATTCTTCGGGGATTTCGGTTTCGGCAACCTCGTCCATGCCATCGGCCAGATTGACCACACCCTTGAAATGTTCGGAAAACACCCGGTCGAACTTATCAAGGTGGCGTTCGTCCTTCACCAGTGCGGATCGCGCCAGATAATAAAAATCCTCGACCGAATACCCCGCCAGCCCCTTTTCCACCGCCTCAAGCAGCGTCAGGTATTCCCGTAATGAAACGGGAATGCGCATATCCTTTAGCTTATAGAAAAAGCCGGTGAACATAATGCTTAACGCCCTTCGCGGCGCGCCATGAATGCAAGCCGTTCAAACAGGTGCACATCCTGCTCGTTCTTGAGCAACGCACCATGCAATGGCGGCACGGCGGTTTTGGCATCCTTGGCGCGAAGGGCCTCTGGTGAAAGATCCTCGGCCATCAGAAGCTTCAACCAATCGAGAAGCTCGGACGTTGACGGCTTCTTCTTGAGCCCGGATACATCGCGAATGTCATAGAAAAGGTTCAATGCCTCGGCGACCAGACGTTTCTGGATACCGGGATAATGGACCTCGATGATTTCGGCCATGGTATCGGCATCGGGGAAACGGATGTAATGGAAGAAACAGCGGCGCAAAAACGCGTCGGGCAATTCCTTTTCATTATTTGATGTGATGATGACGATCGGCCGGTTGGTTGCCTTGATGGTTTCCTGCGTCTCATAGACAAAGAATTCCATGCGATCGAGTTCCTGCAACAGATCGTTGGGGAATTCGATATCTGCCTTGTCGATCTCGTCAATCAGAAGAACCGGCGCATCTTCTTCGGCCTCGAATGCTTCCCACAGCTTGCCCTTGACGATGTAATTGCCAATGTCATGGACACGCTCGTCACCCAGCTGACTATCGCGCAGACGCGACACCGCATCATATTCATACAGCCCCTGCTGGGCGCGGGTGGTCGATTTGATCGACCATGTAATCAGTTTTTTGCCAAGGGATTTGGCGATTTCTTCGGCCAGAACGGTTTTGCCGGTTCCGGGTTCCCCCTTGACCAAAAGCGGACGCTGCAACGTGATCGCGGCATTAACAGCCACCATCAGATCTTCGGTTGCGACGTAATTCTCCGTACCCTGAAACTTCATTTTTGCCCTGCAACATAAGTTGACGTTTGCGTTAACCTAGGGCGTTGAAGAAATTTGGGCAAGAGGCCAAACCGACCTTCCCTTGCACCAACAGGCAACAACCATCCAAGAAGGCAATCGCATCAACTGTTTGCCCGTCGCAATCACGCGCTATTGCGACTAAGCGCCTGTGCGGGGCTTTCCCCATACCAGTCCCGGTATGATCTTGAAAAGTTGCTGACATGGCTAAAACCAACCGCTGCGGCAACCTGCTTGACGGTGAATTCACCAGATGCCAGCAGTTCCTGTGCGCGTTCCATCCTTTGGGATCGAATAAAGTCGGCACAGCTTTTGCCCGTCTCACGCTTGAACAGGGTGTTCAGGCGACTTTCGGCCATACCAGCCACATCTGCCAACTGCGCTACTGCCAGCGGTGAAGCCAGATCGTCGGTGATTTTGGCGATTGCGTCCTCAATCACCGTCTTCTCAAGAACACTTGGTTCGGGTGCCCTTTCGGCATCTTCGCAAACAAGACAATAGGCATCTATCATCTCGGCCAGAAACAGGGTAGACAACCCTTCCAGTTTGAACTTGTGCCCGATCCCCGTCATCTGTGCCGAGAACATGGCGCTTACGATGCTTCTGATCTTGCTGTTAAGGACAAGTGGCCGGATTTCGATCACGCTCTGTTCATCAGACAGAAACGGAGCAAGTGCATCCGGTAACTCATGACCAAACCGTTGCCGAAGCGCATCGAGCTTGATGGTTACACCAGCGTGACGGATCAACTGCCCGGCCGGAAGAAAATAGCGCGTCCCAGCCACATCAACCCGCATCATCAAACCGATCTCGGGTGACATCATGTGTTGACGACCATCCGGACTATTGAAATCAAGATTGCCTAGAATATTCACCGACCCTGCCACCCAACCCGGCGTCAGGGCATTTTGCACATCAAATATGGAATCTTCACGGACATTCAGTTCTGCGCGGTGCAAACAGATACCATTGCCAAAATCGATCCGTTCAAGACGTCCGCTGACACCGGGTAATTCAAACAAATCCCCGTCGGCAAGCCTGAGCTCGCCAATGCCTTCTACGCGGTCATCGTTTGAAAGAATATCAAACGCATCTCCCGCGCCTTTCCGAAGGTCGCTCATAACTGCTTGTTCCTGACAGTTTGCTCATACTATCCACCGTCGATTTTTTTGACTGATGGCCGGTAAAGTGTCCTTGGCTTCATCGGTGCCCCAACACCCTGAACCCTTATTTGTGCCTTGTAACAACGGCTTATAATCATGACAGCCTAGGACTTTGGCCGTAAATGGGCAAGCCATTGGAACGACGTTTCCAAGCTGTCCGGTGACAACGGCCTCGCCCTAGCGGTCGTGAATGCCCTTGCCTTCAAGGATTTTGGGACGGTATTTGTCGATCCGGGCCATACGTGTCGCAGATTGTTTGGCCCCACCGATATAAAGACCGTAACCGCGTTGACGTCCCGGCGTCAGAGCTTCGAACGCTGCTTTTAACGCGTTATCCTGTTCAAGCCGGGAAAGCAATTCAGCAGGCAAATCGATCTCGCTGCTTTTTTCGACCTTAAGGCCTGCTTGCTCGATTTTGATGGCCGCTGCGATATAAGATTTGATGCTGTTCTCGCATCCGGAAACTTCATCGACACTGGTAAAGCGGATCTGACGACCGGAATTTGAATTGGGACCGGGCGGAACCAGAATATTTGCCGGATCATCCATCAGTGCCCCCTTGAAGAACATCAGGGCCAGAAAATCCTTCATCCCCTGAATGATCGCGATGTTCTTGCCATCATGGGTATAGCAAGGCTTGGCCCATTTCAGGTCTTCTTCAAGGTCACATCCCAAAAGGATTTCGCGAAGGCGGGCGGACTCAAGCGGCCAGTTTTCGTCCTTCTTGAAATAACCATCTGCCGGTGAGCTCATTATTTTCGGCTCCGTTCACATGTTTCAACCCTAAGGATTAAAAGTCATAACATCACGGTGCGAACACAACCATAAATAATAGCAGGCCATAAACGGTTCCTGCCAATCTGCTGACGACTTTAGAATATCGGTATATTCGGACTTATGTCTGTGATGCGGACCCCCCCGGTCCTAGCCGGTTTGTGACACCAGATGGGCAAGCGGGATATTCTGGCGTGCGACCTGATCCTTGAGGCCGTCAACATCCATGTCCTCGTCCTTGACGAACTCGATGAACATCATGTTCACATTGTTAAAGACCAATTCGCCAATCGCGCTGCAATCGACATCGTTGCGCACAATCCCGCGACCCTGCAACGCACGGAAAAGATCACAGACCTGTTTTGAAAGCCGGTGATCAAGGGCCGTATAGCGTTTGGAAAACGGTGTTTCGGGCTGCGCGATCGACAGGGACATCGCCGTGCGCCACATTTCCTTGGACAGATATGTCAGCGAATGGTCGTAATATTTTCCGATCAGTTCAAACAGGGCATTGGCAACCTGATCATGCTTTTTGGCGATGATTACGTCACCTGCTGCCAGCACTTCCTCGACCTCCATCGAGACGGTTGCCATCAGCATATCGCCCTTGTTTTTATAGTAATTATAGAACGTTCCGACCGACACACCGGCCATTTCGGCAATGTCCTCTATGCGTGCGCTGTCATAACCGACCTTGCGAAACAGGGTTGTCGCCGCCTCAAGAATTCGGCGGTTTTTATCGGCTTTTTTCTGGGCGCGCAGACTTGGCATCGTTACTCCGATAAAACTGAACGGGTTCAAAAATTACATTGACTCAAAAAATGAACGCGTTCAATATTTTTTCAACGGCACCGCAATGAGTGCCGATTTACCCAAGAAAAGGGAGGCCTCAATATGAAATCAGGGAGAGCCTATGTTTCGTCACGTTTCCACGGGGAAGACCCGCAATAAGCTTTTGGGTGGTGCTGCGACCTTCTTGCTGACTGCTGTTGCATTTGGCCAGGGCGCACAGGCGACCGAAGAATTGAACGCGCTTGTCTGGTGTGATCACACCGATCCGGCATTGATCGAGCCGTTCGAAAAGAAATACGACGTCAAAGTCAATCTCAAGGAATATGAAGGGACCGGTGCGGGCCTTTCGATCATCGAACAATCGCGTCCGGGGGACTGGGACGTGTTTGTGATTGACGGCGTTGATGTTCATCGCGCTGTTGAAATGGATCTTCTGGCGGAGATTCCGGCAGATGCCCTGCCGACGTCTGATATCTTCCCCGAAGTCGTGATGGCGGAAAACAATGTGGTGGATGGCAAGATCTATGCCGTCACTGAAAAGTTCGGCTACAACACCATTTCGTTCGACAAGACCAAGGTTGATCCCAAGGACATGGAAGACATGTCGGTGATCTGGTCGGACAAATATGCCGGACGCATTGCCATTTATGATTATTACCTGCCGGTGATCGGTCTTGTCGGACTGGGACTTGGTATCGATACGGCTGATCTTGGTGCGGACGATATGGACGCCATCAAGGACAAGCTGTTTGCGATGAAGAAGGTTTCCAAGCAGGTTGGTGAAGTTGTCTCCTCGCAAACGGCTCTGGCCACGGGTGAGGTCGATATTCTTGTTGGTGGTGGTGAATGGATCACGGCGGTTCTGTCCGAGGACAAACCGAACCTTGATTGGGTCATCCCCAAACAGGGCGGTCTGCGCTGGGCCCAGTCGATTGGCGTGATGAAAGAGTCCGCCAAGCCCGACCTTGCGCTTAAATTCGTTCAATACATCCTGAGCCCCGAAGGACAGGCACGTCTTGCGACCTCGTCCTGTTACTGGGGAATGCCCGCCAATGCCAAGGCAGGGGCAAATTTGACCGATGCGCAAAAAGCTGCCCTGCGATGGGATGATCAGGCGGGCTATCTTCAAAACTCGCAGCTTTATCCGATCCCGGATGCCGATCTGGATGCCCAGATGCAGGATGCCTGGGTCGAGATGCTCCAGCAGTAAGCTTCCCTTGCTTATTGCCACCTGCCATTGCCCCGCTTTTTGCGGGGCAATGGTTCCGACTTGCGCTAAGCTTGCCACAACGGCGACCAAACCCTCCACGACACCCAAAATAGCAACCGGACCCATTGCCCGATACGTTGCTAGCAAAGGACACCGTGATGGCCCAAGCCACCCTTGAAACACGCGAAAACCGCCGCGCATGGGGATTTGTGACCCCTGCCTTGCTGTGGACCATCGCGTTTTTCGTGATTCCGTTCATCGTCATGGCCGCGATCAGCCTTGCCACCCGCAAGGGCCGCGAAATCGTCATGGCGTTCAATCTGGACAATTACATCACGTTTTTTGAAAAAGCCCATCTGCTTAAGGGGCTTTTCGTCTCGCTTGAGATCACATTCACCGTCACCATCATCTCGGTCGTTCTGGCCTATCCGCTGGCATGGATCATTGCCGAGCGTGTCCCGCAAAAATGGCAGCGCATGGCACTGATCATGGCGATCCTGCCATTCTGGACGAGCTATGTCGTGCGGTCCTATTCATGGCTTCTGGTTCTGGCCAAGAACGGCGTGATCAATAACACGCTTCTTCATATCGGCCTGATTGCCGAGCCGCTTGAACTGGCAAGTACACGCACCGCCACCGTGATTGGATTTGTGCATTTCTTTGTCATGCTTTTGACCCTGACGATCTATGCCAATCTTGTGCAGATGCCGCCAAACTATCGCCGTGCCGCAGCCGATCTTGGTGCCAACGGGTTTCAGGTGTTCTGGCATGTGGTCTTGCCGCTGACCCTGCCCGGTATCATGGTCGGGGCGTTTCTGACATTTGTTCTGTGCATCGGGGATTATATCACGCCCCAAATTCTTGGCGGCAATAACGAACTGGCGCTGCCACAGGTCATCATGCTGCAACTTGGTCGCCGGGCCGACTTCCCGATGGCAGCAACGCTTTCGATCATTCTGATGGCGGTTGTGACACTGGCCTATATTGCCTGCGCGCGCTGGCTCAAGATGGAGAGAACATAAAATGATCTCTTCACGCTTTTCCAAACTGCTGTCCTGGTCTTATCTGATCGCGCTGTATGGCTTTATCTTTTTACCTGTAGCGGTCCTTGTCCTGTTTTCCTTTCAGGATGGCCGCCTGCCCGTCCCGCCCTTTAACGGTGTGACCCTTAAATGGTATGGCGAGGTCTTTGCCGATAGTCGCCTGATGTCTGCCCTTGGCAATTCATTGATGGTTGCCATCGGATCGTCGCTGGTTGCCTGTGTGCTTGGTTTCTGTGCGGCTTATGGTCTTGCACGTTATGTCCTTCCGGCATCGCGCTTGCAGCGCGGGCTTCTGGTCGCCCCGATGACGGTAAGTTATCTGATCATTGCCCTTGGCCTGCTTTCGACCTTTAACTGGGTGGGGATTTCCCTGTCACTCTGGACGGTGGGGATCGGGCATGTGGTGATCAACTTGCCGCTATGCTTTGCGATCATTTATGCATCCATGGGCGACCATCAAAAGAACATCGAACGCGCCGCGCGCGATCTTGGTGCCGCCGAATGGCAAGTCATGACGCAAGTTTCCGCCCCGATGCTGATGCCATCGATCCTTGCCGCATTCTTCCTGTCGGTCACGTTCAGCTGGGATGAATTCATCATCGCATTTTTGCTGTCGCGCTTTGACGTCACCCTGCCTGTCGAAATCTGGAGCATGCTGCGTTCGGGTCTGAACCCGAAAACCAACGCGGTCGGAAGCGTTGTCTTTCTGGTCTCGGTTGCGCTGCTGCTTATTCTTGAACTGATTGTCTTTAGAAGGACGGCAAAGAAATGACCGCCCCTGTGTCCATTCGCAATGCAACGAAAACCTTTGGCGATTTTACCGCCCTTGATGATGTCAGCCTTGAAATCGCCGCTGGTGAATTCATCGTCCTGCTTGGTCCGTCGGGCTGTGGCAAGACCACTTTGCTGTCCCTTCTGGGCGGGTTCCTGTCACCAACCAAGGGCGTGATCGAAATCGCCGGGCGCGATATGGGCGACGTTCCGCCCGCCAGACGCCCGACCACCACGATGTTTCAGGACTATGCCCTGTTTCCGCACATGACCCTGCGCGACAATGTCGCGTTCGGCCTTAAGATGCGCAATGTCGCAAAGCGCGAACGCCAGACAAAAGCCGAAGAACTTCTTGATATGGTCGGGCTTAAGGCATCAGCAGGCAAGAAGCCCCATGAACTTTCCGGTGGTCAGCGCCAGCGTGTTGCCCTTGCCCGCGCGCTTGCGGTCGAACCTGATGTCTTGTTGCTTGATGAACCGCTTGGTGCGCTTGATCTGAAACTGCGCCGTCAGATGCAGGATGAACTCAAGGCGATCCAGAAACGTGTTGGCACCACATTCGTTCATGTCACTCACGATCAGGAAGAAGCCATGGCAATTGCCGACCGGATTGTGGTGATGAATGCTGGCAAGATCGAAGATGTCGGCCGCCCGGAAGATATCTATATGCGGCCCAGAACCCTGTTTTCGGCAAGCTTCATGGGCGAAGTCAACTTTATCCCCGGCACACTTGAGGCCGCTGGCAATGAAAGCATTTCGGTCAAGACGGTGCTTGGTGCGGTCACCTTGCCGAACGCGGCGCTTGGTGATCAGGCCCTTAAGCCCGGGCAAAAGATCACCCTTGCCATTCGCCCGGAACATTTTCGTGCCAGCACGGGGACCGGCCCGCGCATCACGCTGGGCAAGGCCAAGATTGAAGACGGATCGTTTTTCGGCACCCATCATCGTGCCCATCTGAGCCCGCTGGATTATCCGAATATGGTGATCACCGCCCATATGCCGCAATCGGCCATCATCGAACCGGGCGCATGGATTGATCTGACCATTGATCCAGCATCGGTGGTAATCCTGCCCGGTCATCCCGCCGCCACAGCGCAAGAGGACGCCGCATAATGCCCCTTGATCATGCAAAACCCGAAGACTGGTACAGCACGAAAAGCGTCGGCGATGATGTCACCTATATCAGCGAACCGTTTATCGAGGAGTTTTATCGCTGCAATATCTGGCATGTGCGCGGACGCGACGGCGACATGCTTGTCGATAGCGGTATGGGCGTGGTGTCGCTGACCGACTGGGTCCCGCTGGTAACCGAACGCCCGGTTCAGGCGGTTGCCAGTCACACCCATTTTGACCATATCGGTTGCCACCACGAATTTGATCACCGGATTTGCCACCGCTGTGAGGCCGACCTTTTGGCTGCACCAACCCGCAAAAACACGCTGGCCGATCCCTATGTCACCGACGAGATTTTCACCAAACTCCCGCCGCTGCCATATTCGTCAACCACCTATGCGGTCAAGGCGGCCCCAGCAACCCGGATTGTCGAGGATGGCGATGTGATTGATCTTGGCGACCGGCATTTTGAGGTCATTCACACACCGGGTCACTCGCCGGGTGGCATCGCCCTTTGGGAAGCGGCCACCGGCATTCTGTTTTCTGGCGATATTGTTTATGATGGACCTTTGATCGAAGACACTTATCATGCAAATGCAAAGGATTACGTGCGATCAATGGAGCGGCTTTATGATTTGCCGGTCCGGATCGTCCATGGCGGACATTTTGCCAGTTACAGCGGCGAACGCCACCGCGAGATTATCAAAAACTGGCTGAGGGAACGGACCTGAATTCAGGCACTCAGCGTCGGGAACACATAACCCGACCAGTCACCACCATATGATCAGGAAGGCTTCCTTAATGGAAAACGCAGGCAAATTTTACATCAATGGCAAATGGGTTGATCCGATCTCATCCCAGAAAATGGATGTCATCAATCCGGCCACCGAAGAAGTCATCACCCGGATCACGTTGGCCAGCGAAGAAGATGTCGACCTTGCAGTTGCCGCGGCCAAGCGTGCCTTTTCAACCTATAGCCAGACGACGATTGATCAGCGCCTTGGCTGGCTTGAAAACCTGCTTGCGATCTACAAGCGCCGCTACGAGGAAGTCGCCCGAACCATCAGCATGGAGCTTGGCGCGCCGATCACCATGGCCCGCGAACAGCAGGCCGATGCCGGTACCGCCCATCTTGAAGATTTCATTCATGTGCTGCGCGATCTGAAGCTTGAAGAAACCCTGCATAATGGTGAAACGTTGTTGCGCGAACCGATAGGCGTGTGCGGTCTGATCACGCCATGGAACTGGCCGATCAACCAGATCGTGCTCAAGGTCATTCCGGCCCTGGCAACCGGCTGCACCTGTGTGCTTAAACCGTCCGAATTCACCCCGCTTAATGCCACCCTTTATGCCGAAATGATCCACGAGGCGGGATTCCCGGCCGGGGCATTCAACCTTGTGCAAGGCGCAGGCCCGGTTGCCGGTGCCACCCTTTCGCAGCATCCCGATATTTCGATGATGTCCTTTACCGGATCGACCCGCGCGGGCAAGGCGATTACGCGCGATGCCGCGGAAAACATCAAGCGCGTCACGCTGGAACTTGGTGGCAAATCGCCAAATATCGTGTTTGACGATGTTGATGTCGAAGACCGCATCACATTTAGCGTCCTTGATGTCTTTAACAATACCGGCCAGACCTGCGACGCACCGACCCGGATGCTTGTTCAGCGATCCATCTATGACGAGGCCCTCAAGGTTGCAAAACGCGTTGGCGAAGCCGCAAAGGTCGGCGATCCGTCCGTTGAAGGCGATCATATCGGCCCGCTGGTCAGCCATATTCAGTTTGAAAGGGTACAGACCCTTATTCAGGCGGGCATCGATGAAGGTGCGACCCTTTTGGTTGGCGGAGTTGGCAAACCTGACGGGATCAATGAAGGCTATTACACCAAGCCGACCATCTTTGCCGATGTGAACAACACGATGCGCATCGCGCGTGAAGAAATCTTTGGCCCGGTTGTCGCCATGATCCCGTTCGACACCGAAGAAGAAGCGATCAAGATCGCCAATGACACGCCCTATGGGCTGGCGGCCTATATCCAGACCCCGGATGCCGCAAAGGCCGATCGCGTTGCCCGAAAATTGCGTGCTGGCATGATCCGCATCAATGGTGCCTTCCCGCGCCCTGGAAGCCCGTTTGGCGGCTATAAACAATCGGGTATCGGGCGTGAAGGCGGCCTGTTTGGCCTTGAAGATTTCATGGAAATCAAGATGCTGCATAAACCATAAGCGAATTCATGCATGCGTGCCGGGCGGCATATCAATGCCCCCGGCACGACCATTGCGGGGAAACCGATGATCAAACTGTTGCTGGTGTTTTTAACGGGTCTCTTGATGTCATTTTCGGCCTTTGCCGAAAGCCTGTTCAAGGACAATCCCCCCATCGGGACAGTGATGGTTCAGCAAATTGAAACGCCACACGGTCAGGTCATGTTGCCAAAGGGGAACTGGACACTTGCCGGTGTCAAAACCTTTGACGCTGATGGCCCATACCCCCTTGGCAAAGCTGTTCTTGCCCGGATCGGGCAGGACCACACCCTTGATGGCCTGATCTTTCTGACAGTTTCGCTCAATGACGGCGCGGATTACCATCCCGGCACTGAAAAATGGTGTGCGCGAAACTCCGATGCCAGGTTCTTCAGGGCAATAGCGCCATCCGCCCCATCGGAAACCGGTTGCCTTGTCCTTGAAGAACTGGTCAGCCGGTTTGACAATCTGACACCACCACACTTCAAACAAGCATCAAGCTATCTTGCCGATCGCAAAATAGTGCATCCCGACACGATGTTTTTTGCGACATTTCAGATCGCCCGCGACCATCAATTCCTTTCGGTTTCCTACGGCTTTGACTTCCGCCTGCCACCAACCGAAATGCTGCCCGGATACGCGCCGTCAAACGATACCCGTTATGACGGTCCCTATTCAGATCTGACGCGACAGTCCAATTTTGATCTTGTTGTGGATTGGGCACAGGCCACGAAAACAGAAATCCATCGTGCATTTGTGAACCGATGATCGCGGTTTCGCGACATTTCCAAAGCATCGCCCGCAATCAATCACCACTTATGACATAAGGCTGGTGACATAGGGCTGGCAATGCCCGTCCCGGACCTTATAATCCTATCGTTGATCGATAAATCTAAAGATCCGGGCAACGGATCAGGAATGGATTGGGAAACCGGTTATGAATGCAATGTCCTTTGCAGATATGGGGCTTGCAGCACTGAAAAGGCGACAGTTTGATGCCGCCATCAATATGCTGCGTCAGGCCCTTGGCGAAGATATGGATAATCTTGAGGCCCGCTTTGGTCTGGCCCGCGCCCTTCACGAAAAAGGTTCGATTACCGAAGCTCTTGGCGAATATCGCACGGTGCTGCAATCTGATGGGGACAATGCCGACTGCCTCTATCACATTGCACGCGCCCTGTTGCAAAATGGCGATGCGCGCAGCGCGCTCAATCATGTCGATATTGTTCTGCGAACCAAACCGACCGATGCTGCGCTGCTGACGCTGCGTGCGCAGGCTTTGCTGGAACTTGATCGCAGCGAAACGGCCCTGTCATCACTTCAGACCGCCGCCCATCACCGTCCGGGTTCGCAAACCATCCATCGCCTGATGGCAGCCTGTTATCGCGCCAATGACGATATTGAAGGCGAACGGCGAGCGGTTGAACAGTTGCTTCGGATTGATCCTTCGTCGCTTGCCGCATCGAATGATCTGGGCGTGATCAATCTGCGCGAAGGCCATCTGATCGCAGCCTTTGAAGCTTTCGAGCAAATCCTGTCGCAGGATCCCGACCATATCGAAGCCACCCTGAACCGGGCCATTGCCCTGACCGTCATGGGCGGAATGGATCATGATGCGATCTGGGCGCGCGTGATGGAGGTATGCTCTGATCTTGATGAACTAGATATCACCCGCAGCCTTGCCGATGATCTGGCAAAAATGCCCGATGACACGCGCAAGGGAACTGATGCCGCCAGTGCGCTGATGGCACGCGCCGCCCTTGCCCCTTACGATCTCACTGATATCTGAAACAAAAAACGCCCGCAAACGATGCGGGCGTTTCATGATTTTCCAGGATCATCAGACCCGGATTATTCGGCGGCGACTTCCGCGGGTGCGGGTGTCAGTGCGCGCGACTTTACCCAGCCCAGAATACCGATCACACAAATCATGGCCGCCACCCCGCCGACCATGAAGGGCGACGTGTTATTGAGCCCCGCCAATACACCGCCGGTCAGAACGGCTGCAGCCTCGGCCAGAACATGGACGGATCTGTAAATACCCAATGCCTGCCCCTGTTCATGGGCCCCGGCCCCGTTTGAAATGAACAGGCTGGTGGTGACTTCGCACCATGCGATCCCGAAGGCGGCAATGCACATCGGCACAAACACCCAGACCAGACCATCCGGCAAAACAAAAGTAATCAGGCCGATGGCCAGCAACAGATGCCCAAGGGTCGCAACCCCGCGAAGCCCGAGCGGACGCTGCGCGCGTTCCACCGTCAATCCGGCCAGAATAAGCGGGATCGAAATGATTGCCGAACACATGCCAAGGAAGCTGCTGGTGACGTCATGGGTCTGGACCAGATAGACGCCAAAGAAGCAGAAGAACAGATAGATCGCAAAATAGCTGGCAAAGGACACGGCATAGCCCGGCAGCAATACCGGATCACGCAGCGTCGCCCATACCGAACGCCCGGCAACGATCTGATCATCCTTGGTCCGCCCGCGACGGCGCGCATATTCGGGAATATGCAGAACGACCGCGACAACCAAAAGGTTAAACCCGTACATGCCTGCGGCAAAGAAGAACGGCCAGGACACGTTAAAGGACGGATGAATGGACGGGTCCGAGAAAAAGCCCCCCATCAGGGGGCCGATGATCCAACCGACATTGATCGCAACCGTGATCAGGCCGAAATTGCGCACCTTGTTTTCAGGTTTGCTGATATCCGATGCAATCGACTGTGCGATTGCCATATTGCCCTCGCACAGACCCGACACAAAACGGCCAATCAGAACCATCGGCAAATTGGCATTCGCCACGCCGACCGCAACCACGACATAACCACTCGCCGCCCCCAGAAGGGATGCCACCAAAACCGGTTTGCGCCCGACCCTGTCTGAAAGTCGACCAAGCCAGGGAGCGCCAATAAATTGCCCGATGGGATAAAGCGCCATCGCAACACCAAGCAGGATGGTGCGATATTGTTCAGGTACCGAGGGATCAAGAAAACCAAGTTCGGGTTTCAGGAACATCGGACCGAACACCGGATAGGGCAAACTGAAACCGGCAAAGCCAAACAGCACAGTCAGAAAGACTGCCGACATTGCCTTGTTTTCCTGCGACATGGGGAACTCCGTGGGGCGCTATTGGTGGCATCGTAAAAGGGGTAAAAGGGGGTATTCAAGTCATCATCAAAGGGCGCTGGCACTGGCATAGGTGACAGCAAGGGCGCGGACCTTTTCGCGCGCATCATCCACCTGCCAGCCTGCCCCGATCATCAGATCGGCAAGACCGTCACACAGGATACCCAGCGCGTTCTTGCGCAGCTCCTGACCGTAATGCCGGTCGGTAATTTCAGACAGAACCAGCACATTGATCCCGTAACCAAGCCCCCAACTTCCAAGGTTAAGGTTGCGGCTACGACTGGTCATGTCCGATGCAATGCCAAGCTCGTCCTCACCCTCGGTCAGGAAGGTCTGAAACATGGTGGTAATGGCATTGATCTGATCAAGCTGCGCCTGATGTCGGGCCGGTGTGGCACGCTTCCAGACCGACGGCGCAAGGGCAAGATATTCGGCCTCGAACAGTTGTGGATGATCGATGGAAAAGCTCAGATCAAGCAAATTGGCGATGATGTATTTTTCAATCGCGCTGCCATCGTGATTGCGTGCGATATCGAACTTGTCGGCCCGTTTGGCACCGGCCATGACGGCAAGCCCGATCAGCAAATCCTCCTTGCTGGCAAAATGGCCATAAAGGGTGCCGACCGAGATATCACAGGCCCGCGCAAGATCGGACATCTTGAGCTCGAAAAAGCCGACTTCTGCAATCAGATCCCCCGCAGCATCAAGGATCATTTCTTCGCGTTGCCGGCGTTTTTCCATACGGTTTTGCGCAACCATGCCAATGCGGCCCTCTGCCAATGGATCATTTTTGACGTAAAATCGAATTTGGTTCAATTTTTTGATTTAAACAATCACCGTTTTTGCATGGGTGGGTTTCACGCCCGCATGACAGGTCGACAGAACACTGAAATTACGAAGAACAGGAAAACATAGAAAAAGCCCGGCAATCAGAACTGCCGGGCTTTCAAGCGCGTCTTTAGTGGCGCGTCGGGGGTCTGTTGTGTTTCAGGCAATCTGCCGAACAAGGCGCGATGTAATCCTGTTGACGGTGCCCGCGCTGATCATCACCAGCGTAAAACCGATCGGCCATGCAACGATAAAGGCACGCGCCCAACGGAACGGGTATCCGGCATCAATGCCGGTATTGATCAGGGTGACAATGCCGGTCATCAAGAAACACAGCCAAAGCGACATGAAGAAGGAAAACACAAAGCGCTGCATCTGCGGGGGGAACATATCGGATCCTCATATTGGGGCTGTCGTCTGGGTCAAACATCCCCTATTCTTGTTTTTGAGAAAAGATGATAATATTGGAAGATAAATTCCCATAAATGGAACACCTGCAAAATCTTGATGACCTCGCGATTTTCGCAAACCTGGTAGATGCGGGCAGCTTGCGCCGCGGATCAACCCAGATGCGCATTCCGGTTGCGACCCTTAGTCGGCGCTTGCAAAAGCTTGAAGCTGCCCTTGGCTGCAAATTGCTTGATCGGGGTGGCGGGATCTTTTCCCTGACCGAGGCAGGACGGGAATATTATAACCGCATCAAGCCGATCATGTCCGAACTTGCCCTGCAGCTGGACGAGATCGATCAGCGCCAAAGCCAGTGCGCCGGACTTCTGCGTCTGGCGCTTCCGGTCAATCTTGCCAACTATTGGCTGCCCGATTTCTTTTCGGATTTTATGACGCGCTATCCCCGGATTGAGCTGCATCTGACCCTGTCCAACGCCATTCTGCCCGAAGAAGACTTTCCGTTCGATATCGCCATCCGGGTCGGCAAACAAACCCGCCCGTCCCTGATGATGCGCAGGCTGGCAGGCACTTGGCTTGTCCCCTGTGCCGGACCGTCCTATCTGGCACGCAAGGGATACCCGACATCACCGGCCGATCTTGCCAATCACGACATGATCATCTCCCGCCCGCTTCTGACCTGGCGATTTTATGATCGCACGACCGGGACCGAAGAAAGCATTCCCGCGACAGGCCGGTTCAATGTCGATGAAATGGAAATGGCCATCAAAATGGTCCGCAAAGGCCACGGGCTTGGACTGTTTGCCCATAACATTATTGCCGATGATCTTGCCGCAGGCACTCTGGTCCCGATCCTTTCCGACTGGGATACGGAGATGCGCGATTTCTATGCGGTCTGGCATGAAACCGATTTCATGCCGATGCGCCAACGGGTGTTTATCGACGAACTGGCGGCCTTCGCACTGCGCAATCCGCCTGACAAGGATGCGTTGCTATCTGGGTGACAGGGGCGGCATGCGCCGTTCTACCGGCTTGGATTTGACAATGGCGGTATTGGTTTCGGCCTTGTCGACAATCTGATCAAGCAAACCGTCCAGCTCCTTCATCGACCGGATATAAAGCCGTGCGACAAAGCAATCATCACCCGTTACCTTGTCGCATTCGCCAAACTCGGGAATTTCGGAAATCAGTTGCTGTACGATATGCAACTTCCCCGGAAGTGGCCGGATGCGCACAATGGCCTGAAGCGGATAACCCAGTGCCTCGGGATCGACATCAATCGTAAAGCCGCGAATGACCCCGCGTTCTTCGAGCCGACGGACCCGCTCGGCCACACCGGGTGCAGACAGGCCGACCTTGGCCGCCAGTTCCTTTTGCGAGATTCGGGCATCGCGCATCAGGATTTTAAGAATCTTCTGATCGATTTCATCCATGACTTTATAAATCCCGTAAAAATCGTAACCGTGCTTTCATTAAAAAGGCTACATGGCAATTTTACCTTTCACAAGCCATATAAAACCGGTCGCAAAAAGCGGAAAGTAATGCCATCAAATGAATTCCTGAACGGAGCTTTCCGATGAAAGAACAAGTACGCGGCACCATCGAAATGACGGCTGCCATGACAATTCTGGGGACCATTGGCTGGTTTGTGGTGATGTCTGACCGCCCGGCAATGGATGTGGTTTTCTGGCGCTGCGTGTTTGGCGCGGCATCCCTTCTGGTGATTTGCACCGTGATGGGTCTTTTGCGCGGGCTTTTGAACCTGCGCATGCTGGGCTGGGCAGCACTTGGCGGTGTTGCCATTGTGACGAACTGGTACATGCTGTTTCAGTCCTATTCGATGGCCTCGATCTCGGTATCGACTGCGGTTTACAACACCCAGCCCTTCATGCTGGTGCTGTTTGGTGCAGCCTTCTTTGGCGAGAAACTGACTGCCAACAAATTCATCTGGCTCGGCATCGCCTTTGCCGGACTGCTTTTGATCATTGCCGGAAAACCCCAGGGCGGTCTTGGCGGATCGGACTATGCCGGGGGCATTCTGATGGCGCTTGGTGCGGCATTTTTCTGGGCAACGGCAGCCATCATCACCAAAAAGCTCAAAGGCACGCCGCCCCATCTGATCGCCCTTATTCAGGTCTGTGTCGGCATTCTGATGCTTGTCCCGTTTGCCGATCTTGAAAATCTGCCAGACAGCGCGCTTAGCTGGGGATCTCTGATCACGGTCGGGGTGGTTCATACCGGGATCATGTATGTGCTGATGTATGGGGCGGTTCAGAAACTGCCAACCCATTTGCAAGGATCACTCAGCTTCATCTATCCGGTGGTCGCGATCATTGTCGATCTGATTGCCTTTGGCTATCGCCCGGATATGGGCCAGATCATCGGCGCAATTGCCATTCTGATTGCAGCGGCGGGCATGAATCTTGGCTGGCAGATCATCCGCCCGCGCACTTCGCGCAAAGTGGTGTCCTGAAGTCTGGCAAACCTGACATCGGCACATTCATCATACAAAACAAAAGGGCCCCGAACGGGGGCCCTTTCATTATTCATACTTTTGTCTGTGACGGCATTAGCCAGCCACATGCGCCTCGATGGCTGCCAGTGCGGCATCAGCCTGCGACGGGTCAGAACCGCCCCCCTGCGCCATGTCCGGACGACCACCGCCGCCCTTGCCGCCGAGTTTCTCGACACCGATACGGACAAGGTCAACCGCGCTGAATTTTGCGGTCAGGTCTTCGGTCAGGCCAACCACGATGGACGCCTTGCCACCATCACCCGAAACAAGGGCCACGATACCTGAACCCATCTGATCGCGCAGTTCGTCAACCATGCCTTTGAGTTCCTTGGCAGGAATACCGTCGAGCGAACGCAGGGCAAGTTTGACGCCATTGATTTCCTTGAAGGCATCGCCACCCGATGCACCACCGGAACCGGCAGTCGCAAGTTTCTTGCGCAGATCGGACACTTCGCGTTCAAGACGACGACGTTCTTCCTGAAGCGCCTTCACGCGCGCCGGGACGTCTTCGGCAACGGCCTTAAGATCAGCCGCCACAGTTGCCAGCACGTTTTCGCGTGCAGCCATGTATTTGGCAGCATCGGCACCGGTCAGGGCTTCGATACGGCGCACACCGCTTGAAACCGCACCTTCGGAAACGATTTTGAACATACCGATATCGCCGGTGCGCTTGACATGCGTACCGCCGCAAAGTTCGAGCGAATAAGCGTGTTCGTTGCTTTCGGGCAGGCCCATGGAAACAACACGGACTTCATCGCCGTATTTTTCACCAAACAGCGCCATCGCACCCAGTTCAATCGCCTCGTCCGGGGTCATCAGACGGGTGGTGACTTCGCTGTTTTCACGGATCAGACGGTTAACGTCTGCTTCGATCAGTGCGGCTTCCTCGGCGGTGACAGCCTTGGGATGGGATACGTCAAAGCGCAGGCGGTCCTGTGCGACGAGCGAGCCCTTCTGGGTCACGTGACCACCAAGATGCTTGCGCATGACCGCATGCAGAAGATGCGTTGCCGAGTGGTTGGCACGCAAGCTTGAGCGGCGGGTATGATCAACGCGGAACTCGGCAGCATCACCAACAGCAACATTGCCTTCGACAACCTTGCCCAGATGCACATGAAGGGCACCAAGCTTTTTCTGGGTGTCGGTGATTTCAATGACCGCACCCTTTTCGGTTTTGATCACACCGGCATCGCCCTGCTGACCACCGGACTCACCAAAGAAGGTGGTCTGGTTGGCAAGAACAGCGACCTCGTCGCCCTTCGATGCGGATTTGACTTCGGCGCCATCCTTGATCAGCGCGGTCACAACGCCTTCGGCGGTTTCGGTTTCATAACCAAGGAATTCGGTCGCGCCATCACGGTCATTGATGTCAAACCAGACTTCTTCGGTGGCCGCTTCGCCCGAACCCGACCATGCAGCGCGGGCCTTGGCTTTCTGTTCTTCCATGGCCGACGAGAAACCGTCTTCATCGATGCCGATTTTACGCGCCTTAAGCGCATCAGCGGTCAGATCAAGCGGGAAGCCATAGGTGTCATAAAGCTTGAAAGCAACGTCACCCGAAAGGGTCGCGCCCTCGCCCATGCCATCGGTCGCGTCATCAAGCATCTTGAGACCGCGATCAAGCATGGTTTTAAAGCCCTGCTCTTCAAGCTTGAGCGTTTCTTCGATCAGTGCCTGTGCACGCACCAGTTCCGGGAAAGCACCGCCCATTTTGCGGACCAGTGCCGGGACCAGCTTATACATGACCGGATCCTGGGTGCCGACCATATGCAGGTGGCGCATGGCGCGACGCATGATACGGCGCAGAACGTTACCGCGACCGGCATTGGACGGCAGAACGCCATCCGCAATCAGGAAGCTGGTCGAACGCAGATGGTCGGCAACCACGCGGTGCGACACATTATGCGGACCATCCGGATCGGTATTGGTGGCATCAGCCGATGCTTCGACCAGTGCGCGCATCAGATCGATGTCATAGTTGTCATGCTTGCCCTGAAGGACGGCAGCAATACGTTCCAGACCCATGCCGGTATCAATCGACGGCTTGGGCAGATCAACGCGATCACCATTTGCCATCTGTTCATACTGCATGAAGACGAGGTTCCAGATTTCAATGAAACGGTCGCCGTCTTCGTCGGCACTGCCCGGAGGGCCACCCCAGATGTGATCGCCATGGTCAAAGAAGATTTCCGAGCACGGACCACACGGGCCGGTATCGCCCATCGACCAGAAGTTATCCGAGGTCGGAATACGAATGATGCGGTCATCGGAAAGACCGGCAATCTTTTTCCACAAACCATGGGCTTCGTCATCGGTGTGATAGACCGTGACCAGAAGCTTGTCCTTGGGAAGACCATATTCCTTGGTGATCAGGTTCCATGCGAATTCAATCGCGTTTTCCTTGAAATAATCGCCAAACGAAAAGTTGCCGAGCATTTCAAAGAAAGTGTGATGGCGGGCCGTATGACCGACATTTTCAAGGTCGTTATGCTTGCCACCGGCACGCACGCATTTCTGCGAGGTGGTCGCGCGGGTATAATCGCGCTGTTCCTGACCGGTGAAAACGTTCTTGAACTGGACCATCCCGGCATTGGTAAACATCAGGGTGGGGTCATTGCGCGGCACCAGCGGGCTGGAAGAAACGACTTCGTGGCCGTTCTTGCGGAAGAACTCCAGAAACGTGGTGCGGATATCGTTAACGGTCTGCATATCTCTCCAACCCGGAAAACGCGGAACAAATTCATCCGCCGTGTTGGCGGACGGACTGCCCTATTTAGCGGGTCGGCCCTGCCCTGTCCAGTCAGGCGAAAGCGTTCAGCGCCAATTGTATCAAGATTTATGAGATTACGGCTTGGCTCATGCTCGAAACCGCTGGATGCTATGCTGGCTTCAAGACCATTGAAAACCGATCCCTGTTCATTTGCCTCACAAAGCCAAGCTTCTCAAAACCCAGTCGACGCAATAACTTGGCAGATGATCTGTTTCCGGGATGGGCAAAAGCCGTCAACACGGGAATGGCTGTTTGGTGGCGGGCATGATCAATTGCGGTCTTTGCCAGCTCTGTGGCATAGCCCTGCCCCCAGAAATCGGGATTAAAGAAATATCCCAGTTCCGGCCCCCAGTCCGGATCGAACGGATCGATATACAATCCACCCCAGCCGATTATTCTTTGATCCTGACGCAACCGGATGACCCAGGGGGCGAAACCGTCAGATTTGCGGCGCGCCTCAAAGGCACTCAATCGCCTTTCGCAGTCATCAATTGTTTTGTCACAATGGGTAAAGCGCATTGCGACGGGATCTCCCAGGAATGCAAAAAGGTCGCCAATATCGGCGACCTGCAACGACGTATAGAACAACCGTTCGCTTGAGAACTCCACAAAGGAGTTAGTCATTGATGCCTTCCTGAATTTGCTGACCAAGCTTTTCCACGTCGCGGCCGAATCCCTGAGCGGTTTCGCAGGCTGAAAGAGTCATGCCAAAGCCAAGAACCAGTGCAAGTGCCAACAAACGCTTCGTTATCATTACCATCGTACCAGGTTGCTCCGTAGCTGGGCGGATCAGATGCCGCTTATTGATTATGGGGCCATTCTGGCGTGACCGCGCACAGCTTGCAACTGATAACGCAGCCCTTTGCCCCGATCACCCTTACAGACCAAAAGGACGCCATTATGGCGCCCTTCTGACCTTGTGCCGATCCGGGTTCCGGCACGCTCAATCCTGGAATTGCATCATCGGCCTACATCGGCGGACGACGACCGCGCAGCGCATTCACCAGAAGTGAAATGGCAAAAAGCACGATAAAGACAAAGAACAGGACTTTGGCAATCCCGACGAATGTCCCTGCCAGACCGCCAAATCCCAGAACGGCGGCAATAAGGGCGAGGATCAAACAGAATATGGCCCAACCTAACATGGCCTGTCTCCTGTGATGAGCGGGGGATGTTGCACATCTGGCAACGGATCAGACCGTCACATTTTCGGACGGTCACATTTACTGTGCGCTGTCCTGAATGGCTTCACCGGCATCTTCGACGTCTTCGCCAAAACCTTCGGCGGTTTCACAAGCGGCCAGGCCGGCGCCCATACCCGCAATCATCAGAACGGCAAAAATCTTTTTCATCAGGTCCGACATGTTTGTTCTCCTGTTTGCTCGTAAGTGAAATGTTTCACAACACTCAAAACGGGAAGAAACGGGTGATGTTCCCGCAACTCACGCCAATTGCCTGATTTGAAACAATCAAGGCAGCCTCAACCCTTTTATTTCCGGGCCCCTTGACCAATCGTGATCATTTTGAGGCAGGAAAAAAAAGAGGACATATTGGTCCTCCTTTTTCCTTGAAGCTTTCCCGAATTCAGGACCCCGGCAGGTTCAGGAATTCAGCAATCGTTGTAACAATCCTTTGATGAATCTGGCCACGGTCTGTGCCCGGAGGATCAGAGCAAATTGGATCGCTTCCTTCTTCTTTCAGAAGTTCAACCGCCCCCGGCACGCATTCCGCAAGAAACGTCAGGTGATTTGCCGGTGCAAAGATTGCCGAGGATGCGTTTTTGATCCGTGCAACCAGATTGCTGCCCGAAGGGCCAAAGTCGGTAGCCACCCACCTGTCTTCATCACCAAGGCCAACAAACAATATGGCATTGCTTACATTCGACAGGCTGGCCTGCGTGGCTGCAAACCCCATGCCCGGTTCGATTGCGACGATGCGTTTGATCCGGTCGTCCGGCTTCGAACTGGCGAAGTCATTTGGCAAATGATCGACATCGACACCGCCTTTGCGCAAAAAGTCACAATCCTGCGCCGCATCACCAAGTCTTTTACAATATTGAGCATAAAGCGCCTCATCGAACTGCACCCCGGAAAGACTCAGCACCGTCGTCCCCCCTAAAGAAAACCCGATTGCCGCGATATTCTGAGTATCAATGTACGGGGCAAAAGCCGGATTGGAGAGTATCTGATCAAGAGTGGCACTGATATCTTCAGCACGTTCACCTATAAATGGCGTCCGTCGGGGCGAAGAGTCCCCCGATGTTGTACCTGGATGGTTTAGCGCAACAACGATCGCCCCGCGCAAAGCCAATTGTGAAGACAGCCAGCCAAGCCCGTCCATATTTCCTCCTGAACCGTGGGACAGAAGGATCAGGGGATGGCGTCCCGGCGCAATTGCAGCACCAATATAAGCATCCGTACCTTTCCAGATGACGTTCCCGCCAACAGGAGCACGATAAATGAAGGTATCAGCCGGGTACCAGACTGATGCTGCCAATGGCATGGAACGATGGGCTGCCCGCACATCGAACCGATCATATCCGGGGTAATCTGATTGCTGTTTTGCGTGAACAAACGATGGGGACAAACCCGCCACCAGAAGATGGGAAAGCAGGACGACGACATAATTAAGTTTCATGATCAGGTTCCTTGTTGGCAGTTTAAGCTTGTGGGAACCTTCTGGCGCAAACTAGAATTTCCTGCGTCCTCGAACGGGTTTGTGAACGTATCAAAACCGGTTTTGATACCTTTTGTCGGGAACTGACTGTCCGATGCTTGTCCTCCCTGTCCCAATCATTGTTGCCCTGGTTCTGGTTTTTCTTTTTGTCCGCGCGGCCGTGGGGGGAAAAACCCCCAAGATGCTTATGGCGCTCCTGCTTGCGTCTGCAGGGCAAAGTGTTTTGGTTGGGACTGTACAATATTATGGCTTCACCAGCCTAAGATGGATTCAACCCGTTACTGCGTCGGTAATTCCCGCCCTGGCATGGATTGCATTTGTCGAAGCCAGTATCCGTATCCGACTGCATAGCCGGGACTGGTTGCATTTTCTGGTACCGGTCGTTGTTTTACTGTGCGTACTTTTTTTGCCTGCAATCATTGATGTGGTACTTTGCAGTCTTTTTGTAGGGTATGGATGCGCGATCTTGGTCATGCTTCATCGCCAAGCTGGCGATTTTGCACATATGCGACTGGCCTCTGGCCACATACCATCACTGGTTTGGCGTTTCATCGCGTTGGCATTAATCGCTTCCGCCATAAGTGACGTTATGATCATTGCCGCAAAGACAGGCGGAAATGATCAGATTGTCGGTGTCATTTTAAGTGTCACATCTTCGATGGCTCTGCTCACCATCGGCTTTCTGTGTCTTTCCCCGGATATTGCAATTGATATCGACACAAACGATCCGCCGGAAAATCCGGAATCCAGCCACATTCCCCGAAACGTCGACATCACAGAACACAAATCCACAATGATCCAGCTTGAGGATTTATTGGTGGGGCAGCGGCTTTATCTCGACCCGGATTTGACACTTGCGCGCATCTCGCGGCGTATGGGTATACCGCTAAAGCAGATTTCGGCCGCGATCAACGCCACGACCGGTGAAAACGTATCGCGCTATATCAACAAATTCCGGATCGAACATGCCTGTGACGAACTTGGCCGTGGTCAGAATGTGACAACGGCCATGCTTTCGAGTGGCTTTAACACCAAGTCAAACTTCAATCGGGAATTTCTGCGCATTACTGGCAAGACGCCCAGCCAGTGGCAACAACAGTCACAAACTGACTGACCCTGTAGGGTATCCCTTTTTACCGTCGTCAGCCCATCACCGGGCGCATGAAGCTGCGCTCATAGGAAATGATCGAGCGGTTCCGAACTTCCATATTCAGGACTTCCTGACATTCCCCGTCATCAGCCATACGGGTTCGATAATCTTCATATTCGGCAAGGCTCGGAAAGCTGAACAGCGCATAGGCGACATTACTGGCCCCTTCGTGGGGCAGGAAATAGCCATGATGCGTGCCGCCCATGCGGTTGACGATGGGAATCCAGCGTTTGGCATATTCCTCGAACTCGGGGATTTTATGGCTGTCGATGATATATTTCAGATAGCAGGTGATCATGGCGGGGCTCCTGACCGGTGGCAGCTATATTAACGTCCAAAAGCAAAAAGACGGACCGCAATCACGGCCCGTCCTTTGGAAAACTAAGCTGAAAAATCAGCTCGATCAATCGTCATTGACCGGTTCATCTTCGCTCATGTTGGTCATGCTTTCGGCAATCAGACCGGCACTCTCGCGAATGCTCTTTTCGATTTCCTGGGTCATTTCCGGATTCTCGCGCAGGAAGGTCTTGGCATTCTCGCGGCCCTGACCGATCCGGGTCGAGTTATAGGAGAACCATGAACCTGACTTCTCGACAATCCCGGCTTTAACACCAAGATCAAGGATTTCGCCCATCTTGGAGACGCCTTCGCCATACATGATGTCAAATTCGACCTGCTTGAAGGGCGGTGCCATCTTGTTTTTGACGACCTTGACGCGGGTCTGGTTCCCAACGACCTCGTCACGATCCTTGATCTGGCCAATACGGCGGATATCAAGACGAACCGAGGCATAGAATTTAAGCGCGTTACCACCGGTGGTGGTTTCCGGGCTGCCAAACATCACACCGATCTTCATACGGATCTGGTTGATGAAGATCACCATACAGTTCGACCGCGAAACAGAACTGGTCAGTTTACGCAAGGCCTGGCTCATCAGGCGGGCCTGCAGACCAACATGGGTGTCGCCCATCTCGCCTTCAAGCTCGGCTCGCGGTACAAGGGCAGCAACCGAGTCAACGACCAAAACATCAATCGCCCCGGAACGGACCAGCGTGTCGGCAATCTCAAGCGCCTGTTCACCGGCATCAGGCTGCGAGATCAGAAGTTCGTCGGTATTCACACCCAGCTTGCGGGCATAGCCCGGGTCAAGCGCGTGTTCCGCATCGACAAAGGCACAGGTCCCGCCAAGTTTTTGCGCCTCGGCAATCGTGTGCAGGGCCAGCGTGGTTTTACCCGAACTTTCCGGACCATAAATTTCAACGATACGGCCACGCGGCAAACCGCCGATCCCAAGACCGATATCAAGACCGAGTGAACCGGTCGAAATGGCTGAAATGTCAACGGCGCTATCCCGCTGACCCAGCTTCATGATCGAACCTTTGCCAAATGCCCGTTCGATCTGCCCAAGGGCGGCTTCGAGTGCCTTCTGCTTATCCATAGTATCCTTATCCACCAA
>Ga0207828_100067_pt1 | contig 152735 bp, 123 predicted proteins | sample TtaePargueraPR_11_FD_187276 | JGI IMG/M metagenome (GOLD analysis project Ga0207828, IMG submission 187276) | Aerobic enrichment media microbial communities from Bioluminiscent Bay, La Parguera, Puerto Rico - Tt and P2 (3) (SPAdes) | ecosystem: Environmental > Aquatic > Marine > Unclassified ... | reverse complement strand
CCGCCAGCGCGAGCGCGACGGCCCAGCTGACGCCGACCGGCCCGAAGGGCACGAACAGGAGAATGCCCGCGCCCAGGACCGCCAGAGCCAGCACCCGGGCCGCCAGTGCCCGAGCGGGATGGCCGGTGGACAGCAGGATCGGCTCGAAGGCGATCGCTGCCAGTTCGAACGAGGCCCCGATTGCGATCGGCAGGAGGATCGCGCCGCCATCGACGAATTCCTCGCCGCCGACCAGCCCGGTCAGCTGCCGTCCGAGCAGCAGCGCAACCAGCGCGACCGCCAGGCCCGCCCCGCCGGTCATCAGCACGACCTTGCGCACCAGGCTGCCGAAGGCCTGCTGCCGTTCGCCGATCTGCGCCTTGGCGAGTTCAGGAAACACCACACGCGGGATCATCCCCGCAAAGCGCGAGATGCCCTGCGCTAGCTGGTCTGCCAGCCGGTAGAGGCCGGCCGCGCTGGTGCCGAGGAAGAGGCCGACCGCCAGCAAGGGCCCCTGCTTCATCACCGCATCGAGCGTCGAGCCGGCATAGGTGATCGCCATGAATCCGCGCAGTCCCTTGTTCTCGTCCAATGCGCGCCGCCACTGCCCGAAATTGTCCCGGTTGAGCGCGTGCGGGACAAGTCGCCAAGCGACGATCCAGTACACGAGGCCCGCCAGCAGATCGAAAAATGCCCAGGCGAAGAGAAAACGGGCGACGCTGGCGCCAGTCAGGATGATGACGAAGCTGGCGATCAGCCTTCCGGCCGGAACCAGCGCTTCGACATAGATACTGAGATCGAACCGGTCGAGCACGCGCAAGATGCCGTTGGGTGTCGTCAGGCGGCCCCAGAGCAGCGCGACATTGAAGGCAAAGGCCATGTCGACAAAGGCCGGGTTGAGACCGAGGAGGGCGCCGAAGCCGTAATAGATGACCGCCGCCAGCAGCGTGCACAGCAGCGCGCCGCCGAGGTCGATCGCCCCGCACAGGAAGGCCAGGCGCCCGAACCGCGCCCAGTCGCCTTCATGGACTGCACCGGCGCCGAATTTGACGATGGTCTGCCAGGCCTGGAAGCTGGCCAGCGCCACCAGTGCCTGCCCCGTGCCCAGGATCAGCGAAAAATGCCCGAAATCCTTCAGGCCCAGCGATCGCGAAAGGATCGCAAGATAGACGATCGAACAGACGGCACCAAAGCCCTTGCCGCCCAGTAGCCACGCCAGATTGCGCAGGATATTGGAGAATCCGCCGCGCGGTTCGCCATTTCTTGAGCGGGCCATCATGGCTTCCCTTTGAACGAGCCTCACCGCCAGTTCAATCCACAGGCTGGCAAAAGCACCGGCATTGCGATAGCGCCGCGGCTCATGGCGCGGGTCTGCTTCCTTTTCAACCATGACGGCTTGCACCAGATCGCGCACAGCCTGCCTATCGCGCAAGCCTTGCAGGCCCACGGAGGCCACGAGATCGTGCTGGCGACCGGATCCCAGGCGATAGCCGACCATCTCGCCAATGTGGGCACGCGTGGCCTGCCCACCGTGCTGCTCGATCTGGAGCGACCGTTCTCGCGCGCGCTCGCTGCCACGCTCAACGCCGTGGTTCCGGCCCGCAAGATCTTGCTCTATCGCGACAATCTGGACTTCTTCCGCAGCTTCGATGCGCTGGTGGTGAGCGAGAAGACCTCGCTCCTGCTCAAGACGCGCTACGGGCTGGAGGGCCTGCGCATCATTCATACCCGCCATGGGGCGGGCGACCGGGCGATCGGCTTCGGCAGGCAAAGCGCGCAATTCGATCTGGTGCTGGTTGCCGGCCCCAAGATCGCGGAACGGCTGGTGCGCGAGGCCGGGGTCGATCCGGCCCGGATCAGGCTGGTGGGCTATCCCAAATTCGACCTCTATGGCCAGACCCGTATCGACAACCCCTTTCCCGACCCGACGCGCCCGACCGTGCTCTATGCCCCTCATCCGTCTCCCAGACTGTCGAGCTGGTATCGCATGGGGCCAGGCATATTGCGGGCCTTTGCCCGCCAGGAGCGCTACAATCTCGTCTTTGCGCCGCATGTCATGCTGTTTCGCCGCAACTGGACGCTGACGATCGATCCCCCCGCGCTTGCGCGCGTGCCGCAGGTACCCGCCGAGGCCATGGCAGCGCCGCATGTCCTGATCGATACCGGCAGCGCCCGTTCGAGCGACATGAGCTATACCAATCTTGCCGATGTCTATCTCGGCGATGCCAGCAGCCAGATCTACGAGTTCCTGCTGCGCCCGCGGCCGGTGGTGCATCTCGATGCGCATGGGGTGAAATGGCGGAACAATCCCGACTTTGCGCATTGGATGGCCGGGCCGGTTGTCGGGGCAGGTGAGGATGTGCTGGCGGGGATCGAGACGGCCATCGAAACCCGTGATGCCTACCGATCGACGCAGGAAGATATGTTCGCGCAGACCTTCTCGGTGACAGAGGAGGCGTCGAGTGCCCGTGCCGCACGCGCCATTGCCGACTATCTTGCCGGGGACTGACGCACCATGAACGCGCCGCGTATCCTTTACGTGATCAATTCGATGGAAGGCGGAGGCACGGTTACGCCTCTGCCCGCCATTCTCGGTGTGCTGCGGGATGCCGGCGCCGAGGTCCGGCTTGTCGCGCTCACACGGCGCAACGGAAAGGGCATCGCCTCCGTCGAAGCGGCGGGATTCCCGGTGATCGTGCGCGAGGGCGGCGAGAAGGACCATCTCGCTGCTTTGCAGTGGCTCGTGCGGGAGGCGCGCAGGTTCCAGGCGAGCCATCTGTGGACCTCGCTCAGCCGCGCGACCCTGCTGGGCCAGCTGGCCGGAGCGAGGCTTGGCCTGCCGGTCGTGAGCTGGCAGCACAACGCCTTTCTCAAACCGTGGAACGAGCGGCTGCTGCGCTGGAACGCCGGCCGTTCGGTGCTGTGGGTGGCTGATAGCGAGGCCGTGGCAGAGCTGACCTGCGCACGGCTGGGCGTCGCGCGCGAAAGGCTCGTGACCTGGCCGATCTTCTTTGCCGATCCCGATGCGCCGCAGGCCGCGCCATGGCAGGCGGGCGAAACGCTCTGTCTCGGTAGCCTTGGCCGACTGCATCCGGCCAAGGGCTATGACCTGCTGATCGCGGCGTTGGCGCAGCTAAAGGCGCAGGGCTTCGCGCCGCCCTGCAAGGTCAACATCACCATTGCCGGGGAGGGGGCAGACCTGGCAGCGCTTCTCGCGCAACGCGATGCGGCAGGGATCGACTGGCTGCATTTCACCGGCTTCACCGAAAGCCCGCAGGCCTTTCTTGCCGGCCTGCATCTCTATCTGCAGCCTTCGCGCCGGGAAGGCTTCTGCATTGCCGCGCATGAGGCAATGGCTTCCGGCCTGCCGGTGGTCGTAAGTGCAACGGGCGAAATGCCGCACACGGTGCTGGATCCGCAGATGGGCCATGTGGTGCCGGTGGAGGATGCCGGCGCACTGGCGGCGGCGCTTGCGGATCTGCTCGCCCGGCCGCAAGCCCTCGCGTCCATGGGAGCGGCAGCGCGGCAGAGGGTATTAGCGCGCTTTTCGCGTGAGCGCTTCGCCGTGATCGGAAGCGGTATCGTCGAGCACCTGCGCGCGCACTAGCCGGGGTCGGGCGCGTGCTCTATCCCAGGAGGCGGCGGACGAATTCCAGATCGTCCAGCTTGTCGACATCAACGGCGGCGAGGCCGTCGGGACTTTCGACGGCCTCGGCCATAAGACCCGCTTGCCGGCCGAGCCGGGCGAGCGCGTCGGCCAGCGAAAGCCGCCCGAGCAGATAGCGCAGCAGCAGCAGCAGCCCGAGCTTGCGGACGATCCGCCAGGGGCGCTTCCGGTCCGCCTCAATCTGTTTCCACAATTCGAGCGCTCTCGCGGCGGCCGGTGTCGACAGGAGGAAGAGGTTGCAGCCGGACCAGTCACCATCCGCGAACTTGAGATAGGTACGCCGGTTGCCAGGGGCATCACGTTCGATCGCCTCGCGCCGTGCGAGCAGAACGCTGGCGTCGGCCCCCGGGGCCTGCCCGGCGATGAAACCGCGGACCCAGTCCGGTTCGAGCAGGGCGTGGTCGGCCGTGGTGAGCAACATCGGCGCGCCGAGATGGCGGAAGCCCGCAGCTGCGCTCTCGCTCGGGCCGGAGGCGGCCGGGAGGCTCTCGCAGCCGAGGCGTCCGGCCAGCTCGACGACCGCAGGATCGGACGAGACGACGGCGATCCGCGCCGCGCCGGCCTGGGTCAGCGCCGCGACCACCCGTTCGAGCATGGTCGTCTCACCGATTTCGATCAGCGCCTTGGAGGAGACCCCCGCGGCGAGGGCGAGCGGGTCGCCGCCCGGACGCGATCCGGCGAGGACGAGCGCGTTGAAGGGCGTCATCGGCGGCGGGCCTGCCAAAGGCGGAACAGTACGCCGGGTGCCGCAAGCACCGGGTGTTGCTCGCGCCAGGGCGTCAGAGGGATATGCACGCCGCTGTGCCGCTCGATCTTCCATAGCGCATAGGAGGCCGCGCCATCGAACGTCCGGCTGGCCTTGACCAGGCGCGCGACGTTGAGGCCCTTTCCGGCCAGCCTGCGGTTGCGCCAGCGGCCGGTCCAGGTGCGCCGCAGTCGCTGGGTCATGGCCGGGGTCAGTTCCGCCTCCTCTGCCTGCGAAACGAAGCCGAGTTCGGCCCATGCGTAGCGCAACGCCTTGTCGTAATAATCGGGATCCATGGCCAGGATGTCGCGTCGGCGCGACTGATTCTCGATCCGGAATTCCGCACCATAGGTCTGCGCGAAGAGCGCCGACCAGTAGTCGGCCGGGCGGCCGCTGGCCGGGCCGAGGACGAGCGCGAACTGGGTGGCGGTCCGCACGCAGGTGGCGATGGCGTGGCTCACGCGTTCCGCCACCTGCGGCGAGCGCGCGAAGAGCAGGCGCGAAGGCTGCGAGAAGCGGGTCCAGATCGTGGTGTCGAGCGTTTCGCCGGAGGCCATGCGTTCGAAGGCGGCCATCGGCATGGCCGCGACCTTGGCCCGTACCGTCAGCCCGTCGACAGGGAATTCGTGATAGCTGACGTCGGGCCACAGCAGGCTTGTGGCGCTGCGCCGCGAACGGCCCTGCATGTCGGTCCACAGGACGTAGAAATCGAGCACGCCGTCGAGATCGCCGGTGCGCAGGGCCGAGCCGTAGAACAGTACGGCATCGCCGCCTAGGAGCGCCTGCAACTGCCCCGCAGCGTTAGCGATTTGGGGAGTTGTCGGCTGCCTTAGACCAGTCTCGACCAGCGAGACCAGTCGGCTCATGGGACCACGAACTCGACCGGTACGCCGCGGCTGACCACAAGATTGCCGCCGGGGAAGCGCTCTCCGTCGAGGATGAAGCCCTTGCGCATGGAAACGATCACGCGGTCCTCGTCGCGAATGACATAGCCATCCTGCTCGAGCCTCTCCCTGGCCACGCCGCGCTGAAGGCGCGCGAGCGAACGAAGGAAGGATTTGGGTGGGGCCTTCACGGCGAGGAACTTCGCCCCATCGCGCTCCTTGCCGAAGGGGCGGATGCCCAGCGGCAGCCTGCGCAGCGTCGAGGCGAAGAGTGCAAAGGTCCGGCCGACTGCAATGTCGTTGCCGTCCCACGACAGGCTCATCCTCTCGCCGCGGCGCCATGGGCTTTCTGCCTTGCCGAACATGGTCTGCAAAATTGCCCAGATGACGGTCATGAGGATGGCGCTTTCGTTGAACCATCCGCCGCGATGGACCTTCTGTGCGAGCAGGGTGGCGCGCAGGAAGATGCCCGAACCGAATATGAAGCCCAGCTGGTCGGCATGACTCGAATTGATCCAGTGCACCTGCAACGGGCTGCGCCGTTCGACCTTGCCGGCCAGATGGGCCTTGAGCGCCTCTCCGACCGTCCAGTCGGCCGGAATGCCGAGGTCGATCGCCAGTGCATTGGTCTTGCCCGAGCGCAGGATCGCGAATTGCGGCAGGCGACCCTTGAAGATACGGTGGGCGAGGGTGAGCACGTCGCGGACTGTCCCGTCGCCGCCGTCGACGACGATCAGGCGCACATTCTCGCGTGCAAACTGGTTCAGCGCGCTTTCGAGCGCGCGCTTGGTTTCCGGTGCCTGGCGAATGACCACTGCTTCGGGCAGGTTGAGCTCGGGGCGCATGGCCTGCTTGTTCATGTGGCTGCGCGGATTGCTGATCACGCCGATGCGGGGCAGCAGCGAAAACTCGCCCTCGCCCCGTCTGGTCGAAAGGTCCTGCAAGGTTCTCATTCCGCGGAATCTTTCAGTTTCGTGGACATTCTGGCCAAACCTTGAGTTCACTTCCAAGCTCTTCTGTCTTCCGCCAAATTCGGCGCGCTAATCCCCTCACAAACCTTCCCCGGCAAGGAAATTGTAGCAGAGTCTCCAAATTGCAACCAGCTTTTCGCTTTTTAGCAACACATCGCCCTTCGCCAGGCCGTTGCTGGCGAATGGCTTCTGGTCATTTGAATGGGATTACAGCCGCTTGGATGCCGTGTGCTCCGCGACGGAAAATCGCTTTTCGAACCGGGGCGGCGGTCAGGGGATGCCGAGATCCCGTGCGGCAGCGGCAAGCGTCTCGCTCTGTCCGGGATTGGCAGCGAGGGCAGCACGCTTGGCCGCGGCGGCCATATCCGGCTGTTCGAGCACCATGCGGCTGCGCATGAGCATGATCCAGCCCTCGGTATTGCCCGGGTCGGCGGCCAGCTTCTGTTCGAGGCTCGCGACCATGCCCAGTGCCATCTCGCGTTGGTCTTCGGGCCGGATCGAGGAAGCGGCCGCCAACTGGCCGGAATCGGGCCCCGGAATTCCCCCTAGCGCGGGCGATCGCTTCGCCTCCTGCAGGCTTTCGGCCTCGGCGATCCGCGCATCGACCGGTATCGCATTGATCTGCCCGACCTGGGCAATCGTGCGCTTGAGATCGGCCTCCCACGGCGCCCCTGCGGGCGTGTCCACCAGCAGCGCGAGCCAGGCGGTGATGGCCCCTTCGTGGTCGCCCGCGAGATCCTGCCTAACGGCCATGAAATAGCGCGCCCGCGCATCCGCGGGATCGCGTTCGAGCGCCTTCTCGAACGCTTCCAATGCTTCGTCCGGGAGCGGTTCCTCCTTGCTTGCCATGACCAGCGCCTCGCCGAGTGAGGACCACAGGACAGCCTGGTCGGGGGCGGCGGCGGCCGCTTTGCGATAGGCCGCGGCCGCATCGGCGTAATCGCCGCGTTGGAAACGGGCAAAGGCCAGTTCCTGCCAGGCGAGCGAGTTTTGCGGCTCGGCCTCGGCACGCTCTTCGAGCTCATCCAGCGTGGCCGGACGGTCCGGGCCGGAGATCGCGGGCGATGCGTCGGCGGAGGAGTCGGCGACATTGCGCCAGGCAACGATGCCGATCACCGCCGCGATCGCGATACCGAGCACCACCAACCCGATCCGGCCCATCTTCTCGCTCTGCATCGCCAATTCCCCCCTGCTGCGGCGGCGATATCAAAGCTCCTCCTTGTGGGCAATTCACACTGGCACTTCGTGGCAGGAGCCCTATGATGCGCTGCGACAAGCAGCGGGACAAACGGGGGAAACTGTGCCGCAATCCGTGCGCGTTGCCATTATCGGATCGGGACCGGCAGGCCTCAGCGCCGCCGGCCGGGCGGCCGCGCTGGGCATGAGCCACGTGTTGATCGAAAAGTCGGATCACCTGTCCGACACGATCTACAAATACCAGCGCGGCAAGCACGTGATGGCCACGCCGAGCAATCTCGTCCTGCGCAGCGATCTCGATTTCGAGGCGGGCAAGCGCGAGATGATCCTCGGGACCTGGGATCGTCAGGCGGAGGAAGGCAAGCTCAACGTCCTGTTCAACGCCGAGGTCACCGGGATTGCCGGCGAGAAGGGTGCGTTCGTCGTCACGCTCAAGCGCGGCGAACCGGTCCATGCCGAAGCGATCGTCCTGGCGATCGGGACCCAGGGGAACCCCAACCTGCTGCGAATCCCGGGCGCCGACCTGCCGCAGGTGCAATACCAGCTCGACGATCCCGGCGAATATTACGACGAGCACATCACGGTAATCGGTTCCGGCGATGCCGGGATCGAGAACGCGCTCGGCCTTGCCGCCGACCCGGCCCAGCGCAACGTGGTGACCATTCTCAACCGCGGGACCGATTTCGCCCGCGCCAAGGGGGCCAATGTCAAGCTGCTCGAGGAGGCCGAGCGCGAAGGCCGCATCTCGGTGCGGCGGGAAACCTCGCCGGCCGAGATCCGCGCAGGCGAACTGGTGCTGGACACGCGCGACGGCGAGGAGGTGATCCGCTGCGACCGGATCATCGCCCGGACCGGCTCCAAGCCGCCGCGCGATTTCGTCGAGGCCTGCGGGATCGACTTCACCAGCGCCGAACGCGATGCCTTTCCCGCACTGACGCCCAGTTTCGAGACCACCAAGCCCGGCATCCACGTGATCGGGGCTCTGGCAGGCTACCCGCTGATCAAGCACTGCATGAACCAGGGCCATGACGTGATCGAGTTCCTCAACGGGAACACCGCGCTCAAACCCGCCGACGAACCGATCCTGGCCGAGAAATTCGCCGGTCTTCCCGGGCGACGCTCGGTCGACGAATGGCTTGCATTGTTCAACCGCAACGTGGTGATCCTTCAGGATCTCTCGATGCTGCAGATGCGTGAGCTGATGCTCGACAGCACGGTTCATTCCTATGCACGCGGCGAACAAGTCTTCGAACGGAACGCGCCCGGTTCTTCCATGTTCGCAATCGCCGAGGGATCGGTGCTGGTCGAAGTCAATCCGAACAATCCCGCGGTCACGGTCCCGATCGGGCAGGGTTCGATCTTCGGCGAAGTCGGGCTGATCTCGGGCCGCCGCCGCGGGGCGACGATCCGCGCAGGCGAGCAGACCATTTGCCTTGAGCTGTCGCGCAGCGCGGCGCTCAAGCTGATCGCCACGGTTCCCAGCGCCGGGCGGGCGGTCAACCGGATCGCGATCGAGCGCCAGCTGCTGCAGATGTTTGGCTCGGGCCTGGCCAAGGAGGATGTCGCCGAGCTGGTAGACCAGGCTGAGGTGATGGATGTCCGTGCCGGCCAGGCGGTAATTTCGGAGGGTTCCGAGGACAAGGACATCTTCGTCATCCGGCGCGGTTCGATGGTGGTCGAGAAGGACATCGGCGGCAAGCCGGTGTTCCTCTCCTATCTTCCCGCCGGATCCTATTTCGGCGAGATGGCCGTAATTGACGGATCGCGGCGCACTGCGACGGTCAAGGCGGCGATCAAGTCCGAAGTCGTGCGCCTGCCGGGCGAGGCCTTCATGACCCTGCTCGAGCGCAAACCGCGCCTGCGCGAGAAGGCGCTGGCCGATATGGCCGGGCGGCGCGAGATCAACGCCTTTGTCGAAACGCGCAAGGATTCCTTCGGCGGGGCGGTCGACATGTATTCGCAGACCGCGCAATTCCTGGTCGACAACGGCATCGGCGAAGCGACCGACGTGCTGCTGATCGACGAGACTCTCTGCGTCGGCTGCGACAATTGTGAAAAGGCCTGCGCCGACAGCCATGACGGCCTCTCGCGCCTCGATCGCGAGGCCGGCAAGACCTATGCCCATCTCCATGTGCCGACGTCCTGTCGGCATTGCGAGCACCCACATTGCATGGCCGATTGCCCGCCCAATGCGATCAAGCGCGGTGCCGACGGCGAGGTCTTCATCGACGAGACCTGCATCGGCTGCGGCAATTGCCAGCGCAACTGCCCCTATGGCGTGATCCGGATGGACGCCAGACCGACGGAAAAGCCGGGCCTGCTCAACTGGATTTTCTTCGGCTTCGGCCCGGGGCCGGGCGAGGCCCCACTGGCCTGGCGCAAGAAGCAGGCGGCGAAGAGCGAGGTCGAGACGCCCAAGGTGGCGATCAAGTGCGACATGTGCTCGGGTATCGAGGGCGGGCCGGCCTGCGTGCGCGCCTGCCCGACCGGGGCAGCGATCCGCGTGGGGCCCGAGAGGTTCCTCTCCGTCGCGCGGCTGGCAGGGGACGAGTGATGGCCAGTATTCCCGACAGCAAGGCGCAGCTCTCGAACCGCCCGAGCGATCACGAGAGTTTCCTGGTCCATCGCGGGTTCCGCTGGGCCAAGATCTCGGGCGCGGCCTGCCTCGTCGCGATCGTCGGCTATGCCTTTGCCGATGTCGAGCCGCGCCCCAACGGAGGCAGCTGGTACGGTTATATCCTCGGGACCGTGGGCGCGCTGCTGATCGTCTGGCTTGCCCTGCTCGGTATTCGCAAGCGGGCGATGACCGAGGGAAGCTGGTCGCTCAAGGCCTGGACCAGCGCGCATGTCTATCTCGGGCTTTCGCTGATCGTGATTGCCACGCTCCACACCGGCTTCCAGCTCGGTTGGAACGTTCATACACTTGCCTATGCGCTGATGATGCTGGTGATCCTTTCGGGCATCTATGGCGTGATCGTCTATGCCTCGCTCCCGGCGGCGCTGTCGAACAACCGCAAGGAAACCACCAAGAAGGAAATGGTGGCCGCGCTCGAAGCCATCGACCGCCAGCTCGAGACGGCGGCCCAGCCGCTCGACCGGGCAGAAAGCGACCTCGTTATCGCTGCGCTCGAGCAGGACGTCTTTGCCACCGGGGCCTGGCGCCGCCTCACCGGCAACTACCGCAACTGCATGACGAGGCGCGCGCTGCTTGAATTCTCAGGGAGTGGGGAGGGTCTACGTGACCGGATCCGCTCGCTGCTCAAGCGGCGGCAGGAACAGCTCGGCCAGATCCGGCGTCACATGCGTATCCGTGCACTGCTGGAGATCTGGCTCTATGTGCATATCCCGCTCACCATCGCCCTGCTGGGCGCGCTGACGGCGCATATCGTCAGCGTGTTCTATTACTGGTGAGGCCGGCCCCATGAGCTTCCTGATCCGCCGCATTGAACACACGGCCGACGGGCGCGAGATCGTCCGCGAGAGCGAGGTTGCCGGGGAAGTGCTGACGATCGGCCGCGCCGCCGAGAACGACATAGCCCTGCCGGACCTGGCCGTGAACCAGCAGCATGCTCGGATCAGCCCGCTGACAGGCGGGCAGTTGCGGGTTGCGGCGCTCGGCACGCTCGGCTTCACGATCGACGGGCGCAATGCCTCGGGGGCGGTGGTCGATCCCGAGGAAGGAGCCGAACTCGGTTTCGGGACGTACCGCCTGGCGCTTCAGACAGCGGGCGACGGCAGGGTTGCGATCACGGTAACACAGGTCGAGGACGAAGGGCGCTCGGTCGATAATTCGCGCCGTTTCTCCCTGGCCAGCGCCCTGCCCGGCAAGCGGCCGATGGCATGGGCGTCGCTGGCGGTCATCCTGGTCCTGTTCCTCGCGATACCGGTGGTGACGCATCTCACCCGCGAGCGGGTCACGCCCGATATCGATGGTAGCGGCCAGGTCCTGCTCGACGCCAGCTGGCGCAGCGGCCCGCTCAGCCTCGCGCATCACGGGCTGGAGGACAACTGCGAGGCCTGCCATACGACGCCCTTCGTGGCGGTGCGGGACGAAACCTGCCTGACCTGCCATGAAGATATCGGCGACCATGCCGATGGCCCGCGCCTCGGCTTCGCTTTTGGCCCGCTCGACTGGGGCGATGCGGCGCAGTGGAAGGTCGCCCATGCGCTCGGCAAGCCAGGACCGGGCGCCTGCACCGATTGCCACACCGAACACGAGGGCAAGACCAGGATGGAGCCGCCGGCGCAGCAGTTCTGCGTCGATTGCCACGGCTCGATGGATGCCCGGCTCGAGGATACCGTTCTCGCCAACGCAGCCGATTTCGGGACTTCGCATCCCGAATTCCGTCCGGCCTTGCTGACCAGGCGCGGGCAGGAGGAAGCGGAGAGGATCTCGCTGGCGGAGAAGCCGGAGGAATGGAACGGCCTGCGCTTCCCGCACAAGCTGCACCTCGAGCCCGAGGGCGGGGTGGCGCGCATGGCCATGCGGCTCAGCGAAGCCAGGGGCTATGGAGAGGCGCTCGAATGTGCATCCTGCCATCGCCCCGGCCCGGACCGCGTCAGTTTCCTCCCGATCGAGATGGAGCGCGATTGCGAAAGCTGCCACAGCCTCGTCTATGACCAGGTCGGCGGGACGTTCCGTACGCTCCGGCACGGCGATGTCGAACAGATGCGGGCCGATCTCAGGGCAATGGATATCAGCCCGCGCCGTCCGATCGTGTCCCGTCGCGATCGCCCGGGCGCATTCGCCGAGGGCGGTCTTTATTACCAGAATTTCGGCCCCTCGCGCCCGCGCTACGATTCGATCAGCAACGCTCTGTCCGAAGAGGGCGTCTGCGGCGAATGCCACATGCCCACGGTGGTCGATGGCCAGGCCGATGTCGTGCCGGTTCGGCTGGCCTCGCGCTACCTGACCAAGGGCTGGTTCGACCATGACGCGCACAGGCAGGAGGACTGCGCCGAATGCCACAAGGCCGACGCTTCGGAACGCGCGAGCGACCTGCTCCTGCCCGGCCTGGAAACGTGCCGGACCTGCCATGAGGGTGAGGATGCGCATGAGGCCGAGGTGCCTTCGACCTGCGCCATGTGCCATTCCTACCACCCGCATGACGGCGTCGCGGCGGCGGGCGTCCCGCGCATAGCCAGGCGGAAGGAAGAGTGATAGTCTCATCCGCACGGGGCATGCCGGAGGGGGCAGCATGCTGATTGCCCAGTTGACCGATATCCACATCGGCTTCGAACGCGACGCCAAGCCGGAGGAATTCAACCGGATCCGTTTCCGTGCCGCGCTTGCGCGACTGGTCGAGGGACCAAACCGGCCCGACCTGCTGGTTCTGAGCGGCGACATCACCGAGCATGGCGACCTCGATAGCTTCGAGCGAACGGCCGAGATCGTCGCCGAACTGCCGTTCCCGGTCCTGCCGATGGTCGGCAATCACGACAAGCGCGAGACCCTGTTGCAGGCCTTTCCCGCTACGCCGAGCGAGGGCGGTTTCGTCCATTATGCGCTCGAACGCGAGGGCCTGCTGGTGCTTCTGCTCGATACGCTGGACGAGGGCAGGCATGGCGGTGCCTTCTGTCCAGCGCGTCAGCAGTGGCTTTCCGCGCAGCTCGCAGCGCATCCCGCAACGCCGACGGTAATCTTCATGCATCATCCGCCGGCCCGTTCGGGGATCGAATGGATGGATCCGGAACCGGACGAGGACTGGATCCGCCGCTTCGCGGAGACCGTCGCCGGCCAGCGCCAGGTCAAGGCCATCCATTGCGGCCACCTGCACCGCACGCTGGCGACCAGCCTGCACGGGATACCGCTATGCGTTACGCCCTCGATTGCCCCGCAGGTCACCTTCGACCTTGCCCCGATCGCCCCCGATGCGCCGGACGATCGCGCCATGATCGTTGCCGAGCCGCCGGTGATTGCCTGGCACTACTGGGACGGAGCCCATCTCGCAACGCATTACGAACCGGTCGGCGACTGGCGCGTCCTGGCCCGTTACGGCCCGATGCTGCAGGATATGGTCCGGGAGATGCTGGCCGAACGGCGTTAGTTTGCTGCCGCGACCGGTGGCGCTCCTGCGCGAAACACTGCCAGTGCCTGTTCGCGCCCGACCCAGGCATTCATGTCAGGCTTGTCGCTGACCTTCCAGGGAATGCCCCGGCTGTTGAGGAACAGCTTTTCCATCTCAGGCCGGGTGAAGGGCCGCGAACCGAGCCGGCCGAAGACCGCGATCTGTCCCCCGGTCTCGTCGACCGCGCGGTCGCGGTCGAGGCCCTTGGACATGGCGATGGCCGGCGAGGGCGTCTTCGCCCAAGCGATCAGCTGCGGCTTGGGCGGCGGACTGAAACCGTAGAAATTGGGCTGCGTATCGGGCGCGGTCAGCTGGACCACCTTCATCCCATTGCGCCCGTCGGCGACATAGGCGAACAGCGAGGCATTGGTCGATCCGACGATCACGTCTTCCACGTCGTTCATCTGCCCGCCGAAATTCTCCTTCAGGTAAGTCCGGGGCCGTGCCGGATTGGTGACGTCGAGGATCACCAGCCCGTCCTGCTTGGCCGCGACATAGGCATAGGTGCGGGCGACGTAGAGCCGCCGCGCATCCGCCAGCGGGACAGCGCCCGAGGGCACGGCGACCGGGTTCCGCAACTGGGTCACGTCGAACAGTTTTACACCCTCGGCATCGGTGACCCAGAGGTAGCGGAACTGGATTGCGCTGGCCCGTGCGTCCCTGAGCGCGCGCACCGCTTCGAGCTTCGGCTGCAGCGGATCGGACAGGTCGACCACGACCAGCCCGGCATCGGCGGCGATATAGGCGACTTCGCCGGCCAGCGTGATGTGGCGGGCCCCGGCGAGGATGTTGTCCGGATTCCAGGTGACGGCGCGGGTCAGCTTGTTGTTGCGAAACTCGCCGTCGGCCATGGTGTTCACGTCGACGAGGATCAGCCCTTCCTCGCTGTCGGTGATCGCGGCGAAGGAATAGATCGGGAGGAAGGCCTGTTCCTGGTTCACCTCGCGCAGTTCGGGCGTGCTGCGCAGCGGGCTGATCGCCTGCATGGTCGGCAGCGCCATGCAGGTCGCGTTCCTCGTGTCGACCCGCGTGTCGTGGCCCAGCGGCGAGAAAGGACCGCTTACGATCCGTTCGGAAAAGCCCTTGTTGCCGATCGCGGCAACGTCATAGACCACGAAGCCGCCTTTCCCTTCGGCGACGAACATGTATTCGCCGCGCAACTGGAGGCAGCCGACCCGGTCGCCCGTGCCCTGCACGACATTGGCGAACTCCTCGAAACTCCGGGTCTCGCCCGACAGCTTGCCGTCGAAAGCCTTGCCGCGGACCCAGTTCTTCAGTTCGCGGCCATTGTCCTCGACATGCATGCGGTAATAGTCGGGATAGGCGTAGCGCTGGAGGTAGGAGCCGATCACCGCTTGCGGCTCGTCCCATTCGGTCACCCGCACCGCCTCGAACCCGGTTTCGAGCCCGGTCCAGGCGTTGAGGCCGACGAAGTTCACGTAATTGGTTCCCAGCAACATCAGCTGCGCCATGATGGCGTTGTTGTCGTCTTTTCCGGACAGGTGGCAGTCGCTGCAGGTCTTGGTCTCGGTCGTGCGCACCGTGTGCGGGAAATGCGGGGCGAAAGCCTGGCTCGAGAAGCCGATCGCGCTGATCGGGGGCTGCTGGATATAGATTCGCTCGCGGTTGATGTTGGTCGAGGAGAGCACCAGCGCCGAGGAGGAGCGGACGGGGGCGGTCTGGTTGCCCTTGGTGGTCTGGTGCTTGCCGAGCTGGAACATCTGGTCTCGGGCGACCTGCGGATTGTAGGTTGCGAAATTGCGCGTCGTCTCGCCTTCATAGCGATGCATCTCGGTCTTCCAGTTCGCCTCGATCGGGAGGTGGCAACCGCCGCAGGAGGTGGTCCACGAGAGATGGCAGGTGAAACACGCCATTTCCGGGTCTTTGTGCGCGCGCGCTTCGGGCGCGATCCCGGTGCCGAACAGGAATTGCCCGTCCTCGCCCCCCTTGGCCGACATCAGCTTGGCCCGGGCCGCCTTGGCGTTGAAATGCGGGTTGGCGGGGTCCATCGTGTCCTTGACCAGGCTCACCCGCCATTCGAGCGCGGGATCGACGATCGAACGCTGGATCAGTTCGCGCCTGCCGTCATTGCCATAGACCCATTCGAAACGGCGCTTGCCGTCGGGATTGCGCAGCAAGGCAAGGTTGTTGCCCTTGGGCGGGGCGGCCGGGCCGCTGGTCAGCAGCGTGGGATAGGCATCGGCCGTGCCGTGGCAGTCCTTGCAAGTGATCTCGATCGCATTGGCGACCTCGCCGTAGATCAGTCCGTTTCCGTGGCTGTCCTGCGCAAAATGGCAATCGGCGCATTGCAGGCCCTTTTCGGCATGGATGTCCATCATGTGGACTGCCTTGCCCGGGTTAACGCCAGGCTCGACGAACTTGCCTTCGCCCTCCTTGCGCCATTTCTCGGGATCGTCATTGGCGACCACATTGCCCTCCGCGTCGAGCAAATTGCCCTCGCGGTCGCGCTTGAAGATCGCGCGGAAGTTCCAGCCATGGCCGTGGTAATCGGCGAACTGCGTATCCTTGAGCTCGGGATTGAGGTCGTAGACATTGCGCAGGAAATCGAGATCGGCCCATTTCCCGCGCGGGGCCGCACCCTCGGGATTGCGGTCTAGCACTGCATGCACTTCCTCGGCCGTGGGGTATTTCTGCTCCTTCGGCCACATCGCTGGGGCGTCGGACTCATAGTCCCACATGGTGTAGCCGAGGTAGGAATTCAGGAAGATGTTCGGCTGGTGCATGTGGCAGTTCATGCATTGCGCGGTCGGGATCGACCGAGTGAAGACATGCTGCAGAGGGTGGCCTTTCTCCTTGACCGGGGCCTCGTCATGGCCCTCGTCGGCATGTTCGTCGTGTCCGGGCTGCTTGACTGCGCCATGGCCCGTGTCATGCGCCGGCTCGCGCTTGTCGGCGATGGTCGGGTCGACGGTGATCGTCTGACCGTCGCGGCCATACTGCGCATAGGTCAGGCTGTGGCGCGGTTCGCGGTCGTTGGCATAGACAACATGGCAGGAGGAACAGCCCGAATGGCGATAGTCGCCGGGCTGGTCGTTGGTGCCCATGAACCACATGAAGGGGTCGTTGAGACGGGTCTTGTGAATGTTGAGCGCGGGGATCGCCACCCTCAGGCCGGTCGCCGGGCCGCGGTTCGACTGCTTGAGGTCGGGCCGGCCCGGTTCCTCCAGCCGCTGGATGCTGCCCGTGGGGTTGGGCAGGCCGATTTCCGGGAACTGCGAATTGATAGTGCGCCCGCCGCGTTCGAACACGCGGAAGACGTCGCCGGGCGGGATCACCTGCCAGGCCGGGAGCGGATAGAGCTCAGCCAGCGCGCCGCGCGCCTTCTGCTTCTCGCTCACTGTGCCCGGCGGATTGCCCGAGCTGACGATCCTGGCCGGCTCCCCTTCGCGCGTATAGGCCTCGCCGAGGACGTAATTCTTGAATGGCACGATGCCGTTGTTATAGGCCGCGCCGCCCCATAGCATCGCGCCAGTAGCCATGATCGAACGCTCGCCGGCCTCGATCGTCTCCATGTGGCAGGCGCCGCAGGCCTCGCGCGCGACGCGGTAGTCGCTCGGATTGACGAAACGGACGAACTCGGGCGCCTCGCGATTGAGCAGGGCGTAGCTGCGCTTGGGATTGGCCGAAGAGGGATAATGCCAGCTTTCGGGGAAGGTCGGCAGGACATGGGCCGCCTCGCGCGCGGCGACATAGGCCGGATCGTCGTGCTCCAGATCGCTGTTGCCGAACACCTCGGCATTGCCGCCATGGCAATCGGTGCAGCCGAGGCGAACGGCCGGCGTGACATGCATGGTAGGCGCATCGGTCTTCACATGGCAGCTGTTGCAGCCCTCGGATTTGTCCAGCATCTCCTCCAGCGCCTGCATGGCCGGCGCAGGCGGGGCGAAGGCATAGCTGCGATCGACGGGCTTTTCACCCTCCGCGGCAATGGTCGGCACGGCCAGCAGTATAGCGGCGGCGAGCAGGAACAGGAGCGAGAGGTGGGCGGGGCGCATCAGTAGGTCAGGATCGCATTGGCAAGGACGGAATAATAGGCACTGCCTCCGCCCTCGCGGTCGAACAGGTCACGGAAGCCGTCCCCGGCAAGGAGGGTGGCGCCCGACAGGCGAAAGACGATGTTTTGGTTGGCATGGGGCCGCCAGGTTGCTGCGGCGGAGAGGTCGAAACCGATATCTCTCGGGATCGAGCCCTCGTTGCGCAGCACCTCGAGCGTGGCGGTGTTGTCAAACCAGAGATGGTTGGCATTGGCGGTGAGGCGCAGTTCCGGCGTCAGGTCGAAGTCGGCCCCCGCGCCGACCAGTACCAACCCGGGATTGTTGAAGTTCGATTGTCCCTGCTCCTTCGAGCTGCGCAACGAATTGAGCAGGCCATTGCGGCCCGAAAGCGCAATGGCCCGTCCGCCGCCCGCGAAGGGGATATTCTGGCGAATCCAGTAGCTGGTATCGGCGCCGGCGAAGATCGGGTTCTCGAACACGGCGTCGAAGCCGGTCTCCTCGTCGTCATAAGGGTCGCCGTCGCCGCTGGCATAGGCGCCCGACAGCCGGAAACGCATCCAGTCGACATCGTAGCTTAGCTCCGCCGCAGCGAAGAGCGCGCGGATATCGGCCGGCTCGTCGGTAAAGATCGAATTGCGGTCCTCGCCGAGCGCACCATAGACCGAGCCGCTGAGATTGATCCGCCCGATCCGCCCATCGGCATTGTAGCCGAGATAGACCACGTCATAGTCGCGCCCGCGCAGCGTGCCGAGCAGGGCGGGGCGGACCGGAAAGCCGTTGTCGTCGATCCTGACGTCGTCGCCTTCGCGATTGCGGTTGTAGGCGATCACCACCTGGCTGGTGAGGGCGGGGATCAGGAAGTCCTGGCGATAGAGATTGGCGACGAAGAGCAGATCGTCACGCGGTGCGGTCGTGACGTCGTTGAGGCCGCTGTTGGTATCCTTCTCCAGCCGCCAGAAGGCCGCCAAATTATACTGGAAGCGGTTGTTGTCGCGATTGCCGAAAAAGCGCAGGCCGAGTTGCTGGTCGTTGAACAGGAAGCCCCGGAAATCGGCCTGGAACGGCTGGATCCCGAGCCGGAGCGAATCGAAATCGTAGCGGTCCGAGGTGTTGCGGATATGCTTGTCGATGAAGAACTCCTGCACGCCGAGAAAGTGGTCGGAGCGCAGGCTCTTCTTCGAGGGTTCGACAAACAGAACGCGCTTCTCGGGCACGTTCACATGGTTGAAGTTGAACGCCAGCGTGACGCGATATTCGACATCCGGCGGCTTGAAGGCGGTCGAGCCCTTGAGCAGCGCGGCGCTGGCGATGAAGGTCTGGGCGAAGACGTAGCTGGCGTCCTCGCCGAAGATGTCGAGGCTTTGCGGTCGCTCGGTAGTCTGCACCCCGACCGGGATGGGAAAGGTGCGGGGTTCGAACAGGGTGTCGCTGGTCAGGCCGGCGATGAAGAACCAGTCGTCGCCCTTGATCGGCAGCCAGGGGACCTTCGCGCGGTCGATCGGGCGGTCGCCCTTGTAGGTGTTCTGGTTGTAGGGATCGAGGACGTCTTCCTTTACGAAGCCCAGCGTCTCGATCAGACGCCAGCGATCGGGAACCGGGAAGTCCTCCATCGGAAAGGCCTCGGGCGGCGGCGCTCGCACCGCGCCGGGATTGTCCTGGGTCACGCGCTCTGGGAGCTCGGCATTGTAGCCCGGGCGGCGGCGCCCCTCGATCGAATCCGGTTCGATCGGGTCGACCGCTGGCTTCTCCGTCGGGGCCTCGAGCGGCGCGGTCTCGGCGTCAGGGGTGTCTTCGGCCGATTGCGCCGCAGCGGCCGCCATGGCCAGGGGGAAGAGCAGCAGCCCAGCCATCACAGCCCTTCGCAGGGGTTCTGGTCGGGCGCGTCGAGGAAGGGCGCGAAGGGGCAGCCGATATAGCGCAGGCGCACTAGCCGGCCGCCGACATTGACCTCGATCCGGTCGGCCCGGATCGCCGGGTCGGCATTGCCGATGCCGCCAAGGCGCAGGCCCGCGTTGTGCGTCCCGAGGAAACTGATCATGTCGTCCTGGTCGATACCGTCGCCCGATACGCCGATCCCGCCGACGAGCACGCCGTCGCGATAGATCGGGACCGAACCGGGAAAGATCTGGATCCCGTTCTGCAGGCGGCGCTGGCCCGGCGCCACTTCGGGCAGGAATGTGCAGCCCTGCGCCGTATCGGCCGGCGCGCCGCCGACGAATTGCAGGTGCTCGACAAGGTTCGAGAGGACCAATGCCGATTGCAGTCCGGTGCTGAAGGGGTTGAACTGCCCGATCGGGCGCGACAGCGGGCCGTTGGGCTGGCCCACTTCGCCGTCGGGGAAATAGGGTCGCGAGAGGTTGCCGCCCGAGCGGTCGGCGAAGGCGTGCGTACCGGTCAGCGCCTTTTCGTCGGCCAGGAAGCTGCGGACCTTGGCGACGAATCCGGCGACATCCGCGCTGGGATCGGCGGACAGCTGCGCCCCGGCGCTCGCATGGGAAAAGAAGGTTGCCGTGCGGGCCTTCTGGAGCGAAACGTCGATCCCGAAGATCGGCGCATCGGGCGAGCGGACCAGGCCGAGCACCTGTCCGCGCGTATCGACCACCGAGATCGACACCTGCGCTCGGCTGTCGAGTGGCTGGCGGATCTGCGCGCGCGCGCGGCTCATGACCGTGAAGGCCTCTTCCAGAACTGCGCGCACTTCCGCGGCGGTCAGCGGATCGGCGATGTCAGCGCCATCGGTCCCGGCGCGGATCGGGAAACGATTGCCGCCGGTCCCGTCGGTCAGGACGTAGGCATCGCCATTGGCGAATTCCCCGGCGTCGGCGGGGCGGATGCCCGAGGCTTCGCTGCCATAGGCCGATCCCGCCCGCAGGGCGGCAGGGGCAGGGTAATAGCCGCGCAGTTCGACGAGCGTGCCGCGCGTGCCCTCGGTATTGGCGAAACTGGCCGAGGACACGTCGAAGATCCCGCTGTAGGCGACATCCGAATAGCGCAATTGCGTGCCGTCGACATAGATCCTGTCGGCCCGGATGGTAGCGGGCGCTTCGAAGCCCACGGTGCCGGCCAGCGCGATCGGTTCGTCCCGGTCGAGGTCGATATCGAGCACATCGGGGTCGAAGCCGTAGCTGCCGTCCGCAATGACGCCGATCCCGCCGACCACCACGCCGTTCTTGTAGAGTGGGAAGCCTCCCGGATCGGCCGAGAGGCCGAGCGGGGAGCGCTTGGGGCCGACCAGCGCGCCGAGGCCGGCCTGCTGGAAGCGGGCGTTGAGGTCCGAACAGGGCAACTGGCTGAACTGAACGCCGAACAGCGGCCCGCTCTCGAGGCCCGCCGTGGTCGGGGCCGGCGGGAAATGGGGCTGGACGATCATGCTTGCCGTGCGGCTGGAAAAGGCGTTGCCGCCGCTTGAGAGATAGGCTCCGGTTATCGCCTTTGCCAACGCCGCGGCGCGGGCCGGGACGTCGACACCCTGGACGTCGATATTGTCGCCATTTGGCGCATCGGTGATGGCTGCCGTCGTCGGAGCCCCGGTCATTTCGAACAGGGCCAGCACATTGCCGACCCGGTCGACCACGGCGATCGTTGCCGGCGTGCCCGCGGCATTGGCCTGGAAAGCGGCCTGGGCAACGATCCTGCCGACATCCTCAGTGGTCAGCGCGGCCGATGCCGGATCATCGTAGACGCTGGCGGTTCCGCCACCGCCTCCGCCACCGCCAGAAGTGCCGCCGCCTGATCCGCCGCCATTGCCCAGCCCGGTCGTATTGTTGCTGTTGCCCCCGCTGCAGGCCGCCAGCGCCAGCGCGGAAATCGCCGCCAGATATCGCCCCCCCACCGGCCGCATCAGCCGATCGCCCCGATTGCGCCGGCTGCCCGGCCGAGCGCGGCGCGGAATGCGGCCGGATCATAGCTCTCGGGGCTCCCGACGGCGGCATAGGCGCGGTTGATATCGGCCCGGATCCCCGCCGCCGCGCCGATCGTGACGACCTTCTCGCGCACGAGTGAATTCAACATGGTGTCGATTGCCATGACCGCCTGGGCCGAACCGGCATAATCGGTGAAGCGCGCACTGGTCGCACGTTCGGCAATCGCCGCGACAACCCGCCGGGCGTCGCCCTGGCCCGATCCGCGCGCGGCGAGTGCGGAGGAGAGTGCCCCTGCCTCGTTCGCCAGCTGCCGGGCGGCGCCTTCGGCCGCGCCCCGGTCCTGGCCCATGGCTGCGTGGAAGTCACGGCTCGCGCGGTCGAAGCCGGCGGCCCTTTCGGGGGTCAGCACTCTTGCGACGGCCGAGAGCATGATGATGTTCTCGTCGTTGAACGGGGCCATGCCGAAGGGGATCGGCCGGCCCGGGTTGGCTTCGAAGGTCAGTCGCCGCTCGGGCCCGTCGGCGATCCCGCGATGGCAGCTGTGGCAATCGTAGAAGGTGTATTGTGGGAAGATTCCCATCTGGCCGTAGCGGGGATTGGCGAAGAGCTCGGTCGCGCGGCGGACGGCCTCGGCCTGGCCCACGGCCCAGAGGCGAACGCTGTCGCTGGCGGGCTTGCGTTGGCGATAATCCGCGTCTTCCTGGTGATGCTGCTGGAGTGAGGAGAACAGGTCGAGTTCGAAACTGATCCGCGGATGGCCGGCCGCCATCATCTGGTGGGTGACGAACTGACCTTCCCCCGTGCTGCCGTAATGGCAGTCGAGACAGACATTGGCGCGCACCTGCGGTTGGTCGAGCGGAGTTAGTCCGGCGGCGACATTGGCAGGGTGCGTGCCACCAACGGCGTAATGGCTGGCGATCCAGCTCGAGGCGGCACCGTGACAGCTTTCGCAGCCGACCCCGTCGCCAAGCTGGAAGCGCGGCCCGCGCAGACTCGCCGGGGCGTAGGTCGTGTGGCAGCCGAGGCATTCGGGTGCGGCGGTGGCCGGGCCAATTCCGAGGCTGTCGGCAATCTGCTGCCCGCGCCGGCCTGCCAGCGCGGCATAGGCGCGGCTGTGGGCTCCGCTGGGTGCGGAGGGTTCCTGCCAGGTCAGGATCTCATCCTGACGGACGACGGCGCCATTGCCTTCCGCCCGCCCGTGGCAGGTCGAACCGGCGCAACTGGCGACGCCGGTGAATTCGCCGGTGGGAGGGGCAGCCTGAGCGGTCAGCCGCCCCGTCCCGAACAGGATTCCGGAGATCAGGAGCAGGCCGGCACAGGCGATGGCGATCCGGCCGGCCGGGATCACTGGCTGTCCTCCGCAGCTTCGCAATTGCCGGCTTCCGCGCAAGGGGCGTTCCAGAGATCGTCATTGCCGACCCCGGTGATAGGTTCGTCGACCAGTGGAGGCAGGCCGAGCGGATCGCGCACTTCGGTCACGATCGGCGCCGAACCTGGCGGAACCAGCACAGGGCCGGGGAATACTCCGGTCAGTTCGGTTTCGGTGTCAGGGATATTGCCGATCTCCGGGATGGCCGGTGGCGGCGGCGGCGGTGGGGGCGGCACGAAGGTACAATCGGTCCCAATGACGCAGCCGTTAATGGTAGAAAGCGGGTCGAACAATCCGCCGGCGCCGGCCGGGGCCCCGTTGATTAGAACCGTGCTGACGGTGCTCAAGCCTCGGGTCGCATCGCCATTCGCATCGATAGCCTGACCGTTGACGGCAATCCGGGTCTGTGCGCCGGTCGTGTTGATCGAAAGCGTATTGGTGGAAACCGTGAAGCCGCGCCGGTCGTCATAGGCGTCCGATGAGCCGCTATTCTGGACATAGAAGCTTTCGGCGACCGCCACGTCGACCGAAGATGCCGCGATCGTGCCCGCGTCGCTGACCGGCCCGTCGTTAACGTCGAGCAGTGCGCTGATGTCTGCAAGCGAACCGCCGGCCAGGATGTCGGGCAGCAGCGCGGAACTGGCGACGATCACATTGTCTGCGGCGAGGTCGAGCACGCCGGCCAGGTTCCCGCTGCCGTCGCGCAGGCTCAGGCTGCCGCTGTCGGTGACGACATGGATGTCGCCGGCGGCGAGGCGGAACGTGTCGGTAGGCCGGACCGCCAAGGTCACGGACCCGATTACTCTCAGCAGCTCCGGCGCGAGGATCTCGAGCGTGCCGCCGGGACCGATATTGCCGTTGAGCCAGTCCATGGTCAGCGTATCGATCACGAAATCACCGCTCGCCCCGGCCGGGAGCGAAGAGATCTCCGTCGTGATCGTCAGCCGCTGGTCGGCGAAGATACGGTTCAGTTCCGTCTCATCGACAGTAAAGGCACTGGTCACGCTGCCGGCTCCGCCGATATGCGTTTCGCGGGTCGGGTCGGCATTGATCAGCAGCACATTGGCGGTTGTACCGGCGCCACCGATCTGTCCCGCCGGACCGAGTGCGATATCCGCGGCGGCAAGCGTGATGTCCGCGGCGAGAACCGCGGCCTGGATATCGGCCGTGGCGCCGCTGCGCAATTCGATCGTTTGGGCGGAACTGAGCGCGCCGAGGATCGAGAGGTCGCCGGCCGCGTCGATGGCGATGGCATCGGCCGTGGTTGGCCCGGTCAGCGTGGTGGCGCCTCCGCTGATGGTGTCGAGCAGGCCGGAGACAGTCGCGCCATCCATGGCGAGATCGCCGGCGGTCGTCACCAGCAGGTCGCCGGCCAGCGTCGTGGCCGTATCGAAGGAAAGACTGCCGGGCGAAGCGACGTCGGCACTTGCCGCGAGCAGCGAGACGGGGCCCGCGGCTTCGAGGCTGTCGATCGTCACCGGTCCGTTGGGTGCGTTAAGCGAGGTCGTGCCGTTGGACACCATTGTTGCGGCAGCAAGGCTGCTGCCTGCGTCGATGGCAATGGCATCGGCCGTCGTCGTTCCGGTGAGGCTCACGGCGCCGCCAGAGGCAAGGTCGAGCAGGCCGGCAACCGACGCGGTCGCCAAGGCGAGATCGCCGGCAGTGGACACCAGAAGATCGCCTGCCAGCGTCGTGGCCGTGTCGAAGGAGAGGCTCCCGGGCGAGGTGATGTCGGCGCTGCCAGCCAGAAGCGAGACGAGACCGGGCGAGGTCAGACTGGTAACGGTCACGGGTCCGTTGGGGGCCGCGAGCGCGGTCGTGCCGCCGGAAAGGATCGTATCCGCCGCGATGCTGCTTCCGGCGTCGATGGCGACGGCATCGGCCGTGGTTGTCCCTGTCAGCGTGGTGGCGCCCCCGCTGACGGTGTCGAGCAGGCCGGCGACGGTCGCGCCATCCATGGCGAGATCGCCGGCGGTGGTCACCAGCAGGTCGCCTGCCAGCGTCGTGGCCGTATCGAACGAAAGGCTGCCGGGCGAAGCGATGTCGGCACTGCCCGCCAGCAGCGAAACGAAGCCGGGCGAAGTAAGACTGGCAATGACCACGGGGCCGGCCTGGGCGGTGAGGGAAGTGGTGCTGCCCGAGAGGATCGTCGTCGCATTGATGCCGGGGCTGCCAAGCGCAAGGATCGAAATCACTCCGGCATCGATGACCAGATTCGAGGTCAGGCTGGAGCCCTGGAAATCGAAGGTTCCGGCCACTTGCAAGGTTTGTGCGTCGGCACTGGTGAAGGTTCCGTCGCCATGGAGAAGGAAGCTGGCGGATCCACCGACACCGAGCGGTGCGCCGGACAGTGCGAAGGCGAAATCGCCCGAGACCGGTGTCGCGCTGGGCAGGCCGGTCGCCACGCTCAGATTTCCGGCAATGTCCGGCGCGGCGGCGGGATCAAGCGCGCTGACGGCGAAGCTGCCCGAACCGGCCGCCACGGTGTTCGCGACAGCCGAAATGCCCGCGGCATTGCCGATCATGCTCATGGCGAGGCTGTCGATCGTGCGCGTTCCCCGTGGGCCGACCAAGGTGTCCGTCAGGCTGAAGACGGCCGTTCCGCCGGTCGCCGCCCCGTGCAACTGGCCGCCCTGGCCCACGCCATCGGCGAGCAGCGAGAGGGGGCCGAGCGCAAAGCCGCCATCGGCGAGGTCGGCAGTCGCGCTGCCGCCCGTTCCGTCGCCGCCGTTGCCGGACACGGTCGAATCCGAAGTCCCTGCCAGCCCGCCAAGGCCCGAGGCATCGACCAGCGTCGAGGTGCTGGTGATGCTTCCAGTGCTGCCCGCCGCCATGCCGAGCAGGGCCTGGCCGCCGGTACCGGCGCCGCCAGAACCGCCGTCGGTGGCCGTGTCGCCATCGGCATCGTTCCAGCCCTGCCCGCCCTGGCCCAGTGCCAGGCTGGTGAGCGTGGTGGTCGTCAAATCCGCGCTGCCGCCGAGGAGAATGCCCGCTGACCCGCCACTGCCGTCGCCTGCCACGGAAGCAAGCGCACCGGACAAGACCGTACTGGTCGGATCGGGAGCGCCGCCACCATAGCCCGAGGCGCTCGCCAGTACTTGCGTGGCGATGGCGGCGGATGCATCGATGATCGAAATGCCGGCACTGCCGCCCGTCGCATCGCCGGATTGGTAGGCCAGACTGGTGAATACGTCCGATCGCCCGCCGAAGGCATCGGCGCTGACAATAAGGTCGGAGAGCCGCACATCCGTTCCCTGGCTCGCGAAATTCGCCGAACCGCCCAGGGCTATGCCGCTGTTTCCGGACAGGAAGGCAGTCGGATCGTCCTGCGCCCGGGCATCGCCTTCGGCTTCTAGGAAGAGCGCCTCGGCGGCGAGCGAATTGGTGCCAGGGGCCGTGCTGACAAGGTCGACCAGGGCCGTGCCGCCGGTCGCGTCATGCCCGTCACCATCAAAGCCGAACGTGGAATAGAAGGATCCGCCGAGGGCATTGGCGGTTACGGCCACCGTTCCGACGATCGAAGCATCGGAATCGGTCATTGCCAGTGTTGCATCGCCGCCAAAGGCATGGCCTGCCAGCGGGCCGGGACCGCCCTGCGCATTGGCCGTGATCAGCAGGTTGTGATCAAGCAGGCCGGTATTGTCGAGCGTGAGCAGGCTGCCGTTGGTCAGGCTCACGCCGGCGCTGCCGCCGGTCGCGGTGCCGGGATCGGTCGCCGCGCCGACGGTCTCCGCAATGGTCGAGACGAACAGCGAGCGCGCACTCAGGCTTCCGTTGTCGAGGTCCAGCCGCGCGATCCCGCCGGACTGGAACGGCGAGGTCAAATTGCCGGGCTGGGTGGAATCGGAATCGATCACCGCATCGGCATTGAGATAGATGTCGTTGGTGACCTGCAACGCAGCGCCGCCGGTCACGCTGACCGTTACGCCGCCGGCACTGCCCTGGTAGCCGGCCTGCCCTTCCAGCGGGACGATGGCGTTCGCGGAAAGGCTGAGGTCGCCGAGGATGGCAAGTCCGCCCGGTCCGCTTACCGCGAGGCTGGCCGCGTCGGCCGCTCCGAAGGCGGAGCCGGCAAGGGCCCCGGCGACATTGGCGAAACCCCCGAACGAATTGGCGACCAGGAACAAAGCGTCCCAGCTCTGGGCCTGCCCCGAAATATCGACTGTGGCGCTGCCGCTGTTGCCGCTCCCCGCCAAGACGCCGATGTCCTCGGAGCTTCCGCCGTAGGCGCTCACATCGGCATAGACCGTGCCGAACGCCAGCGTGCCGCCCCGATCGAGGATGGTGATCGTCCCGCCGAAACCGTCACCGGCCACGATTTCCGACGCGCCGCCGGAGCCCTGAGCAAAGATGCTCGCCTGGGAGGCGGAGATCGTGCCGCCGTTGAGCACGTCGAACGTGATGTCGCCGCCGAATCCGTCCGTGCCGCTGGGAGGATTGGCGAACAGGCTGCTCAGCCCGTAGCCGCTTGTGTCGAGAAGGGCGAAATCGAACTGGATCAGCCCGCCATCGGCCTGCACCAGGACAGAACCGCCGGACTGGTCACCGAGGACGGGCGTGGCGAAGTTGAGCGGATTGCTGCTGGCATCGGCCTGGAAGGTCCCGACCGTGGAAATGGTGCCGCCCGGCGCGGTCACCACTATGCTCCCGCCGGCACCGGGCAGGCCCGACCTCAGGGTCAGATTCGCGTCGGCCTGGATTGTATCGCCGGCGTCGGCGTTCAGTGTGATCCCGGTTTCGGCAACGAAATCCGCATTGCCCACGAATTGCGCCGTACCGCCGGCGGGATCGACCGTGACCGTGTTGCTGGCGTAGCCGGTGACCGGATTGCCGAACACGGAATTTCCGATCTCGATATTCCCGAGCGCGTTGCCTGCGGCGGCCGCGGGGGCATCGCTGGCATATCCTGCCGAAAGTACGATGGCGCTGCCGTCAGGCGAAGCGGCGGTAGCATAGCCGATCGAGCCGCCGAGCAGCATGGTCAGGGCAGTGTTCTTGGGCAGGGCGACCATCTGGATCGTCTGCACGTCTGCCGGCCCGGCCGAGGCAGGTCCGCCGGTGACTCCGCCGTGGACCAGTCCGTTGGAGTCGGTCGTCCCCTGCAGGATCTGGATGTCGAACAGGCCCGCGTTGATCGTCAGGTCGGCTTGTTCGGCCGCGACATAGGCGATCGGGCCGTCGACACTGGCCTGGCCGTTCTGCACGATCCGCGGCGCCACCACGCCCAAATAGGAGGAATTGGCGATAGCGCTGATTACGGCGCCGGAATCGATCTGTACGAAGGACGTCGAATCCGCCGGCCCCCGGAAATAGATTTCACCCGCCGGCCCGAAGAGCGTCGATCCTCCGGTATTGGACGCGCCGAACAGGATGTCGTTGGTCGTGAGGATCAGGCCGCCTACCGAGAAATTGGCGTTCGCGCCGACAATGATACCGGTCGGGCTGTAGATCCAAACATTCCCGCCGGGCCCATTGTTGACGATGCTGGAAACCGTCCCGTCGAGACTGATCGGGCGGGCCGTCGGAATGCCGCCCTCATCCGTCGGCAGGATGCGGTTGAGCACGGTGAAATCGTTCACATTGGCGCCGTTGACGAACTCCATCGTCGTCCCCGCCGGCTGGAAATCGACCGTGCCGACGCCGTTCAGGTCAAAGATGCCCCATTCGATCACCGTTTCCGGTGTGTCCAGGACGACTTGTGTATAGTTCGCTGCCGTCGAAATACTGGCCAGGCCTTCCACGACATTCCCGCTGCCCTGGAAGCTCTGGGCAAAAGCCGGTTCAGCCATGCCCGCCATGGCGATGGCGGTCGAACATCCGGCCGCGAGCCAGACGCTGCGCCGTTTCAGCGGTCTTGCAATGCTCTGCCTCTTGCTCATCGGCGCGTACTCCACGGTACCAGTCGGCTTGTCAGTGTGAGCAGGAAGCGCACGTCCCCGCGTTCCGCCTGCAGGCCTGCGCGCTTCAGCGGGACAGCGACCGTCATGCCGAGATCGCCGCGATCGCCAAGGCGCAGGCGCAGGCCGCCGCCGGCGGAAAAGACTTCCTGCGGATCACCCGGAAACCCGCCGTGGTTGGACCATGCCCAAGCGGTGTCGAGGAAGACGAAGGGCTGTACGCTGAGATCCTCGTTGCTCGCCGGCGCGAGCCGGCCGTAGCGCAGTTCGAAGCCGCTCCCGATCACCTTGTCGCCCTGGACGATGCCGGGATCGAAGCCGCGGCCGATGGTGTAATTGCCGAGGCTGAACTGCTCGTATGACAGGAGCGCGGAATCCGAAAACTGGACTGCCGGGGTCGCGACGATGGCGATCTTCGGGTGCGGGCGGTATTCGAGCGAGGCGTCTGCGCGGATCACGAAGGCGCTCGGATCGGCGAGCAAATTGCTGATCGGCACGTTGGGTGACAGGCAATCGCTAAGCGGACGGCAATCATCGCTTGCTCCCAGCCCGTCGATCCCTTGCCGTGCCTCAAGCGAGAGCGCGGCGCGCCATTTTGGATCACCCTGCGTATAGCCGCCTACTCCGCGCAGGCTCCCGATATCGACGGTCTCGCTGTCGAGCCGGGCGAACAGCACGCGCAAATTGTCCCGGCTCAGACGGATGCCGCTGAAGTCGACCTTCTGGTTGACTGCGGAAAAGCCGATCGTGGCGCTGGCCACCGATGACTGGGTCAGGAGCACAGGATAGGAGAGGAACAGCTCGCCGGCGAGCGTCTGGCTGCGAAACAGGCCATTGGCGACGTCGGGACGCGAAGTTCCGAAGACCAGCGAGGAACCGAGCCTCAGCCCGTCGCTGTTGAGCGAGAGTTCGTAACCGGCATTGAGCACGAATTGCTCGTCGCTGTCGAAGGTGCGATAGACCCCCAGTCGCGTGCTGTCGCCACCGCCGAAGAGGTCGTTGAGTGCCAGTTCGGCGAAAAGTCCCTCGCGCCCGGTCGTCTTCGAGCCGTAGTTCTGGAAACCGGCCACGATCGAGATCGGGCGGCGGGTCACGACGATATCGCCCATCACTTCGCCCGGTTCGCGCCCGGCGGATCGCAGGACGAGCCGCACGTCGAATCCCGGCAGCCCCTGAAGCAGCAACAGGTTGCGCTCGGCCTCGCGGACGTTGAACCATGGCTGGTCGATCAACTTGGCAACATGTGCTTCGATCGCCTCGCTGGCATGGCCGGGGTCGCCGCGTAGCTGCACCTCGACCAGCCGGGCCGCCAGCACCTCCATCGTGACCATGCCGCCCGATTCGATCCGTTGCGGCGGGATCTGCACGGCGGCGAGATAGCCCTGCTGGCGAAGCAGCGTCGCCGCCCGGTCGCGAATTTCGCACAAGGCCGCGACCGGGACCTCCTGTCCCGCATAGGCTTGCCACGTATCGTCGAGTTCGCCGGCGTCGATCCCGGGCAACCCGGTGAAGCTGACCGAACCCAGCGTGATCCGCAGATCGCGGCTGGCGGGATCGGCCAGCGGGCAGGGCCCGCGTTCGATTTCGGTGTCGATCACCACGCGCCGTTCGCCTTCTTGGGGCAAACCCGGTGCCTGCTGACCGGCCAGTTCGTCGCGCGTCGGGGGCAGTGGCAAGCCCGCTTGGGCCACCGCGGGCGCGGCATACAGCGCTGTCGCCAGCATCATGCCGGCTGATGTCAGTGCTCTGATCCTGCTAAGCCTGAATCGCTGGCCGCATCCGTATTGCATCAGCCCCCCACCACAGGCTGCCGCCCCATCAGCGGCACAATTGCATCACATAAGACAGTTTGTTGCGCGTACCGGCAACAGAGGTAACAGCTAATTACACAGATGACCATAGAGCGACTTAGCTATCGGCGGCCTCTTCGGGTGTTTCCATCGCCAGTGTCGTCGAGAGCACGTCGAGCTGGATCTCGCAGCCGTTCTCGATCAGGATTCGAGCGAGTTCTTGCGGAGAAGCCGGAGTTTCGCTGAGTGTCACAAGGGAAATCTGGGTCGGTTGGGCGAGGCCCGGCCCGGCAATGCTCACATTGCCCGGGCCTGCATCGATGCCGTCGGGCAGGGCGGCAATGATGTCGCCTTCGCCGAAGGAAAGCGCCGCGCTCTCGCCGGCAATGGTGAGATCGTAATTCGCTGCGCTCTGGGCGCCTGCACGCCAGAAGCGAATATCCTCCGTACTGGCTAGGCAAACAGTGCCCGATCGCGCGATATCGACATACCAGAGATTGGGATTTGCCAGAGGCGCTACCGCTTCGCCGGTCCGCACCGCCCCGGTTCGAACCCGGGTGGCCGAACGCTGGCGGGTCAGGATCGAGAATTTGCCGTTCTGACTCGGTGCCGAAGTATTGCCGATGGTAAAGGTCCCGCTGCCACGCAACACGCGGGTTCCGCGTTCGTCGAGGATGGTGATCCGGTCGCCCGACTGGAGGGTGATCCGCGTATCGTCATCGAGCTGCCTTCCCTTCGGGAATTCGCCGGCCGAAGGTCCTGAGGACGACACCACGATTGCCGCCTCTGCCGCATTGGCAAGGCCCAGGGCGCCAAGTCCGGCTATCGCGCAGATCAGCTGGTTTCTAACCGAGAACATAGGCTCTCTCCTCGTTAAGTTCCTTCGCACGTGCAACCAGCCCCCGAAGCGGGATATCGCCGGGATTCCGGCTTGCCAGTTCTTCCAGCATGCGAATCGCCTCTTCCTTGTCGTGTTCGAGCATAACCACCGCATCGACCAGCACTTGGCGATTTTCGCTTCCATAGCCCGGGACCGGTTCGAATATGTCGACCGGGCGGTTCCGTCCTCTCAGGACCACCCGGCCGAGTGGGCGCCACCAGCCAAGGCCTGATCGTTCGACGAATTCCCGGCTGGCGAGCACGCTCGTCCCGATTGTCTTGTTGGCGGCCTCAAGCCGGGCGGCCGTGTTCATGGAATCGCCTAGCGCAGTATACTGTATTCGCGTCTCGCCGCCAAAATTGCCGACCACCGCGTCCCCGTAGTGCAGGCCCACGCGGGTCTTGCCGATCGGAGGCAATGTGGGATCGACTGACTTGCGGAACTCCTCGCCGGCCTTCCAGATCTCGTAACCGGCCTCGGCGGCGCGTCGCCCGTCATCCTCGCGCGCGATCGGGGCCCCCCAGAAGGCGACCACGGCATCGCCCACGAACTTGTCGATAACTCCGCCATGGTCGAGCACGACCTGGCTCAGCATTTCGAGATAGCGATTGAGCAGGGTCGCGACCATCTCTGGTTCGAGTGCATGGCTCATCTTGGTAAACCCCTCGAGGTCGCTGAACAGGACGTAGATCTGCTTTTTCTCGCCATGGAGCGACAGCAGTTCGGGGCGTTCGATGATCTCCTGGGCGATCGAGCGCGGAAGGTATTTGCCGAGCGCGGACTGGGCAAAACGTCGCTGGACCGCGCCGGATGCGCGCGCTGCCGAAACCACGGCCGCAAAGGCGACTGTCCAGCCAAGCACCGGACCGATCGCGGGAAAGCCGAAGGTATCGACACCCCGCCATTCCAGCCAGAAGGAGAGACCGAGAAACAGGGCCGCCTGGGCCAGCAGCAGCGGGGTGAATGTCCAGCTGCGCATCTCGATCAGCCCGGTAAAGGCGGCCGAGATCACGACAAGGGCGGCAATGGCCCAGAGTGCCGCAGTGGGCATCCTGGGCAGGCGGGCGCCATCGAGCATCTGCGCCAGCATATGGGCATGGACCTCAAGGCCCGGCATGGTGTCTCCGGTCACGCTGGTCAGCGGGGTCTGGACGCGATCGAAATCGACCAGGCGTCCGCCAATGAGGACGTAGGCACCGCGGAACTGTTGCTCGAAATAGCCGGCGAGTTCGGGGATCGCGAGCATTTCCGGATCGGCCAGCACTTCGATGTCGAGCGTGTTGAAGACGTCAACGGTCAACTCGTCGGACACGAAGGGCCGGCGATAGCGTATGGCGCCTTCGTAGCCGGGCAGCGCGCGCGCGCCTTCGCCGGCCTGTTCGAGCATCGCGCGGCCGAGCATGGGCGGCAATTGCGGGAGATTCTCGGGAAAGACCCGGGTGACGCCATAGCCGTTGTCCAGCATGATGCTTGCCGGCCGGGCGCTGCTGCCTTCGAGCCGAGCCAGGAAATCCTCGAGGTAGGTCTGCTGCTCGTAGATGAGGTCGTCCTCGAGCACGGTGAGATCGGCATAGGCGACCGCGACAGGAGTCTCCATCACGCGCAGGGTTTCGACCAGTTCCTCGTCCTCGGCTTGTGGCTGGTCGAACAGTATGTCGATCCCGATTGCCTTGACACCCATCGCGTCGAGATTGCGCAGCGCGCTGGCCAGCATGCCGCGATCGAGCGGGGAGCGTTTTTGCAGGTTGATCAGCGTCTGGTCGGTATAGGCGACCATGATCACGCGCGGATCCTGTTCCGAGATTACTTGAGAGAAGTTGGAACTGCGCCAGTCATAGAGTGCTCGTTCCGCATCGTCCGTGATCGGTAGCTCCCAGCTGAATCGGGCCAGCACCAAGGCGACGAGCAAGAGTAGGGCGGTGAGCAGGAGACGGCGCGGCCCTGCCTCGCGGACTGACCGCCAGCCGCGACCAACTATGCTTGCCCTACGCTGTGTGTCGGGCATACCGCAGCCTGCTCAGTTCGCGGCGATCAGGGGGCGGGCGCCGTCACCGATCACGGCAAAGCCCGACCAGTAGAAGGGATGGGAGACCAGCGGATCGTCCATCATCTGCCGCTGGGCGCCCAGCAGCGCCTGGCCCAGCGCTTCCCCGGGAACCGCGGCGAACAGCCCCTGCATGAGGCGCTGCGTAGCATCGTATTCCTCCGGTGCGGGCCAGTGGCTGGCAATTACCTGCCGTCCGCCGGCGCCGATGAAGGCGCGGACCAGCCCGTCGAGCGCCTGGCCGCCGCCGGAAGTGATGCCGGCTTCGAGCGTGGCGTCGAGCGTCGCCATGCCGGCGGTGTCGCAGGCCGACAGTATGACGAGGTCGGCATCGAGCTTGAGGTCAAAGATCTCGACGAAACGCAGGAGTCCGTCGCTGTCCTGGTCGCCGAAACTGGTCAGCAGCGCCGGGCGGGCCGGGCAGCCGGGACGAGGTGCATTGACGAGTCCATGGGTGGCGAAATGCAGGATACGATATTGCGCGGCCGCATCATTGCCCTGCAGCGCCGTATCCGTGAAGGCAGCGCCGGTCAGCAGGCGCGTATTGGATTCGCCGAAGCGGTTGGCCGCGGCCGAGAGTTCGCTGGCCGGGATCGGCCGACTCCAGGCCTCGAACGGCACCTGGCAATCCGCTTCGAGCGAGGAGACGATGTCACGCCTTGCGACCGCCGGGCGCATTTGCGGCACCGCATTCTGTCCCATGCCGAGATAGGCAAGGGGGGCCTCCGAGGCCTCGGCCCGGCGTGCATCGCGAAAACTGGCAGCGGAAAGGGCCGTGCTGACCGCCTTGTCGCGTCCGAGCCATTCGACGCCGGTAAAGTCGAATTCGTCGCCGCCCGCATCGACACGGCTCCAGTAGCGCTCGACGCTGGCGTCGTCGGCGACCAGCAGGTTGACGGGCAACTGTAGCAGCGCGCCGTCGGGTTCGAACACCAGGTGATCGAGCGCGCCGATCTCGTCAGCGACGGGATCGAACACCGCCCGGTAGAGCGTGCGGGCCGAATCCACGTCGAAGGGATAGGTGGCATTGACCCCGTTGATCGTGACCGAGATCGAGTCCCGTAGCAGGGCAACGAGATTGTCGACCTTCGCGGCGCTTCCGGAGACTTTCCAGCCGAGCGAACGGCCCTGGCCGAGATAGACCGCGAAATAGTCCGGCCCGACGCGGACCAGCTTGAGATAGCCTTCGCCCTGTCCGAGCGTGGCGCGCATCTCGGCAGCAGTAACATAATTGCGCGAAACCGAGCGGTACTCGGGATATTGCGCGAGTTCCTCACGCAATTCGAGCTGGACCTGCGCCAGGCGGTCGATCCGCTCCTGCAGCACGGCAAGGGCGGAAGGGTCGCTGTCCGGGCTGTAGAGCCGGACTTGCGCCAGCCCCATGCGCGCGCGGGTCAGTTCTCGGTCGTTGTCGATGGCCTGGCGGAACAGGTCGGAGGCCGCTCCGTCACGTGCTTCGAAGCGCTTGTTAAGCTGGGCGAGCGTCTGGGCAGCCCCGGGACGTTCGATCAATTGCGCGGCGAGAAACATATCGTCGGCCAGAGCGGGATTGCTGTCGACTTCGTCCGCCAGCAGCGCGAAATAGGGCCGCATCTGGTTTTCCATACCGACCAGCGCCCCGCGCTCGCCGACCGTGGCCTCGACCAGTTCGCGGTAAAGCGCCATCGCTTCGCCATTGCGTCCGCGGCGGGCGAGGAAGGCGGCGAGGCGCGCGCGCCCGCCATTGACCGACGGGCTATCCGGATAGCGAGTTTCGAGCAGTACCACGGCTTCGCGCAGATGCGCCTCGGCAGAGCCGTAATTGCCTTCGGCTTCGAGTGTCAGAGCGATCTCGCCGAGCATCTGGGCGTTGAGGCGGGTGGTGGTCAGCACACGCCCGTCGCGTACCGCCAGCATGGCGCTCCGGGCGGCCACGATTTCACTGCGCGCGGCGGCGTTGTCTCCGCGCAGGCGCAACACGGTGCCGTGCAACTGGCGTGCCTGTGCGTCGATGATGGCCGCACGTTCGTATGTGCTCAGCCCGGCCTCCTGCGTGAGACTGTCCGACAGCGTCGTGTCGCCCCCCGCATTGAGCCAGAGTGCCAGCCGACGGTCGATCTCGAAGCTCCCGCCGAGATCTTCGTCGGCCAGCGATACGGCGGGGACCGGACGGGCAAGGATCGCATCGGCATCGTCGAAGGCGCCACGGTTGAGCGCGTCGATCGCCTCGTAATTGCGGCTAAGCCGGGTCTGGATCGGGTCGGAACCCGCCAGTTCACGTGCCTGCGCGAAGAGCCGGGCGGCACTTCCCGGATCTTCGAGATTGGAGAATTGCAGCGCGCGGTTGGTCAGCAATTCATGCAACAGGGTGAGTTGTTCAAAGCCAGCCTGCCCGGCATCGGCCAGGCCGAGCAGTTCGGGCTGGAAGAACTCCGCCGCATCGGCATATTCGCCGGCGTTGTTGCGGCGATAGCCCTGACCGACCATGGATTCGGCATCGCCGAGGCTGGCTCGCGCCGCTGCCATGTTGGCGTCGCTACCGGTCGAAACGATATCGACCCTGCCGGGCACGATCCGGTCGAGCGCGATGCTTGCCAGCGTCAGGCGCAGGGCGGAATCAAAGGCGGCAAGGCCGTCGACCGCATAGAGCCTGCCGTTGGCGATCTGGGTGTAGCGGCGCCAGGACAGCCCGGTGGAGGCCTGCGAGCAGCTGGCGCTTTCCACTCCGGTCTCGGGATCGCTCGTGCTGGTGCTGCAACGGATGTCGCCTTCGCGTATCCCAGCCAGCTGGGTGAGTGCCTCGCGACCGCCGGCCAGGCTGACCGCGCGTCCCACGGCCTGGTCGGCGCCGGGGCAGATGATCGCCCATTGGCGGTCGAACAGGCTCGCGCGCCCTTCGCCCATCATCACGCCCTGGGCTTCGCAGGCCACGCCTTCGCTGCCGATGGTGAAGGCCAGGCCTTCGGATGGCGGGCTGACTTGTGCCAGGACCGGGCCTGCCGTCGCGGCGAGAGCCAGCAACGACGCAAGTGCATTTCGAAACAGCGTCATAGCCTTCCCCCGCCATGTCAGCTTCCCCGACCGTACCTGCCGGGCAATCACGCTCCATGAACGAACCTATGCGAAGGCAGGCCTTTTGTATATGGCTGGATACCAACCGGAGCGACATCCGGGCGGTCGCATGGCATTGAAGCGGGGGAGACTGGCTATGGCGATTACCGATCATGTTGACTTGCCGACCTTCATGGACGGCGTGAAGCGACGCAATCCTTACCAGCCGGAATTTGTTCAGGCTGTACAGGAGGTTGCGGAAGATATCTTCGCCTTCATCGAGGATAAGGAAGAATATCACGAGCAACAGATCCTGCGCCGTATTGCCGAGCCCGATCGCGTGGTCAGCTTCCGGGTCTGCTGGGAGGATGACAAAGGTGGCATACGCGTCCAGCGCGGCTGGCGGGTGCAGAACAACAATGCGATCGGCCCTTACAAGGGCGGGATCCGCTTCCACCCGAGCGTCAACGAGAGCGTGCTCAAGTTCCTCGCCTTCGAACAGACCTTCAAGAACGCGCTGACCGGCCTGCCCATGGGCGGCGGCAAGGGCGGTTCGAACTTCAACCCCAAGGGCAAGAGCGAGCGCGAGATCATGCGCTTCTGCCAGAGCTTTATGACCGAGCTCTATCGCCATATTGGCGCTGACGTGGACGTGCCGGCCGGTGACATCGGCGTCGGCGGGCGCGAGATCGGCTACATGTTCGGCCAGTACAAGCGGATCACCAACCATTTCACCGGCGTGCTGACCGGCAAGGGTCTCGAATTCGGCGGCTCGATGATCCGTCCCGAGGCGACCGGCTATGGCGCGGTCTATTTCCTCGAGAACATGCTCAACCACGCCGGGCAGCACATGGAAGGCAAGGTCGCGGTGATCTCGGGCTCGGGCAATGTGGCGACCCATGCGGCGGAGAAGGTCGTCCAGCTCGGCGGGAAGCCGGTCACTCTTTCGGATTCTGGCGGCTTCATCCACGATCCCGACGGGCTGACCCAGGAGAAGATCGATTGGGTCAAGGCCCACAAGACCCACCGCCGCGGGCGGATCAAGGATTATGTCGAGGAGTTCCCGGCGGCGACCTTCCACGAGGGCCAGAGGCCTTGGAACGTGCCCTGCGACGTGGCGCTCCCCTGTGCCACGCAGAACGAATTGCTGGGGGACGACGCCAGGGCTCTGGTCAAGAACGGCTGCATCGCCGTGTCCGAAGGGGCCAACATGCCCAGCGACCTCGATGCCGTTCACCATTTCAAGGAAGCCCGGATCCTGTTCGCCCCGGGCAAGGCCGCCAATGCCGGCGGGGTCGCGGTCTCGGGCCTCGAAATGAGCCAGAATTCCGCCCGCCGTTCCTGGAAGGAAGAGGAGTTGCAGGCCATGTTGCGCGAAATCATGGACGGTATTCACGCTCGTTGCCTGGACTATGGTACGCAGGCGGACGGGCATGTCGATTACGTCAAGGGCGCGAATATCGCCGGTTTCAAGAAGGTCGCGGACGCCATGCTGGCCTTCGGCGTGGTCTGACGGCGATGGGGCAGGAGGGGGACGCTGCGCCGGTAGCGCCGGCCTTCGCGGTTAATGCCGTTCACATGCTGCGCACGGCGTCGCAGGCGCATGTCCACCTCAGCCAGTTGGCGGACCAGAAGGCCAGCATATTGATGGGTGCGACCTTCGTGGTCTTCACCATCTCGGTCGGTCAGTCGAGCCGCGGCCAGTTCCCGGTCGCGCTTTCCGTCCTTGCGATCTCTGCTTTCCTTTCGGCGGTCTTTGCCGTGGCTGCGGTCATGCCCTCGATCCGTCCGCCCAAGCGGGTCGAGGCCGGCGAGAACCTGCTCTTCTTCGGGGTCTTCACCCATTACGAGGAGGAGGAATTCGCCGACCGGCTCCTGCGCAAGATGCAGGACGAGGAGCAGATGTACCGCACCATGATGCGCGATCTGCACCAGAACGGGCGGATTCTGCAGCGCAAATACCGCTATCTCGGGCTCGCCTACCGGGTCTTCGTCCTGGGCCTGGTGGTTACGCTGGCGATCTTCCTGGTCGAGAGCTGGCCCGTCGTGTTTGGCTTGGCCTGACTGGCGGGCCCCGGTCCGGCAGGACGCGCCGAAACGTGATCGGAGCAGGGGCAATGGCGATCTGGCCGACGATCCGCTATAGTGAGAGGCGACGGGCACCGCTTCCGGCGGGCCGGAAACGGTGCGGGAAAGGGGGAATTCGATGTTGCTGATGCCGCGTGTCCTCTTGCCCTCGCTGCTGCCTGCGCTGCTGTCCGTGGGCCTGGCGAGCGCCGCCCGGGCCGAGGACGAGCCCTCGGGTGCGGTGCTGACTGTCATTTCCCGCCAGGCCGCCACGGGCATGGCGCCGGCACGGCTGGCGGCGGCCCCGCCCGCGGACGGGGCGGAGGATGACGGGCCCTATGCCGCGCTTGCGCCCGAGGCGGCGGGCGCGCAGCTGATGGTCGGCCCCGAATATGTCCAGCCGGGCGAGGCGCGCTATGCCGATCGCGAGATCGGCGAAGGCGGCGTCGCCGTGGTCCGTTTCTCGCGCGTGCCCATGATTGCCCGCGGCACCTTGCTGGGCGGGAAGCCCGGCGGCTCACCACTGGCCGGCGCGCGCATTTCGAGCGGCTTCGGCTATCGCCCCCATCCGATTCTCGGCGGCCAGAGGCTGCATCAGGGGGTCGACTTCGCGGCCGCCGCAGGCTCGCCGGTGCAGGCGACCTCGGCGGGCGTGGTCAACTGGGCCGGCTATCAAGGCAATTACGGATTGCTGGTCAAGGTCAGCCATGCCGATGGTCTCGAGACCCGTTTTGCCCATCTCTCGCGCCTGAACGTGCATGTGGGGGACCGGGTCGGCGCGGGCGATGTGGTCGGTTTCGTCGGCGCCACCGGGCTGGCGACCGGCCCGCACCTGCACTACGAAGTCCGCTACCAGGGCCGCGCCATCGATCCGCTGCCGTGATCCGCGGCGGGGTGCCGCGCGGGCATGGCCGGCCGGCTATCTACCAATGGATTGACGCTCCTGCGCCGGGCGTGTGCGGCATCCCGGTCACAGATTCACTGCGGCGGTTAATTTCATCCTTAGCTAAGTTGCTAAAATTCAAAGGTAAACGCACAGTTAAGATAATTGTATTGACGATTTTGCCGCACTGCATCACCTTATGGACATTCCTTGAGGGAACCAGCGCAAAGGATCGGTGCAAGCCGATGTTTTGGAAAAAGATAATTGGTCGCGCCGGTTCTGAGTTGCCCCCCTCAAGGGTCTTTGGCCAGCCGGAAATAGATGCCGGAGCCTTGGAAAGTTTTCGGTTAACCCGCAGATGGGAAAGTGGTTACCGAAATATGTGTGGGGTTATTAACATGCGTGAATTCATCAAGAACTTTGCCAACGACGAATCCGGTGCTTCGGCTGCGGAATACGCTCTGATCCTCGTGATCGTCGGCGTGGCCATCGTTGCCGGCGCCATTGCTCTCGGCGGTGCCATTGGCGAAGCAATGAACAACACTGCAGACTGCATCAACAGCAGCGATCCTTCGACTGACTGCGCTTAAGTTCAATCGGATTTGCTCCGGGTGGTTGTGTTGCTACAACTGCCCGGAGCATTCTTGATTCCAGGCTTGGTGTCGCTTGGAGTCAGATAGCAGGGGGCAAATGGGATGAACCGGCGCAATGCCATCATTCTCGGCGTGGCCGCGCTTCTCGGGGTGATTGCGGTCTACCTCGCGAATACGTGGTTTACCGGCGTCGAGCAGGCCCAGGAGAGGGTCGCCGAGGAAAACAATTACGCGCAGATCGTCGTCGCCCGGCAGGAGCTTGGCTTCGGTGCGGCGCTGACGCGGGACAATCTGCAGATGGTCAACTGGCCGGCGGATTCGGTCCCGGCGGGGTCCTTCTCGGACACCAATGAACTGCTTTCGGGCACCAGGGTGGCGCTGCGCGACATCGCGGTCGGCGAGCCGATCCTGGCCCAGCGCGTTTCCGGCCTCGATGGCCGGGCAACGCTCTCCGCCAATATCCCGCGGGACATGCGGGCCGTCTCGATCCCCGTTGGCGCGGTTACCGGCGTCAGCGGTTTCGTGATTCCGGGCGACGTGGTGGATATCTTCCTCAGCCGGCAAATTCCGGGAGCCGGCTCCGGCGACGGTGACCAGATGACCGCCGTCCTGCTCGAGAACGTCAAGGTGGTCGGCGTCAACCAGCGCCAGAACGAGCGGGAAACCAGCCCGCTGGTCGGCGATACCGCCACCGTACTGGTGGACCAGTTCGGGGCGCAGAAGCTCGTGCTCGCCCAGCGTCTCGGTACGCTTTCGCTGGCCCTGCGCAATGTCGAGAACCAGGATGTCGGCGCCACGAAGGTCGCGACGACGCGCGACCTGCCCGGGCGCGGGCTCTATGTTCCCGAACGCCGCAGCTCTGCGGCAGCGCCGGCTCAGCAAGTCAATTCTCCGGCAACCAACCAGCCAGTCCGCCGGACGAGCGGTCCTACCATGACCGTCATTCGTGGCACCGAGGGAACGGTTTACGAGGTCAACAGTCATGGTCGCTAAGATATCCACCCTCCGCCTCGCGCTGGTCTGCGCGGCGGCGATGCCGCTGGCGCTGGCTTCCGTTCCTGCGGCGGCTCAGGGCGATTATTCGATCCACGCCGGCACGCTCGAAGTGCCGCTCAACAAGAGCCAGGTCGTCACCGCGGACCGGGTGATCGCCAAGGCCATGGTCGGCAATCCCGAGATTGCCGATCTTCTGCCGCTGACCGATCATTCGATCTACGTGCTCGGCAAGGCGATGGGGACCACCAGCCTGACGCTCTATGACAGCCAGGGCCGCGTTCTCAGCGTGATGGACATTGCCGTGGGTCCCGACGTGCAGGCCTTCTCCGAACAGGCCGCGCTGCTGATCCCCGGCGAGCAGATCGAAGCCCATATCTCGGGCGATTCCATGGTCCTGACCGGGCTCGCCTCGGATCCGGGCGCGGTCGGCCGCGCGATGCAGCTGGCGCGGACCTATGCCGGGGACAAGGTGGTGAACCTGATCGGACTCGGCAGCAGCCAGCAGGTCATGCTCGAGGTCAAGTTCGCCGAAGTCCGTCGCTCGGTCGGCGAGGATGTCGGCGTGAGCGGCTTCGGGGTCGATTCGGACGGCGATTTCGATGGCGTGATCGGTGCGGGGTCCTCGCTGGTGCCCGGTGCCGACGGTACGGGCGAAATGCGGCTGTCTTCGATTACCAATGCGTTTGGCATCTTCCGTTCGACCTTCGGCATAGCGGGGCTCGATATCGAGGCGATCCTCAATGTCCTTGAGACCAAGGGCTTCGCCAAGACGCTGGCCGAACCGACGTTGATTGCGCTTTCGGGCGAGACCGCGTCCTTCCTTGCCGGCGGGGAGTTTCCGGTCCCGGTCGCGCAGTCGAGCGGAGGCGGGAACAACAATAACAGCGGTGCGATCACGGTCGAGTTCAAGCCCTTCGGCGTCAGCCTCGGCTTCACTCCGACCGTGCTGGGCGACAAGACGATCAACCTGAGGGTCGAACCGGAAGTGAGCGCGATCGACTCTTCGGCCGCGGTCACGATCAACGGGATCACCGTTCCCGGCCTGCAGACCCGCCGGGCGAGTACCGTGCTCGAACTGCGCGACGGTGAAAGCTTCGCGATTGCCGGCCTGTTGCAGGAGGATTTCCGTACGACGGTCAACCAGGTGCCGCTGCTCGGCTCGATTCCGATCCTCGGCACGCTGTTCCGCTCTACGGAATTCCAGAAGGGTGAGACCGAACTGCTGATCGTGGTGACCCCGCGACTGGTGAAGCCGATCAGGCCCGATCAGGTCCGCCTGCCGACCGACCGCGTCAAGGATCCTGAATCCACCGACGTGATCCTGTTTGGCGAAGCCTATGACCCGCAGCCGCTGGAACCCAGCCAGGCGCCGGCTCCGGAAGCCGGAGGTGATTATGAATATTAATCGTGCTAAGATTACTCTGCTGACGGCGGCCTGCCTGGCGCTCGGGGCCTGCGAACACGCGGTGTGGGAACAGGAGAGCGATGCGCATTTCGGCGAGGCCAACCGGCAGACCATGATGGCCCAGGTTGTGGATCCCGATCCGCAATACGAGGAGCCGATGGAAGGCAGCGGGACGCAAGCAGCACGGGCGCTGGACGCCTATACCGGCGGGACGGTCCAGGATCCGCAAGGCATTTCGACGACCAGTGGGCCGTCGGGCGGCGGGTCCAACTGACCAGGACGATGAAGGGCAATCATGAAGAGGGCTTGGCGATCAGGGTATCTGGCTGACGACAGTGGTGCGGTTGCGGCGATTTACGCCATGGCCCTGCCGGCGATCGTTGCCGTCGCCGGTGTCGGTTGGGACTATGCGCGGGTTGCCGGGCTCGATTCCGAAATGCAGAACGCGGCCGACCAGGCCGCTCTGGCCGCGGTCACACAGTTGGATGGTGAGAGCGGAGCCTGCACACGGGCCGCTGCTGCTGCGGCTACGCTGATTACCAATAATTCCCTGCTCGCGAACGCCGGGGAAGGCCTCGTGATCGCAGTCGCCAATGAGGCGGCCTGCGATGGCACGGGCGTGATCCGCTTCTACAGCGATGTGAATCAGGCGACAGGTGTCAAGACAGCCGCGACAGGCGATGCCAACGCCAATTACGTCGAGATCGTGTTCAACGCGGACAATTCGAACACGCGGACCGCGAATTATGCCTTCCCCCCGATAGTCGGCGCATTTTACGGCGAGATCGGCTCTGCGGCCCTTGCGGGCCTGCGTTCCTCCGTGTGCAAGGTCCCGCCGATCATGATCTGCCATCCGGATCCGGCGAATGCGGCGACCTACAATTGGGACGTCATGAAAGGCGTTGGCATCCAGGCGACCGGGCACAGCCCGGGCAATGCCGGCGGTAAATCGGGTGGCGATTCCACGGATGGCAGCGACGCGTGGTCGCCGGGCAATTTCGGCTTCCTCCAGGTCGAGGATCCGGATGCCAACAACAAGAACGCGGCGCTGCTGCGGGCGCTGGCCTATTACACTCCGACGATCGAATGCGTCGATGTCGAGGACAACAAGGTCAGCACGGGCAACCCGCAGGGACTCTACGACGCGATCAACACCCGTTTCGACATGTATGATTTCAATTCCAACGACAGCGGGCAGGGCAATGTCCTTGCCAGTTGCCAGGGCACGAATTGCCCGCCGTCCAGCAATGTCGTGAAGGATTTCCTCAATACCAACACCAACCTGAACGGCAATTCCTGCAAGGTCGGCAACAATGGCTGGGAATTGCCGGACAATGAGTTCAACCCGGTCAACAGCGGGGGGCCATACTACCACGACGCCAATGACGACGGTGTCGTCAACGGCACGGGCGAGGACATGGACGCCATGGGCTTGCCGCGCGATCTTTGCCATTACGAGACGTTCAATGGCACCGGCTGGTGTGGGGGCACCGAGAACACGGGGCGTTTCGGCAACAAGGTATGGGCGATCCGCGATTACTTCAGGGAAAACCACGGGATGGCGTCTCTGCCGAGTGGGATCACCTCGAGCAGCACGCGCTACGAAGTCTACAATTGGGAGATCGACAACAGTTCGATCCCCAATACCGGAACCACTGGCGGACAACGCGGAACGCCCGTCTGCTATAACGGCAGTCCGGCAGGCGGTGATCGGGACCGGCGCAAGCTGACCATTGCCGTTGTCACCAATTGTTCCTCGTTGAACGGTACCTCGCAACCGGTCGTGATCCAGGACTGGATCGACGTCTTCCTCGTCGAACCTGCCAGCGATGAGGACAAGCGGCACAATGCCTACAAGGACTCGATCTATTTCGAAGTGATCAAGAAGTCGGACCTCGCGGGTGACGGCACCTATGCCTCCCAGCAAATCCGGCGTGACGTGCCCTATCTGATGGAATGATCGGATGGTGCGGCGATTTCTCTTGAACACTGCCGGAGCGGCCGCGACCGAAATGGTGCTGATGCTGCCGGTGGTTCTCGCATTGGTTTTCGCGACCTTCGAAGGGGCCTATTTCCTTTGGAGTGAGCATATTGTCATCAAGGGGGTTCGCGACGGCGCGCGTTACGGGGGGCGTTCGGACTTCAACCTGTACACCGGCGATTGCACGGTCGACGCGGGGCTGACTACCAATATCCAGGAACTGACCCGAACCGGGCGCCTGACGGGAGGAACCTCGCGTCTGCGCGACTGGGTCAATAGCGACGTGACGGTGGAATGTGCGCGGGTGACCAGCGTGCAGACCGGTCTCTACAAATCCTTCGGCACGGCCGGCGCCCCGGTCGTCACCGTATCCACGGTGTTCACCTATCAAACGCTGTTCGGCCGCTTCACCGGCTTCGACAGCACGTTGACCCTGCGGGCACGGGCACAGGCCGCGGTGATGGGACTGTGATGTTCGTTGCGACCTTCCTGCGCAACCAGCGCGGCGCCTCGGGTGCGGAATTCGCCCTGATAGCCCCTTTCTTCCTCTTGTCGCTCATGGCGATCCTTGATGCCGGGCGCTTCGCCTGGGCGTTCAACCGGGCCGAAAAGGCAACGCAGATCGGCGCCCGCTGGGCGGTGGCGACCGATATGATCCCGTCGGACCTCGCATCCTACAGCTTCGCACTGTCCTGCAATGTCCCACAGGGAACTGCGGTGCCCCTTGCGCAGTTCGACAATGCCGAATGCCAAAGCGGCGCTGCGGCCAATACCGCCACATGCACGGTTACAGCGCCCGGCTGTTCGACGGCGATCGGCAACACCGCCAACCAGGCTGCGTTCGAAGCGCTCTACACGCGCATGGAGCAGATGTATCCGGCGCTCGGCCGGGACAATATTCATATCGTATATGCCAATTCCGGCCTCGGTTACTCTGGCGATCCGAATGGTCCCGATGTGGCACCCTTCACGACAGTGCGCTTGAACAACGTGCGCTTCCAACCGATGACCACTCTCATCTTCGGCTTCGATATTGCGATTCCCGAAGCGCGCTACACGCTGACCCTGGAAGACGGCCAGGGCGCATTCTCGAATTAGGTGGTGTGATGGGCAGGCAGGATTTCCCGTTTTCTTATGCAAAGGAGAGCGATTTGCGCCTTCAAGCGCCGCTGACAATCGTTGCATCTCGCGAACAGCTGGACAGTCTGCGCGCTTCGGAGGGTTTCGGCCTGCTCGGCGATGCGACGCTGGTGGAACTGGAACTGTCTGAGGATTTCCCTGAAAGAGTGAAAGTGGCGGCGGGTATTCTCGTGGTCCAGGCCGATCCGGCGGTGCAGGAATCGATGGATCGCCTGACCCGGATTTCCGAAAGCCGTCCGCAGATGCCGCGCATCGTCGCGCTGGCCGATGCCGATATCCGGGTCGTTCGCACGCTGCTGCACCAGGGAGTCAGCGATGTCGTCGGTCTGCCGCTGGCCGCGGAGGAAGTGCTCCAGGCCGCGTTGGCGGCGAAGGTGGAACGGCGCGCGGACGACAAGCCGGCGGTAAAGAAGGCGCCGGTGGTTGCGGTGGTCCGCGCGCTCGGCGGCAATGGCGCGACCACGATCGCCACCCATGTCGCACACGAACTGGGCGAAGCCGATACCAGCGGGCGCGGAGTGTGCCTGATGGATCTCGACATCCAGTACGGCAGCGTCTGCTCGGTTCTCAATCTCAAGCCGCGGCGGAACATCACGGACCTGCTCGAGGCAGTAGACAAGATGGACGGTGCGCTGATGAAATCGGTGGCGGTCAAGCATTCGGACGAATTGAGCGTCATCGCGGCACCGACGCAGATCCTCCCGCTCGAGGAGGTGGACGCCGATGACCTGCTGCGGGTCATCGATCTCGCGCGCGAGGAATATGCCGCCGTGGTGCTCGATCTTCCGTCCAACTGGACCAGCTGGAACCTGTCGGCGGTCGTCGGTGCAGACCGCGTCCTGATGGTAGTCGATCTTTCGCTCCAGAGCCTCCACCAGGCCAAGCGTCGTCTCGACCTCTTCGCTTCGGTCGGGCTCGATCCGAAGAAGATATCCATCGTCGCCAACAAGGTGGAGAACAAACTCTTCAAGACGATCGGGCTCGACGATGTTGCCCGCACGCTTGGCCATGACGTGATGGCCGGCATCCATCTCGACGAGGAAGTGGTTCCGGTGGCGCAGGATCAGGGCCTGTTCGCCGAACAGATCAAGAAGCGCAGCAAGTTCGTCAAGGATATCGGCAAGCTCTCCGACGATCTGTACGATTGGCTCGGCATGGGAGGCGTGCAATGATCTGGCAGGTCAAGAAAGGCCCCGCTTCGGTCGAGACGGCCGAACCGGAAGCCACTGCGCCCGAACCGTCGACGGCGGTGGCGCGGGTCGAGCCGGAGGAAATGGCCAAGGTCGAAAAGCAGCTGGCTCTGAAGACCACCATCCACCGCAAGCTGCTCGACCAGATCAACCTCTCGGTCCTCGACAAGCTCTCTCGCGCGCAGGTCGAGGACGAGGTTGGCGACATCGTGCTCGGCCTGCTGTCCCACGAGGACGCCGCGATGAACGCGAAGGAGCGCGCGCGGCTGGTCGACGAGGTGCTCGACGAATTGCTCGGCCTCGGACCGCTCGAGCCGCTGCTCGAGGACGAGACCATCACCGACATCCTCGTCAATGGTCACAAGACCGTCTTCGTCGAACGGCGCGGGCTCCTCGAAAAGGTCGCCACGCGCTTCCAGGACGAACGCCACCTTCTGCGCATCATCCAGAAGATCGTCAGCGCGGTCGGCCGCCGGATCGACGAATCCTCGCCTTTCGTCGACGCCCGACTTGCCGACGGCTCGCGCGTCAACGCGATCGTCGCACCATTGGCGATCGACGGCTCGTTGCTCTCGATCCGCAAGTTCTCGAAGAAGCCGATCAGCATGCAGAAGCTGGTCGAATTCGGCAGCATCCCGCAGCAGGTCGCCGAAATCCTCGATGCGGTCGTCCAATGCCGCCGCAACGTGATCATCTCGGGCGGCACCGGCTCCGGCAAGACCACCCTGCTTAACGCGCTGTCCTCCTTCATCGACGGCAAGGAACGCATCGTCACGATCGAGGATTCCGCCGAATTGCGGTTGCAGCAGGAACACGTCGCGCGGCTCGAAACGCGTCCGCCGAATATCGAGGGCAAGGGCGAAGTCACCCAGCGCGACCTCGTGAAGAACGCGCTGCGTATGCGTCCGGACCGGATCATCGTTGGCGAAGTACGTGCCGGCGAGGCCTTCGACATGTTGCAGGCCATGAATACCGGCCATGACGGTTCGATGACCACAGTTCACGCCAATACCGCGCGCGATGCGCTTGCGCGTATCGAGCAGATGATCGGGATGAGCGGGATCGACATCTCCTCACGTTCGGCCCGCGCCCAGATCGCCTCGGCGATCCAGGTGGTGGTCCAGATCGGTCGCCAGGCCGACGGCAAACGCCGCCTGCTCAGCCTTTCAGAAATTACCGGCATGGAAGGCGATGTGATCTCGATGCAGGAAATCTTCCGCTTCAAGCAGACCGGCCGTGGGCCCGAAGGCGAAGTGCTTGGCCGGTTCGAGGCGACCGGCATCCGGCCGAAGTTCCTGGTCCAGGCGCATGAGGCGGGGATCGACCTGCCGGCCGAACTGTTCCGTCCCGAAGTGACCCTGGCCTGACGATGATCGAAAGCCAACTCATCCGGATACTGATCCTGCTGGCGGTCTTCGCTTCAGTCTTCATTTTCGCGCAGGTGATCCTCTCGATCACCACCCAGGGCCGGGCACACAGCAGCGCCATCAACAAGCGCCTCAAGCTGATCGCCAAGGGGATTGGCCGCGAGGATGTCCTGACCCAGCTTCTTAAGAATGACCCCCTGGCCTATGGCGAGCACCATGGCCTGATCGGCCGGTGGATTCTCGGCCTGCGGCGCAATCTGCAGATGGCCGCCATCGCGTTCGGCCCTGGTGAAGTCTTGCTCGGCATGGTGATCCTGTTCCTGGTTATTGGCCTCGCACTTGGCCTTGCGGCGTGGATCGGAGGGTTCCCGCTGACGCTCGGCGTCGTCCAGTTGATCGTGGCTCTCTCCGTTTCGGTGGCGGTTGCAATTCCGCTGCTGGTAATCAGTTTTCTGGCCCAGCGCCGGCGCAAGCGGATGCAGGAGCAGTTTCCGGTTGCGCTCGACATCTTCGTCCGCGCCCTGCGTGCAGGCCATCCGATCGCCTCTGCCATCGACCTTCTGACCAAGGAGATGGAAGACCCGATCGGCAGTGAGTTCGGTCTGGTAGGGGATGAAGTCTCCTATGGTGCAGAACTGACCGAAGCGCTGACTGCCATGGCGGAACGCTGGGACCTCGACGACATGCGAATGTTCGTGGTCTCGCTGGCGGTCCAGAACGAAACCGGGGGCAATCTTGCGGAAATCCTCGAGAACCTGTCGGAAGTCATTCGCGAGCGCATGTCGCTCTTCCTCAAGGTCCGCGCCCTGAGTTCGGAAGGACGGATGACGGGCTGGGTCCTTACGGCCGCGCCGATCGTCACCTTCCTGATGGTGTTCATGGTGAATCCCGGTTTCTACCTTGAAGTCGCCACCGACCCGATATTCTACATCGGGTTCCCGATCATCATTTGCGTGTTCCTCCTAGGCGTATTCTGGATTCGCAAGATGGTAGATTTGAAGGTTTGATGTGCTTGAATTCCTAGCCTTGAATCCGATTGCACGGGCCGTCTTCCTGGCCGCGTTGTTTGCGATCGTGGTGTTCGTCGCACTGCAGGTCATCAATGCGATCTATCGCCGGGCGGACATTCGGGCCGATCTCGACCTGATCGCAGAGCAGGGTGCCAAGATCAGCGGCGAACGGCTGCGCGAAGTCAAGGAATCGGCCTGGTCGAAAATTGCCGACCGGATCGAGAAAGCCGGCCTGAGCCTCGCCGACACCCAGGGCGACGAGCTTCGCCGCAAGCTGATCGCCGCCGGCTACGAATCCCCTTCGGCACCGCGGATTTTCACGCTTGTCCGGATCATCATGATCTTCGCCCTGCCGGGCTTCATGCTGCTGGCCTTCTATCTGGGCGGTCAGGAACTGAGCCTGTTCAAACTCTATGCAGCGGTGGCGATCTTCGCGCTGCTCGGGCTCTACCTTCCGAACATTTTTGTCACCGCGAAGGCCGACCGCCGGCGCGAAGAGATCGTCAACGGATTCCCGGACTGTCTCGACCTAATACTGGTCTGCGTCGAAGCCGGTCTCGGCCTCGAAGCGGCGATGGACCGCGTAGCCCGCGAAATGGCAGTTTCGCATCCGCTCGTTTCGCAGATCCTGTCGACGGCGACACTGCAGATGCGTGCCGGCGCAGACCGCGAGACGGCGCTGCGCAAGATGGGCGAGCTGAGCGGGGTCGAGGAAATCCGCAGCTTCGGCACGCTGTTGATCCAGTCGGACAAGCTCGGCACGAGCATTTCCGCCACCTTGCGTGTCTACGCCGCCGAAATGCGCGAGAAACGCCGGCTGCGCGCCGAGGAAAGGGCGCACCGCTTGCCGGTGCTGATTTCGATCCCGCTGGTAGCCTGCATGCTGCCGACGATGGTCTCGGTTCTCATGTTGCCCGGTGTAGTCCGGGTTGTTCGCCAACTTCTTCCAGCATTCGCAGGGGGCTAGGTTATGAAGAAAGCAATGACGTGCATGCTGATCGCGGTATCGGCCTTCGGATTGGCCGGTTGCCAGTCGATCTTCGGCTCCGGATCCGGCGATTCCCGTGCCCCGCTCGCCTTTACCGCCGCGGACAGGGCGGAGGTCATCGCGATCGCGCAGCTCGGCCGGGGCAAGGAACAGCTTGCCTACGGCAACCTCGCCGCGGCGGCCGACGCGTTCCAGCGGGCGAAACGGGTGCCGGCGACCATGGCCGAGGCAAGCAACGGCCTCGGCGTGGTCTATGCCCGGCTCGGGCGCCTGGACCTTGCCGAGCGCAATTTCCGCATCGCTGCGGCAATCGACCCGGCCAATCCGCGCTTCGCCGCCAATATCGGTCGGGTGGAACGCGACGTGATGCTGGCCCGGCTTAACGGAGCCTCGGGTTCCGGCGATCATGCGCTGGCCTTCGCGGGCCGGATGGGATCGGAGGACGAATCCGGCCTGCTGATCGATAGCTGGACCTCCTTCGGTGCACTCGAACGCGAACCCTTGGCCGCAGCGGCACCGGTTTCCACCGGGCCGGCATGGAAGGCGGTTGCGGAGTCCGCCGACAGCCGCAAGGCCCGGATCACCCGCAAACGGCAGGCCGTTGTGCAGATTACCCTTCCCCAGGCCGATGCGGTGGATGCACCTCGCCAGTCTTCCGAGCGGGTTCGGTCGGTTGCGCAGGTAAGCAAGGCCAGCGATCGCTCGCCCGTGGTCCGAATCGTCCTTCCGCGTGCGAAGCCGCTCGCACGGGACGAGCGGATCACCGCTGACGGAAAGCTGGTCCGGGTTGACCGTAAGGAAGTCCGTATCCGGACGGGCGGAGGATCTTCCTCCTAGTCCTTGACCGGGGGCAATACCGACAATAGAAATGCCGTGCGTCGGCACGGAATGCGGTGCCTTATGCCGCGGAACTGCGAGCATGAGACGTGACTGAAATCACCCGCCTGATCTTGAGCATGGCCTGCGTGATCGTCGGCGTGGTCGCCGCCGTCATCGATGTCCGCAGCCGCCGTATCCCGAACACGGTTAGCCTGCTGCTTCTGCTCCTGGCCTTGCCGATTGCCTTGCTGGCTGGAGGGGTGGGGGAGGTTGGCAGCCATCTGCTGCACGCCGTGATCGCGCTGCTGGCAGGCATGGCGCTGTTTTCCTTCGGGATGATCGGTGGCGGTGATGCCAAGCTCTATGCGGCCTCGGCGCTGGCCTTCCCCTTGTCCCAGGGATTCGCTCTGCTCGGCTGGACGTCGCTGGTTGGCCTGACCGTTCTTGTCGCCATGATGGCCTACCATCGCCGGTTGCCGCTGCGCAAAGCCGGAAAATCGCCCTTTTCGGTCCCTTATGGCGTGGCCATTGCCGGTGGCATGGCTCTGGCGTTCGGCCCTCAGTTCATGGCAGTTCTTCCCTAGCCATCCATAGACGCCGAGGTGAAGAGTTTGCCCACTGCCAATCCATGGGCATAAGGTCCTGCCGGCATGGGGTACTCACCCCTCATCATTCATTCGCGGTGTTGCGCTTGAAAGCGGTGCAATCTTGCGTGCCCCGGAGGAGAGGAAAATGACTGAGCTGGACCGTGCAGGACAACCAGGTGCAACGGCGCTCCTCGAGGACATGGTTCGCCTTCCCGGCGGTCGCTTTACCATGGGTTCGGATCTGCATTACCTCGAGGAACGGCCGGCGCGTGTGGTCGAAGTGGATAGTTTCCAGATCGACCGGACCATGGTGACCAACCGGCAGTTCGCGGAATTCGTGGGGGCGACCGGCTACGTTACCCTGGCCGAGAAGGTGCCCAAGGCGGAGGATTATCCCGGTGCTTTGCCCGAAATGCTCCAGGCGGGTTCGCTGGTGTTCAAGCAGACTTCCGCGCCCGTGCCGCTCGATAATCATTACAATTGGTGGGACTGGGTTTTCGGGGCTGACTGGCGCCATCCGACGGGTCCCGGCAGCAGTATCGAGGGAATGGACGATCACCCCGTGGTGCATGTCGCCTTCGAAGATGCGCAGGCCTTTGCAGGCTGGGCGGGCAAGGAGCTCCCGAGCGAAGCCGAATGGGAATATGCCGCGCGTGGCGGGCTCGAAGGCAAGGAGTTTGCCTGGGGCGACGAACTGGTCCCGGCGGAAGGGCACATGGCCAATATCTGGCAGGGCAAGTTCCCCTACCAGAACACCGAGGAGGACGGTTATACCCGCACATCTCCCGTCGGCAGCTATCCTCCCAATGGCTTCGGCCTGTTCGACATGATTGGCAACGCCTGGGAATGGACCGACGACTGGTTCGGAACTGGCGCTGCCGCGCCGAAGAAGAGCTGCTGCGTGCCACGCAATCCGCGCGGGGTGCAGCCCGAAGAGAGTTTCGATCCCCGCATGCCGGAGATCCGGATTCCGCAGAAGGTCCTGAAAGGTGGCTCGCACCTCTGCGCACCCAGCTATTGTCGGCGCTATCGACCGGCTGCAAGGCATGCTCAGACGGTCGACAGTTCGACCTCTCACATCGGCTTTCGCTGCATCATCCGGGATTGTTGATCCCGCTGCGATTGGCCTGACTACTCCGCTGCTGGCAGGTCGAAGCGTTCCGGCGGGGCGGTTTGCAGGAAGGCGAGCAGGTCTTCCATCGGCTGCTGCTGTTCGCGCAGTTCGCCGACCAGCGGCCGGTCGATATCGAGAATCAGCACCAGCGAGAGATTGAGCAGCAGGAAGAGGATGACGGCGGCAAACCGCGCCCAGAATCCGAGCAACGAATAGCCGAGGATGGCCGAGGCAATCAGCATATAGACGAGCAGGACGGCGTAAACCGCCGAGGGAACCTGGGCCAGGCGCGCGTTCTTGCGCGTGGCGTCGAGATCGACCACTTCGTTGACCGACGCGACGAAGAGGCTGGTGATCGCCGTCGCGCCGGCCCGTTCGGGGACCTGCTTGGTCTGTGCCCAGAGGTCGATCAGCAGGCGGTCGTTCGTCGCCAGCAATTGTTCGAAGCGCTCATCATGCGGGCGGGAGAGTTCGAGCCGGTTGGCAGTATAGCTCGTCAGCGTGTCGCTCAGCTCTGTGCGGGAAGGCTCTGGCAGCAATTGGGCCCTGAGATAGGCTGTCCCGATTGCATTGGCTTCCTGCAAGACGAATTCCCGCCGGTCCTCGTAGCGGTCGAGCGCGAGCGAAAAGGTAAAGCCCATCAGCAGCGCAAGCAGGCCGAGCACGGCTGAAACGACATAGGCCTCCTGGCCGTCCTTGCCGATGTCTTCGGGCAGGAGCAGGCCGGGAACGCGACGGACCAGATAGCCCGCCACGGCCGCAGCGACCATGCTGCCGAACATGGCGAGCGAAATGTCGAGCATATTCGCGTGTTCGAAAAGCTGGACCAGTTTTCCGGGAATGAAGAAGTTCTGGCCTTGCATCGTAAGCGTCCCGGTTGGAGCAGGTCGGGTTCAACGCTGCTGCTGGGTGGAAGCGGTATCTCTCGAGCCTGAAAAACCGGTGTGAACGGAATTTTGATCGTCCCGAAGATCGGGACATTTCCCATTCGCGAGTTGGCGAAGATCAGCCGAATCTGTCACGTTAACACCCCGTTGCAGGCTGCGGCGCACTTTAGGCAACTTCACATATGGTCACATTGCCCGATAAAGTGCAGTGTGACGCAAAATTTGTCGTTTAGTCTACTTTGAACTTCAATTCTCATGGTCTAGGCTGGGCTTGCCCAGACGAAGTAAGAGCCCAAGGTAAGGGCCATATGTCCGGAAGAAAATCAGGGTTTTACCCGATGGAGCCGGATTGAGACTCGACGGGTCGCGCAATGTTGGAACAACCGGGCTGCCAGCTCGGTTTTTTGATGGAATGCGCAATGGCATACATTTTCGAGCACAAGGCATTCGTCGAACCGGAATTTGTCGATAGATTCTGGCGACGTGGTCGGATGCATTCCTGCCTCAGATCGGACACTGTCTATCGTGAAGGCGATGAGGAAGGCGGGCTGATCCAGATACTCGAAGGTGTTGCCGAAGTGCAATTGCCGACGGGCGATGGCGAAGTCATCCTCAGCCATCTGCTATGGCCCGGTGATTGGATTGGCGAGGGGATGCTGCTTTCGAACGAACCCAGGTCGCGCTACCTCGTCGCGCGCACAGATCTCACCTACATGCGGATCCCGCATCTGGATTTGCTGCGCATGCTCGACGAGATGCCGCTGGGCTGGAAGGCGATCGGCAGGATTGCGCTGCAGCACCAGAAGATTGCGACAAGGGCCTATACCGATGCATCGATCCGGGCTCCGCGCCTGCGCTGCCTGGCAACCCTGCTCAGGCTCAGCGGCTATGTGTTCCCCCATCCTTCGCAGGATGTCGCGCGCTGCGTCCCGATAAGTCAGGAAGAGCTCGGGCGGATGGCTAATCTCTGCCGCAATTCGACTGGAAAGGCGATCAACGAATTATGCCGCGACGGGATCGTCCGGCCCGGTTATCGCAAGCTCGACATACCCTCGATCAATGCGGCTTACGATTATTTGCGGAGTCAGCCGCAATAATTGCCGAAAAAGCCGCCGAATGGGCATTGCGGACGGCTCAACCGCTCTAACTCTCCGATCATCGGAAACGCATGGTGGAGGATGCAGGATGCGTTACTTCGTCCTTGGTACGGTTCTGGCGCTCGGTTCTCCCGTCGCCGCACAGGACAGCCCGCCGCAGGAAGACCCTGCGGCCATTTCAAAATCCCTGGCCATCGACGCGCTCGACCGTATGGCTGCGCATTTGCGGTCGCTCGATTCATTCGAGGTCAATGCGGAAGTGGTGGCCGAAGAGGTCTTCACCAATGGCGAGAAGCTGCAGTTCCTCAACCATGTCCGCTATGTGGTTGACCGGCCGGGCAAGCTCTACGTCAGCCTGCGCAGCGACAGGAAATATCGCCGCGTCTATTTCGACGGACAGAACCTGACCATTACCGCTCCGACCACCGGTTATTACACCTCCACGCCGATGACCGGCACGATTCGGGAATTGCTCGACCAGGCGAGTGACAAATACGGGATCGAAATCCCGCTCGACAATCTCTTCCGCTGGGGCACGGAGGATGCCGACATGCCGGTGCCGAGCGATGCACTGCTGATTGGGTTTTCGCAGATCGACGACCATCCGACGGATCATTACTTCTTTCGCGCCGAGGGCGTCGACTGGCAGGTCTGGATCGGACGGGAGGACAATCTCCCGCACCGGCTCGTGATCACCAACACCGAAGACGAGGCGCAGCCCGTCTATGCCGCCAATCTAGACTGGACGCTCGCGCCTGAGCCGAGCGCGAGCCAGTTCACCTTCTTGCCGACCGAGAACGACAAGTTCGTCCAGCTCCGTCCGGAGCAGGTCGCTGCGGCGCAATAGGAGAGGTAGCATGAAGCACAGGATCCTCACCGCCCTCATCGCCGGCCTGGTCGGCACTTCGCTGGCCTTGCCGGTGGCACCTCTGGCTGCTGCCGATCGGGGTAGGGCCAAACAGAGTATCAAGAAGCCGAACCGCGCCCAGCCGCGCCAGGCCGAGCGTCGCAATCTCAAACAGCGGCCGCGCAATCGGCCAAGTGCCGGCCGGAATCCCGACCGCCGTCCCGATCGAGGGAACAACAATCGCGTGGTCGCCGGAAACACGGTGGTGGTTAACCGCAATGTTGACCGCAACTATCACGGGAGCCATGACCGCGGCTATCACCACGACCGTTGGGACGACGATGACGACAACTTCTTCGAAGTCCTTGGCAAGACCGCCGCGATCACCGCCGGCGTGGCCGGAACGGCGGCCCTGCTCGGCGAGATCTTCGAAGACGAGCCGGACGATTGCCAGCAGAGCGTGTCGCACGGCACGACCTATCTCTATTGCAATGGCGTCTGGTATCAGCCGACGATGGCGGGCACGAACATGCAATACGTGGTCGTTGCGGACCCGAACTGAAGGCCTGCTCTGGAGTGGAAATCGGAAGGGCGCCGCTGGTATCCAGCGGCGCCCTCTTCATTGGCACCATTCGAGCGATCCCGAGCGGGAGCGGCTGGCCGCTCCCATCCCGTCATTCCTCGCCCATGAAACGATAGAGCAGCGCGCCGACCACCCCTCCGGCCAGCGGGGCGACCCAGAACAGCCAGAGCTGTTGCAGGGCCAGACCGCCGGCAATCAGCGCCGGCCCGGTGCTGCGGGCCGGATTGACAGAGGTATTGGTCACCGGGATGCTGATCAGGTGAATCAAGGTCAGCGCCAGCCCGATTGCGATCGGCGCAAGATGGGGCGCGGCGCGGCTGTCGGTCGCTCCCATGATGACGATCAGGAAACCGGCGGTCAGCACGACCTCGATCAGCAGGCTGGCGAGCAGGCTGTAGCCGCCCGGTGAACCCGCCGCATAGCCATTCGCCGCCAGCCCATTCTCGGCCAGCGAATAGCCAGCGCTGCCGCTGGCGATAACATAGAGCAGGCCCGCGGCGAGCAGCGCACCAAGGACTTGTGCCACGACATAGGCGGGAATTTCCTTGAGCGGGAAGCGTCCGCCAACCGCGAGGCCGACCGTCACCGCCGGGTTGAGGTGGCAACCGGAGATATGGCCGATGGCAAAGGCCATGGTCAGCACAGTCAGGCCGAAGGCGAGAGACACGCCCAGAAGTCCGATCCCGACGTCCGGAAAGGCGGCCGCCAGCACGGCGCTGCCGCAACCGCCGAACACCAGCCAGAAAGTGCCGACTGTCTCGGCAAGAAAACGCTTGGGCATGTTCGTCATCGTATTACTCCCTCCATCAAGACAACTTCCGACAGCATTCAGCGGGGAGTTTTCCCCGCGCTGGCTATGCGGTAATGACCCCTTCGATCGGGGGGACCCAGAGTTCGATTTTCTGTTCGATGAAGTGCGCCATCAGCGCCGTCGTGACCGCCCGCCGCGCCGGCCAGTAATTCGCGCTTTCAACCCAGGGCCGAACCTGCAGTGTCGCTCCACGGCCATCGAGGGTGCCGAAATAGAGTTCCGGCTTCGGTTCGGCCAGTACATCGGGATGCGACGATAGAAGGGGGGCGAGGTCATCGATGATCGCGAGCGCTTGCTCCGGATGGCGAATGACGAAGGACAGATCGACGCGGCGCCGGTCCAGGTCGACGGCATTCAGGATCACATCGTTCCAGACCTTGGAATTGGGAATGGTCACCAACTGGTTGTCGGGAGTGGCAAGGATTGTGGAGGTCAGGTTCATGTTGCGGACCGTGCCGTCGATCCCGGCGGCGATGATGCGTTCACCCTGGTCGAAGGGGCGGTAGACAAGGATCATGAGACCGGCCGCGAAATTGCCGAGCGTTTCCTGCAGCGCAAATGCGAGGATGAACGACGCCCCCCCGAGCACCGCGAAAACCGGGGTTACGTCGAAGCCCAGCGAGGCAATGATCAGCGACAGGCCAATGAGGACGATGACCCAGTAGACAACCAGCGCGATGAAGGTTTGCAGCAAGCGCGAAGCCTTGCTCTTGTGCGACAGGGTGCGCCCGACCGCCGACTGGATCAGCCTAGCGATAACGAACAGCAAGACTACCGAGACCACGAACAGGGCAAGCCCCTTGAGTACCCGGATTCCACCTTCTGCGGAGGTCGCCCAGCGCTTCAACGTGGCCCAGGCCCCACCAAGCGTCAGGTGCGCGACCGAATCGGTGATGACCGCGCGGCGATAGGCGCGGAACTCCGCAATCTTTTCCGGATCGCCGCCTTTTTCCTCCCACTCGTCCAGTATGAGGGAAAGCCGCTCGAAGGCGGTTGCGCGCAGGCCGAGCCGATCGGCCATTCCACTATCGTACTCCGCGATCCGCCGGGATAGCTCGTCCGGTTCGAGTTCGTTCCCGGAAAGGCGCGGATTGGTCTTGCGCAGACTTACCAGATCCGCCGTGCGCTGGCGGGCCAGCTCCAGCGCCTGCCCGGCGAGCGTGCCGAGTTCCTGGCGGGTCAGCGGTACAATGTCGGCTGCGAGTTCGTCGGGCGCGACTTCGGCGAGATCGTCGCTTCCAAGCGCGGCGGTCCGCTCTATCTCGGCCCGCGTTTCCGCGTCGGGCGGCCGCTCCGGAATCTCTTCCTCGATCGCCGGGGGCGCTTCGACCGGCGCAGGTATAGCCAGCGCCGGGCTTTCAATGCCGATCGCGATCAACAGCAGCAGATGAGCGAGACGCAAGATTCGACGTTCCCCCAAGACCGATTTGCGGCCGCCATGCTAGGCGAGAGGAAAACGAATTCCATCGGTGAAAGACCTGATATGGGCGATCTGCTCCGAGCGTATTGCTATAATGCCGGAATGCACCGTCTGGGGTAATTTCCCGATAGGCAGCCAGGTGCGGGTGCGTATTCTGGCGGCGATGTGAATCTGGGGGTGGTACGATGGACCGTCTGGAATATGCCTTTGTGATCTTCTTCATCACGCTCGGGCCGATCAAATGCATGGGACCCTTCCTCCATGCCACCGCTCGCTTCGATGCGGCGACCAAGCACAAGATCGCCTTGCAGGGAACACTGATCGCGACGGCAGTCGGCCTGTTCATCGTCTTCGTCGCCGATCGCCTGCGGACAAACTGGGAAGTCGCGCAGCCGGATCTGCTGATTACTTTCGGCGTGTTGCTGATGATCGCGGCACTCCGCCAATTGCACAATACCGACGAACCCACGCCTGCGGCCCCGCCGCCGGAAGATCCCAAGGGCATTGCGCTTTCGCCGATTGCCTTCCCGACGATCATCACGCCCTACGGCGTTGTGGCGCTGCTGGTCTTTGCCGCGGTTGCTTCGACTACGCAGACTTTCTTGTTCGGCATCTTCGGCATCTTCCTGCTGATGATGCTTCTGGATTACCTGGCGATGATTTTTGCCAAGCAAATTCTCGCCTTTATCCGGCCGCAGGTGCTCCAGGCGTTCGGCTGGGTGCTTGCCGTCCTGCAGGCATCGCTGGCGATCCATGCGATCACCAGCGGCTTGGGCATGGGCCTGTTGAGCGGGCTGGGCGGCGGGCTCTGATCCAACCGTCATGAGTCTGCCTCCGCTTTCGCGCATCGTCCTGGCCGACGACCATGAGGCCATCCGGTTGGGTGTGCGTCGCCTGCTTGAGCGTACCGACCGTAAGGTGATCGCCGAGGCGGCCGATGGCGAGGAGGCGCTCGACCAGGTAGAACGGGAAAGGCCCGACCTGCTGATCCTCGATTATGCCATCCCCATCCTCAATGGCCTGCAGGTCTGCAAGCGGGCAACCGAGGTTTCCCCGTCGACCCAGATCCTGATCTATTCGATGCACGATCGCGAAGAGACGCAGATGCACCTCCTGCGTGCGGGCGCGCGGGGCTATGTTCTCAAGTCGGATCCGGCGGAAACCCTGCTGGCGGCGGTCGACGCGGTCCTGCGACGCAAGTTCTACTTCTCCTCGACCCTTTCCCACCGCCTGCTCGAGGATTTCCTCAACAACCGCAGTGGCCCGAAATCCGCAATCACCGATCGCGAACGAGAGGTGCTGCAACTGATTGCTGAAGGGCTGACCAATCGCCGTGTTGGCGACAATCTCGGGATCAGCGTCAAGACGGTGGAGACCCATCGCGCGGCGCTGATGACCAAGCTTGATGCGCATTCGACTGCTGATCTTGTACGCTACGCCGTTCGCAACGGCATCGTCGAAGCATAGTTCGGCAAGAAGCCCGGCGAATAGGAGTGGAACGGACAAATCGTTACTTGTGGCGCGATTGACCACCTCCGGGCATTCTTCTCCGGAGAATCACCTACGGTGATGGCTCTAGTAACAATCCCGGTGCGTGGACCATGGATGCCGACCTTTCCTTCGCAATCAGGGAGCGTTTCCTCAGGGAAGCCGACACGCAGCGCTACCTTGCCCGCGAGATCCACGATACGGTGGCCAATCACTTCGTTTCCGCAAACCTCCTGCTCGGTCACCTGATCAGCACGACGCATGATGAGTGCCTGCGCGAATCGCTCGGCGAACTGAACAGCGAACTTGATCACGCCCTGCGCGACCTGCGTTCGTTCTGCTTCCTGCTCGATGTACCGGAGGATTTCGACGAGCATTGGGGGACGAGTCTCCAGTCAGTCATTCAGGGATTCACCGGTCGCGCCGGCCTGACTCTCGTTTACAGCAATCTCGCCGAACAGCTGCAAATGGGGCAGACGATCCGGACTGTCGTCCTGCGCATCCTGCAGGAAGCGCTCGTCAATGTCGTGCGGCATGCACGGGCGCGCAGCGTTTCGGTTTCCATCCGTCCGCACTGGATGGGACTGGAACTCTCAGTAGGCGATGACGGCCGCGGCATGCCCGAGGCGGCACCCAAGGGAGTCGGGATCCGTTCGATGGCGGCGCGGGCGCGGGAGGTCGGCGGCATCTTCTCGGTCAGTTCGGACCGGCGCGGGACTACCGTGATGGCACAATTGCCGATCGGCTGATCCGGTCCAGGGGAGGAAGGACAATGGAAGAGATGTTCATTCAGGTCGCCGAAACGGTCGAGCTCCTGCTCGAATTTGCGCTGGTGCTCATTGTCACCTTCGGTGCCGTGATCGCGCTGTACCGGCTCGTCCTGTCGATCGGCAAGGAAGACAAGCTGGCCATCCGCCGCGGGGCGTGGTCCGGCTTCGCTGGCTGGCTGATCCTCGCGCTCGAATTCGCCCTCGCAGCGGACCTGGTCGGGACGGCGATCTCACCGAGCTGGGACGAAGTCGGGCAGCTCGCGGTCATCGCCGCGATCCGTACATTCCTCGGCTATTTCCTCGAGCGCGATATCGAGAGCATGAAGGAAGCAACCAGTGAAGGAGGCGAGTAATGGGCGATGCTGGGGGTAATCACCCGGATTTCATTGGGGGCGATATCTCTTCGGAATTGTCGGCCAACCGCACGGCGATGTCCTTTGAGCGGACCGCCATGTCCAATCACCGGACCCTGCTGTCGATGCTGCGGACCTCGCTCAGCCTGATCGGTTTCGGCTTCACCATCTTCCAGTTCTTCAAGGCGCTCAGTTCGGATTTCATCGGCGGGAATTTCCCGCAGGCGGCGGCCCGCAACATCGGCATGGCGATGGTGATCCTGGGTCTCGCGCTGCTGATCCTCGGCATCTGGGATCACTGGCGCGCGATGACCGCACTGCGGGAACGCAAGCGCAAGCTCTTCGAGCTCGGCCTGGTGCACAATTACCTGCCGACCCGCATGGCCAGTTCGATGACCATTTCGCTATTGCTGCTCGTCCTCGGCAGCGCGGCGTTGGCGAATATCCTGTTCAATATCTGACGTGCCCTGGCCGGCGACCTACTCCGCGGGGAGAGGGACCGACCCTATTTCGGGAAGAGGAAGGTCAGGTTGAAGCGCAGTCCCCAGTCGGGGCCGCCGCTAGGGCTTTCGAGATATACGCGCGTGCCGATTCCGAGCTGGATCGGCTGCTTGCCGAGCGAGGTTAGCTGGCTGACATTGAAATTGAGCGGTACCGAACCCTGATCGCCGATCCAGTCATAGCTCATTTCTGCGTTAAGGGCGAAGGTGGTGGCCTTGCTGTTTGTGTAGCTGATGAAAGGCTGGACGAAGCCCTGGCTGACGTCCCCACGCGCATCGTCGCCGGCGACCGACCAGATCTGGTTGACCAGCATGCCGTAGGTGATCTGGCCCTCCTGCTTCAGGAGCACACCCGTCGGCCCGACACCCCATTTTTCGCCGCCGAGCAGCCGGTCGGACGCGGTGGGCAGCAGGAAGACAGGACCGGCGCCCCAGACGATCCCGCTGTCGCCGACCTCCTTGGGCGAGAAGAACAGGCTCTGGACCGTGTCGCCGAGTCCGAACTGGTTGCTGCCCGGGGTGGCCACACCATCCTGCGCAATAACCGGCAGGATGGTCCGGCTGATCATGTTCCAGTCTTCGCCGATCGAGATTGGGACGACAGGCTGCACATTGAGTGTCCAGCGTTCGCCATCGCCATTCTCGCCAAAACCTTCGTCGAAATTGAGCTGGAGCGGGATGCTGATCAGGCTGGCGATGGGATTGGCAAGCTGCTTGGCAAGGTCCTGGGCATTGTCCTGGGCCGCGGCAGGCGTCGTGAGTGCCAGTCCTGCACTTAGGCCGATGGTTCTGAACAAGGCCTTCGATCCGACCATAAGTAGCACTCCATAATTGGCGACGATCAGTCGCGAGAGGACAATGCGAAAGAATGCAAGCAATTCAGTCCGTCATCCATCAGGTAATGACCCGATCTTGTCGTCTTGGTCCGAGAGTTGCCGATTGAGCACACAGCCGTTCAGCCAAAGTCCGGTATCGTCAGGATGCCGTGCATAACCAACACTCTGCCGCAATTTGGCAAGAAAAGTCCATTTAACGGCAATCCTGTCGGACGTGGGCAATAGCCTGTTGAATAATTGGGGTCGTTTCCCGGGGCGAATCGCGTCCGCCATCACACAGGCGCTCCCGTTCGGGAGCGAGGGGTTTCTGTGCGTTGAAATTTTTGAACTCTTGCAGGAGAAACGTGATGCGACTTTTACTGGCGAGTACCGCTATCCTGGCCGCCACGGCGGCTGCGCCCGCGATGGCGCGCGACGACAGTCTCTATGCCGAACTCGATGCCGGCGTCATCTTCCCTGAGGAAACCGACGCGACCAACCTCCTGTATGATGGCAATCCGCTCATCTTTCCGGCGGTCCCCGATGCCACGCTGGATCACGATACGGGTTTTGATCTCGGGTTGCTTGCCGGCTACGATTTTGGCGGCTTCCGGCTCGAAGTAGAAACCGGCTACAAGGATTTTGGTGCGAACGAGATTTCCTTCGGGACGTCCGGCCCGACCGAGGTGGATTCCGGCGGTGCCGAAGTCTGGAGCGTGATGGCCAACGCGCTGGTCGACATGGGCGATGACGATGGCTTCCAGGTCTTCTTCGGCGGCGGGGCCGGGATTGCCGACATTGAACAGGATATCGTGGTCGGCGGAGTCGACCTGTTCGAACAGAGTGAGCAGGTTTTCGCATGGCAGGGGCTGGCCGGCTTTCGTTTCCCGGCCAGCGACAATGTCGATCTCGGCCTGAAGTATCGCTATTTCAACGCCGACGACGTTGACTTCGGCGACCGTGGCCGGAGCAATTCGTGGGAAGCGGATTATACCACCCACTCGGTCCTGCTGACTCTGGCGTATAACTTCTGGGAACGTCCGGCCCCGCCGCCGCCCCCGCCGCCTCCGCCGCCTCCGCCGCCTCCTCCGCCGCCGCCTCCTCCGCCCCCGCCGCCGGCTCCGGCCTGCAACAAGGGCCCCTACATCGTCTTCTTCGACTGGGATAAGGCGGACATCACTCCCGAAGCGGCGACCGTGCTCGACAATGCGGTGACCGCCTATGGCAATTGCGCCAGCGTGCCGATCATGCTCGCCGGCCATGCCGACCGTTCGGGTGCCGCCAGCTACAACATCGGCCTGTCCGAGCGGCGCAACGAATCGGTCCAGTCCTACCTGGTCTCGAAGGGCATTCCCGGCTCCTCGATCACCAGCGAGGCCTTCGGCGAATCCGCTCCGCGGGTGGCCACCGACGACGGCGTGCGCGAACTGCAGAACCGCCGCGTCGAAATCACCTACGGACCGGGCTCGGGCAACTAACCCCGATACCCGCCAAGAACACCAATACGAAAGGGCCGGGAGCACGCTCCCGGCCCTTTTGCTTTGCGCTGCGCGGGGCGGTGTCGCCCGGAAGAGGCTTGCGGCCGCATGCCGGGCCGGATTAAGGGCCTTCTATATACAATGATATATAGGTTATTGCTCCGGGATGATCCGCAGTCTCACCTCATGTCTGTTCGCCGCGGCACTGTTGCTGGCAGGCTGCTCCAGAACAGGGACGCCGGATCAGGGCCCGCTCGTCCTGGCCGCGGCCAGCATGCAGGAGGCGCTTGGCGCTGCTGCGGCGGTGTGGGAAGCCAAGGGCCATCCGGCCCCGGTCCTGTCCTTCGCCGCCACATCTGCGCTCGCACGCCAGGTCGAATCCGGTGCCGCAGGCGACCTGTTCGTGTCGGCAGACGAGACATGGATGGCGGAACTGGTTGCGGACGGTTTCATCGCCCGAGGCAAGCACCATCGCCTGGCTGCCAACCGCCTGGCTCTGGTAGCACCGGCGGCCAGCACGGTGACCCTCGCGCTCGAGCCCGGACGTTCGCTCGCGCCGGTGCTGGCATCTGGACGGCTGGCCATGGCCGATCCCGATGCGGTTCCTGCCGGCCGCTACGGCAAGCAGGCGCTGGCCTCGCTGGGGGCCTGGGACGATGTCCGCACGAAGCTCGCGATCGGCGAGAATGTCCGCGTTGCCCTGACCCTCGTCAGCCGCGGGGAGGCGCCGCTCGGCATCGTATATTCCACCGATGCGCAGGCTGATCCGGGCGTGCGCATCGTCGCCTTGTTTCCCGCTACCAGTCACGCGCCGATTGTCTATCCGATCGGGCAATTGGCGGCTTCGACCCATCCCGACGCGGCCGCGTTCGAGGCGTTCCTGCTGTCCGGCGAAGGGCAGGCGATCTTCCGTCGCTTCGGTTTCGAGACCGACTGAGGCGTGGCGGCATGCTGACACCGGAAGAATTCGCGATCATTGTCCTGTCGCTCAAGGTCAGCGGCGTCGCGATTGCAGCCGTCCTGCCGCTGGCCTTCGCGCTCGCCTGGCTCCTGGCGCGGGGGCGCTTTCCCGGGAAGCTCCTGCTCGATGCGCTTGTCCACCTGCCGCTGGTGGTCCCGCCGGTGGTGACCGGCTGGCTTCTGCTGCTGGCCTTCGGCAAGAGCGGGCCCGTCGGGCAGGTGCTCGAACAATGGTTCGGCGTGACCCTGATCTTCCGCTGGACCGGGGCGGCGCTGGCGGCTGCGGTCATGGCCCTGCCGCTGATGGTCCGAGCGATCCGGCTTTCGCTCGAGAACGTCGATCCGCGGCTCGAAGGGGTGGCGCGCACGCTGGGTGCGGGGCCCTGGAGGACCTTCGCCTCGGTCACGCTGCCGCTCGCCCTGCCGGGCGTCATTGCCGCCCTGGTGCTGGGCCTAGCGCGTTCGATCGGCGAATTCGGCGCCACGATCACTTTCGTATCGAATATCCCTGGCGAAACCCGGACCCTGCCGCTGGCGATCTACACCGCCTTGCAGGTCCCGGGCGGCGAGGTGGCCGTGACCCGGCTGGCGCTGATCTCGGTGGCCCTTTCGTTGGGCGCCCTGGCGATTTCCGAATGGCTCTCGCGGCGTTCCGGGGGCAATGGCGACGGCCATGTCCTTTGAGGTCGATGTCGAACTCCGGCGCGGGGAGCGCCGGCTGGGTGGCTGCTTTTCCGCGCAGGACGGGCTGGTCGCGCTGTTCGGGCCATCGGGCGCCGGAAAGACCAGCTTGCTCGACATGATCGCCGGTCTGGTCCGTCCGGACCGCGGCCGGATCGTGATCGCCGGCACAGTGCTGTTCGACAGCGAGGCGGGGGTCGATCTGCCGCCCGAGCGCCGGGCCTGCGGCTATGTGTTCCAGGACGGCCGGCTGTTTCCTCACCGGCGGGTGCGGGAGAATCTGCTGTTCGGCTGGAAGCTCGCCCCACCCGAACGCCGCTGGCTCGATCTCGACGTTGCCGTCGGTTTTCTCGGCATTGGCCATCTGCTCGAGCGCATGCCGCGCACGCTGTCCGGCGGCGAGGCACAGAGGGTCGCGATCGGCCGTGCGCTGCTCTCGGGACCGCGCTTTCTCCTGATGGACGAGCCCTTGTCCTCGCTCGACCGGGGACGTCGCGAGGAAATCCTGCGGGTGATCGAACGCATCCGGGCGGAACTCGACGTGCCGATCCTCTATGTCAGCCATGACCGGAGCGAAGTCGATCGTCTGGCCGACAGGGTAGTCGAAATCGCCTGAATCAGGCCTTTACGCTGCTCCGCGGGCGGGCGAGCATGGCACTCGACAAATGCGCCCAGTCGGTGCTGTCCCCGGCGAGATCGGCCGCCGCCTGCAGCCTGCGATAGCGCTCCAGAATCTCTTCGCCAGCCGGTGTAAGACGGGCACCCTTGCCGCCGCCAGCGCCCGGCATGGTCGCGACCAGCGGTTTGCTCCAGCAACGGTTCATCGTGTCGACCAGCAGCCAGGCCCTGCGGTAGCTCATGCCGAGCCTGCGCGCTGCGGCGGAAATCGACCCATCGCGGGCGATCGCATCGAGCAGGTCCGCCTTGCCTGGCCCCATCGCGATCTCGCCAGCGCACATGATCTGCAGCTTGATCTTCAGGGTGGGGCAATCGGCCATGACGGTCTTACTGGATCAAGCGGCGGGCATCGGCAAGCATGGTGCCGAACGGGCCCTAGCGAGGGCGATGGCTGCGCGGGTTGCGTTTCGTGCGGGCCGACCGGTATGTGTCGAGGATCTCCTGCATGTCCCGGAGGGCCTTTTCGCGCCGCTGGGCGTCCTCGATCGCCGCGAGTTCGCTCTTCAGGCCCGTCACGAAATCCGCATAGGCGTTCTGCCAGTCGCGGCCAAGTGTGTGCTGCAGCTCCGCGCGGCCAGTGGCCGTTCGCCGGGCTGGCACGCCCGGCTGGAGTTCGTAGCTTTCGCCGATTTCGGGAAGCTTGACTGCCAGTCCCGGTGTGCGCCGCTGCAATTCCCGCCGGAGGGTCTCGAGCGCGGATTGTTCGCCATGCGAGAGGAAGACATTGCCCGCGATCGGCTGGCGATCTTCGATCCAGTCGAGCAATTCGCCCTGGTCGGCATGGGCGGAGTAGCTGTCGATCCGACGGATCTGCGCACGTACGCGAACATCATTGCCCGAAATGCGCACCCTTTCGGCCCCGTCGAGGATGATCCGGCCGAGCGAACCCTGGGCCTGGAAGCCGACGAACAGGATAGTCGATTCCCGGCGGTGAAGATTGTGGAGCAGGTGATGCCGGATGCGGCCGCCCTCGCACATGCCGGAAGCGGCCATGATGATCGCACCGGACATGGCATTGAGCCGGATCGATTCCTGCACGTTGCCGACAAAATGGAGGTCGGGATCGTTGAAGATATTACCGCCGTCCAGGTCTTCGAGCTCCGCGGCGTAGCGTTCGAAGACATCGGTGGCCCGGCTGGCGAGCGGGGAGTCGATGAAGATCGGCGTGCCGGGCAGTTCCTTCCGGCGCTGGAGCAGGGCGAGGTCGAGGAGCAATTCCTGAGTCCGTTCGAGCGCAAAGGTGGGGATCACGAGATTTCCGCCGCGTGCCATGGCCGCGAGCACCTCGGCCTTGAGCAGTCTGCGCCGCTCCTCCTGGGTGACGTCCTCGCGCTGGCGGTCGCCATAGGTCGCTTCGCAGACGACGAAGCCGAAGCCTTGCGGCCCCTCCGGATCGGGATGGAAGGCCTTGTGCTCGGGCCCGATGTCGCCGGAACAGATCAGCCGGACACCGCCGATTTCGAGCTCGACCGATGCCGAACCGAGAATATGCCCGGCATTCCAGAGCCTGGCGCGAAAGCCGGGCGCAGGTTCGAACCATTGTTCGAGCGGAACCGGGCTGCACTGGCGCCAGGCGGCCAGCGCGTCTTCCTCGGTATAGACCGGTTCGAAGGGGTCTTCGCCGGCGCGGTCCCGGCGGCGGTTGCGCCGCTGGGTGTCGGCCTCCTGAATCCGTCCGGAATCCGCCAGCATGTGTTCGAGCAGGTCGGCCGTCGGTGCGGTGCAGTGGACGATGCCCTTGAAGCCGTCTTTCACCAGCTTGGGCAGCAGCCCGCTGTGATCGATATGGGCATGGGTCAGCACGACCGCGTCGATCCTGCGCGGATCGAAGGCGAACGGCTCAGCGTTGAGGGCTTCGAGCGAGCGTGAGCCCTGGAACATGCCGCAATCGACCAGGACCGATTTGCCGTCATGGGTGAATTCCATGCAGGATCCGGTCACCGTATGGGCGGCACCATGAAACGTCAGTTTCGGCGGGATGGACATGGGGCGGCTCTCCTCTTTCGCCGGATTACCTCGCGCAGGAACGCTCGGATGGCCTTGATCCTCGTCAGCATTCTCCAAAAATGCGGCTATTCTTCAGCGCCCGTGCGATGATCTCCGCGGTTGGCAGCACCGATGCCGGCCCTGCCACGCTGTCGCTGGCGCGCAGAGAGGCGATTCCGGCGCCGTCAAGCGCCGCTAGGTCCCCTTTCCGCGCGAGGCAATGGCTGGCGAGGGCGTCGACCCGCGTGGCCCCGGCGGCGAGCAACTGACTGGCGGCGATCTTGAGCGTTTCTCCGCTGGAGACCACGTCGTCGACGAGAATCGCCCGGCGGCCTTTGACCCGGGCGATACCATCGATGGCGATGGCGACATCGCGGTCCCCCGCGCGCAGTTTGGCCCCGACAAGAATTTCGAGGCCGTGCGGCACGGCAATACGCTCGACCCACTGGCGGGATTCGCTGTCCGGGCCGACCACCACCGGCGCGTCACCGGGATCGATCGCAGCCGAAAGGACCGGCGCCGCCGAAATGCTGACCGCCTCGATATTCGGCATGACCTCGCCAAGCGCGCGGATCCGGTGCAAATGCGGATCGATCGTGAACAGCGCATCGAAATGGCCGGCCAGCAAACCGCCGATCACGCGCTGGCTCACGGCTTCGCCGGGATGGAAGGCCATGTCCTGGCGCATATAGCCGAGATAGGGCGCGACCAGCGCCACCCTGGTTGCCCCGTTGTCGCGCAGGGCCGCTGCGGCCAGCAGGAGCTCGACCAGCCTGGCGTTGGGATGATCGAGCGAACAATAGAGGATTGCCGGCTTTGCGGCGACCGGAACGGGAACGGCAACGAGGCTTTCGCCGTCCGGAAAGCGATGGATACGGACCCTGGCGGCGGACACCCCGAGTGCGCTTGCCAGACGCACCGCAGGCGCACGCGCCTCCTCGAAATGGAATATCCCCGCCGCCGTCATTCGATTGCAAATCCGCTGTGCTCAGCCGCCAGTTCGCAGGCAAAGCGCAGGCCGGCCTCGGAATTGGCGTGGATCCGGTAGAGGCTTTCGCCGCGCCGCACTTGCGCACCGACCTTGCAGAAAAGATCGATCCCGGCCCCCTTGTCCATCGGGGCGCCGGCAAGCCGGGCAATCCGGGCCATGATCTCGCAGTCGATTGACGCCACTTTGCCCGCCGCCGGTGCCATGATTTCCTGCCGCTGGCTTCCGAGAGCAAACTCCTGCCGCTGGCGACCCTGTGCCTCGATCAGCCGCTCCATGGCGGCCAGCGCCTTGCCCGACGCCAGCAGTTCCAGTGCGCGGGCGTAGCCACGGCCGCCCTCGAGTTCGGGATCGAATTCGAGGACTTGGCCAGCGAGTAGCAGCGCCCGATCGCGCAGGTCTTCCGGAGCGTCCTGTTCGTTGCGCAGCACCGCCATGACATCGCGCGCTTCCAGGACCGGCCCGATGCCGCGGCCGACTGGCTGTGAGCCATCGGTGATCAGAATGCGGGTTTCGATCCCGATATGGCGCGCGACATATTCGAAGGTCTTGCGCAGGCGGACCGCATCGCCATGCGTACGGATCTTGGCGCTCGGGCCAACCGGAATGTCGATCACCAGATGGGTCGAGCCGGCCGCCGCCTTCTTGGACAGGATCGAGGCGACCATCTGCTCCTGCGTATCGATCCGTAGCGGGCGTTCGACCGAGATCAGCACGTCGTCGGCCGGAGAGAGCTGGACCTTGCCGCCCCATGCCAGGATCGCGTGTTCGCGGGCCGCGATGTCCGACATCTGATCGGCCGTGAGGTCGACATTTGCGAACACTTCCATCGTATCGGCCGTGCCCGAAGGCGAAGTGATCGCCCGCGAGGATGTCTTGGGCATCAGCAGCCCATGGGCTGCGACGATCGGAACCACGATCATGGAGGTGCGATTGCCGGGAATCCCGCCGATGCAGTGCTTGTCCACCACCAGATCGGAATCCCAGTTCAGGCGCTGTCCGACCCCGATCATCGCCCGGGTGACAGCGAGCGTTTCCTCGGTGCTCATGAAGCCGGCACAAGCGACGAGGAAGGCACCGATTTCCATTGGCGAATAGCGATGGGCGGAAATGTCGCGAATGATCGCGAGCAGTTCGCTCTCGGTCAGCGTGTCGCCGTCGATCTTGCGCCGGACGTGCTCGAGACTCTCGGGCGGGCGTGCCTGGGCGATGCAGACTTCGGAGCCTTCGGGCAGGCCGAGGCGACGGAAGGCCTGTTCGCCGAGTCCGATCTCGCCCGGGGCGATGATGTCGGTGCCGTCGATGAGGGCGAGGGTGGCGAGTATCTCGCGGCCGTTGCCGGCGATGCGGATCTTGCGCAGCGCGCGGAACTGTTCGGCGGAATAGCCGTTTCCGCTGCGCAACATATAGGCCGTGTTCTCAGGATAGGTGTCGATCGGAATCTGGCGGATCAGTGGCACGGCCCGGGTCCTGCTGAGGCGAGTAATCTCGCGTCTAACCCAGCACTTGCGCTGGCTCAACTGCTGCCCGACGCTTGTCCATCTTTCCGTTCGCGCGAAAAAAGGGCTGTATTTCCATGACCTTCGATAAGCGCTTGCGGAATGCGCTTTGTGCAGTGCAATAGATGCGACATGCGGATCGCCATTGTCGACGAAAGCGCTGCGCGCGCCTCGATTATCGAAGAGGGCCTGGTCGAGCTGCACGATTGCGAGATTTTCGTGCTGACCGACCGGCGCGCACTGCTCGCTGAAATGGCACGGATTGAACCGGACATCGTGCTCATCGACCTCGGCAATCCTTCGCGCGACGTGCTCGAGGAATATTTCGCCGTGAGCCGGGCGCTGGCGCGTCCGATAGCCATGTTCGTCGATGAAAGCGACGACGACGCCATCGCGGCCTCGATCGACGCGGGCGTTTCCGCCTATGTCGTCGATGGCCTTGCCGCCAACCGGATCCGGCCGCTGATCGATGTCTGCGTTCGCCGCTTCAACGCCTTTTCGCGGCTGCAGGACGAATTGGCCGAGGCCAGGGGCAAGCTGGCCGAACGCGATACCGTTGATCGGGCCAAGCGTATCCTGATGGACAGCCGCGGGATCAGCGAACCCGAGGCCTATCGCGAATTGCGCAGCAAGGCGATGCAGGCGAGCAAGCGGATCGTCGAGATTGCCGAGGCCGTGGTCACGGCCCACGAACTCATGGGGGGGAAGTAATGAGCGAGCAACTCACCATCGGATTCCTCCCGCTGGTCGATGCCTGCCTGCCAATCCTCGCCCAGGAGCACGGCTTTGCCGAGGAAGAAGGGTTGGAATTGTCCTTCCTGCGCGATGTCTCCTGGGCCACCGTGCTCGATCGCCTGCTCTACGGCCATAGCGATGCGGCCCATTTGCTTGCCCCGCTGGCGATTGCGACGACGCTGGGCCGGGGAAGGCCGGCGCAACCGCTCTCGGCGCCTTTCGTCCTGGGGCTCAACGGCAATGCGGTCACGCTGAGAACCGGCCTCGCCATGCGCGTCGCGCCGGAAGCGGCCTTGGGCGATCCGGCCGAACTGGGCAAGGCGCTGGCGCTCGAGGCGCGGGCGCGCAAGGCGGAAGGCTCGCTGCTGCGGTTCGGGGTTGTCCATCGTTATTCGAGTCACAATTACATGCTGCGCTATTGGCTGGCGGCCTGCGGCGTCAGGCCTGACGAGGATGTCGAGATCGTCACGATCGCGCCGCCCTTCGTGGCCGACGCCCTGGCCAGCGGCGAGATCGATGGTGCCTGTGTCGGCGAGCCCTACAGCAGCGTGGCGGTCGATCGCGGGGTCGGACGGATCGTGCTGGCGACGGCGCAGATCTGGCGACGCGGAGTGGAGAAAGTGCTGGCCCTGCGCGAAAGCGTGTTGGAGGAAAAGCGGCACCAGACCGAGGCGCTGATCCGCGCGATGCGCAAGGCCGGGAGGCACTTCGTCGACCCGGAAAACTGGGAGGAGAACGCCCGGATCCTGGCCCGCGCCGATTATCTCGACGGCGATCCGGCGCAGATCCTCCGGGCCATCTCGGATCGGCTGGTGCTGGAACGGGGCGGGGCGCCGGTGACCTATTCGGACTTCATGTTCCAGCATAACGAAGCGGCCAATTTCCCCTGGGTCAGCCAGGCGCAGTGGCTCTATTCGCAGCTTCTGCGCTGGGACCGAATCGCCTTTGATCCGCACGAGGCCGAAGCGGCGGCCAGGGTATTCCGTCCGGACGTCTATCGGGCTGCGCTCAGGGGGACGGGAGACGATCTGCCGGGGGCGAACGCCAAGGTCGAGGGCGGCGTCACCGGCCCGCTAGCGGTGGGAATGGAGCAGGGCGCCATCACCTTGAAAGGTGACACGTTCTTCGACGGTTCGAGTTTTGATCCGGATGACATTCGCCAATATCTTGCGCGCTTGCCGTAACGAGTTTTTTTGCTGCAGTGCGAAAAAGCCCTTTACGGACGACCCGCGAATCGATTACCCAAGAGGGCATTCGGACGCCGCCGCCCAGAGCTGGGTGAACGCAGGGCGGCCGGAGTGAGTTTCAACATTGCGTGGCAACGTCGCCGCCCGATCTGGTCCTGCAAGGGGTCAAGTCGTGGCGGCATTTTTGCGTTGTGCGCCCGAATGAGGGTCGTCAGACATGGCTTCTGTTGGGGGGTTTCTGTTCAATCGGCGCGGTGCGATGGCCGCGGTCCTGGCCGGGCTTGCGGTCACCGCCTGCGGTTCGGGCGGCGAGGAAGCGAGCGGGGGCGCGATCACGACAGCCAGCGTCGATGGCGCGATCGAGAAACCCAATCTCAAGTTCGGCTTCATCAAGCTCACCGACATGGCGCCTCTCGCGATTGCGAAGGAGAAGGGCTTCTTTGCCGAGGAAGGCCTGAATGTCGAACTCGAGCCGCAGGCCAACTGGAAGGTCCTGCTCGACGGTGTGATCGGCGGCCAGCTCGACGGGGCGCACATGCTCGCCGGGCAGCCGCTGGCGGCGACGATCGGCTATGGCACCAGGGCCGAGTTGATCGCCCCGCTCAGCCTCGATCTCAACGGCAATGCGATCACCCTTTCCAACCGGGTGTGGGAGATGATCAAGGCCGACCTGCCCAAGGGTGCCGACGGCAAGCCGCTCCATCCGATTTCGGCCGAGTACCTGAGGCCGGTGGTCGAGGAGTTCGAGAAGCAGGGCAAGCCGTTCAACATGGGCATGGTCTTCCCGGTCAGCACGCATAATTACGAGCTGCGCTACTGGCTCGCGGCCGGTGGGCTCAACCCCGGATACTACAGCGACGGCGATGTCAGTGGCGTGATCGACGCCGATGTGAAGCTCTCGGTCACCCCGCCGCCGCAGATGCCGGCCACGCTCGAAGCGGGCACGATTGAAGGCTATTGCGTGGGCGAGCCGTGGAACCAGGCGGCGGTGTTCAAGAAGATCGGTGTACCGGTCATCACCGACGACGAGATATGGAACGACAATCCCGAGAAGGTCTTCAGCCTGCGCAAGGATTTTGCAGAGAAGTACCCGGCCACAACCGCGGCCATGCTGCGCGCGATCATCAGGGCTCAGCAATGGCTCGACGCTGATGGCGGCGCCAACCGCGCCGAAGCGGTCGAGATTCTTGCCCGGCCCAATTACGTCGGGGCCGATGCCGAGGTGATCGCTGCCTCGATGACAGGCCAGTTCACCTTCGAACCCGGTGACACGCGCGCGGCCGAGGGCTTCAACATCTTCTTCGACAAGTTTGCCGGCTACCCCTATTATTCCGACGCGATCTGGTACCTGACCCAGATGCGCCGCTGGGGGCAAATCGCCGAGGACAAGCCCGATCAGTGGTATTTCGACACCGCCCGCGCGGTCTATCGTCCGGATCTCTACCTGGCGGCGGCCGGCAAGCTGGTCGACGAGGGCGTGATCCCCGCCGAAAGCGTGCCCGAGACCGACGGCTTCCGGGCGCCGCAAAGCGGCTTCATCGACAGCATCACCTTCGATGGCAAGGCGCCCAACGCCTATCTCGCCAAGTTCCCGATCGGCCTCAAGCAGGGTCAGAAGGTTTCTGCGGCCGGTGTCAGCGGTAGCTGATCCGGTACTGGAAGGCATTCAGGAGTATATCAGATGGCCACCCTTTACGCAGATTACCAGGAAGGCGAGGAAAGCATGGCTTCCACCGTGACCTCTGCCCCCGTAACCACGGCGGCGCCGGCCGAACCGGTCAGGGCGGGCAGGCCGAATCCGCTTGTGGCCAGGCTCGGCGGGCTGGTCCGCTCGCTGGCCGCACCGTTTGCGGGCATAGCCATCTTTCTCGGCCTCTGGGCACTTGCCGCGCCGCAGGTGGATACCTCGCTCGGCTCGCTGCCAGGCCCGGTCGAGGTCGCCGAACAGGGCGTGGCGCTATATCAGGAATGGTCCGCCGCCAGGGCGACCGAGGCGCAGTTCTACGCAGACCAGGATGCGCGTAACGCCGTCGCCGTCGCCGCCGGCAATCCCGAAGCGGTCCGCGACTTCACTTATGCCGGTCCGCCAACTTTCCTTGACCAGATCCTGACCTCGCTCAAGACGGTCGCACTCGGCTTCGTCCTCGCCACGCTGGTGGCGGTGCCGATCGGGCTGCTGGCAGGGCTCTCGCCGTTGTTCAACGCCGCGATCAACCCGCTGGTCCAGATCATGAAGCCTGTCAGCCCGCTCGCCTGGCTGCCGATCGTGACCATGGTGATCTCGGCCATGATTACCAGCGCCGACCCCATGCTGCCCAAGGCCTTCGTGATCTCGGCGCTGGTGGTGATGCTCTGCTCGCTCTGGCCGACGCTGATCAACACCGCCATCGGCACCGCCTCGATCGACAAGGACCTGCTCAATGTCGGCCGCGTGCTCAAGCTCGGCTGGTTCGCCAAGCTGACCCGGCTGATCCTGCCGAGTTCGCTCCCCTACATCTTCACCGGCATGCGGCTTTCGCTGGGCGTGGGCTGGATGGTACTGATCGCGGCCGAAATGCTCGCGCAGAACCCCGGTCTCGGCAAGTTCGTTTGGGACGAATTCCAGAACGGCTCCAGCCAGTCGTTGGCGCGGATCATGTTCGCCGTGGTCATCATCGGTTTCATCGGCTTCGCGCTCGATCGCCTGATGATGGCGCTCCAGGCGCTCGTCTCGAAGAACCGGACGGTCTGACCATGAGCCAGCCAATCCTTACCCTCACGGGCGTCTCAAAATCCTACTCCGGGCAGTCGGGTGCGAACACCCATGTGCTCCAGGACATCGACCTCGAAGTCATGGATGGTGAATTCATTGCCATTCTCGGCTTTTCCGGAGCGGGCAAGACAACCTTGATTTCCGCGATTGCCGGGCTGGTCGAGCCCGATCAAGGAGAAATCCTCCTTCGTGGCCGGCCGATCAAGGGGCCGGACAAGGACCGCGGTCTGGTCTTCCAATCCTATTCGCTGTTCCCCTGGCTTAGCGTGCAAGCCAATGTCGCGCTGGCCGTCGATGCCGTCCACAAGGACAGGAGCAAGGCCGAGCGTGCCGCGCTGGTAAAGCAGAAGGTCGAACTGGTCGGTCTCGGACACGCGATGGACCGCAAGCCGGCCCAGCTTTCGGGAGGAATGCGCCAACGTGTGGCGGTGGCCCGGGCGCTCGCCATGGAGCCGGAGATTCTCCTGCTCGACGAACCGCTTTCGGCGCTTGACGCTCTGACCCGGTCCAAGCTGCAGGACGAGATCGAGCGCATCCGCAAGGAAGAGCGGCGGACGATCATCCTTGTCACTAACGACGTCGACGAGGCCCTCTTGCTGGCCGATCGCGTGGCGGTGCTCACCCCTGCGCCGGCCGCGACGATCGGCCGGCTCTACGATGTGACCGTACCGCGTCCTCGCGATCGCGAAGCGGTCAATGACGACGCCGAATTCCAGCGCCTGCGCAAGGACATCGTCTCCTATCTCGGCTCGCTCAACGCGGCATCGGGCACGGTCGGGGAAAGCGACGTCGATCTGCCTAATGTCGCACCGCTGGACCTCGCGCCGCCGCCCAAGGCCTATCGCGAGGCCGCGCAGACCCGGGCGGAGAGCCGCTATCTGGAATTCTACAAGCTCGACAAGGTCTATCCCACGCCTGCCGGCCCGCTGACCGTGGTCGAGGATTTCAACCTGATCATGGACAAGGGCGAATTCATCTCGCTGATCGGCCATTCGGGTTGCGGCAAGTCGACCGTGCTGACCATGGCCGCGGGGCTGAACGAGATCAGTCATGGCGGGATCGTGCTCGACAACCGCGAGATCGACCTTGCCGGGCCCGACAAGGCAGTGGTGTTCCAGGCGCCGAGCCTGATGCCCTGGCTTACGGCACGCCAGAATGTCGCGCTCGGGGTCGAGCGGGTCTATCCCCATGCCTCCAAGGCAGAGCGCCGCGACATCGTCGACTATTATCTCGACCGCGTCGGGCTCGGCGATGCCAAGGAGAAGCTGGCGGCGGAAATGTCCAACGGCATGCGCCAGCGGGTCGGTATTGCCCGCGCCTTCGCGCTCAGCCCGCGCCTGCTGCTGCTCGACGAGCCTTTCGGTATGCTCGACAGCCTGACCCGCTGGGACCTGCAGGACGTGCTGGTCGAAACCTGGAACCGCACCAAGGTCACCGCAATCATGGTCACCCACGATGTCGACGAGGCGATCCTGCTGGCGGACAAGGTGGTGATGATGACCAACGGGCCGCGCGCCACGATAGGCAAGGTGCTCGAGGTCGACCTGCCGCGCCCGCGCGACCGCAAGGCACTGCTCGAACACCCGAAATTCTACCAATACCGCCAGGAAGTGCTGCACTTCCTGGCGGAATATGACCACGGGCCGGAAGCAAAAGCGGCCTGAGTTTCACCGGAGAGAGAAGCGGCGCCTGATCGGGGGACACTAGGGAGGCAGACGTGAAATACAGATTGATGGCCACCGCGGCCGCCATGGCGATGGCGGTTTGCGGAACGGAGACACTCGCCCAGGATTCCGACGGGATTTCGGCCAAGCCGATGATCGCCGCCCGCCTGCGCTACGAGAATGTGGACCAGGACAATCCGCTGGGTGAGGCCAATGCCGCGACCCTGCGGATCCGCGCCGGGGGAGAGATCAAGGTCGAGGGACTCTCGATCCTCGGCGAGGTTGAAGGGACCATTCCCTTCGGCGAGCACTACAACAACACACTGCCCAAGGACGGGGTCGAACCCTATTCGGTGGTGGCCGATCCGGAGAGTTTCGAGATCAACCGGATCCAGGTCGCCTACATGAAGGATGGCACGGGGGCGACCATCGGCCGCCAGCGGATCATCCATGACGATGCGCGCTTCGTTGGCAATGTCGGCTGGCGCCAGAACGAGCAGACCTTCGATGCGATCCGCGGTCAGGCCAGGCTCGGACCGGTCAGCCTCGATGCAGCCTACGCCAAGAGCCAGCGCACGATTTTCGGCAGCGAAAGCCCGAACGAGCATTTCGACGGTGACTTCATCCTGCTCAATGGCGGCGCGAAGATCGGACCGGCCGAAGTCAAGGCGTTCTACTACGTTTACGACTACGACGACCGGATCGCTTTCTCGAGCGAGACGGTCGGCGTGCTGGTCAAGGCCGGCTTCGACCTGGGGTCGGCCAAGTTCAATCTCCAGGCCAGCTATGCCAGCCAGGGCGACTACGGGCTTCAGCCGGTCGATTACCGGGCCGACTATTTCCGGGGCGAACTGGGCGGCGTGCTCGCGGGATTCAATCTCAAGGCCGGATACGAGCTGCTCGGCAGCGACGACGGGGCGGCGGGCTTCCAGACGCCGCTGGCGACGCTGCACGCCTTCAACGGCTGGGCAGACATGTTCCTCACCACGCCGGCGGGCGGCCTGCAGGACCTCTATTTCGGGGCCGGCTACCAGATTGCCGATGTTCCGGCGATCGGGGCGTTGAACCTGCAAGCGGTCTACCACGAGTTCGACAGCGACGTGGGCGCGGTCGATTACGGCAATGAATGGAATGTTTCGGCCGGCTTCAAGATCGGGCCGATCGCCTTCCTCGCCAAATATGCCAGCTACGACGCCACGCTCTTCGGCGTCGATACCGACAAGCTCTGGCTCCAAGCCGAAACAAGCTTCTGACCAAAGGAGGAATGCGATGGCCTATCTGGCTCCGAGTGAATTCGTACCCAAGCTGATCGACGCCGGGGAATCGAAAATCCTGATGTCGACCAAGGACACGCTGATCCGGGCCTTCATGGCCGGGGCCACGCTCGCCCTCGCGGCAGCTTTCGCGGTGACGATCAACGTCCAGACCGGCGAGCCGCTGGCCGGGGCGATCCTGTTCCCGGTCGGTTTCTGCCTGCTCTATCTGCTCGGCTACGACTTGCTGACCGGCGTCTTCGTGCTCGCTCCGCTGGCGGTATGGGACAAGCGGCCGGGCTGTACCTGGGGCGGGGTCCTGCGCAATTGGGGCCTGGTCTTCTGCGGCAATTTTGCCGGCGCGTTGACCACCGCGGTGATGATGGCGATCTACTGGACCTACGGCTTCGCAGCGGAAACCAACCCCGTCGGCGCGGCCATGGCGGTGATCGGCGAAAACCGCACGGTGGGCTATGCCGAATACGGCCTGGCCGGCTGGATCACCATCTTCGTGCGCGCCATGCTGTGCAACTGGATGGTTTCGACCGGCGTCGTCGGCGCCTCGATGTCGAGCACGGTCTCCGGCAAGGTGATCGCGATGTGGATGCCGATCATGCTGTTCTTCTACATGGTCTTCGAACACTCGATCGTGAACATGTTCCTGTTCCCGACCGGGCTGATGCTGGGCGGCGATTTCACCATCGCCGACTACCTGCTGTGGAACGAAATCCCGGTGGTGCTGGGCAATCTCGTCGGCGGTCTGACCTTCACCGGCATGATGCTCTATTCCACCCATTACAAGATGTCGCCCAAGCGCAAGCCCGTGCTCAAGGCGGCGGCCTGATTGCAGGAGGGGCGGGAGGGAACCGTGGCGACGAAGCTGATCCCTCCCGCCAAGGCTACCGGAATGGACAGTGTGCTGCGGATTGCCTCCGGCCAGTTTTCCAGCGCGGGTGCCAAGCCCGACAATCAGGACTTTCATGGCATCCTCGTGCCCGAGGGTGCCGATCTCGTCGCCAAGGGTATCGCGATCTGCCTTGCCGACGGGATCAGCACCTCCCGCCTGGGCGCGGCGGCAGCGGAAACTGCGGTAAAGTCCTTCCTGACCGACTATTACTGTACCTCGCCCGCCTGGTCTGCCCGCACATCGGGCGAGCGGGTGATCGCCGCCACCAACAGCTGGATGCAGGCGCACAATCGTCGGCGCTTGGGCCCCTCCCTGTCCGACGGCGAGCGCGAGCAGGGCATGATCTGCACCTTCAGCGCACTGGTGCTGAAGGGGTGCTGCGCGCATGTCTTCCATGTCGGGGATTGCCGGATTGCGCGTCTTGTGGGAGCCTCGACCGAAGAACTGACCGAGGCGCACCGCGTCGAACTTGGCGGAGGGGAGAGCTATCTCGGCCGGGCGCTTGGCGTGAATCGCCATGTCGAGATCGACTATCGCCGCGTTGCGATCGAACCCGGCGATCTCTTTGTGCTGACCAGCGACGGGGTCCACGAATTCATCGGCGATGCCGAAATCGCGGCGATTGTCGCCCGGGCCCATACGCTCGACGAGGCGGCCAAGGCGCTCTGCCGGGCGGCCCGCGCCAACGGCAGCGAGGACAATCTCACTGCCCAGCTGGTACAGGTCGAGAGCCTGCCGCTCTGCGGGGTGGACGACCTGGTCGCGGGGGAGGGTGCGCTGCCGGCGGCGCCGATCCTTGCCGAGGGCGAGGCCTTCGACGGCTACCGCATCATGGAGGTGCTGCATGCCGGCAGCCGCAGCCATGTCTACATGGCGCAGGACGACGCCACCGGGGAGGTTGTCGCGATCAAGGCGCTGTCGACCGAACTGGCGCAGGATCCCGGCGCGCTGGGCGCCTTGCTGCTCGAGGACTGGGTCATGCGGCGGCTCGACCATCCGGTCCTGCTCAAGGCCGGATTGCCCGATCGGTCGAGGACATTCGCCTATTCGGTCAGCGAATATGTTGCCGGCGAGAGCCTCCATGCCTGGCGGCTTGCCAACAGTCCGCCCGAACTCGCGCTCCTGCGCGATTTCGTGAAGCAGCTCGCAAGCGGGCTGCAGGCGCTCCATCGGCGCGAGATGGTCCACCGTGACCTGCGTCCGCAGAACGTGCTGGTCGAAAACGGCAGGGCCCTGAAGATCGTTGATTTCGGGTCGGTGCAGGTTGCCGGTCTGGAGGATATCGCCGAGCCGGCGCTCGCGGGAGCCCATGCCGGGACGATGCAATATTCCGCGCCGGAACTCTATCTCGGCTATCAGGCCACTCCGCAGAGCGACCTCTATTCGCTCGGAGTCATCGCCTACCAATTGCTTACGGGTGAATTGCCCTACGGGCCTCAGGTCGCCAATGCCCGCAGCCGCGCGGCGCAGCGCAAGCTGGCCTATACGCCCGTCACCGAGCACAATCCCGACGTGCCCGACTGGATGGATGCGGCGATCCGCAAGGCGGTCAGCATCGATCCGGCAGACCGCTACGACGAAATCTCGGAATTCGTGTTCGACCTGTTCAAGCCCAACCGCGAATTGGCGGATCCGCGGCCGTTGCCGCTGTTTCACCGGCGTTCTGCGCGATTCTGGCAGTTGGTCAGTGCGGTCCTGGCCGCAGCGCTCCTCATCTCTCTCCTGACCCGCCCTGTTGCCGGTCAGGACCATCCTTCCCGACCCGAACCGGAGGCAAAGCCATGATGACCAAGACCGATGTTACCCGGATGATCCGCGCCGCCAAGCGGGAGCGAAGGCTCAGCTGGGCAGCGATCGCCGATGCCGCCGGGCTGAGCGAAGTGTTCGTGACCTCCGCCTGTCTCGGCATGAACAGTCTGTCCGCGGAAGCGGCGGCAAAAGTCACCGGCCTTCTCGGCCTGCCCGAGGAGGCGGCGGTCGTCCTCACCGAATATCCCAAGAAGGACTTCGACCAAACGGTGCCGACCGACCCCTGCATCTATCGCTGGTACGAAATCACCGGCGTCTTTGGCGAGGCGTTCAAGGAACTGGTGCAGGAAAAGGCCGGTGATGGAATCATGAGCGCGATCGATTTCGACATGGATATCGCTGTCATCCCGCACGAAAAGGGCGACCGGATACAGGTCACCATGTCGGGTAAGTTCTTGCCCTATAAGAGTTGGTAGGCCGGAGAGCGCCTTTTTGTTTGCTGCAGTGCAAAAAGGCGCTTGCTCCCGGGTCGGAGAATCGGTTATCTGAACGGGAACGCGGAACTGCGCCGCCCATAGAAGGGCGGACCAGCGCACCGCATCGAAATCTGACATAGCGTGGCAACGACGCCGCCGGTTGACTCCTTCGGGACGAAACTTGGCGGCTTTTTTGCGTGCGCGTTTTGGACTGGCGTCCGGAGGAAAGTGAAGTGAACGCACCTGCGAAGTTTGAGGCGGTTCCCCGCGAAAGGCTCGTCGTTATCGGCAATGGCATGGCCGGCTGCCGGGCGGTGGAGGAATTGCTGGCCCGTGAACCCGGTAAGTTCGAGATCACCATTTTCGGTGCCGAGCCGCGCGTCAATTACAACCGTATCATGCTCTCTCCGGTGCTTGCCGGCGAGAAGAGCTTCGAGGAGATCGTGATCAACGGTCAGGATTGGTACGCGGACAATGGGATCACCCTGATTTCCGGCGATGCCGTTACCCAGATCGATCGCGAGCTCAAGAGCGTCATCGCCGCCTCGGGACGGATCGAACCTTATGACCGCCTGCTGATCGCCACGGGCTCCGATCCCTTCGTGATCCCCGTGCCGGGCAAGGACCTTCCCGGCGTGGTGACTTTCCGCGATCTCGACGATGTCGACAAAATGCTGGCCGCTGCCGAAGCTGGCCAGGCACATGGAGGCGGCGAGGCGGTGGTGATCGGCGGTGGCCTGCTCGGGCTGGAGGCAGCGCATGGCCTCTCGCTGCGCGGCATGAAGGTCACCGTCGTTCACCTGATGCCGACGCTCATGGAACGTCAGCTCGACGAGGCTGCCGGATGGCTCCTCAAGGAAGAGCTGGAACGCCGTGGGCAGGTGATCCTGACCAGCGCTGATACCGAATGCATCCTCGAAAAGAACGGCCATGTCGCGGGTGTCCGGCTCAAGGACGGGCGGGAGATTTCCGCCGACATCGTGGTGATGGCGGTCGGTATCCGGCCCAACGCGAGGCTGGGCAAGGCGGCCGGGCTTGAAGTCGAGCGCGGCATCGTGGTCGACGACCACATGGTCACCTCGGATCCCGACATCCTGGCCGTCGGCGAATGCGTCCAGCACCGCGGCCAGTGCTACGGCCTCGTCGCACCGCTGTGGGAAATGTGCCGCGCCTTTGCCGACCAGCTCGCGGCCAGCCCGAGCGGCTACCAGGGTTCGGTCACGTCGACGAAGCTCAAGGTCTCGGGCATCGACCTGTTCAGCGCTGGTGACTTTTCCGGCTCCGATGGAAGCGAGGACATCGTCATGCGCGACGCCGCGCGCGGCATCTACAAGCGCGTGGTCGTGCAGGACAGCAAGGTCATCGGCGCGGTGCTTTACGGCGATACCGCCGACGGCAGCTGGTATTTCGACCTGCTCAAGAAGGGCGAGGACATCGCTGATATCCGCGAAGCGCTGATCTTCGGGCAGGCTTTCGCTTCGGGGGGCGCGCTCGCGGACCCTAATGCCGCCGTTGCCGCCCTTTCGGACGACGCAGAAATCTGCGGCTGCAACGGCGTTTCCAAGGGTCAGGTCGTCGCCTGCATCAACCAGGGCGCGCACAGTGTCGATGCGGTCCGTTCGACCTGCAAGGCCTCGGCCAGCTGCGGCAGCTGCACCAATCTCGTCGAGAGCCTTTTGGCGCTCACGCTGGGCGAAGGGGCGGTCGAATCCGGCCCGAAGACGCTTTGCAAATGCACCAGCTTCACCCATGACGATGTCCGACGCCTGATCCTGGAGAAGGAACTGAAGGCGATCCCCGAGGTGCTTCAGGAACTGCACTGGAGCACGCCCGAAGGCTGCGCCTCCTGCCGGCCCGCGCTCAACTACTACCTGCTCTGCGCCTGGCCCGGCGATTATGTCGACGACCAGAAGAGCCGGTTCGTCAACGAGCGCCTGCACGCCAATATCCAGAAGGACGGCACCTATTCGGTTGTCCCGCGCATGTGGGGCGGACTGACCAACCCGCGCGAACTGCGCGCAATCGCCGACGTGGTCGAGAAGTACAATGCGCCTATGGTCAAGGTGACCGGCGGGCAGCGGCTCGACATCTTCGGGATCCGGAAGGAAGACCTGCCGGCTGTCTGGGCCGACCTCAACGCGGCCGGCATGGTTTCGGGCCACGCCTACGGCAAGGCGCTCCGCACGGTGAAGACCTGTGTCGGCAGCGAATGGTGCCGCTTCGGAACGCAGGATTCGACCGGGCTCGGGGTCCAGATCGAGCAGATGACCTGGGGCAGCTGGATGCCGCACAAGTTCAAGATCGCGGTCAGCGGCTGCCCGCGCAATTGCGCCGAGGCGACGATCAAGGACTTCGGCGTGGTCTGCGTCGACAGCGGTTACGAGCTGCATGTCGGCGGCAATGGCGGGATCCATGTCCGCGCCACCGACCTGCTGTGCAAGGTAGAGACCGAGCAGCAGGCGCTCGACATGTGCGCCGCCTTCATTCAGCTCTACCGCGAGGAAGCGCATTACCTCGAACGTACCGCCCCGTGGATCGAACGAGTCGGCCTCGACTACGTCAAGGGCAAGCTGCTCGACGATCCCAAGGCGGTCGCCAGCTATGCCAAGCGCTTCCGCTACTCGCAGAAATTCTCGCAAATCGATCCCTGGGCCAGGCGCGCCGAGGGCGAAAGGGCGGACCTCCACGCGCATATTGCCGAGGTCCGCCCGCTCAGGATGGAGGAAGTGCAATGATCGGCAAATGGCTCGATATCGGTCCGATCAACCAGATCGAGGCGGGTAACGCACGGACCCTACCGGTCGAAGGCGGCGAGGAGATCGCCGTGTTCCACACGATGAATGGCGAGTTCTTTGCCCTGGTCAACAAGTGCCCGCACAAACAGGGTCCGCTCAGTCAGGGCATCGTCCATGGATCGGTGGTCACCTGCCCGCTGCACAATTGGAACATCTCGCTCCAGAGCGGCAAGGCGCTGGGCGGTGATGAGGGCTGCGTGCCGACAATTCCCCTGAAGGTCGATGCCGGGCGGATCTTCCTCCTGCGCGAAGCGGTCATCGGGGCAAGGGCGGCCTGAGGCACATGGCTGCGACCCGCACTACCTGCCCCTATTGCGGCGTCGGCTGTGGAATTGCAGCGCAGGTAACGGGCCCGCGCAATGTCACCGTCAAGGGTGACAAGGCGCACCCGGCCAATCGCGGCGCACTCTGTTCCAAGGGCACGCATCTTGGCGAAACGGTCGGGCTCGAAGGGCGGCTGCTCCATCCCATGATCGGTAACGAAAGGGCCAGTTGGGAAGAAGCACTCGATGAGGTCGCCTGCCGGATGCGGGAGTGCATCGCCGAGCACGGGCCGGACAGCGTTGCCTTTTACGTCTCGGGCCAGTTGCTGACCGAGGACTATTATGTCGCCAACAAGCTGGCGAAGGGCTTCGTCGGCACTGGTAACATCGACACCAATTCGCGGCTCTGCATGGCCAGCGCGGTGGCGGCCCATATCCGCGCCTTTGGCGAGGATGTGGTGCCCTGCTCCTATGCCGATCTCGACGCGGCCGATCTGATCCTGCTGGTCGGTTCCAATACCGCCTGGTGTCACCCGGTAGTCTGGCAGAGGATCGAGAAGGCCCGCGAACGGCGCGGGACGAAGCTGGTCGTGGTCGATCCGCGCCGGACCGAGACGGCCGAACGCGCCGACCTGCATATCGCGATCGATCCCGATGGCGATGTCGCGCTGTTCAACGCCCTGCTGGCGGAGATGAAGGAACGCGGGCTGGTAGATCAGGCCGCACTGGAGGAGCGTTGCGCGGTTCCGGAGGGGTTCTGGGACGACCTTGGGGCCAGTGTTCCCAATGTCCCCGGGCGTGCCTTCAACCGTCTGGCGGATCTTGTTGCGACCCATCCGCGCATGGTCACCCTGTTCAGCCAGGGCGCGAACCAGTCGGTGCAGGGTACCGACAAGGGCAACGCCATCATCAATCTCCACCTCGCGCTGGGCCGGATCAACCGCCATGGGACCGGGCCTTTCAGCATAACCGGCCAACCCAACGCGATGGGCGGGCGCGAAGTCGGTGGGCTCGCCAACATGCTGGCAGTTCATCTCGGGTTTTCGGAGGAAGAACTGACCGATGTCGGATCCTTCTGGGCCGCCCCGAACATGTGCCGCGGCCCGGGACTGAAAGCCGTCGACATGTTTCGCGCGGTGCATGAGGGACGGATCAGGTTCCTCTGGATCATGGCGACCAATCCGGCGGTTTCCATGCCTGACGCTAGCTTCGTGCGCGAAGCACTGGAACGCTGCCCGACCGTGGTCGTGTCCGATGTTCTGGCCGAAACCGATACCTCGCGTTTCGCGCATATCCGCCTGCCGGCGCTCGGCTGGGGCGAGAAGGATGGCACCGTCACCAATTCGGAGCGCATGGTCAGCCGTCAGCGGCCTCTGTTCGAGGCGCCCGGTGAGGCCCGGGCAGACTGGAAAATGGTGTGCGAGGTGGCGCGCCGGCTTGGCCATGGCGCGGCCTTCGCCTTCGACGGCCCCGCCGCGATCTTCCGCGAATATGCGGCCATGACCGCGCTCTCGCTCCGCCACGGCAAGCTGCTCGACCTGACCGGCAAGGCCACCATTGGCGATGGTGACTATGCTGCGCTCGAACCCTTCCAGTGGGGAGGAACCCATCCCTGCAAGGACCGCTTTCCGACAGCCGATGGCAAGGCCCGCCTTGTCGCTGTCATCCCCGGGGCGGAGCGGGAAAAACCGGACGCCTTCCCGCTCCGCCTCAATACCGGCCGTTACCGCGACCAGTGGCACACGATGACCCGGACCGGTGTGAGCGCCAAGCTTGCCGCGCACCGGCGCGAGCCGCTGGTAGAAGTCCATCCGGACGATCTCGCGGCCTTCGGGCTGGAAGCGGGTGGGCTGGCAGAGGTCGAGACCCCGTTGGGCAAGGCCGTCTATCGCCTCGCCGCCAGTTCCGGGCAGCGGCGGGGACAGTTATTTGTCCCGATGCACTGGACCGACGCGATGGGGAGCGCGGGACGGACTGGACTGCTGGCAAAGCCCGATACCGATCCCCATTCGGGCCAACCGGGCTTCAAGGATACTCCGGCAAGGCTGGTGCCGGTCGAACCCGAATGGCGCGGCTTCCTGCTCAGCCGCGAGCCAGTCCGGCCGCCGGTGCTGTACTGGACTCGCTCGCGGATCGAAGGCGGCTGGCTGACCGAACTGGCCGGATTGGGCAGCGTCGCCATCGACCGCCTGCTGCCCGCCGGGCGGTGCAGCGAGGTTGCCGACCAGGTTCGCGGCATGCGGCGGCTGGTGGTGACCGGCGAGACGGGCGAATTGCTCGCGCTTCTGTTCCTGACCCGCAGCGGCACTTTGCCCGGGCGCGACTGGCTGGTCCGGCAATTCGCCGGAAAGGACGCCGGCGTCAACGAATTGCTCGCGGGACGCCCGTCGACGCCGCTGCCCGATCGCGGGGCGCTGGTCTGCGTCTGCCACGATGTCGGAGAGACTGCCGTGCTCGAGGCCATCGCGGAAGGGGCCGAGACCGTCTCCGAAGTCGGCGTGACAACTTGCGCGGGGACCAATTGCGGTTCCTGCCGACCGATCATCGCGCGCCTGCTCGAAAGCGAACAGGCGCGGCTCACGGAGGCTGCCGAATGACCATGATCGCACCGGGCGAAGTCTGGCTGGTCGGCGCAGGGCCGGGCGATCCCGACCTGCTGACCCGCAAGGCGGAGAAACTGATCGCAGCGGCCAGTGTGATCTTCCACGATGCGCTGGTCGGACCGGGCGTGCTGGCGCTGGTGCCGGGGCATGTGCGGCGAGTCTCGGTCGGCAAGCGCTCGGGTCGCCATTCGAAGGATCAGCGGACGATCGACGCCATGCTGGTCGAAGCTGCGCTGGCCGGTGAGCGCGTGGTGCGGCTCAAGGGCGGGGATCCGTCGATCTTTGGCAGGGCGAGCGAGGAGATGGATGCTTGCCGGGCGGCGGGGGTTGCCGTCCATGTTTGCCCCGGGGTGACGGCGGCGAGCGCCGCAGCGGCCGATCTCGGCCTCTCGCTGACCTTGCGCGGGACCGCCCGGCGGCTGACTTTCGTTACCGCCCATACGAAGAACGGGGCCGTGCCCGAACTTGACTGGCAGGCACTGGCCGATCCCGCGGCCACGCTGGCGGTCTATATGGGCAAGGCTGCGGCGCCGCACGTGGCCAAGGGGCTGATCGAGGCCGGTCTTTCGCCCGAAACGCCGGTCGCCTTGGTCGAGAATGCCAGCCTGCCCGGAAGCCGCCACTTCGTGACCATGCTGGCCCTGCTGCCCATCGCCGCCCGGACCGCGCTGCAGGACGGTCCGGCGCTGATCCTGATTGGCGAAGCGCTGCGTTCGGCGCGCGAGCGTGCGGGTCCGGCTGAGGGGGCGGTCAGTCTTCGAGCCGCTTGCCCATGATTTCGCCTTTCCACATCTCGCCGGTAACCGGGTGTGGATAGTGGAAGGGAACGATGCGGGTCTCGGGCCAGTTGTCCGGCACGTCGACCAGTTCATCCGGCCCGTTCGGGTCTTCCGGATAGCACCGGGTCAGAGGCGGCAGCAGGATTCGGCTGCGTGATGGGCCGGCCTGGTAATCGGCCTGCCACAGCAGCGAGTAGTCGTAAGTGCCGATCTTCCAAACGCCGTCTTCCCGGACATAGCTGTGCTCGTAGATGCCCGCTTCCCAGCAATCGCGCGGCATGCCGGGGACCTGGGCACGGCTTTCGTGGGTAGAGGCGATCATCAGGCAGCGCATGCGGCCCCTGGCTGTTCGCCTGTCCGGTGCGACGGTGATGATGTCCTGCATCAGCATGTGATCGAGGATGAAGCCGTAGACCGGGCCGTTGTGGCCATGGGCGAAGAGTTCGCGGAACCAGCCGCACATGAAGCGGCGAATGCTCTCCTTGCCCCGGTAGAGGCCGTTGAGGAAGGTGGCGGTGGCATCCTCCGCAAAGAGGTCGACGACCTCGTCATAGAGGCATTTGTCGAGATAATAGCCATATTTGAACTGCAGCGAGCGGATTTCCTCGCGGTCCTGCAGCACGCCTACTTCACCGCGCAGAGTCGAGAGTTCCGTTTCCAGCCTGGCGATCCGGTCTTCCATGGCAATCACTGTCCTTCGCGAAGGGGAATGGCGCGGATGATAAAGGGTTCGGGCTTCTGGTCCTTCAGCGCGGGGTCGAACAGGTAGTTGATCTTGCCCTCGACGACATAGACCGTCTCTCCCATCAGCGTGGCCCCGACCGAGCCGTTCAGCCCGGTCGCGATATCGGTAAGCCTTGCCTCGTTCCCGCTGACGTCAACGAGCGCGACGCGACCGCTTCCTCCTTCGGCCTGCAGGAAACGGTTGCCGCCGAGCGAGCGCAGACCGTCCGGCCCACCGAGCTCCGCAGAGACCTCAAGGTCGGTCAGGCCGGCGTAGCGCCCGTTGTCGCCGCGCGTCACGCGCTGGAACTTCTGCCGGCGGACATTGTTGATGTAGAGCGTCCCGTCTTCGGCAAAGGCGAGCCCGTCGATCCCGACGAGTTCTTCGCCTTCGGCAAACAGTTCCAATTCGTTGGCATTGGGGCGCAGGACGAAGATTCGTCCGCCCGAGGTTTCGCTCGCCCACACGCTTCCGTCGGCGGCAACGGCGATGTCGTTGCAGGCGGCGGGTTTACCTGCGGGCATGAGGAACACCGCATTGAGCTGTCCGGTCGTGAGGTCGAAGCCGCGCAGGCTCGATTGTGCCGCCGGGTCCGGTGGCCCGCCGAAGGGCGGGTTGTTGCAGACCCAGAGCATGCCGTGGCGTTCGTCGGCCAGTACGCCGAACAGGGACGTCAGCCCATTCTGCGCGTTCGGGAGGATCCACGGCTCGGCCGTCCCGCTGCCTGCGAGCGTCCGGTAAATGGTACCGTTGATGCTGCCGTTATAGAGGTTTCCTCGTGAGTCATGGGTCACGCTTTCGGGAAAGACCTGCGCGCCATTGATCGTGATGTCACCGACGACAGGTGCGACATCGGCCCCGGACAGCGATGGGCCTGAACAGGCGGAAAGGAAGACGATCGAGATGGCGGCCAACCCGGCGTTCGTCATCGTGCCGGCCCTGCGGATAATCATGCATTCCCTCCCTGTCGGCTGTACCCTTCGCGGCCGGGGCGGCATGATAGGCATCCCGGCCGCGAAGGGAAGGGCAGGCATGTGGCCGGAATGGAAATCCGTCTTGCCCCTCTTGGAAGCTGCGCGGTTCAGGCGGCCTTGTCGCGGCGCCATTGACCTGGCGTCACCAGATAGCGCCGCTTGAACGCACGGGTGAAATGGGCGGCGTCCTCGAATCCGTTGGCAAAGGCGATCTGGGCGATCGAATGCTGTGCCCGTTCCGGATTGTGCAGGTCCTCGGCGGCGCGTTCGAGCCTGCGGCTCCAGATATGGCCGGATATCGACTGGCCGATCTGTTGCTGCAATATCTGGTCGAGCCGGCGGCGGCTGATCCGCTGGTCACGGGCCACGTTTTCAGCCGACAGGTCCGGCAGGCACAGGTTGAGCTCGATGAACTCGAGCGCCTCGCGCACGCGCCAGTCATTGCCTCCGGCGATCGTATCGATCGGGCTGGCGAGGCCGAGCATCTGGACTACGCCGCCTAGAACGGCATGACGCTGCGCCTCGTCGAGCCGGGGCGCATCCCGCCCGACCCGGAGCAGAAGGTCAGCCAGCAGGCTGGTACCGGTGTCGGTCGAGCGCAAGGTCCGGGCGAACAGCCTTTCCAGCTGGGGGTGGCGGCCGAGGACCTGGGCCCGCGGGAGGCGCAGGAAATAGATGCGCCCCCATTCCTTGGCGGACATTCGGAACGCGCTGCATTCGTCCAGCAGGCAGATGTCTCCGGGCTCGACCAGTGCGTCGCGTCGCGACTGGCGGATGGTGGTGCTCCCTTCTACCTGAACCATCACGGAGATGTATGCCTCGGCCGAGCCGGGCGTCTGGGTTGGCCGGAAGCTCACTTCGGCCGGAACCGATTCAATCTCGTAGAGATCGCCGGTGCCGAACTGGATCCGCTTGATGACACCGCCGGCAGGCAAGCTGGTACCTAGCCGGACGGTAATCCCCGGCCAGGCCTCGCGCGCGGCCACATCCCACATCAGGCGGCGCTGTTCCTGCTTCACTTGCCGCAGGTCGATCACCGCGCCGGCTTCCGGCGGCAGGCCGGCTTCCAGTTGCGGCAAGCCATATCTCCACATCAGTCAACGCCTCCCATTGAATAGCAGAGTAAGTATTTGATCGGGAATGGGCAAGATGGGGCCCAGAACCGGGTCGTCGGACAGGCGACCGGATCAAAATGAACGCCGCCGATGCGCTGCCGACGTCCGGAGTTCCGGGCCAGGGCACAGCGCTCGGGCGGTGGATGAAATGGGAGGAGAATTCATGTTTCGCGAAACACCCATGGCGCGCCGCGTTCGCTTTCTGGCGCGCAGTTCCGCGTCGGCGCTGATTGCTGCCTTTGCGGTTGCGGCCAGTCCGGCCCTGGCGCAGGACGAGGCTGCGGCCGACGACAACGTGATTGTCGTAACCGCGCAGTTGCGCGAGCAGAACCTGCAGGACGTGCCGCTTTCGATCAGCGCCGTGAGCGGGGATCTGCTCGAACAGCGCAGCCAGACCAACCTGACCGATATCGCGGCGCAGATGCCCAACCTGCTGCTGCAGAAGAACCCGGCCGGCCAAGGCAATTCCGTCCGCGTCTTCATCCGCGGCGTCGGCCAGTCGGACCAGAGCCCTTCGGTCGAACCCGGTGTCGGTACTTATATCGACGACATCTACTACGGTACCGTTCTGGGAAGCGCGTTCGACCTGACCGATCTCGAGCGGGTTGAGGTCCTGCGCGGGCCGCAGGGCACGCTGGCCGGGATGAACACGCTCGGCGGGGCGATCAAGCTTTACTCGAAGAAGCCGCAGGGCGAGGGCGGTTATGTCGAGGTGAGCCTCGGCAATCTGGGCCGTCGCGACATCAAGGCAAGCGCCGATTTCACGATCGTTCCCGACGCAGTCTTCGCGCGGGTCACCGGCGTGACCCGGAATCGCGACGGACATGTCACGCGTTACGATTACGGCTGCCTCAATCCCAACGATCCCGACGTCGTTTCGGGCGCGCTGCCAAGCCTTGCATCGGGCGGGGACTGCGAACTGGGTGAGCTCGGTAACCAGCAGATGTACGCGATCCGCGGCTCCTTGCGAATTGCTCCGGTGGGTAGCCCGCTGGAAATCAACATCAGCGGCGATTACACCAAGGACACGTCGGAAACCCAGGCTTCGGTGCTGATCGCGAGCGCGGAATCGGCCAATGCGGGTTCGGCTAGCCCGACCGACCGATCGGGCCTCTCGATTCCCTACCAGGGCGTCGCTTATGATGATCGCTTCGTCACCTACGGGCCCTATCGCCGTGCGAATGCGGTCCTCAACGATCCCTATGCGAGCTATGCCAATTTCTACGATCCGGGGGTAATGTATTCCGCGATCGGCGCGCCTCCCGGGCCGCCCTCGGGCTACATCGCGGGCGAACCGCTCGGGCCCTTCATCGCGCCGTCCGCGGCCGGTGCGGAAGCCTGGGGCGTTTCGGCGACGATCGATTACGAACTGTCGGACAACCTCGCGCTCAAGTCGATCACCGGCTACCGCCACATGTTCAGCCAGACCGGTTCGGACAACGACCATTCGCCGGTGGTCTTCATCCAGGACGATTCCGACTACTCGCACGAACAGTTCAGCCAGGAACTGCGCCTCAACGCGGTCCTGCTGGACGATAAGCTCGACGTGGTGCTCGGCGGCTTCTACTATGACGCTTCGACCCGCTACAATGCGCGGATCCACACACCGTTCTCGGGCTTCTGCCCGGCGGATACTCCGTGCTTCTCCTTCATCAACGACGATACGGCCGATCTGCAGAGTTATGCCGGCTTCGCCAATGTCGCGCTGGCGGTGACAGATCGGCTGACGCTCGAAGGCGGCATTCGCGTCAGTCATGAAAAGAAGGAATATCTCTATAACCGGCTGAATCCGGACGGTAACGGCGATTATCTCCCGCTGAGCAATCCGGGCAATCCGCTGACCGGCTTCGTCGGCGTCTATGAGGAAACCATTACCGACTATCGCGCTGTGGCGTCCTACCGCGTGACCGACGACATCATGGTCTACGGCCAGTTCTCGACCGGCTTCAAGGGTGGCGGTGTCGCCCCCCGGCCCTATGTCTACCAGCAGATCCGGCCGTTCGGTGCCGAGAAGCTGCAGGCCTATGAAATCGGCTTCAAGGCGGATGTTCTGGACCGGGCGGTTCGGCTCAATGGCAGCGTTTTCCATATGGAATACGAAGGCTATCAGGGGACGCCGACCACGTGCCTTGGTCTCGACGACCAGCCGCTGCCGGTCACCGGCGGGGGCATCCCGGGCCTGTGCGGGCAGTATCTCAATATCGGTGACGCGCAGGTGCGCGGTTTCGAGCTGGAAACCACCATCCGCCCGGTCGCCGGCCTGACGATTGACGGGGCCATGAGCCTGACCGACTTCGAGTTCACCTCGATCAACTATCCGACCACCGCGATCGTGGTCGGGGCGAACCGGCCGGGCATCGGCGAGTTCAAGTGGAGTGCCGGGGTCCAGTACGAGGCCTGGCTCGGCAACGATATCGGTTCGCTCACTCCGCGCGTCGACGTGAACTACACGCCGGGATATTGCGGCAATTTCAACTGCGACCCCAATGTCACGGTGGACAATTACACGCTGGTCAACGCAAGGCTGACCTATCGTTCGGCGGATGAAGACTGGTCGGTCGCGCTGGAAGCGACGAACCTGTTCGACAAGTTCTACTACCTGAACAAGTTCGCGACCTTCTATGTCAACGGCCAGCCCGGGCGCCCGCGCGAGGTCGCGGTCACCGTCCGTCGGCGCTTCTGATGGAAAGGGCCGGGTGCAACCGCTGCACCCGGCCCTTTCGCGCCCCGGCACTGCGGGCTATCCCCCGTGCCGGTCAATCATGGATTACGGGATCGGGGATGCAATTGTCTGCCAGCACCAATCCCCTGCGCCGCCGCGCAGGGTTCGTCACCCTTCTTTCGGTTGTCGGCCTGCTGGCCGCCTGTACCCTCGCTGGAGCCAGTGAAACCGGCGAGAGACTCCGCAATGCCGATAGCGAGCAAGATGCCGGTAACTGGCTCTCCTATTCGCGCACATGGGACGAGCAGCGCTACAGTCCGCTCGACCAGATCAATGCCGACAATGTCGACCGGCTGGGCCTTGCCTGGTTCGACGATCTCGAAACCTTCCGGGGCGTCCAGGCCAGCCCGCTGGTGGTGGACGGGGTGCTCTACAATGAGAGCATCTACAACATCGTCACTGCCTATGACGGCAAGACCGGTGAGAAGCTGTGGACCTACGATCCGCAGGTCGGCAAGGAATGGGCCCGGCTCGCCTGTTGCGGACCGTCCAGCCGCGGCATCGCCTATTGGGACGGCAAGCTCTACATTGGCGCACTCGACGGTCGCCTGATCGCCGTCGATGCCAAGACCGGTGCGGAAGTCTGGTCGGAACAGACCTTCGAGACCGAGGGCGAACTCAACGCCTATTCGATTACCGGCGCACCGCGCGTCTATGACGGCAAGGTGGTGATCGGCAATGGCGGTGCCGATTACGGCGTACGCGGCTTCGTGGTCGCCTATGACGCCGAGAGCGGCGAGCAGCTCTGGAAGTTCTACACCGTCCCCGGAAACCCCGCCGATGGCCCCGACGGTGAAGCGTCGGATTCCGCCATGGAACTGGCGATGCCGACCTGGCACGGCGAATGGTGGAAATACGGCGGTGGCGGCACGGCCTGGGACAGCTTCGCCTACGACCCCGAACTCAACCTCGTCTATATCGGCACCGGCAACGGCAGCCCGCACATGTGGCACTTCCGCAGCGAAGGGAAGGGCGACAATCTCTTCCTGTGCTCGATCGTGGCGGTCGACGCGACCAGCGGCGAATACAAGTGGCACTACCAGATGGTGCCCGAGGAGGAGTGGGACTACACCTGCACCCAGCCGATGGTGCTGGTCGATATGGAAATCGGCGGGGCCGAGCGGCAGGTCATCATGCAGGCGCCGAAGAACGGCTTCTTCTACGTGCTCGACCGCGCGACGGGAGAACTTGTCTCGGCCAAGAGCTATGTCTCGGAAAATACCTGGGCGAGCCATGTCGACATGGAAACCGGCCGTCCGGTACTAATGCCGGGCGCGCACAACACGACCACGCCCCATTTGATGAATCCGAGCTGGCTCGCGGCGCATAGCTGGCATCCGATGAGCTACAGTCCAAAGACCGGGCTGGTCTATCTCAGCGCGCAGGAACAGCCCTCGGTCTATGCGCGGGCCGAGGACGGTGCGTTCAGCTTCGTCCACCACCGCTCCAACAGCGGGCAGGCGCGCGGCAACGAGCCCGAATTGCGGGCGAAACTCCAGCAGGAAGCCAATGCCAAGGAAAAGGGTTACCTGCTCGCCTGGGATCCGAAGACGCAAAGCGAGGCCTGGCGGGTCGAATATCCCCACCCGGGTTCAGGCGGTGTGCTCGCAACTGCCGGCAATCTCCTGATCCAAGGGACGATCAACAAGACGATTGCGATCTATCATACCGAAACCGGCGAGAAGTTGTGGGAGATGAATGTCGACCAGGCAGCGGTAGCCGGCCCGGTCACCTACATGATCGACGGCGAGCAATATATCGCGATCAACGCCGGCTGGGGCGGCTCCCCGGTCTACAATCTCAACAAGGACGGGCCGTTTCGCACGGCGACGGCCAAGCTGCTGGTGTTCAAGCTCGATGCCGAAGGCGTCGCACTGCCGCCGATGGCGCCGCCGTCCGAATTGCCGCGGCCGCCTTTCCTGATGGCTGACGAGGCGACGGTAAACCGGGGCCGCCAGCTCTTTGGCGACACATGCGTGCGCTGCCACGGCGAGAATGCCATCGGCGGGGTCAAGGACCTGCGTTTCATGGCGCCCGAAGTGCATGCCCGGTTTAACGAGATTGTGCTGGGCGGTGCCCTTGCGGACAAGGGTATGGCCGGATTTGCGGATGTCCTCGACGAGGAACAGGCCAATGCCATCCACCAGTTCCTGATCGCGCGCGGCAATGAGGATTATGCCGACGCCTCGGCGGGGCAATAGACAAGAGAACCATGGGAGAAGAGGATGCGACTTAACTCGAAAGCCCTGGCGGTCATGGCCGCTTTCGCCTTGCCGTCGGTAACAGCGCCGCTCACCGCGCAGGCCCCGGGGGAGGACAGCGCGCTGGTCGATCCCTCCTGTGACAGGGCCTGCCTGCTCGGTCGGCTGGACGAGGTCATGACGGCCCTGGCCGCGCGTGACGCGAGCCGGCTGCCGCTGGCGAACGATGTTGTCTTCACCGAGAACAACGTTCCGCTAGCGCTCGGCAAGGGCCTGTGGGCGACTGTTACTGCCGTGGACGAAGTGGGGCTCGAGACCGCCGATCCGCGGACTGGGCACGCTGCATGGTTCGGCTCGGCGCGCGAACATGGCGAACCGGTGATCATGGCCCTGCGCATCCATGTGACCGGCGGGCTGATCGACGAGGTCGAAAGCGTTGTCCATCGCAAGACCGCGCTCCCGGCACCGTTCGGCGATGTCGAGAACATGGTCCACGATCCCGAATTCTACGAGGTGTTGCCCGAGGACCAGCGCAGCACGCGCGAGCGCATGCATGCGATTGCCGACAGCTATTTCGACACGGTCGAAGTCAATGACGGTCAGGTCTTCGCGCCGTTTTCCGAGGATTGCGGTCGTCTCGAGAACGGCATTTCCACCACTGCGCCTGCACCGGGCAGTACCGGCGGCAATGCGGCCGCGATCGCTTCGGGTTGCCGCGAGCAGTTCGAGCTCGGCATTTACCGGATCAACAAGCGCATCCGGCGCGACATCTTCATCATCGACGAGGAGCGGGGCGTGGCCGTGGCGCGCGGCTTCTTCGATCATGCGAACGAATTCGACCGTTATCTGCTGACCGACGGCCGCGAAATGAAGACCGCGCTCAAATGGCCCAATTCGATCAGCCTGATCGAAGCCTTCCGGATCAAGGATGCCGAAATCCAGCGGATCGAAGCGGTCTTTACCTATGTCCCCTATTTCATGAACAACCCGTTCTGGGGGCCGGACGCGAGTCCGCCGGAATACGCGCCTGACCCGCAGGCCTGCGATGACGCCTGCCTGGCGGACAGTGCCCGATCGGTGATGGCCGGCATGGTCGGCAACCAATGGCGGCAAATCAACTGGGCCGACAAGGTTGGCTATGCCGAGAACAGCGTCGGCATACGGGTGGGCGAGGGCATCTGGTCCACCGTGACTGCGATCGATTCCGATCCGCTGGTGATTGCCGATAGCGAGACCGGCAAGGCCGTCTGGATCGGACGGATCGAGGAGCATGGCCAGCCGGCCTGGGCAGCGATGACGATCTCCGCCGCAGGCGCCAAAGTCGGCAGCATCGATGCACTGATCCGCCGCAAGGAATATGGCGCGCCCTATCTCGAGCCGGAGACGGCGCCCGACTATTCGATCCTGCCGCAGTCGCGGCGTGCTGCGCGTGCCGATTTGCTGGCCGGTGCGGCTGACTTCTACCGTGCGATGAACGTCCAGGACGGCACGGCGCCGGCCGTGGTTGGCGAGCAGTGCCGTTGGCTTGTCAACGGAATGGACCTCGGTGCCTGTGGCCCAACTTTCGCTGGCGGTACGCTGGCTGCGATCGAGCAGGTTCGCGACCGCAGCGTTCTGGCCGTGGACGAGGAACGCGGGCTGGTTGTCTACCGGACCTTCGAGGACTTGCCCGCGCTCGACAGCCAGCCGGGCTCTTACCCGCGGACCTACCAGGTGGTTGAACTGTTCCGCTTCGAGAACGGCAAGATCGCCCGGGTGGAGGCCTTTACCAGCGAATTGCCCTACGGCATGGTGCCGCATCGGTAGATAGGGCTGCTCAAGGCAGGCTGCGCACTTGCGGTTACGGACGAGTGGGGTAGAATTACCCCCGTCCGGCGCCCATATGCGCTTTGCATGCTGTCCCAATGGCGGGCTGTCTTACAGCGCCGCAAGTGGCATGATCGGACCGGGATCAAGTGGAGGAATGGATGGCCATCAAGGTCAAGGTAAACGGCGAAACGCGCGAGCTCGATGTGCCGGAGGACATGCCCCTGCTGTGGGCGCTGCGGCAGGAACTGGGTATGGTCGGGACCAAGTTCGGCTGCGGCAAGGGCCTGTGCGGCGCTTGCACGGTCCATGTCGATGGGGTCGCGCAGCGCAGTTGCTCGCTGCCGGTCGGCTCGATCGGCGATGCCGAGGTGAGCACGATCGAGGCGCTCGAACAGAGCGTGGTTGGCCGCGCCCTGCAGCAGGCCTGGCTGGACCAGGATGTCATGCAGTGCGGCTATTGCCAGGCCGGCCAGTTGATGAACGCGACCGCTCTGCTCGCACGCAATCCCAAACCTTCCGATCGCCAGATCGATGCGGCGATGAGCGGCAATATCTGCCGCTGTGCCTGCTACACCCGGATCAAGAGCGCGATTGCCGCGGTGGTCGAACAGGGAGACACGGCCAATGTCTGAACTGATCGAACGCGACGCCGGCGTCCAGCTTAGCCGCCGCACCCTGCTCAAGGCCGGCGCACTCGCCGGCGGCGGGCTGGCGCTCACTGCAACCATGCCGTTTGCCGCGCGTGCTGCGGCCGGGATGAGCCAGGCGGCGGAGCTCAACGCCTATATCACCATCACTCCGGACAACATCATCACCATCGTCGGCAAGAACCCGGAAATCGGCCAAGGCATCAAGACCATGCTGCCGATGCTGGTCGCCGACGAACTCGATGCCGACTGGGAGCAGGTGCGGATCACCCAGGCCGACACGAACGCTGCCAAATACGGGCCGCAGCTTGCCGGAGGCAGCTTCTCCACCCCGATGAACTGGTTCCCGATGCGCCAGGTCGGCGCGGCCGGACGCCAGATGCTGATCGAAGCGGCGGCCCGGACCTGGGGTGTCGACAGCGCCGGCCTGCAGACCAGTCTGGGCAAGGTGATCGATCCGGCCACCGGCAAGTCCGCCACTTACGGCGAACTGGCGAGCGAGGCGGCCAAGGTTGCTGTGCCGGATCTGAGCAAGGTCCCGCTCAAGGACGCCAGGGACTTCCATATCATCGGCAAGGCGATCGGCGGAATCGACAGCCCCAGGATCGTCCGCGGCGAGCCGATTTTCGGCGTCGACACGCAGCTCCCGGGCATGGTCTATGCCGCCTACGAGCGTTCTGCCGTTTTTGGCGCCAAGCTGAAGTCGGCCAGCCTCGATGCCGTCAAGGCCGAGCCGGGCGTGCTCGATGCCTTCGTAATCGAAGGCAATGGCAATCACGAACAGCTGGTCGATGGCGTCGCAGTCATCGCCAAGAACTGGTGGCTTGCCAACAAGGCCCGCGAGAAGCTGGAAATCGAATGGGATGCCGGTGAGTGGGCCAGCCATTCGAGCGCCGAATACGATGCACAAGCGCGCCGGCTGATGGCCGGCGGTGCGCCCGAAGAGGTCTTCGCCAGCGATGGCGACGTCGACGCAGCCTTTGCAGCGGCGGACAAGATCCTTGACGCTGAATACGCCTACCCCTTCCTTGCCCATGTGGCGATGGAGCCGATGAACTGCACCGCGCTCTACAAGGAAGATGGCTCGATCGAAATGTGGGCCCCCTCGCAGACGCCGCAGGGCGGTCAGGGCGAAGTGGCGCAGTTGCTGGGGATCACGCCTGACAAGGTCACGGTGCACATCACCCGGATGGGCGGCGGTTTCGGGCGGCGCCTGACCAATGACTACATGAGCCAGGTCGCGGCGATCGCCCGGAAGATGCCCGGCACCCCGGTGCAGCTGATCTGGAGCCGCGAAGACGACGTGCGGACCGATTTCTACCGCCCGGCCGGATGGCATCGCCTGCGCGCGGCGATCGATGCCGAAGGCAAGCTGGCCGGCTTCGACGATCATTTCGTGACCTTCGATATCCCGGGGGCGGGGGCCTATAATCCGGCGGCCATGGCACCGGATATCTTCCCGGCCAAATACGTACCGAACCTGCGCTATGCCCAGAGCAAGATGCAGACCGCGGTCCCGATGGGGGCCCTGCGGGCGCCGTCCTCGAACGCACTCAGCTTCGTGACCCAGTGCTTCCTCGACGAGGTGGCGCAGGCGACCGGCAAGGACTTGCCGACTCTCCTGCTCGAACTGATCGAAGGACGAGAAAAGGAGCCCGATACGCAGGGTTTCGTCGGTCCTCAGCCCGGCTTCAATCCGGGACGGATGGCGGGCGTCGTCAGGAAATCGCTCGAAATGGCCGAATGGGGCCGTTCGCTGCCCGAAGGCCGCGGACTCGGTTTCGGCTACTATTACAGCCACATGGGCTATTTTGCCGAGGTGGTGGAAGCCAGCGTTTCCGAACGTGGCCAGATCTCGGTCCACAATGTCTGGGCGGCGGGCGATGTCGGCAGCCACATCATCAACCCCTATGGCGCGCTCAACCAGGTGCGCGGCGCGATCATCGACGGCATCGGCCAGGCCCTGTCGCTGGCGATCGAGATCGAGGGCGGGGCGGTCAAGCAGTCGAATTTCCACGACTATCCGGTGCCGCGTATGCCGGTGACGCCGAAGATCGAGGTCGAATTCGTCCTGACCGATAATTCGCCGACCGGCCTTGGCGAGCCTGCGCTGCCGCCGGTGATCCCGGCGCTGGCCAATGCGGTTGCCGCCATTACCGGCAAGCGCCTGCGGAGCCTGCCGCTCGACCTCAAATCGGTCGCCTAGGGCAGGCTCAGGCCTTCGAGGTCTTCGGGCCGGTCGATATCCCGCAGTTCTTCAAGCGGGACGTCGACCGGCCTTGTCATTTCCGAGCCATTGAGCAGCTCTGCGGCGCCGCGATCGCCGGCAAGCGCCTGCAGCCGCGCGAACCATCCGGCCGGGAAGCAGGCCGGAATGCCCAGCCGTCCGTTCGCATGGCGCACCGCTGCAGGAGCACTATCCGTCACTCTGTCGAGCAGTTCGTGCAGGCTCGCGGCGGTGATCAGGGGCATGTCCGCCAGCAGCAGCAACAGCCGTCCCGCACTGGCGATTTGCGCCCTTTGCGCCGCGAGCGCGACCGATGTGGCGAGGCCATGACCGGCGAGCGGATTGACCAGCAGGTCGGCCTTGCCCGCATCCGCCGCAGCGAGTGCGAAATCGGGCGTGTCGGGCGCGACGACCAGGACGGGCCGGCCGAACCGGCACGCAGTCTCCAGCGCGAAATCGCCCAGCCGCCGCCCACCGGCCATGGCGTCGAGCTTTCCTCCGCCGAAGCGCCTGCTGGCTCCGGCCGCAAGGATCGCGATGACGGGCTCCCCGCTCATCGGTGCGGGTGCTGCGCCTCGTGCGCGCCGACGACATCGGCCAGGATCGAAAGCGCGAGCACCTGCGAATCCCGCGCGCTCGGGATCAGCCCCACAGGGCCGCGAATGCGGGTGAGTTGGTCTTCGCTAATGCCGCCCATCCGAAGCCGTTCGAGCCGGCTCTCCCGGGCCGGTGCGCCGCCCTGCGCCCCGATGTAGAAGGCCGGGGTGGACAGTGCCCATGCAAGCAGGGCCTGTTCCCATTCATGGTCGTGGAAAAGCAGCAGAACCGCGGTCCAGGGATCGGCCGCGAGGTCCTTTGGTACCTTGTTGAGGGATAGGCCGTCGCCCGCCTCTCGCCATTCGACCTCCAGACCCTGGTTGGCGGCGAGCCTTGCAAGTGCCCGGCATTCCGACCCCGCGCCGAGGATCAGCAGCCGTGTCTGGGGAATATAGCGGCGTTCCCGCAGAAGATCCGGTGGAGCGTTGCCTGGCAGGGCTAGCGTCAAAGAGGTTTCCCGGCGGTTTGCCAGCTCACGCGCGCAGGCCTGAAGCGTCTGCCGGTTCGGCCGCGGGTCGACCAATATGTCGAGGCCCGAGCCGCAGGGCAGGCGGAAATCGATGAAGGGCGAGCCTTCGCCATAGCGCAGCAGCCTCGCCGTGCCATCTTCCATCGCCGCAAGGGCCTGGGCCGCGAGTTCGGAATCAAGGCATTTGTCGGCCATGTCGCCGGCCATGCTGCCATCGGCCGCAACGGCGAGCTGGGCGCCGGTGCGGCGCGAGAAACTGCCGTGGATTCCGACAATGGTGCAGAGGGCGGCCTCGCGCGTGGCAGCGAAGGTCAGCGCATCGTGATCGGCATTCATATGGCCTTGCTAGCCTGCCCCGGCGTGGATGACCACGGCGTGTTTGCGCTCAGTCGAAATCGCTTGCCGGCCCGGCATAGCGGCCCATGCGGATGCGGTGGATCTGCCCGTCCTTCAACCGGTAGAACGCCAAGGTCACGATGTCGCGCCGCTCGCCCTCAACAAATTCAAGTCCATGCCTGCGGTAGGTGCGAAAGGGTTCGAAGCTCGTCGTGAGAACGGCGCCGACGGTGTCGTCGGTCCTGGCAAAGAGCTTGAGCACGACATGCTCGTCGCAATAGCCATGAAAGTCACGATAGAATTCGGCGATCGCGTCCGGGGAGGTGAGCGTCAGCGTGCCGACCTTGTATTCGACGTCGGGGGCGTAATGCGCGATTTGTCCGGTGTAATCCTTGGCGTTGAAGCAGGCGATATAGCGTTCCAGATCGGCGCGCGTTTCGATCAGGGCTGGCCGGCTCATTCGTAATCCTCTCTTCCCGATCATCGGAGAGTGCCGAGCATGGCGGAGCAACGCAAGAAAAAGGCGCGGAACACAGGTCCCGCGCCGGCATCGGCTGCTGCCAATTGCGACCCGAAGGGCGAGTCGATGCTACGTCTTGAGTTTCGGAATCTTGGGCAGCTTGCCTTTACCGGCCTTTTTCTTGCCCTTCTTCTTCTTGCCCTTTCCGGCTTTCGCAGCGGCCGATTTTTTCGGCTTCTCGGGCTCTTTGACTGGCACTGCAGCGGCCGTGGCCGGCGTTGCCATTTCGGCATTGGTCTGGAGCACTGCTTCGGCGAGCCTGCGGATCTGTTTCACGCCCGGGCGAGCCCGGCGATCGAGGATCGCCCTGGCCAGTTCCTCGAGCGAAAGCGTGTCCTGCTCGGCTGCCGACAACAAAACCGGGTACCTGGCGGCGGCAACGCGGGCTGACCCGTTCGCTGCCGACTTGCCTGCCTTCGGCGTTGCCCTTCCGACCAACCCCTCCCTCCTGTTACAATTCTGTTACAAATGGAGGCATGACAAAAACCGGGCCCTTAAGCAAGCGGCTGGTGGATAACTTTCGCGATTGGACAGAATGGAGACATATTTCGGCGGAGTAGGCCGTGCGTTGTCAGTGTTTTGGCCCTGGAGATGACGTCCCGTCATGGCTTTGCGGTCATCGCGGGATTCAGGAATTGCATGTCGACAGGTGAAAGAATGCTGCATTGCGGCATATGCGGGCGGGCGCTGTGAATCCCGAATTTCGAGTACTCGTATGCTGCCGGCGCACGCTGCCACTGCCAATGTTTTCGCATTTGCATCAAAGCGCTTTGCAATGCCGCCTGCGATGTGCTTCATTCGTGTCAGCGGAGTCACGATGAACGAAGCCGAAGCGGCAAATTTTGACGAAATGCTGGATGCGGACGGCCATGTCCGCCCTGCCTATGGCCGCTATTGCGACTGGTATCACCAGCAGGATCCCAAATGGCTCAAGAGCCAGGTCGGCAAGGCGGAACAGTTCTTCCGCACCACGGGCATCACCTTCAATGTCTACGGTGAGGGCGATGCCGAAGAGCGCCTGATTCCCTTCGACATGATCCCGCGGATCATTACCGCGGCCGAATGGCGCCGCCTGAGCAAGGGGATAGAGCAGCGCGTCCGGGCGCTGAACGCTTTCCTGCACGATATTTACCACCGTCGCGAGATTATCCGCGCCGGGCGCATTCCCGATTGGCTGCTCAAGGAGAACGACGCCTATCTGCCGGAAATGGTCGGCTTCGATCCGCCCGGCGGCATCTATACGCATATCGTGGGGATCGATCTTGTCCGCACCGGTCCGGACGAATTCTACGTGCTGGAGGACAACGCTCGTACGCCCTCGGGTGTGAGCTACATGCTCGAGAATCGGGAAACCATGATGGCGATGTTTCCCGAGCTGTTTTCGCGGATCCCGGTGCGCACGGTGTCCGACTACCCCCAGCGTTTGCTCAAGAGCCTTGCAGCCTGTGCTCCGCCTGCCACCAGTGGACGTCCCGTGGTCGCGGTGCTCACGCCGGGAATCTACAACTCGGCCTATTTCGAACACGCCTTCGTTGCCGACCAGATGGGCGCGGAACTGGTCGAAGGGACCGATTTGCGGGTAGTGGATGGCCGGGTAGCGATGCGGACGACCCGTGGCTATCAGTCGATCGACGTGCTCTACCGCCGGGTCGATGACGATTTCCTCGATCCTCTGACCTTCCGGCCCGACAGCGCGCTCGGCGTACCAGGGATCATGGATGTCTACCGTGCAGGCGGGATCACCATCGCCAATGCCCCGGGAACCGGCATTGCCGACGACAAGGCGATCTACAGCTACACCCAGGAAATTGTCGAGTTCTACACCGGCGAGAAGCCCTTGCTGAAGAATGTCGAAACCTGGCGCTGTTCGGAAAAGGACTCGCTTGCCTATGTCCTCGACAACCTTTCCGAACTGGTGGTGAAGGAAGTCCACGGTTCGGGCGGTTACGGCATGCTGATCGGCCCGACCGCTTCGAAGCGCGAGTTGAAGGAGTTCGAAAAGAAGCTGCGCGCTCGGCCACAGAATTACATCGCCCAGCCGACCCTGGCGCTTTCGACCGTGCCGATCTTCACAAAGCACGGCCTGGCGCCGCGGCACGTCGACCTGCGGCCATTTGTCCTCTGTTCGCCCGGCAAGGTTGACATCACGCCCGGCGGACTGACCCGGGTGGCGCTCAAGAAGGGCTCGCTGGTAGTGAATTCCTCTCAGGGCGGAGGCACCAAGGACAGCTGGGTACTGGAGGACTGATGCTCGGACGTTCGGCCCAAGGCATCTTCTGGATGTTCCGTTATCTCGAACGGGCCGAGAACGGCGCGCGGCTGCTCGAAGCCGGCTTCCACATGGCGCTCACTCGCGGCGGAAGCAGTGCAGTCGACGAATGGCGTTCGGTCCTCGCCACGATCGGCCAGGAACCGGGCTATGACGCGCTGCATGACGAAGTGGAAGGGATGCAGGTCGTCAACTACATCCTGCGCGAGCGCGACAATCCGGGCAGCATCCTCGGCATGATCGAGAGCGCGCGGACCAATGCACGCGCCGTCCGCACCGCCATTACCCGCGAGGTCTGGGAAGCGACCAACGAGAGCTGGATGATGCTCAGGGAGATGATGGCGCGTCCCGTGCGCGAGAGCAATCTCGGCGATGTCCTTGCTGCGGTCCGCAACCAGACCACGCTGGTTCGCGGAGCGATGGAAGGGACGATGCTGCGCAACGAGATCTTCAATTTCGCTCGGATGGGAACCTTCATCGAAAGGGCCGACAACACGGCGCGGATTCTCGATGTGAAATATTACGTCCTGCTGCCCTCGATCTCCTGGGTCGGTTCGAGCCTCGATGCGACGCAATGGGACACGGTCCTGCGCTCGGTCGCCGGCTACCGAGCCTATCGCTGGCTCAACGCCGGCGACATGGATCCGCGCGGGATCGCCGAATTTCTTATCCTCGACGAGCGTTTCCCGCGCAGCCTGGGTTTTTGCTACAACAAGCTGGCCAGCAACATGTGCAGCCTCGAGCGGGTCCACGGCCGGACCATGCCGTCCTGCGACCTGGCACGGGCGGCGCGAGACCGGCTGCAGCAGGCCGCTATCGCCGATATCTTCGAATACGGCCTGCACGAATTCCTGTCGGACTTCATCGCCACCAACCGCAGCATTGCCGATGCGGTTTCGGCCGATTTCCGCTTTGTCGAATAGGGAGCGCCGGACATGAGGATCGCCGTCCGTCACACCAGTCGCTACCTCTACAGCGATGCGGTCAAATATGGCCTCCAGCGGCTCCGGCTCGAACCCAAGCACACCAGCGGCCAGACGGTGCTCGCTTGGGAGATGGGACTGGAAGGTGCGCGCAAGGAAGTCGAATATGACGATCAGCACAACAACCATACCGTGCTGGTCACCATGGATGAAGGCGCCAGCGAACTGGCAATCACCTGCGCCGGCCTGGTTGAGACGGCAGATAACAGCGGGGTGATCGGCCATCAGTCGGGCTTCCTCCCGCTGTGGTTCTTCCTCCGCCAGACCAGCCTCACCAGGCCCGGTACCGAAATCCGGCAGTTTGCCGCTGAATTGCGCGGCGAGGGGCGCGACGAACTGGACCTGCTCCACGCCCTGTCCAACCGTGTCGCCGAGCGGGTCCGTTACGAGAAGGGGCGTACCGATGCTACGACCACGGCCGAGGAGGCGCTCTCTGCCGGCCACGGCGTGTGCCAGGATCAGGCCCATGTCTTTCTCTCTGCGGCCCGCCTGCTTGGCTTTCCTGCCCGCTATGTCGGTGGTTATCTGATGATGAAGGACCGGGTCGAGCAGGAAGCCGGCCATGCCTGGACCGAAGCGCATGTCAACGGGCTCGGCTGGGTCGGATTCGACATTTCCAACGGCATCAGCCCCGATCCGCATTATATCCGGGTGGCCACCGGGCTCGACTATCGCGATGCGGCGCCGATCACCGGCATCAGTTTCGGTCCCGGCGAATCCCGGCTCGAGGTCTCCCTTGCGGTTGAACACCAGCCGGCACAGCAGTAGGGCCCAGCAGAGACTGCAGGGGAAGATGACGTGACATATTGTGTCGGCCTGATGATCGATGCCGGGCTGGTCCTGATGAGCGATACCCGGACCAATTCGGGCGTCGACAATATTTCCACCTTCCGCAAGATGTTCCACTGGGAAGTGCCCGGCGAGCGGATCATCACCATCATGACCGCCGGCAATCTCGCCACCACCCAGGCGGTGGTCAGCCAACTCGAAGAGCGTTCAAAGACCCCCGACGAACGTCGCAACTCCCTGCTTGAGGCGCCGACCATGTTCCAGGTGGCGAAGCAGGTCGGAGAATTGCTGCGCGAGACGATTCACGGGGTGCAGGCCGAAAACGGCCAGCAGGGTTCGGCCCAATTTGCTGCGACCATGATCGTCGCCGGCCAGATCGCGGGAATGGAGCCGCGCCTGTTCATGGTCTACCCGGAAGGCAATTTCATCGAGGCGAGCAGCGACACGCCCTTCTTCCAGATTGGCGAGACCAAATACGGCCGCCCGATCCTGATCCGTGCCTATGATCCCGCCATGAAGCTCGAGGATGCAGTCAAGCTGCTGATGGTCAGCTTCGATTCCACGCTCAAGGCCAATCTGTCGGTCGGCATGCCGCTCGACCTGATGGTGCTCGAGCGCGACCGCCTGACACCCAGCCACGTCAGGCGCGTGACCGACCAGGACCCCTATTTCCAGGCGATCTCCTCGGGCTGGGGCGATGCCTTGCGAACGGCTTTCGAATCCCTGCCGGACTACAGTTTTTCGGCCAAGTGACCTCTTTGCAACACTTGTAGGAAATGCCGAAAATATAACGGCATAGTCCCAGTCTGACAGAATTGGGCGCACGAAGTGCCGATAATGTCAGCAAGGTGTCACGATATACTTGAAACTGTCACCAAGCTGACAACCAGCTGTCTTTCTTTCCTCCTAGGCGCGCCGCAACGCAACAAGGAGGATTTCAATGAGGATCTCGCGCTATTTCCTGTCGAGCTGTGCAGCGGCGCTCGCCGTCGCGGCGGCCAGCCCGGTCGTGGCCGGCGAAGTGTCCGGCACAGTGGTCGACCCGTCGGGCACGCTTGGCCTGCAGGCCGCCGAACTGCGGATCGTCGAATTGAACCGCATCGCCGTGTCGCGGCGTGACGGCAGCTACAGTTTCGGCGAGGTGCCGGCCGGTACCTATACGCTGGAAGTGCGCTATACCGGGGCGGAAACCGTGACCCGGACCATCGAGGTTCCCGCCAGCGGCCGGATCGCGGTCGACGTCGCCATGGGCGGCGACGAGGGCGACACCATCCTGGTGCTCGGACAGGCTGCCAACCAGGCCAGCGCTCTCTCGCGCAAGCGTCAGTCGGATACGGTCAGCGACGTGCTGACCCGCGATGCGATCGGCCAATTCCCCGATCAGAACGTCGCGGAATCGATGCGCCGCCTGCCCGGCGTCAACATCCTCAACGACCAGGGCGAAGGTCGCTTCGTCTCCGTCCGCGGTCTCGACCCCGAACTGGTCGCGACCTCGCTCAACGGCGTGCGCCTCCCCGCTCCCGAAAGCGACGTCCGCTCGGTCGCGCTCGACGTGATTTCGAGCGACATCATCGAATCGATCGAGATCAAGAAGTCGCTCACGCCCGATATGGACGCGGATACGATCGGTGCCTCGGTCGAGATCGAGACCACCAGCGCCTTCGATCGCCAGAAGGACCTCATCACGATCAAGGCCGAAGGCAGCTATAACGACTATTCGGGTGAAGTGACGCCGAAGGGCAGCGTCGATTTCGCGCTCCGCCTGCTCGACAATTTCGGCGTATCGGGTGGCGTTTCCTACTACAAGCGCAAGTTCGAGACCGACAATATCGAAGCCGACGACTGGGTCGAGGCCGGCGGGACGATCTTCCCCGCGACGGTTGAATATCGCGACTATGACGTGACCCGCGAGCGCATCAGCGGCACGCTCAATTTCGATCTCCAGGTCGACGAGACGACCCAGCTCTATCTCAAGGGCCTCTACAGCCAGTTCGACGACCAGGAATACCGCCGCCGGACCACTTTCGACCTCGGCGATTTCGAGGACGATGGCCCGAGCAGTGTCAGCGGAAGCCAGGCAACCTTCTCCGACGAGGACCAGGAGTTCACGGTCGAACGCGACCACAAGGACCGCTTCGAAACCCAGAAGATCCGCTCGATCAGCTTTGGCGGCGAGACCGAAGCCGGTCCGATCTTCATGGAATATTCGGCCAGCTGGGCCAAGTCGACCGAGGTCGAGGACGGTTCGCTCGATCCGACCGCTTTCGAGCGTGATTTCGACGGCGACGGGCTGGAACTCGGCTTCGACTACAGCGATCCGCGCGTGCCGATCTATTCAGTGATCAGCGATCCGGGCGATTTCTTCGATCCCGCGACCTATGAGCTCAACGATGTCGAATTCGTCGATGCCTCGATCTCAGAGGACGAGGAATTCGCGATCAAATATGATGCCGGCTACGAGTTCTACACCGGCAGCGGGACCTTCACCGTTCAGGGCGGCTACAAGGCCCGCTGGCGCACCAAGCAGTACGAAAAGACTGTCAGCTTCTGGGAGCATGACGACTACACGCTGGCCGACGTGCTCGGCGAGGCAACCTACCGCATCCAGGATATCGGCCCGGTGGCCAATTATGGCGGGACACGGGACTTCTTCCTCTCGAATTTCGACGAATTTGATTTCCAGGACATCGACAGCCAGTTCGATTCCGCGGTCGAGGACTACCGGGTCGACGAGGACATCCTCGCGGGCTACCTGCTCGGCCGCTGGGACAGCGCGACCCTGCGGGTGATCGGCGGCGTCCGCTACGAACACACCAGCAACGACATGCTCGGCAACAAGGTGGATCTGTTCGAGGAAGACTCGACGCTTCCCGACGGTTCGGTGGCCGATGACGACTATGTCTTCGTGTCCGACCGCGCCTATCACCGCGAATACGATCACTGGCTGCCGAGCCTGAACCTCCGCTTCGAGCCGCAGGCCGACCTGGTCCTGCGCGCGGCGGGCTACAAGTCGATCGTTCGCCCCAAGCTGTCCAAGCTGGCTCCGCGCTTCGCGGTCGAGGTGAACGACGACGACGAGTACGAAGGCGAATTCGGCAATCCCGACCTGCAGCCCTATGAAGCGTGGAACTTCGACGCTTCGGCCGAATACTACTTCAGCAGCAATGGCGCCGTCACCGCGGCGGTCTTCTACAAGGACATCGACAATTACATCGTCGATACCGTACGCGAGGACGGGTCCTATCTCGGGATTTCCTTCGACGAAGCCGTGGTGCCGATCAACGGCCCGAGCGCTGAGGTCTTCGGTGTCGAACTGAGCGTGGCCCAGGCCTGGGACATGCTGCCGTCGCCCTTCGACGGGCTGATCACGCAAGCGAACTATACCTATACGGACGCCTCGGGCGTCGTCCCGAACGACGGCGATCCGGAGGACCTGCGCGAGATCCCGCTCCCGGCGACGTCCAAGCACACGTTCAACGCCGTGCTGGGTTACGAAAAGGGTCCGATCAGCCTGCGTCTCGCCGGTACTTATCGTGACTCCTATCTCGACGAACTGGGCAGCGAGGCGGGACTCGACCGCTATGTCGACGACCACTTCCAGGTCGATTTCAGTGCCAAGTACCGCGTCACCGAGAACATCCAGCTGTTCTACGAGTGGATCAACATCAACGATGCCAAATACTATGCCTACAACCAGCTTGGCGGTCAGGCGAACCTCTATCAGTACGAGCGCTACAACTGGACGATGAAGTTCGGCGCAAAGGCAAACTTCTGATGCGGAACCTTCTTGCTGTCACCATCTGTGGCGCGGCCCTTGCGGGCTGCGCCACCACGCCTGCGGTCTATCTTCCGGCCGCAACGGTCGTCGCCAAGGGCGAGACCGAACCGGTCGGCACGGCCAATGAGGATGCGGCGGACGATCCGGCGATCTGGCGCCACCCTTCCGATCCGGCGCAAAGCCTGATCGTCGGGACCGACAAGAAGGCCGGACTGCACGTCTATGGCATGGACGGACGCTCGCGCTTCTTCATCGATGCCGGGCAGGTCAACAATGTCGACCTGGTCGACCTTGGTGCGCAGGGCGTGATCGTGGTCGCCAGCGACCGCAACGACCTCGCCAACGCCATGCTGCAGGTCTATCGCCTCGATACGGACACCGCCGAACTGCGCCTTCTAGGCAAGGTCGCGGGCGGAGCGGGCGAGGGTTACGGCCTGTGCCTTGGCCTGCGCGGAGACGCCTTGCTGGCCTATTCGGTGCTCAAGCAGGGCGCAATCCACGAGGTGCGGATCGCACTTGGCGGCGAGCCGACCGGTACGCCACTGCGGGTGCTGCAGGTCCCGACCCAGCCTGAAGGCTGCGTGGTCGATCCGCGCGACGGCACGCTCTATGTCGGCGAGGAAGTAGCCGGGATCTGGCGCTTCCCTGCCGGCAGCAGCACGGGCGAGATTGTCGCTCCGGTCGACAATGAGTGGCTGGTGGCCGATGTCGAAGGCCTCGCCATCGCGCCGCAAGGCGAAGAAGGCGGCTATCTCGTTGCCTCGAGCCAGGGCGATAATGCTTATGTCCTGTTCCGCCTGCCCGGGATGGAACCGGTCGGCCGGGTCCGCGTGGCGGCGGGAGAATTCGGTTCGACGGAGGAAACCGACGGGATCGAACTCGATACGCGCAGCTTCGGCCCGAACTATCCCGGGGGCCTGTTCATCGCACAGGACGGGCACAACCAGCCCGAGGCGCAGAACTTCAAATTGGTCAGCTGGGCCGATATCCTCGCCGCGCTAGGCGAAGAATAGGGGGGGCGGCATCATACCAGGTCGCGGCTTTCCGCGATCTGGGTGATGCCGCGCTTGCCGCCTTCACGGCCCAGTTGCACGATCACGTCGATGACCGAGGCGGCATAGGCGATCGTATCGCTGCGGGTCAGGCCGATCCCGGTCTGCATCACCATCAGCGACAATTGTTCGAGCGCGCCGCGCAGGCTGTTGGCGTGGATGGTCGAGAAACTGCCGGGGTGGCCAGTGTTGATCGCGCGCAGGAAGCTGACGCTCTCGGCGCCGCGCAATTCGCCCAGTACGACCCGGTCGGGCCTTAGCCGCAGCGCGGCCTGGAGCAATTCATTGGCGGTGACCTTGGCCTCGCCCAACTCGCCCTTCACGGCGACGAGACCGACGCCATTGGCGCCCGGCAGTTTCAGTTCGGGCGTGTCCTCGACCAGGATCACGCGTTCCTGCTGCGGGATCTCGCCGAGCATGGCGTTGAGGAAGGTGGTCTTGCCGGTCGAGGTGCCGCCCGAGATCAGGATCGTCTTGCGCTGGCGGATCGCTGCGCGGAGGAAGGCAATCGGTTCGGCCTCGCGGTCGGGCATGGCGGCCTGCGACGGCGGACGCAGCGGGCCGGTGTCATAGGCGTCAAGCGGCAGGTCGAGCCGGCGGTGGCGGCGGATGGCCATGCACCAGTGCTTGCGGGTCGCCGGTGGGCCACAGAATTGCACGCGCGCGCCGTCGGGCAGGGTTGCGCCGAGCAGCGGGTGTTCGCGGTTGATGCCCTGGTGGCTGACGCGGGCGACCTGTTCGGCCAGCCGGCGGACCAGCTTGTCGTCGATTTCAGGCGCTTCGATCCGCTGCATTCCCGCATGGCGGGCGTCCTCGATCCAGACTTCGCCGGGCGCATTGACGATGATTTCGGTCACCGTGTCCTGACCGAGCCACTGGTGGAAAGGCGCCAGATAGGCGTCGAGATAGACGCTGCGGCCATCGCCGGCGCTCATGGAGTCCTCGCTGCCGGGCAGGGGATGGATGGCTGCACTCACGGCAATGGCCTCAATTGGCCGGAACGCGCGAGAAGTCGAGGTCGCGCGCGGTATAGACGCGGATCGGCTCGCCCTGGCGCACGCGCACGGTAGGTCCGATCTGGCTGTCGGTGGTGGCGGCGGCTGCCGCCGCTCCGCCGCCGCCGAGCACGACCGAGGCTCCGCCGCTGAGCGAGGCCGCCAGCCCGCCGATGACCGAGAGCAGCATGGAGGAACCGAAGCGCTTGAAGAAATGGCTGTCGACTTCGCCCGGAAGGCCTGTCTTGCCGCTGAAATCGGTCGCCGGCGAGGCGATGTCGACCGAGACGCCGTCGGGCCGGATCAGCCGGGTCCAGATGACATAGGCGCGCTTCTGGCCGTTCTGCAGGCCAGACTGATACTGGCCGATCAGCCGCGAACTGCGCGGGACGAGGATGCGGGTGCCGTCGAAGCTGCGCACGTCCTGGCTCACCACCGCCCGGGCATAGCCGGGCACGTCGGTGTCGATCGCGGTTTCGAGGATCGCCGGGATCATCGTGCCCTGAGTCACCGTGGTCTGCGGATTGGTCATTTCGCGCGCCTGGGCGGGCCCGCCGCCGACGCCGCCGAGACGGCTGGCGAAACCTTCGGCCGAAGTCAGGCCCTCGCCCGAGGCCGCGGCCGTGCCGGGAACCGGCGCGGGCAGGGCACTGGCATCGAAGACCACGGTCGGCGTGCTGTAGGGATTGGCGGCCGCAAGCGGTTCCGGCGAAGCGGCGAGGACCGGCTGCGGGGCCGGATCGGGTTGGGCTACCGGCGGGGCGGCAACCGGCCCGGGCTGCGGCGCGGGAACTGGGGCGATCGCCGGGGACGGCTGCGGCACCGGTTCCTGGGCGGGAACCGCATCCTGCGCCTGGCGGCCGACATCCATGCCCCAGAAGGTCACCGCCCCGATCAGCGCGATGAAACCGACGCCGGCGGCGAGCGTGAGCCCGTCGGAGCCGGTCTTGCGCTGCGTAACCGCCGGATAGGCAGTGCGGCTGGCGAGATCGATGATCTCGGCCGACATGCCCTCGCGCGGATCCCCGGGCTGTTCCTGCTCGGGCTTGCGATTGCCGGGCAGGCGGTCTGCATTGCCCATCAGCTGTCTCCCTTGGAACGGGCGAGCGTACGGTCCGCCGATGCGGGAACCGGGCCGCCATAGGTCAGCACGGCCATGTCGTCGCCCGACCGCAGCACCAGCGTGCGCGGCACGCCGGCAACCACGATCGTATCGCCGCGCACGGCGTAGTTGACCGGGCCCTCGAGCCCTTCGACATTGGTCATCAATATGGCCGGGACCGGTTCGCCGATCGGCCAGGTGAGGTAGGTCGCCTCGCCGTCATCATAGATTTCCGACGGCAGCAGGCCGGAGTCCCCTTCGCTCGTCCAGACAAAGTTGAGCTTCGCGGGATCGACCACGGCGTAGGGATCGCTGGCGGCGGCTTCCTCTATCGCATTGGGCGCGGCGGCCAGTGCGGGCGGTTCCTCGGCCGAGGGGACCGGCTCGGGATAGGTGAAGCGCATCACGTAGAGCGGCTTGGTCCGCGGGCTGGCGACGAGATCGAAGAGATAGGTTCGTTCGCTCGTGATGACGGTCATGTTGGTCGCTGCCGTCTCGCTCAGCGGCTTCACGAACAGCAGATTGGCGCGCTTGTTGGGGGTCACCTGCCAGCTGCCCGAATCCCCGATCGCGACGTTCTCGATCAGCTCGTTTTCGCCGAAGACGATCGTCGCCTGGACATTGGCGCGCCCGTCGATCCGGACGACTTCCCATTCGTTGTAGAGATGCTCGACCAGCCGCGGATCCTGCGCGGCGGCGGGCAGGGTCAGCGCGTTGAGCGCCAGGGCGAGGGCCGGGACCATGAGGGCTTTCACTTGATCGACTCCGATGTGCGTTTGGGGGCGGCGCGGAAGCGGCTGCCGATGCCGCGCGCGCGGGACACGCCGGCGGTCTGCCGGCCGTCGGGATTGTCGTGGCTGGTGGCATAGACCCGGGTCTCGCGGATCGCGGCGCCGCTCGAGGAACCGGAATCATTTGCCGCCGCCGGTACGGGGATGCCGGTGATTTCCATGCGCCTGGCCGAAGCGGCCTGGCCGGCGGTGACCGCCTGCTGAGGCCCGGCCTGCATGGCGGCCACGGCGATTGCACGCTGGGTGGCGGCGGATTGCGCCGTGCTGTCGGGCTGGCGCTGGCCGAACCCGAAGACGGTCCAGCCGGCGACCATGGTCGAGGCCATCTTCATCGCCAGCAGCATCAGCGAGACATGGACGAAGCCGACCATGAAGAAGGCAAAGGCGGCGCGCGCGTCGATTTCGCCCGGGAAGGGGGATAGCGCGTTGATCACCGGCACGCTCATCTCCAGCATCAGCGTGCCCGAGAGCACCGCCAGCAGCGGGGCCACCGCGAGCAGGACGGCGGCCTTGAGCCAGCCGACGAACATGCCGCGCGTCCCTTGGAACAGCGCCATGACGATGAACACAGGGCCGAGTGCGAGCAGGACGCCGAGCGCGATCCGGGTGGTCACGAGGATGCCCACCGTGCCGATCAGGAACAGCATGGCCCCGGCCCACATCAGGTTGAGCGGGGAGAACAGCGAGGCGGAGCCGCCTTCGCCGCCACCCTGCTGACTCTTGGCGATCTCGCTGATCGCAGTGAACACGATGTCTATCTTGTCGGCAAAGACCGTGGTGGCCGAGCCGCTGGTGCCGGTAAGAATGCTCGCAACCTGGTCGGGCGCGCCGATGAAGAGGTTGGGAAAGACGATCTGGAAGGCGGCAAAGCTGGTGGCAAAGGTCAGTACCAGGCCGAGCGTCATCATCCGCGGTACCAGCGAACGGATGCCGAGGCTGGTCCGCCCAGTCAGCAGGGCGAAGCCGAACAGGGCGATGAAGATGGTCAGCAGGATCGTCAGCGCCGGAACCAGTTGTCCTTCGCTGCCGAACAGGCGGCCGAAGGCCTGCTGCGTCATCGAGCCCGACAGGCAATCGATCCCGCGCAGCGTCGCTGCCAGGCTCGTGCCGATCTCCTGGACCGCGATGTCGCAGGCGGTGCTCACTCGGCGGCCTCCCACACGCGGGCGTCGTCTTCGTCGATCCCGGCACCGGGCCAGGGATGGCCGGTCAGCGCGGGGAACCACTTTTGCGGCTCGTCGCCGAAATTCTCCCGCAGGCTGTCGAGCCTGCGCACCGAACCTTCGCGGCCCGAAAGCATGGTCAGCACTTCGGGAGCACCCGAGAGGTCGAGCCGGACCACCACCGAGGCGTCGGGCTGGCGGACGAGGAAGCAGCGGCTGTGGGCCGGGAGAGAGCGGATAAGCGCCAGTTCGTGCTCGGTCAGGCCGAAGCCGTCGCAATAATCCTCCGCCCGCGCACGGGCGTTGGGCATGAAGACCATGGTCGCGGTCTGTTCGACAAGGGCCGCCGAAATCCGGCTCTCAAGCGCATCGCGAGCGGACTGGGTCGCGAAGCCGACCAGCGCGTTGCGCTTGCGCAGGGTCTTGAGCCAGTCGCGGATGCGGGCGGCGAAGACTTCGTCGTCGAGCGCCTTCCAGCCCTCGTCGATCAGGATCATGGTCGGATGGCCATCGAGCCGCTCCTCGATCCGGTGGAACAGATACATCATCACCGGCGTGCGCAGGCGCGGGTTCTCGAGCAGCGCGGTCATGTCGAAGCCGAGCACGCGGGCCGAGAGGTCGAGCCGGTCCTGTGCATTGTCGAACAGCCAGGCGTGTTCGCCGGCCTCGATCCAGGGCGAGAGACGGTCAGCCAGGTCGCCCGGTTCGGGGCGGCGCGTGCCTGAGAGCAGCTCGCGGAAATGGCGCAGGCGCCGGAGCGAGGAATCATTGGCATAGGCCGCGTCGACCGCCGCGCTGATCGTCGCCAGTTCCTCCGGCCCTTCGGCCTTGAGCAGGACGGCGAACCAGTCACGCAGGAAGGCCCGGTTGAGCGGATTGTCGGGCAGGGCGAGCGGGTTGAAGCCGCTGGGAATACCCGAGGCGATCCGGTCATAGCGCCCGCCGATCCCGCGGATGAACAGTTCGGCGCCGCGGTCCTTGTCGAACAGGATCGTGCGCGGGCTGAATTTCTGCGCCTGGGCGGCGAGGAAGTTCATCACCACCGTCTTGCCCGAGCCCGAGGGGCCGATGACGGTGAAATTGCCGAGGTCGCCATTGTGGAAGTTGAAGAAGAACGGGGTCGCGCTGGTGGTTTCCAGCAGCGTTACCGCGTCACCCCAGTGGTTTCCCTCCGCCTGGCCCAGCGCAAAGCCGTGGAGCGAAGCGAATCCCGACATGTTGGCGCTCGAGATCAGCGCACGGCGGACGAGATAGTGCTCGTTGCCGGGGAACTGGCCCCAGAAGGCAGGCTCGAGATTGGTGTCCTCGCGTACTGCGATCGCGCCGCAATCGGCCAGCGCGGCGGCAGCCGAGGCGCAGGCGTCATCAAGCCGTGGCAGGTTGCTCTCGCGCACCAGCACGGTCAGGTGATGGTCGCCGAAACTGACAGAACCGGCGCCGAGGGCATCGCGGGCACCCAGCATATCCTGCCGCTCGGCGACCGCTTCCTCGTCGGCCGAGCGCAGGCGGCGCAGGGCCAGGTCGATCCGCTCGCGGGCGGTCTGGCGTTCGGTCGGAGCGAAACTCTCAGTCACCACCATTTCGAACGGCAGGCGCAGCAAAGCGTCGAGCAGGCCGGGGGAGGTCGCGTCGGGATAGTCCTTGAGACTGATCATGGCGCCGAAATCGGAACCCGAGGCGCCGCGCAGTTCCATCGCGTCGAGCCCGAAGCTGGCCCGGCGATAGGGGAGCATGGCCCCGATATCGGTTTCTTCGGCAGGCGCGCGGACCGGGCGCATCTCGCCATTGTAGAGCGCGCTCAGCAGTTCGAGCACTTCCGAATAGTCCTTGCCGGCCGCGTCCCGGTAAGTGCCGAGCGCGCGCGCGCCATAGGCGCCGAGCGAGGCGGCCATGCCGCCGATCGCGGCACGCAGCGAGCGCAGGTCCCTGGGGTCCGCCTCGATTTCGCCTCGGCGATTGAACAGCCTGCCCATCCGTTCGACCAGACCGGCCTTTCCGCGCGCCGGACGGCGAATAAGCGTGATGAACTGGTCGTTGATGAAGAGCGACCCGCTGGTCAGCTTCTCGCGCCAGCGGCGGTCGATATGGGCCGAGAGCGGATCGTCGAAACTCGCTTCCAGTTCCGCCGTGACCCGGCGCCGGATCACGTGATGATACATGACGAAGCGCGCATCGAGGGTCGAGCGCAACATGACTTCGCGCGAGGCCGCATGGGCGTTGAGCGCGCCGCTGTCTTCGGTCTCGAACAGCAGGCCGGGCACTTGCAGCGCCATCATCAGCGAGCCGTCGCGCAGGAGCACGCAGCCGTCGTCGAGCAGGCGGGCATAGGGCAGGCGGTCGCCGGCCTTCGCCTCCTTGTCATTCCATGCGGCTGCGCCGAACCATTTGGTCATTGCGTAACGGCCCTCCTGAGGCCGGGATGTCTCATGCCGAGTAGCTGTTGCAGCCCCAGCGCTTCCAGTTCCTGACCCGCGGGCACTTGCTGACCTTGGTGATCCACAGGTCGAAGACGCGCGGTTCCCTGAGGCAGGCGAAATAGCCGATGACGTGCATGATCACCGGGACGGGCAGGATCCAGAAGCTCTTGAAGATCAGGAAGGCCTCGACCGAGACCAGGCCGTTGATCACGAAATAGTTCATCGTCACGCCGGCGAACATCTGCGGGCGGGTCAGCGCGCGGTGGACAGGATGGCGGACGAGGACGGACATGGCTCAGCTCACCGCCGCGGCGGACTGGATGCCGGCGACGATCGAGGCGGCGCCGAAGATGATGAACACGCCGATGACCACGGTGGCGCCGAAGCGCCAGTTCATCCGCCCGGTCAGCATCATGAAGCCGACGGCGGCGACCGCCATCACGGCGACAGCAGTGGCGACATTGCCGAGCAGCGTGCCCTGCAGCCAGCCGAGTGCCGCGACGATCGGGCCGGAGCCCTGCGGGTCGGCGGCCTGGGCATGCGCCGCGCTTGGCAGGGCGAGGGCGGCGAGGGCTGCCAGGCGGGCAAGGAAGGCGGAACGGTTAAGCGAAGGCATGGTCGTGACTATCTCCGGGAATGGCCGGCCAGCCGGCCCATGATCGAGGCGACATAGAGCCGCGTCTCGCGAATATTGGGGATGCCGCCGGCGCGTTCGACGCGGCCCGGTCCGGCGTTGTAGGCGGCGAGCGCCTTTTCGAGGTCGCCATCGAAACGGTCGAGCTGTTCGCGCAGGTAGCGCGCGCCGCCTTCGAGATTGGCGAAGGGATCGTCCGGGTCGACGCCGAGGTCGCGTGCCGTGCCGGGCATCAGCTGGGCGAGGCCGCGCGCGCCGGCGGGCGAGACCGCCCCTTGGCGCCAGCGGCTTTCCTGCCACACCAGCGCCTCGATCAGCGCCGGGCTGAGATCGAAGCGCCGGGCGAGTTCGCGGACCTTGGCCGAATAGCCCTGCGGCACGCCTGCGGCGTGGCGGGCGGGATCGGCAATGGCGGCTTCGGGAACGGTGAAATCGGCCGACAGCTGGTGCGTGGCGGCAGGTGCGGGATCGGGTGCCGTCTCCCGGTCCGGTCCGGCGACCCAGCGGGCGCCCTGCTGGCCGATTTCCAGCACGTCGGCAGACGCCGGCCATCCTGCGCAGCACAGCGCAAGAGCCGCGAGCCCGCCGCCCGCCCGAGAGAGAATCACCAGTCTCACCATCCGGTCCTGATGGGGTTCCGAAATGACAAAGCCGTGACATAGTGGCGCAGTTGCGCCCTGAATCAAACGGGGGCGGTGGCTTTATGCACCGCCCCCTATATCAAGGAGCCTCGCTCTCGCGCGGGTCAGGCGATCAGCGGCGGGCCAGCTGCACCGAATAATCGAGCCGCTCGTCGGCCTGGCGGGCAAGGGTGCGCGCGCGGATCCAGCGGCCCTCGGCGGTCTCGAGATAGACCTCCCCGCCATGGGCGGCGGCGGCCTCGTACATGGAACGCGCTTCCTCGAAGCGGCCGAGCGCGGCGAGAGCGGTGCCGAGATTGATCAGCCGGGCCGGATCATCCTGCTCCAGAGCGTCGTTGGCGTTGATCTGGTCGATGGCGTCCTGCGCCCGGCCTGCGGCAAGCGCTTCATAGGCGACGTCGACCTGTTCGATCGGTTCGTTGCGGGCCAGCGGACCAGGAACGTGGCTGGTCGCGGCGGCGGCAAGCAGCAGGGAAATGACCATGGCAAAGCACCTCTTCTTGTGTTCTCGATTGCCCTGAGGATGCCTCTGGATGACGTTTGGTGCAATATAAATGTCATAATGTAATAAATACGTCACATTAGGCGCGATCATGGTCCGGAAGGAGGGGAAAGCCTGTCCCATATGCCCCTAAGGCGGACGATGATTGTCGCAATTGTCTTATTTTTGTCTTTATGACGGTCCTGTGTAATCCGGACAAAACTGACCAATATTTGTCACGACCGGCGTCTAGCTCCCGACTCGCGAATACGAAGTCGCACTTCTCTGATTCTCGATTCTAGGGGACCGTCCGCCGTGAAACATCTTCACCGCTCGCTCATTATCGGCTGCAGCCTCGTGGCCCTTTCGGCCTGTGGCCCGGAAGAAATCGCCTCGCCCGGCTCGGGCGGCAACATCACCATCAACCAGCCGACGCCGACTCCCACGCCGGCTCCGACGCCGACGCCGACCTCGACGCCGAATTTCACGGCCGCGACGAGCTGCCCGACGATCGCCGATCCGCAGGGTCTCGAAAACGGCGGCACGCTGAATGTCCCGGGCGGCACGGTGCTGGTCTGCTCGCTGCCGGCGCGCTTCAACGTCTCCTCGACGCTGCCTTCGACGCCTGACACCGCCGCCGTGGTCTATGAAATGACCGGCCGCGTCGACGTCGGCACCGACGGTGGTCCGTCGGCCGATGCCAGCGACGGACTTGATGACACCAATGTCGTGCTGACCATCGAATCCGGCGTGACCGTCTATGGCGGCGTCGGCAATTCGCATCTGGTCGTCAACCGCGGCAACCAGATCAACGCCGTCGGCACGCCCAGCGCGCCGATCGTGTTCACCTCGCGCCAGAACGTCCTCGGCAACACCACCGATTCGAACGACAGCCAGTGGGGCGGGGTGATCCTGCTCGGCCGCGCGCCGATCTCGGACTGCGCCGACGGCGGTGCCACCGGCGGCACCGTGGGCTGCGAAAACCAGGTCGAAGGAACGCCGCTGCCGGCGCTTTACGGCGGCGCGACCGACAATGACGATTCGGGCACCATGTCCTACGTCCAGCTGCGCTATTCGGGCTTCGCCTTCGACCAGGACAACGAGCTGCAGTCGCTGACCACCGGCGGCACGGGCTACGAAACCTCGCTCGACCACATCCAGTCCTTCAACAGCTCGGATGACGGCGTCGAAGTCTTCGGCGGCTATGCCAACATCAAGCACTTCGTTGCCGTCGGCGCGGGCGACGACCTGATCGACACCGATTTCGGTGCCCAGATCAACATGCAGTGGGTCATCGCCGTGCAGCGCACCGCGACCGGCAACGGCGTGATCGAGGCCGACTCCGGCGGCCGCGGCGACAGCCTGCCGCGTCAGGACACCCGTATCGCCAATGCGACCTTCATCGCCCGTTCGACCGTGGCCGATGCAGCCGCTCTCCGCTTCCGCGGCGGTACGGACTTCGCCCTGGCGAACGTCGTGATGGATGCTACCGGCCTGACCGGCCGCCAGTGCCTCGACCTCGACGATGCCGAAACCACCCAGGCTACCGGTCCGGACGAGAACGGTGCGCCCTTCTTCGCTTCGGTCTTCATGGCCTGCCCGGCGGGTAACGCCTTCACCGATGACGGCAATGTCGCGGAAACGCAGGCGGCATTCGATGCCACCTCGAACGCGGCCTTCACCGGCGCGACGGCGAAGAACAGCGCCTTCACCTCGACGCTGACCATGACCTTCGTCAACGGCACCAATGAAGACGGCGCGACCGCCTTCGATCCGACCGTGTTCAACCGCAACGGCTTCACCTTCGACAACCCGGGCTACGTCGGCGCCGCCAATGCTGCGGACACCTGGTACCAGGGTTGGACCTGCGACAGCTCGACCGCCAATTTCGGCAGCGGCAGCAACTGTGCGGACTCGCCGTTCAGCTGATCGGCCGGCTCCAATCGATGAAGGGGGCGGCCGTACGAACGGTCGCCCCTTTATTCGCAATGAATTTCCCCGGGGGTTTCTCGATGACTAAGTCGTCATGGCTGTGCCGCACTCTGCTCGTCACCACTGCGCTGGCGCTGCCTGGCATCGCCCACGCGCAGGATGCGCAGCAACAAGAAGACGTTCTTCCTTCCGCTGAAGAGCAGGAGTTCGAGGAATCGGCCAGTCCGGACGTCTCGATCCCGGGCGGCGCCATCATCGTCACCGGCCGCCGCCGTCTCGACGAAACCCGTTCTTCGGAGCAGGTCGTCAACGTGCTCTCGACCGAAGACATCGCCCGTACCGGCGAAGGCGACATCGCCGGCGCGCTCGGCCGCGTCACCGGCCTCTCGGTGGTCGGCAATGGCTATGTCTATGTCCGGGGCCTCGGCGATCGCTATTCGCTCGCCCTGCTGAACGGCCTGCCCCTGCCGAGCCCGGAACCACTCAAGCGCGTCGTTCCGCTCGATATCTTCCCGACCAATGTGGTCGCCTCCTCGCTGGTCCAGAAGAGCTATTCGGCCAACTTCCCCGGCGAATTCGGTGGCGGTGTGGTCAATCTCACCACCGTTGCGGTGCCCGATGAAAGCTTCATCAATGTCGGCATGGGCGTGGGCGCGGATACCGAGACCACGTTCAGCTTCGGCTATTCCTACTACGGCTCGGGCCTCGACTGGACCGGCTTCGACAACGGTTCGCGCGACAATCCCTCGAGCCTGCAGGCCTTCCTCGACAGCGGTGCGCGCCTGTCCGAAGGGCAGACCGACGAGCATGGCCTGATCTCCCAGCTGGTCCGCGACGATTTCGCGGTCGCCCAGAAGCTCGGCAATGTCCCGGTCGATTATTCGGCCGACATCACCATGGGCCACAGCTTCGACGCCGGCGAGGCGATCGTCGGCCTGGTCGCCACGGTCGGTTACGAGAACGAATGGCGCACGCGCGACATTATCCAGCAGCGCCCCGAGCGCGAGGATCTGACGGCGCTGCGGACCGATGCCCGGACGGTGAACACGGAGAACAACGTCAAGCTCAACGCCCTGCTCGCAGCCGGCGTGGAACTCGGCGATCACCGGATCCGCTTCACCAATCTGTTCATCCACGACACGATCAAGCAGACCCGCCTGTCCGAACAGCTCGATACCAATTCGGGCGATACCCGCCTGATCCAGGACACCGCCTGGTACGAACGCCAGTTGTTCAATTCGCAGATTGTCGCCGAACTCCAGTTCGACGATCTCGGAGTGGACCTGCGCGGCGGCTACGCCAACAGCCAGCGCGAGGCGCCGTTCGAATCCAGCTTCCTCTACGCCTATAACGAGAGTTCGAGCGATCCGCTGCGCCAGCGTCCGCGCAACCTGCTGACCGGCGGTGCGCTGGGTCAGGCCTCGGTTGCCTTCTCCGACCTCAACGAGGACCTCTGGTTCGGCGGGATCGACCTCGATTACCTGCTGACCGACCGGCTCGGCGTCGGCGTGGGCTATTCCTACACCGACACGTTCCGCACCAGCTCGCGGCGCCAGTTCTCCATCCGCGCACCCAGCGGCAATCCCGAGTTCGACCAGGGCGCTTCGCTGTTCCGGCCAGACTACCTGATCCGCCCGCCGCTGATCGAATATTTCGACTATTCGCTGAGTGAGGATACCGAAGGCTCGCCCGCTTTCTCGGCCGGGCTCGAGATCCATGCCGGTTACGGCAAGATCAACTGGGAATTCATCGACTATCTGACGCTCGATCTCGGCGTGCGTTATGAAACGGCCGATCAGGCGGTTGCCACGCTCGATGTCTTCACCAATCCGGTCACCGAGCCCTTCAGCGGCGTGCTGTCGAACGATTACTGGCTCCCCGGCGCCACGCTGACCTGGGAAGCGACCCCTGAACTGCAGCTCCGGCTCAACGCCTCCAAGACGATCGCCCGTCCGCAGTTCCGCGAATTGCTGCCGGTGCTCTATTACGATCCGGACACCAACCGCTCCTTCCGCGGTAACCCGTTGCTCGAGGACAGCGAGCTGTTCAACGCCGAAGCGCGCGTCGAATATTATCTTGGCGGGCCGGATCGCGTCTCGGTGGCCGGCTTCTACAAGGATATCGAGAACCCGATCGAAACCTCGATCCAGTTCGGCGACAACGGCACGACCGGCGAATTCGCCAATGCGCCGCAGGCGCAGCTGTGGGGCGTCGAGGTCGATTTCGTGAAATATTTCGACCTCAACGACTGGGGCGGCGTCTTCGACGGGCGGCGCTTCTTCACGATCGCCAATTACACCTACACCAGTTCCGAACTGAAAGTGGGCCCGGACGACATCGTGGTCCGCTACCAGCGTGCGCCGACGGCGGCGAGCAACGTCTTCGTCGACGGGTCCAAGCTGACCGGCCAGTCCGATCACCTCGCCAACCTCCAGATCGGCCTCGAAAGCGAGGATGGCTTGTCGCAGCAGACCCTGCTGCTGACCTATGCCAGCGAACGCGTGGTCGGCCGCGGCGATGGGGCCTTCCCGGACATCATCGAGGATCCGGGCTTCCGGCTCGACTTCGTCTGGCGCCAGGGCCTCGACCTGTTCGGCAAGGAATCCGAGCTCAAGTTCCAGATCCGCAACATTCTCGGCGAGAACAACGAGGAATTCCAGCAGTCCGGCGACAGCCGGATCGAGGTCAACACCTATGATCTCGGGACCAAGGTTTCGCTGTCGCTCTCGACCGAATTCTGATTTCAGAGCCACCCAGACTGACCCGGCCCGCACCCCAGTGCGGGCCGGGCTTTTTTGTGGTCGCGCAAGGCGGCGCTTTTTGCTGTCCTAGAGGCCAGCATGCATGGCAGTAGAGTTCCGGCGCCGCCGTCACTGCGGGGCAGGGCGACAGAATCCTTGCCGGTGAACGCAGGATTATGTCTGAAGACAGTGTTTGCGGCGCAAAGGTGTCAACCGCGCAATGAGCAGAGTTAGGTTTTTACGTCAGTACGTTACAGGCGATAGTTGAAGGCGACAGGGTGTCGCTTTCGTCGCCTTCGCTTCGGGAAGCTTGCCTGGGCCTAGAGGATGTCGAGGACGTAGCCATGCGCATGCACGGTGCGCAGCAGGTGGCCGGCCTCGACGTCCTGGAGCGAACGGCGCAGGCGGCCGACCCATTTGTCGACCGTGCGGTCGTTGACCGGCGGTTCCTGCTTGCCGAGTGCCTCGACCAGCTCATGGCGCGAGAGGACGCGATTGGCGTTTTCGACGAAGTAGCGCAGCAGGCGGAACTGGTTGGGGAAGACCTTGATCGGGCGGTCGTTGTAGCGGGCAAGATGAGCCTTGAGGTCAACCGTGAAGCCGCCGCGCTCGATCAGGTCGCCGGGCTTGTATTCGACCTGGTTACCGGTGAGGGCGGAGATCCGTTCGAGGATCATGCCTTCCTCGAGCGGGCCGACCAGATAGTCGTCGGCCCCGGCCTGGAGCGCGCGGCGGCGGTCCTCGACATCGTCGCGGTCAAGCACCAGGGTGATATGGGCATCGCGGAAACGGTCGTCCGCGCGCAAGCGGCGGCACATCTCGAGGCCGGACAATTCGGGCATGACCCAGTCGACGAAGGCCCAGACCGGCCCTTCGACCAATTGTCGGGGCCCCTTGGGGTCGAGCGCTTCGAACCGGTAGGTAATTTCCCCCCGGGTGACGTCCTCGAGCCGTGTTGCAATCGGGTTGGTCGTAAAAACGCTTACCACTCTCATCGCCGCCCCATGCTTGGTTCCTGCATGGTTCATGGCGCGGAGAAATGACGCATGTGTGACAATCGCGCCGGTGGATCGGGTGGAACTGGAAATTGCGGCGCCGGTCAGCCGGCGAGCGGCATTACCATCTCGGCCAGCGGGCCGAGATCGACCGGGGCGGACAGGGGCAGGGCTGCGTCGGGGACCGTCTCGATCGCAGGCTCGAGTCCGAGCAGGGCGGCGAGCGCGGCAAGGTCCTTCTCGGTTCCCCGGTTGCGCAGCGGTGCTGCCCGTTCGCCGAACTGCAGCACCAGCCGCTTCTTCTCGCGCAGCAAGGCAGTGCCCGCCACCGAAGCAAGCGAATTGGCGCCGATGCGGCGGCACAGGCGAATGGCCAGCCCCCAGCCCTTCGCCTCGTCGAGCGTTTCGGGATCGGCAAGGGCGAGCAGTTCTTCGGGCAGGCGCGAATGGCCGGTGTTGGCCAGCAACGCGGCTGCGATCAGCGCCCGCCCGGCCGCATCACAGGCGAGCCAGCGCTTGTGCAGCGCCCAGTTGAGCGCCTGGGGCACGCGCAGATTGGGCTCGATCTGCATGCTGGCTAGCGCGAGCATGGTCGCGGCGAGGCGCAGGCGCATGCTTTCGGGGGTCTGGCTCGTGGTGATCCGGGCGCTCCAGCCGGCGATTCGTGCAGCCAGTTCGGGATTGCCGCCTCGCGGCGAAGCGAAAGCGGCGACTCCGGCGAGCAGCGGGTCCTGCCGGCGCCGGACGGGAGCCAGCCGGTGATAGAGCAGTCCCTCGCGCAGACCGAGCGAGGAAAACACCAGCGCACTCGGTTCGAGCGTGTCGAGCAGGACCTGCAGCAGGGCGGCGGCGTCGGGCAGTTTCTGCGATCGCATGGTCGAAACCCCGTCGACCTTGCGCAATTCGTCGGGCGGGGTCTTGCCGACCAGCCGGATCAGCGCCTCGGCCTCGGGTATGGCCAGCGTGAGGGCGTGGGGATCGTCGAGCACGCCCGGTTCGCGCCGCAGTCCGTAGACTGCCATGGTCCGGAAGGTTCCGCCGACGAGATAGAGCGGCTTGCCCAGCTTTCGGCTCCAGCCAGCACCCTTGAGCGCCTTGGCGACCTGCTTGGCGAATTTCTCGGGCTCGCCTTCGCGCATGGCAGCCAGCCGCAGCGTGCCCAGCGGCAGCGTTGCGGCATGGGAGATCACGTCCTGTCCGATCTCGGTCAATTCGAGGCTGCCCCCGCCGAGATCAGCGACCGCGCCTTCGGCATCGGGAAAGGCGCACATGACGCCCATGGCGCCGAAGGTTGCCTCTTCCTCGCCGCTCAGCAGCCGCGGCGCGAGGCCGAGCTTGCGGACCTCCTCGAGGAATTGCGGGCCATTGCTCGCATCGCGAACTGCGGCGGTGGCGACGCACTGGACGTCCTCGATCCCCAGTCCCTTGAGCAAGACGCCATAGCGAGCCAGGCCGTCGAGAGCCAGCTGCACCGAATCCTGTGCCAGACGGCCTCTGGTCGCGAGTTCCTTGCCGAGCTTGGCGGTGACCTTCTCGTTCCACAATTGCGTCGGTGCGCGATCGGCCCCGCCGAAAATGACCAGGCGCACGGTGTTGGAGCCAATATCGATAATCGCGTGGCGCGGGCCGTTGGAGAAATCCGCACCGGGGTCGAAGCGGCGGTTCACGCCGCTCCTCCGGCGCCGCCACGGCGCAGAGCGAGCTTGGGCACATCGGCCCCGGCGGCGATGGCCGCACCGCGGCCGGACAGCGAGGGATTGGTCATGAAATAGCGGTGGAGGTTGAAGGGCCTCTCGCCCTTTTCGGCGCGGACATAGTTGCCGTCGTGCTGCAGCAGCCAGCTCTGCTCGGTGTCGAGCAGGTTCGCCAGCAGCACCTGTTCGAGCACCTGGGCGTGGACGGTCTTGTTGCGGATCGGGACCAGCGTTTCCACACGCCGATCGAGGTTGCGCGACATGCCGTCAGCCGAAGAAATGAACACCTGTGCTCTCCGGTTCGGCATGGCATAACCATTGGCGAAGGCCCAGATCCGGCTGTGTTCGAGGAAGCGGCCGATGATCGACTTGACCACGATCGTGTCGGACAATCCGTGGATTCCCGGCTTGAGGCAACAGATGCCGCGCACCACCAGGTTGATCGGCACGCCGGCCTCGCCGGCTTCATAGAGCTTGGCGATCAGCCGGCCATCGGTGAGCGAATTGAGCTTGGCCCAGATCGCGGCGGGCCTGCCGGCCTTCTGGTTCTCGATCTCGCGGTCGATGCATTCCTCGAGCCTGCTGCGCAGGCCGAGCGGGGAAATCGCCAGCGCTTCCAGTTCGGCGGGTTCGACATAGCCGGTCACGAAATTGAACAGCTTGGCCGCATCGCGTCCGAGCTTGGGGTCGGCGGTGAAATAGGACAGGTCGGTGTAGATCTTGGCGGTGACCGGGTGGTAATTGCCGGTCCCGAAATGGCAATAGGTGCGATAGCCGCCTTCCTCGCGCCGCACGACCATGGCCACCTTGGCGTGGGTTTTCCAGTCGACGAAACCGTAGATCACCTGCACTCCGGCGCGCTCGAGCTGGTTGGCCCAGAGCAGGTTCTGCTCTTCGTCGAAGCGGGCCTTGAGTTCGACCACCGCGGTCACCGCCTTGCCTTCCTCCGCGGCACGGATCAGCGCGTTGATCACGGGGGACTGGTTGCCGGCGCGATAGAGCGTCTGCTTGATCGCCACCACGTCGGGATCGCGTGCTGCCTGGCGGATGAAATCGACCACCACTTCGAAACTCTCGTATGGGTGGTGGACGATAAAGTCCTTCTCCCGGATTGAGGCGAAACAGTCGCCGTCATGTTCGAGCACGCGCTCGGGATAGCGCGGACTGAAGGGCTCGAACTTGAGATCGGGGCGGTCCTCGTCGACGAGGCGGGCGAGGCCGGACACGCCGATGATCCCGCTGGTCTTGGTTACGATCGCGATGTCCAACTCAAGCTGGTCGCGCAGGATCTGTTCGCAGGCAGAGTCGAAATCCTTGTCCAGTTCGAGCAGGATGACGCTGCCCCGGCGCCGGCGTTGGATCGCGGTACGGAAATAGCGAACGAGATCCTCTGCCTCTTCCTCCACTTCGATGTCGCTGTCGCGCAGCACGCGAAAGACACCGTCGCCCTCGATCCGGAAGCCGGGGAAGATCTGGTGGGCATAACGCCCGATGAGGTTTTCGATGCTGATATAGACCGCTTCCTCGCCGGGCAGGCGGATGAAGCGGGGCAGGCCGCTCGGCAGGAGGACCATTTCCACCACTTGCGACTTGTCGGCCAGGCGGGTGAGATTGAACAGCAGCCCCATTCCGAGGTTGGCGACGAAGGGGAAGGGATGGGCGGGATCGATCGCCTGTGGGGTGATCACCGGTGCGATATGGTCGAGGAAATAGTCCTTGAGCCATTGCGAAGTCTCGCCGGCGAGACGTTCGCCCTCGATGATGCGAATGCCTTCCGCGGCCAGCTCGGACCTGAGGTCGCGCCAGATGTCCTGCTGACGCTGTTCGAGCGCGGCGGCCGCCTCGCGCACGGCGGTCAGCTGCTGGGCAGGCGTCTTGTCGTCGAGCGAGCGCGTATCGATCCGGCGCAGGGTCTGCCCGGCGAGGCCGGCCACGCGGATCATCATGAATTCGTCCGCATTGCTGCCCGAAATTGTCAGGAAGCGCAGCCGTTCGAGCAGCGGGTAATTCGCGTTGCAGGCTTCTGCCAGGACGCGCTCGTTGAAGGCGATCCAGCTCAGCTCGCGGTTGAAGAAATGGTCGGCGCCCGGCCGAAATTCGTCTGCCAGTGCCATGCGCGGCCCCTCGCTTTCCGTTTGGGAATTGTTGTCTGCGATATCCGCAATCTCGCTTGGCATGGCGATGCCATGTTACCGAAATTTGACGCCGATAGAAGCTTTCCTTCCGACCGGGCGCGATTGATCCTGGACAAGCTTTTCCATCGGGCGGACCTTAGGATAGGAAGCCGGGAAGCGGCGGAGGGAAATCTGGACCAGCAACTCGCCTTTTCGGGCCGGAATCTGCGCAAGATCTACCAAACCGGGGAGACCGAGGTGCATGCCTTGCGCGGAGTGGACCTCGCCATTCCCGCAGGGGAGATCGTCGTTCTTCTGGGTCCCTCGGGCTCGGGCAAGTCGACCCTGCTGAACATCATCGGCGGGCTCGATCGGGCGAGCTCGGGCGCCTTGTCCTATCGGGACATGGACCTGGTTGCGCTCGACGAAGGCGAACTGACCCGCTTCCGCCGCGCGAACATCGGCTTCATCTTCCAGTTCTACAATCTCATTCCCAGCCTGACCGCGGAAGAAAACGTGCGCCTGGTCACCGATATTGCCGACGATCCGATGGATGCGCGCGAGGCGCTGACGCTGGTCGGACTGGCCGACCGCTGCGAGCATTATCCGGCGCAGCTGTCGGGCGGCGAACAGCAACGGGTTGCGGTCGCTCGCGCCGTTGCCAAGCGTCCCGGCGTATTGCTGTGCGATGAACCGACCGGCGCGCTCGACAGCGCAACCGGCGTGCGCGTGCTCGAAACGCTGGCCGCAGCCAATCGCGGGCTCGGGACCACGGTGGTGCTGATCACCCACAATGCCGGAATCGCTGCCATGGCCCACCGCGTGCTCCATTTCCTCGATGGCCGGATCGAACGCGTGATCGAGAACGCGCACAGAATTGCACCGGGCGAGATCAGCTGGTGAAGGCGCTCGACCTGAAGCTGCTGCGCGATCTTTGGCGCATGCGTGGGCAGGCGCTGGCCATCGCGCTGGTGCTGGCGGCGGCCACGGCGACCTTCGTCCTCTCGATGGGCACGCATCGCTCGCTGACCGAGACGCGCGATGCTTACTACTCACGTAATCATTTCGCCGACGTCTTTGCCGGCATGACGCGTGCACCCAAGAGCGTGGTCGAGCGGATTGCGGCGATCCCCGGGGTCCAGCGCGCCGAAGGGTCGATCGTGCAGTATGCGACGCTCGACTTCCCCGACCGGGCAGCGCCGGTGCGGGCACTGATCAATTCGGTCGACGAACGCGGCCGGACCCAGCTCAACCGGGTGATCCTGCGCAAAGGGCATATGCCGCGGGCCGGGGCACCCGAACAGGTGGTAGCGGACGAGGCTTTCATGACCGCCAATGCGCTCGAAATCGGCGATACGCTTGAAGCGCTGATCTATGGCAGCCGGCAGAGGCTTACGATCGTCGGGATCGGCCTTGCGCCGAATTATGTCTATTCGATTGCGCCGGGAGACCTGGTTCCGGACGATCGGCGGTTCGGCATCTTCTGGATGGGCGAACAGGCGTTGGAAGCGGCGACCGACCGGACCGAGGCGATCAACCAGCTCGACCTCACCCTCCAGCACGGGGCATCCGAAGGCGATGTGATCCGCCAGGTCGATCGCATCCTGGAGCCCTACGGCGGTGCCGGTGCCTATGGGCGGGCGGACCATCTCAGCCATGCCTTCCTCGACAACGAATTGCTCCAGCTCGATGCGATGACCAAGGTGATCCCGCCGGTGTTCCTGCTGGTCGCCACCTTCCTCGTTTATATCGTGCTCGGCCGGATGATCCGAACCGAACGGACGCAGATCGGGCTGATCAAGGCATTCGGCTATTCGGATGTCGCGATCGGCATGCATTACCTGAAATTCGCGCTCGCGGTGGCGCTGCTGGCGGTCGCGCTGGGCTCGGCAGCAGGAATCTGGATGGGGCAGGCGATGACCCGGCTCTACGCCGAATATTATCGTTTTCCCTTCCTCTTCTATCGCATTTCTCCCGGCGTGTTCTTCTCCGCAGGTCTGCTGTCCATGACCTCCGCAGGCCTTGGCGCGCTGGGCGGAGTATGGTCGGCAATCAGGCTGAATCCGGCGGTTGCCATGTCGCCTCCGCCGCCGCCAGTCTATCGTGCGGGATTTGTCGAGCGGACCGGGCAGGTGCTGGGATTTACAGCGATCGGCCACATGATCGTGCGGCATATCGCGCGCTGGCCCGGACGGTCGGCGATCACCGTCCTGGGGGTGGCGCTGTCGCTCGGCCTGCTTTTTTCTACCATGCAGTTCATCGATTCGAGCCGGACCATGCTCGAGAGCTATTTCTTCCGCGCGCAGCGGCAGGACCTGACCGTGACCTTCGTCGAGCCGCGCAATCGCGATGTGATCCACGAATTGCGGCAGATCCCGGGCGTCATCCGCGCCGAGGCGACGCGGGGCGTGGCGGTGAAGCTCAGCCGCGGCAACCGCAGCGAGCGCACAGCAATCGAGAGCGTGGGTGCTGCGTCCATCCTGACAGCACGGATCGATGCGGACGGCAAGGAACTTGCCTTGCCGCCCGCGGGGCTCATGCTGAGCCGGCAACTGGCCGATCAATTGGGTGTCGCCGCAGGCGATCTTGTTCACGTCGAACTGCTCGGCGGTCGCCGGACCGAGAGCATGCAGCCGGTCTCCAGCATTGTCGACGAATTCATCGGCGCACGGGCCTATGCCGGCGAAGGCACGCTCTCCGCGCTTGCCCGCGATGCCTCCCCGGCAGGTTCGGCCCTGCTCCGTGTCGATCCGGCACGCCATGACCGGATTTTGGCCGAACTCAAGGAAATGCCCATCGTTCTCGGGGTAACCGAGCGCAATGCTGCCATGGACAAGTTCGAGGACATCATCGAGGAGAACATCCTGACCATGATCGGCTTCTATGTCGCCTTCGCCTCGGCCATAGCGATCGGCGTGGTCTACAATTCCGCACGGATTCTCTTTTCCGAGCGCGCCCACGAACTCGCCACTCTGCGCGTGCTCGGTTACCATCGCAGTGAGGTCGGCCTGGTGCTGCTGGGCGAGCTGGCGCTCCTGGTTGCACTTTCGGTGCCCTTCGGCTGCGTGATCGGTTATTGGATGGGGCAGTTGATGTCCGCCATGTTCAGCTCCGATCTCTTCCGGCTGCCCTTCATGCCCTCGCGAGCCACCTACGGCTGGTCGATCGTGATCGTATTGCTGGCGGCCATCGGCACGGCTGCAGTGGTTGCCAGGCGTGTGACTCGACTCGACATGGTCCGGGTGCTGAAGGCGCGCGACTGATGCTGGAGCGGATCAGACGCTGGCGTTGGGCGCTGCTGGTTGCGGGGTTGCTCGCGATCGGCCTGCTGTTCGCTTTCTGGCCGGAAGCCGAGCCGGTCGACATCGGGACGGTCACTCGCGGCGAGATGCAGGTCGGGGTGACCGATGACGCGGTGACCCGGGCGGAAGAATATTACGTCGTTTCCGCTCCGGTGACCGGCTTTCTCAGCCGGATCGAGCTGGAAGCGGGCGACCGCGTCGCGCGCGGGACGCTGATCACGACCGTGAGCGGACGGCCTTCGACCCCGCTCGACCGGCGCTCGCTGGCCGAATTGCGCAGCGCGCTGGCGGCGGCGCGAGCGAGTGAGCAAGGTGCGGTCGCCGCCCTGGTACAGGCGGAAAAGGACCTGGTCCGGGCCAAGGAGCTGAGCGAACGGGGCTTCCTCCCGCATGCCCAGCTGGAGCAGGCGCAAACCCGGGTTGTCACGCTGCGGTCCGCCCGGGCCCAGAATCGCGCCGAAATCGCGAGGCTGGAGGCGCTGCTGGCGGCGCCAACCGGTTCGGCCGGAACCAGCCCGGTGGTGGTGCGTGCGCCGGTCAGCGGCTCGGTCATGTCGGTCATCACCGAGAGCGAAGGGGTGATCGCCGAGGGAACGGCCCTGATGACCATTGGCGATCCAGACCGGATCGAGATCGTCGCCGACCTGCTCTCGCGCGAGGCGGCGCAGATCCGGCCCGGAGACAGGGTCCTGATCACCGAATGGGGCGGTCCTGATCCGCTGCGGGGAACGGTCAAGCTGGTCGAGCCCTTCGGCAGGCTCAAGATTTCCGCGCTCGGGATCGAGGAGCAGCGGGTCAACGTGATCATTGCCTTCGACGACAGCGCAAGAACCGAGGCCGCAAGGCTCGGTCATGGCTATCAGGTCGACGTCACCGTGATCCGCTGGGAAAGCGACAATGTCCTGCGCTTGCCGATCGGCGCTCTGTTCCGAGGCCCGGCTGGCGGCTGGCGGGTATTCGTAAACGAGGGCAACCGGGCACGCGCGGTCCCGGTTGAAATCGGCCATATCAACGACCTCCACGCCGAAGTACTCGGTGGGCTGGAGGAGGGTGCGGCGGTGGTCCTCAATCCCGGCAATTCGCTGGAGGACGGCGCCGCGATCGCGCCGCGCGAGCCCTAGATCAGGCGCCGGTGTCCGCGGCCAGACCGGCCTTGGCCAGGGCCGCGAGGGCGCAGGCCTCGTCATTGTCCGAAGTCTCGCCGCTGACCCCGACGGCGCCGAGCAGCGCGCCGGCCCCGTCACGGATGAGCACGCCGCCGGGCACCGGGACGATGCCCTTGGGAAAGATCGAGGCGACCGCGGTCATGAAGGCCGGCATCACCTGCGCCCGCTTCGCGAGTTCGCGCCCACCGAAGCCCATGGCGACGCAGCCGGCGGCCTTGCCGATGGCGATGTCGGCGCGGTGGAGCGAGGTTCTCTCGTCGCGCAGGATCGCCAGCGGCTGACCCGCCGGATCGAGCACCGCCACCGCGAGCGGGAGAAATTTCTGGCGCTCGCCTTCGGCCAGCGTGTCTTGCGCGATTTGCAGGGCAGTCTTGAGAGTGAGGGCCATGGAAGCGGAATCCTGTTGCGGGGAATTGACATCATCGTGAAACGCACCGCTTGCAGCGTCAAGGTGCTCACCGGTTCGACTGGACACTTGCGTCCCGACGGCCGGCATGGTGATAGGATCAATTGAAACCGGCCCGTCAGGCCGAAGGAATGGATGAATGACGATTTCCGAGATGCAGTTCCACGCCGGCAGGCGGACTTTCCTCAAGGGTACCGCCGGGGCTTTCGCGGCACTGATGGCCAGCGGCTGCGCCACCCGCGCGGCGATGGGCACGGCAGCGGCTGGTGCCTATGGCCCGCTGGTCGAGGATCCCGCCGGGCTGCTCGACCTGCCGCGCGGCTTCACTTACCGGGCAGTCTCGCGGCTTGGCGATGCGATGGACGACGGTTTCACCGTTCCGGATTACGGCGACGGCATGGGCTGTTTCGACCTCGGCAACGGCCAGCTGGCCCTGGTCCGCAACCACGAATTGCGCCCGCATCAGGATGGCGGGGGCGTCCAGGGGCCGGCTTATGACACGGTGGCCCGCAGCCTGGTCCCGTTGCCCGGGGGAACGACGACCATCGTGCTCGACGCCGAGACGCTGGCGGTCGTGAAGCAGTACCGCTCGCTTGCCGGGACGATCCGCAATTGCGCCGGCGGGATCACGCCTTGGGGCAGCTGGCTGACCTGCGAGGAGAATACCGACCGCGCCAATGGCCGGATCAACAAGGATCACGGCTATGTCTTCGAAGTCCCGGCCGATGCGCCGGGACTGGTCGAGCCCGTGCCGATCAAGCCGATGGGCCGTTTCAACCACGAGGCTGCCTGCGTCGATCCGGTGACCGGGATCGTCTACATGACCGAGGACCGCGACGATGGCGTGGTCTACCGATATGTTCCCAAGGTTCCGGGCAAGCTGCTCGAAGGCGGCAGGCTCCAGGCCATGGTGCTTCCGGCCGGTACCGGCGATGTCCGCAACTGGAACGGTACGGCGATCGCGGTCGGCGGCGCACTGGCGGTGAACTGGGTCGATCTGGAAGATCCCGAAAGCCCGGAAGACGACCTGCGCAAGCAGGCCGCGGCCAAGGGCGCGACTGTCTTCGCGCGCGGCGAAGGGCTGCATATGGGCGAGGACGAACTCTATTTCTGCTGCACCTCGGGCGGCGCGGCGAAGCTCGGCCAGATATTCCGCCTCGTTCCCGGGCGCGGCGGCGCCGACCGGCTCGAACTGTTCTTCGAGAGCAGTTCGGTCGAGCAGTTCAATTACGGGGACAATCTCTGCGTTGCACCGGGCGGGAGCCTGGTCGTTTGCGAGGACCAGTATACCGACATGGTCGACAACCATTTGCGCTGGATTTCACCCCTCGGCGAGGCTTCGGTCCTCGGCCGGTTGCGGATCCAGACCGAACTCGCCGGCGCCTGCTTCTCGCCCGATGGGCGGACGCTGTTCGTCAACGCCTTCAGCCCGACCACGACGCTGGCCATTCGCGGTCCCTGGATCGGCTAGGAAATCAAAGTGGATAAGCTCACCCCCATTTCGATCGAACGCCCGCTCGAGGATATTGCCGACGCGATCGGTGAGAGCTTCGAGACCTACGGTTTTGCCGTGATCGAGGATCACGGCATTCCGCAAGACCTCATCGAGCGCGCCTATGCCATCTCGCGCGCATTCTTCGCCCTCCCGGTCGAGGTGAAGCGCAAGTATTTCATCGCTGGTGGAGGCGGCGCACGGGGCTACACACCCTTCGGCACCGAGCGGGCGAAGGGCGCGAGCATCCACGATCTCAAGGAGTTCTGGCATATCGGCCAGATGCTCCCGCCGGGCGATCCGCTCGAACCCTATATGCCGCCCAATATCTGGCCCACCGAGGTGGCGGGATTCCGCGAGACCTATGAGGAGCTCTACCGGGCGTTCGAAACGGCCGGCAAGCGTGTGCTGAGCGCCATCGCGATCCACCTCGGGCTCGACCGGAACTGGTTCGATCCGACGGTCGAGCAGGGCAATTCGGTCATGCGGCTGCTGCATTACCCGCCGGTATCGGATGCCGGCGGCGCGATCCGGGCCGAAGCGCATGGCGACATCAACACCATCACCCTGCTGCTCGGCGCCGAGGAGGCGGGGCTGCAACTGCTCAAGCGCAATGGCGAGTGGATGGACATTTCCCCGCCCGAAGGCGCGCTGGTGATCAATATCGGCGACATGCTGGAGCGGCTGACCAACGGCCAGTTGCCTTCAACCAAGCATCGCGTGGTAAACCCGGTCGGCGAAGCGGCGGGCAGGGCGCGTTATTCCATGCCCTTCTTCCTGCATTTCCGCCCCGATTTCCTGATCGATCCCCTGCCGGGCTGCGAAGACCCGGCACGTCCCGGTGAGCGAATGGAGCCGATCAGTGCGCATGACTTCCTCCAGCAGCGGCTGAGGGAAATCAACCTCGCCTAGGCCTGGGCATCCTCGGCGAGCTTTGCTTCTTCAAGCTTGACCAGTCGCCACAGCGTTTCGAGGACCGGCGCTTCCATTCCGGCCGCCTTGGCGGCACGCACGATTGCGCCGTTGATGGAATCGACTTCGGTCCTTCGGCCGGCCTTGACGTCCTGCAGCATCGACGCCTCATGATCGGCATGGTCGGTCATCGAGACTTCGGTGAGGTCGTGGATCGGTTTCGCGTCGATGTCGATCCCGCTGGCGCGGGCGACCGCTACGCCTTCCTCGACCGCGGCATGGATCAGGTCACGGCTTTCCTGGTGGCGATGAAAGAAGCCGGGCGTCTTCCTTGTGAGCGCGCAAAGCGGGTTCATCGCGGCGTTGAAGATAGCCTTCTTCCAGATTGCTTCGTGAATATGTGGCTCGAGATGGGTCGGAAAACCCCCGGCATTGAGCGCATTGGCTACCTCGCGCGCGAATATGTCGCGGTCGGTGAAGGCCGGGTAGAGCTGCGACCAGCCTTCGCCTTTCGAACGGATGCGGCCCGGGCCGACCAGGTCCGAAGGGTAGGCGCTGGTACCGATCAGTACGTGATCGCGCGCAACATGGCGGGCGACCGCCTCGTCGTTGCCGAGCCCGTTCTGCAGTGTCAGGACCCAGGTCTCGGGAGAGATCAGCTGTTTCACGCCGTCGAGCGCCGCATCGGTATGGAAGGTCTTCGTGAAGATCACGATCAGGTCGGCCTCGCCGCTGGCCTCTTCCGGCAGGCGCGCGCGGATATCGAGAACCTCGGTTCCTTCGCGGGTCTCGACCGTCAGGCCGTTCTCGCGGATGGCATCGACATGGGTACGGTTTGTATCGATCAGCGTGACCTTGCAGCCTCCACGCCGGAAGGCGAGAGCATAAAGGCACCCCATGGCGCCGGCACCGACGATAAAGACTTCCATCAAGCTGTCCTCTATCCGCGTGTTGGCCGCGGTTCACGTACCCACTAGCGAAGTTCCGAGCAGGAGCAAGATACGCACGTCGATCGCCTTGCCCGCCGCCCGTTGCTTTTCGATGAACGAGGCAATCCCGGACAAGGGCACGCGGTGGGTGACAATGTTCTCGTCACCGACCCCGCCGCCCTTTCCGGCACGCACAAGTTTGGTGGCGCGAAAGAGTGAGAAGCTCTCGCTGACCATGCCCGGAGAAGAATAATACTCGCCGAGCCGTTCCATTCGTGCGGCGCGGTAGCCGGTTTCTTCCTCCAGTTCGCGGATTGCGGCGGTTTCCGGCGCCTCGTCCGCTGCGCCCTCGTCGTCGCCGACCAGGCCGGCGGGCAGTTCGATGCAGGTCCTCCCGAGCGGCACGCGGAATTGTTCGACCAGGATCACGTGCCCCTCGTCGAGCGCCAGGATCACGGCCGCATGGATGCCCCGCGCGCGGCCGACATATTCCCACCGCCCACGGGTCTTGGCCGTGATGAAACGGCCTTCCCAGCGGATTTCCTCGGGAGCGTCCGCGTCTTCGGGTTTCACAGTTCGATCAGCCTGTCGGGCAGTTCGTTCCGGTCATCCTCGGCGCGCGGGAAGTGCTCGGAGAGGATGGCCCCGACGTCGCGCACGCCCGCGGCCAGACCATCGGCGATCCGACCCTGCCGGATCTCGCGCAGCATGTCGGCCATGGCTGCACCCCAGACCTCGGGATCGACCTTCTCGGCGATCGGCTGGTCGGCCACGATCTCCGCCCGGTGTTCGCGCATCGACAGGTAGATCAGTACGCCGGTGCGGCCATGCGTCCGGCGTTCGGCGCCGACCTTGAACAGGTCGACGGCGCGCGCTTCGGCGCGCTGGGTCTTGATCACACCGGGGACGAGGAAAAAGCGCAGCGGATCCCATAGCTGGGCCAGAGCGGCCAGCAGGAAGGTGACGATGCCGATCGCCGCGGCGGTGCCAAAGATGTCCGCCGGGAGCCATTCCGGGTTCCAAGTGCCGTAGATCGACGCGACCAGCCCCAAGGGGATGGCCGGGAAGATCGCCAGCAGGGTCAGTACGGTAAAGCTGAGCCCGGCGGCCCAGGCGAGGGCGACATCGGCGTAGCTATCCGAGCGATCAGATATGACGGTAACGATTTCGCCCGAGGTATGAAGTTCGGCTTCGGCCACCGCGGCGGTCACCCTGGCGTGACCCTGTTCGTCCATGACCGGCATTACCAGCTCCCGCTCGCGCCGCCGCCGCCGGACATGCCGCCGCCGAAGCCGCCGAAGCCTCCGCCTCCGCCGAAACTGCCTCCGCCGCCCCAGTCGCTGCCGGAGCTGCGCGAGGCGTGGCCGATCGCACTCCCGAGGGCATTCCAGAGGATAATGTCGCCGACCGCATCGGCTGCCCCATAGCGACGCCGGCGCCCGCCGCTGCGCCTGCCGAACAGGAACATGAAGCCAAGCAACATGATGACCCAGAAGACGGCACCACCGACAGTGGCCGCCTTCTTGTCGCTGCGGGACTGTGCCGCAGCGGCCGCTTCGGCTTCGGCAATGGCTTCCGCCGTGGCGGGGTCCATGTCGAGGATCTCGATGATCCTGCCTACGCCGGCCACGATCCCGCCGCCGAAGTCGCCGGACTTGAAGGCGGGAACGATGGTTTCGCGAATGATCCGGCCCGACAGCGCGTCGGTCAGTCTGGCGGTGGTTCCGTAACCGGTTTCTATCCGCAGCGCGCGATCCTCCGGTGCGACGAGCAGCAGGACGCCCTCGTCAGTTTCGGCGCCGCTGATGCCCCAGGTCTCGAACAGCTCCACCGCATACATCTCGATCGTCAGGCCCTCGAGCGAGGGGACGGTCGCGACGATCACCGCACGGCCGGTGTTGGCATTGTACTGCCGAAGCTGCGCGTCGAGCTGCGCTTCCTGCGCGTCAGGAATAACGCCCGCAGCATCGAGCACCGGTCCGTCGGGCCGGGCAGGAAGGTCCTGCGCGGCCGACGGAAGGGCAAGTATGGCAGCGATTGCCGCCAGCAGGGAGAGGATTCCGCGCATCGCGTTGCGGCCCCGGATCAATTCGCGGCTGCGGTCGATTCCGCCTCCGTCGCGTTGTTGTCATTGGCTGCCGGCGCCGCTGCGGAGCCGCCCATATCGCCGAAATCGACGGTCGGGGCAGTCTGAGCCTCGGGTTCGGCACTGAAGGGTTCCATCGGCTCGGCGCCGTGGATCAGGTTCGCGCCGATCGTGTCGGGGAAGGTGCGGATCAGCGTGTTATATTCCTGCACCGCCTCGTTGTAGCGCACGCGGGCGACGTCGATCCGGTTCTCGGTCCCTTCAAGTTGGGTCATCAGGTCGGCGAAGCGGCCCTGGCTCTGCAACTGCGGGTAGTTCTCCACCACGGTCCGCAACTGGCCCAGCGCCTGGGTCAGCTGGTTCTGCGCGGACTGGAACTTGGCGAATTCCTCGGGATTGGAGAGGTCGTCGGTGGTGATGTTGATCGAGGTTGCGCGGGCGCGGGCATCGGTCACATTGGTGAGGATTTCGGTTTCGGATGCCGCCGCTGCGCGGACCGTCGCCACGAGATTGGGCACCAGGTCGGCGCGGCGCTGGTAGGCGCTCTGGACGTCGGCCCACTTGGCCTTTGCGTTCTCTTCCGCGGTCGGCACAGAATTGATCCCGCAGGCGGCGAGGCCGAGCGTGGCAAGGGCAAGGGTGGCAAGGCGCGTGACGCGCTTTGTCAGCGAAATGGTCATGGTAGTCGATCCCTCCTTGTCGGGCGCAAGGCGCGCGCGCCCGCTGTGTTGCCAATATAGGACGCCCCCTGCGCCTTGCAAGAATGGCCCCTGTGGGTTGCGGGCTTGTTGCAGGCACGCGGAAATGGCAGGTTCCCTGCGGTCATGAAGTATTAGGGGACATCAATGTTAAAGGAATTCAGGGAGTTCATCGCCAAGGGCAATGTCATGGACCTTGCCGTGGCGGTGATCATCGGCGGAGCCTTCGCCGCGATCGTCAAGTCGCTGACCGATACGATCATCATGCCGGTGGTTGGCGCGATTTTCGGCGGGGCCGACTTTTCGAACTATTTCATCCTGCTCTCCGTGCCCGACGGCTATGAGGGGGCGACGGATGATTACGTCGCCCTCCAGGAAGCCGGGGCAGCCATGATCGGATACGGGGCCTTCATTACCGCCGTGATCAATTTCGTGATCCTGGCCTTCATCATCTTCCTGATGGTCCGCTACGCCAACCGGGTGATGGAACGGATGAAGAAGGCCGATGAAGCCGCGCCGGAAGAGCCCGCCGGACCGAGCGAGACGGAACTGCTGACGGAGATCCGCGACCTGCTCAAAAAATAGGTTGCCTGGCGCTTTGCCGCTCCAGACACTTCCCATTAAGCCGGCAGTCCCTATATAGGGCCTGCCGGTTTCGGCTGGCTATGGCGATAAATTGCGGTGTGCAATAGGCACAGCGGACCCGGGGGCAGTACCCGGCGGCTCCACCACAAGAGGCGGGTTTCCGTCCTTTATGACGGGGCCGAACCAGGATCGACGTGTGTTGAAAGACACTGTTTTCGCCCGGGCTGAGTAACCCGTTAAAGGCTCAAAACTCACAAGTGCCAATGACAATGAAGCACTCGCTCTTGCTGCGTAATTCTAGGTCCTAACGGACTGACCTTACAAAGCTAAAGCGCCGTTGGACCCACGGGGCAACAGAAGCGGATTCCGGGGGCCCGGGGGAGCCTAGCAACAGAATCCCCCACCTTTCGCAAATTCAGTCGCGAGCCTCCACCGGCCTGGGCGCGCCTTCGGCTGTCTGCTCGTGCTTCAGGCAATCGAGGATCTTGGCACCGGCCATGAACACCGCGCCGGTACAGGCGACGAACAGCAGTTTTCCGCCGAAGCCGGGATATTGGGTGAGGTAGATGCTGCCGCGTTCGACTGCGCCCAGGGCAAGGGCGTAGATGATGAGGAATGCCTCCCACCGGGACTTGATCACAAACAGTCTTCCGAGCCTGGCAAACATGGGCATCCTCTTCGTTAACGCCTCAGGTCGCAATGATCATGCCAGACCTGTCGTTGCGCGCAAGGCGCTGGTTAACAGGGTGCCCCATTGTAAGACATGCCGACAGTTGCACCCTCAGAGTTCGTCCGCTCCGATTCCGCAGGCGTGCAGCAGCTCACGGCGCGCTTTCACGACCGTGGCCGTCAGGGCTGCATCGCCCAACTGGTCAGGAGCGATGCTTTCCGGCCATCGGGTGGCAATCACGTCCCCGATCCGGTCCAGCCTGGCCTCGTCGGCGAGGAAGCGCGAATCGACACGCGTCGGATCGCAGACCACGCGCAGCCGGAGGCAGGCCGGCCCGCCGCCATTGGCCATGCTCTGGCGAACGTCGACCGGCACCAGCTGGCGGATAGGGCCGTTTCCGGCGACATGTTCCTCCAGCCAGCTCCACACGCGCGGGTTGTCGCGCGCCTCGGTGGGCAGGACCAGGGCCATGCCTCCTTCCGGCAAGCTCACCAACTGGGCATTGAAGAGGTAGGACTGGATGGCATCCTCCAGGCTTACCCGGTCCTGCGGGACCACTACGATCTGCGCCTCGGGCATCCTCTCCCGGATTGCCCCATAGGTGCCCTCCGGATCGGCAAAGGCCTGTTCGTGCGCGAACAGCACGCATTCGTTGGCAACCGCCACCACATCGTTATGAAAGGCGCCAGCGGCGATGGCTTGTTCCGATTGCTGGACGAACAACAACCTTTCGGGATCGGCACGGTTGAGGCGCGCAACGGCACGGCTGGCCTGCTCGTGCTGCCGCGCGGGGAAGGGGCCGCCGCTTTTCCCATAGACGAAGATCTCGAGACCGGGCTCGCGATGTGCCTGGGCCAGCCGCATGAAATTGGCAGCGCCTTCGTCGCCCCAGCATGGCGGGACCGGCGGGTGGACCGCGAAATAGGCGGGATCGGCAAAGGCCAGTTGCAACTGGGCGTAAGTGCCCGGCCATTCGTGGCTGCGATGCGGCATGGTGACGAGATTGGCCACCGCAAGGTGGCAGCGCCCGTCCTTCGTATCGGGCGCGGGCGAAACCGTCGCGGCGTTGGCAGCCCACATTGCGGAGGCCGACATGGCGGCCGCCTTGAGATGCGGTTCCGCCCGTTCGATGTCGGTGCCGAGCGCGTCGAGCCAGGCTGCATGCGGCCGCTCGAGCGGGAAGAAGAAACCCTGTACCAACCCGAGCCGGAGATTGGCACGCATCTTCTCGATACCTTGCAGAGCGGCTTCGCGCGGAAAGGAGGCCTTGCCGGCATTGGCGGTCGCGGCGAGGTTCCCCGGGCTGAGTCCGGCGTAATTATGGCTCGGCCCGATGATTCCGTCGAAATTGACCTCGACAAGGGTCACCGGGCGATACTCCAGACCTTGTCGCCCGTGCTCACTCCGAGAACGTTGGCGGTTTCGGAATCGATCGCCACGCCGCTGTCGCGTACCTCCCTGGCACCGTAGCAGCAGCGGAATCCGGCCAGGTGCCCGCAGGCGATCAGGGCCTTTTCGCCCTGTTCGAGTTCGGTATCGACAACCTCGGCTTCCAGGGCGTCGGCGATCGATTGCACCCGGTCGGTTCGCGCCAGCATGGTCGGTCCGCCGTCGAAGATGTCGACATAGCCTTCGTAGGCGAAGCCCTCGTTCTCCAGCATCCGCATGGCCGCCCGGCCGCTGGGATGGGGCAGGCCGATCACCCTCCGCGCCTCCTCGGGCAGCATGGCGATATAGACCGGGTGCTTGGGCATCAGGTCGGCGATGAACTGGTTGCCGTTGATGGCGTTGAAATAGTCGGCTTCCTGGAAGCTCATGCCGAAGAACTTGCCGGCAATGCCGTCCCAGAAGGCGCTTCCGCCGCGTTCGTCGATGATCCCGCGCAGTTCGGCCAGCACCCGGTCGCCGAAGCGCGCGCGGTGCATGGCGATGAAGAGGTAGCGGCTGCGCGCGAGCAGCAGGCCGAGGCCGCCGGCGCGCTCGGACGGATGGAGGAACAGTCCGCCGACCTCGGACGAGCCCTCGAGATCGGTGGTCAGCACCAGCATCTCCGCGCGGATCGTACGGTCCAGTTCCTGCGAATACTGGGTCAGGGTGGAAATGCGATAGGAATAGAAGGGCCAGTTCTGGCCGACCTTGCCGAACAATTGCGCGGTGCCGCGGACATCGCCGGTGACGGTGTTCTCGAGCACCAGCACGAAGAGGTCGTCGCTGACGCCTTCGCTCTCGCTACCAAAGGCTGCCGCGGAACGCTCGAGTTTGGCCTTGAGCGAATTCTTGTCCGCCGGGAGGTTGGTGAAGCCGCCGCCGGTCAGCTTGGCCATTTCGTAGAGAGGTTGCAGGTCATTTTGCCGCGCAGCGCGGATCACGAAGGTCAAATTGTCTCTCCCGTGGCCAGCCTGTGCAGGACGAGCGCGGACAGAGCCGCCCTTTCGCCGAGAGACGGCACCACCAGGAATTCGTCCGGCGAATGGATAGCTCCCCCGCGCACCCCCATCGTGTCAACCACCGGCACGCCGCAGGCGGCAATATTGTTGCCGTCGCAGACGCCGCCAGTGTCGATCCAGCCGAACTCCTGCCCGAGGTCCGCACCGCATTGGCGGACCAGTTCGAACAGCTTTCCGGCCTGTTGGTCGACTGGCTTGGGCGGACGGGTGATCCCGCCGTGTCGGCTGACGATCACCCCGTGCTGGAGTTCGACCAGCGTGCAGAGATCGGCAAGGTCGGATTCGAAATCCCGTGCCGCGCGCAGGCTTTTGGGACGGATGTTGAAGCGCAGGATCGCCAGATCCGGAACCACGTTGTTGGCCGAACCGCCGTCGATCCGGGCCGGGTTGACGGTCAGCTCCGCGTGCTGGAGCGCCTTGAGCCTCACCGCGAGCTCCGACGCCGCGACCAGCGCGTTGCGCCCGTCCTCCGGGTTGCGCCCGGCGTGGGCGGATTTTCCGGTAATGGTCAGGCTGTAATTCCCGCTCCCGCCGCGGGCGTGGGCGAGGGTGCCGTCGGGCCGGGCCGAGGGTTCGTAGGTGAGTGCGGCAAGCTTGCCGCGTGCCAGTTCCGCGATCAGTCCGGCCGAGGCGAGCGAGCCGGTCTCCTCGTCCGAATTGATCATCACGTCATAGCCGAGCTTCGCTGCCTCAGCGCTCGCCTCGAACGCTGTCAGCGCATGCAGGATCACGGCGATGCCGCCCTTCATGTCGGCGACGCCGGGGCCGTTGAGCGTGTATTCGTCAATCCACGTCAGGCCTTGGAAGGGATCGTCTTGTGGAAAGACCGTGTCCATATGGCCGGTCAGCAGGATCTGGCGCTGTGCCTTCGGCCGAACGCGCAGGACAAGATGCCGGCCGTGCAGCCGTTCGTATTCGCGTCCATCCGAACCGATGGCGGTGACCGGGGCAGGATCGCGCAGTTCGACTTCGCCGGGCAGGGCGGAAAAGGCCTCCGCCAGTGCCTCTGCCTGTCGAGCGAGACCGCCAAGGTTGGCCGTGCCGGTATTGATCGCGCTCCAGGCCTCGACCTGCGCCAGCATGGCCGGTCGGTCGATCGGCTGGATCAGCGACTCTTCGGGCGGCGAAAGCTGTTTCATTTGAAACTGGTTAAAGCATGCTGCTCCCTCGCTGTCCAATGGCAAGATTGCCTCTTCCCCGCCTCCCTCCGGTGGTTCTAGGGTGAGCCGGCACAAAGGGAGTTCTTATGGCACAAATGGTCGATCGCGGCGGTCTGCAGGTGGATGCACGGCTGGCGGAATTTGTCGACGGCGAGGTGCTGGAGCCGCTCGAACGCGACCAGGACAGTTTCTGGCAAGGCTTCGCCGAGCTTTGCGCACGGTTCGCGCCGCGCAATCGTGAACTGCTGGCCAGGCGCGACGAATTGCAGGCGCGGATCGACGATTGGCACAAGAGCCGCAAGGCGCAGGCGCATGACCCGGCGGAACAGCGCGCCTATCGCGCCTTCCTCGAGGAGATCGGCTATCTCGTGCCCGAACCGGAATCCTTCACCATCGGCACGCAGAACGTCGATGCCGAGATCGCGACAATGGCCGGGCCGCAGCTGGTTGTCCCGGTGCTCAACGCCCGCTTCTTGCTCAACGCCGCCAACGCTCGCTGGGGCAGCCTTTATGACGCGCTCTACGGGACCGATGCGCTTGACGCAGCGCCGGCCCAGGGACCCGGCTACGATCCCGCGCGCGGCGCGGCGGTCATCGCGGCGGGGCGCGCTTTCCTCGATCAGGCTCTCCCCCTTTTCCGGGGCAGCTGGGCCGACATCGAGGGCGCCGACCCGGTCATCCCGCTGGCCAATGTGGCGCAGGAAGTCGGTACGACCGAGCGCGGGCGAATGTTCCGCAACAACCGCCTGCTGATCGAGCTCGTCTTCGATCCCAACCACCCGGTCGGCCGAACCGACAAGATGCACCTTGCCGATATCCGCCTCGAATCCGCCCTGACGACGATCGTCGACATGGAGGATTCGGTTGCGGCGGTCGATGCCGAAGACAAGCTGCTCGCCTATGCCAACTGGCTCGGCCTTATCCGCGGCGACCTGTCCGATACGTTCGAGAAGGGCGGGCGGACCATTACGCGGACCCTCGCCGACGACATCGAGGTGATGCACAACGACGGGGAAAAGCTCTCCCTCATGGGCCGCAGCCTGCTCTTCGTGCGCAATGTCGGCCATCTGATGACCAATCCTGCCATCCTGCTGCCTGACGGCAGCGAGATTCCCGAGGGGATCATGGATGCGGTCTTCACCAGCGCGATCAGCACGCTCGATCTCGAAGGCAGGACCCGCTGGGCCAACAGCCGGCAGGGCAGCATCTATATCGTCAAGCCCAAGATGCACGGACCGGAGGAATGCGCTTTCACCGATGATCTGTTCGATGCGGTCGAAGACCTGCTCGAACTCGACCGCCATACGATCAAGGTCGGGGTGATGGACGAGGAGCGCCGCACCAGCGTGAATCTGGCAGCCTGCATCCATGCGGTGAGAGACCGGATCGTCTTCATCAACACCGGCTTCCTCGATCGCACTGGCGACGAGATCCATACGTCGATGCAGGCCGGGCCGATGGTCCGCAAGGCCGAGATGAAAAACTCGACCTGGCTCAATGCCTATGAAAAGCGTAATGTTGCCATAGGTTTGGCCTGCGGACTTTCCGGCCATGCTCAGATCGGCAAGGGCATGTGGGCCGCGCCCGACCGCATGGGCGCGATGATGCGGGAGAAGGTCGGCCATCTGCAAGCCGGCGCCAACACCGCATGGGTCCCTTCGCCGACCGCGGCCACGCTGCATGCCATGCACTATCACCAGGTCGACGTCTTCGAGGTTCAGAAGGATCTTGGCGAGGCGCCCGGCCTCGAGGCGCTGCTGACGATCCCGCTCGCTCGCGGGACCAATTGGAGCGAGGAGGAAGTACGGGAGGAACTCGACAACAATGCGCAGGGCCTGCTCGGCTATGTCGTGCGCTGGATCGATGCCGGCGTCGGCTGCTCGAAGGTTCCCGACATCAACGACGTCGGCCTGATGGAAGACCGCGCCACCCTGCGGATTTCCAGCCAGCACATGGCCAACTGGCTGCTCCATGGTGTCTGCACGCGGGACCAGGTGATGGACAGCCTGCGGCGCATGGCGGCCAAGGTCGATGCCCAAAACGCCGGTGATCCCGCCTATGAGCCGATGGCCGGCAATTGGGACACCAGTCTCGCCTTTCAGGCCGCCTGCGACCTGGTGTTCAAGGGTGTGGAGCAGCCGAGCGGGTACACCGAGCCGCTGCTGCACGCCTGGCGCCTGAGGAAGAAGGTCGCCAGCTGATCAGCTGGCCCCGCGCGGGGCACAGGCTCAAGGGCATTGTCCGCGGTAGCTCGCGATATGTGACAGCGGCGCGCCGCTGAAGAACATTTGCTCGTCGAGGCTCATCGTTTCCTCGCACAGCATACCCCGCCGGCCCGCCGGCAGGCGGATCTCGATACGCCAGGCGTAGTGCTCGTCGATCTGTACTGGTGGCTTTGAGGCCTGTTGCCGCGAGCGTCTTCGCCCGAGCGGAATGTTTCCGACGGCCGCGGCGATAGTCTCATCATCGGCCGCGGGCTCCACTCTGGCGCATTGCGCGACCAGTGATGCGGCGAGCCGCTTCTCGAACACGAGGCCGCAGCCATCGGACGAGGTCCAGATGACCGTGGCGATGGCATCGTGCCCGAGCCATTCGAGCAGCACGGTGGAACCTTCGCGCGGGGGGTCGGCGAGTTCGACGCGGGCTCCCGTGGCCGAAAGGTCGACCATCGCCCCGCGCCGGTCGCTCCCGGGCGTCCGGATGCGGACAGGGCATTCGACATGGAGGCGGGCTGCCCCCCTGCGCTCCAACGGAGAATAGCTGACCCGCGTGTCTTGCCTGCCCATCACCCTGTTATCAGCGGATCAGGGTTACCGTGCACCTACCTGCTGTGGTTGCCGGGAAGTTAGCGATGAAAAATCGCTCGGGTCGGTCAGACGAAACAAAAGCCGGAAATCGCGGTTTCAAGGACCAGCTCGGAATAGATCCGCTCGCCATGCCCGGCCGACGCGCCTGCGGCGACCATCAACGGAATGAAATGCTCTTCGCGCGGATGCGCGGCGCGTCCCCCGGGGGCCTCATGCCACGACTCAAGCATCCTGCCGCGCTCGCCCGGGGGGAGCTGCGCCGCGGCGGCGAGCCATTGGTCGAAGGTCTGCGAAAGCGGCGTGAAGCGAGGATCGCCATAGGCACGCATGTTATGGAAGCTCATGCCCGAGCCCAGGAGCAGTACGCCCTGTTCGCGCAGTGGAGCCAGCGCCGCCCCGGCGGCCAGGTGCAATGAGGGGTCGAGGCTGCGGTCGAGCGACATTTCGACCACCGGGATATCCGCCTCGGGGAACGCGACCTTGAGCGGTACGAAGACGCCGTGATCGAGGCCGCGTTCGGCATCGGTTCCTGCCTCAAGGCCGGCGCCCTGCAGCAAGGCGACGGCCCGGGCTGCGAGTTCGGGCGAGCCTGGTGCATCATAGCGCAATTCGTAGGTGTGCTTCGGGAAGCCATAATAGTCGAACAGGAGGCCCGGGCGGGCAGAGGAGGTGAAAGCAAAGCCCTCGGTTTCCCAATGAGCGGATACGACGAGGATCGCCTTGGGCGGTTGAGGCAGGCGGTCGGGCAACTGGCGCAGGAAGTGCTCCATGCCGGTCCAATGTCCCTTGGGATCGTCCATGAAAAAGCAGGGGCCGCCCCCGTGCGGAATGTAGAAGGAAGGTTGCAGCGTCTTGTCCATGGTTGCGAGATTGTGGGGCTGCCAGATTCCGCCAGATAGAAATCCTTGTCGGCCTAAACTGCGTTCTCGTTGGTCAATACTCTCGCAATGGCCACGAATTCCGTCACGCTCAACGTCTCTGCTCGCCGTTGCGGGTCGATGTCCAGCACTGCCAGTGCTTCCACGGCCCCCGGCAGTCCTTTGAGACTCTGGCGCAGCATCTTGCGGCGCTGGCCGAATGCAGCCTCGGTTACCCGTTCGAGCATCCTTGCGGAAACCCCTTCGGGCATGGCTGCGGGAACGACATGCACGATCGCGCTCATCACTTTGGGTGGCGGGGTAAAGGCGCTGCGGTGGACCTTCATTGCCAGCCTCGCGGCTGCGCGCCACTGGGCGAGCACGGCAAGTCGGCCAAAGGCGCCGGTATCCGGGCGGGCGACGATCCGCTGCGCCACTTCGAGCTGGAACATCAGTGTCAGGCTCGCCCATTGCGGCGGCCAAGCCTCGCCCGAAAGCCAGCCGGTGAACAGCGCGGTACCGACATTGTAGGGCAGGTTGGCGACGATGTGGAAAGGACCCGAGATTCCGTGTTCGAGCTTCATCGCGTCGCCGTGGAGCACGCGCAATTGACCGGGAAAGGCGGCACCGAGTTCGGCAAGCGCCGGCAGGCAGCGTTCGTCCATTTCGATCGCGGTCACCCTGGCACCGGCGCGCAACAGGGCGCGTGTGAGGCCGCCGGGTCCGGGGCCGATCTCGAGCACGTCCTGACCGGAAAGTTCGCCGGGAATAGCCGCGATCCGGTCGAGCAAGTGCTCGTCGAGCAGGAAGTTCTGGCCCAGCGCCTTCGACGCGCTGAGACCGTGCCGGGCGATGACTTCGCGGATCGGCGGAAGGGTCACGCCCGGGCCCGCATCACCGCTGCCGCGCCCGCCATGCGGACTGCGGCGATCGTTGCACCCGGATGGGCTTTGCATGTGCCTGCAATGGCAAATGCGGTGCCATGGTCGGGCGAGGTGCGCACGATCGGGAGGCCAAGCGTCATGTTCACGCCCTGGTCGAAATCGAGCGCCTTGAGCGGGATCAGTGCCTGGTCGTGATACATAGCGAGGGCAACATCGTATTGGCTGCGGGCATGGGGAGCGAACAAGGCATCGGCCGGATACGGGCCGCTGGCGTCAATCCCCGCTTCACGCAACTTCTCGATTGCAGGGATGATGATCCGTCTTTCCTCGTCGCCCATTCGTCCGCCTTCGCCCGCATGCGGATTGAGTGCGGCGATGGCAATCCGCGGATGAGCGATCCCGAAATCTTCGCGCAGCGCGGCATCGACGACCAGTGCCTTGCGGCAGATCAGTTCGGCCGAGAGCAGGCCGGGCACGGCGGACAGCGCGCAATGAACAGTCAGGGGCACGCTTTTCAGCTGGGGCCCGGCCAGCATCATCACGGCTTCTTCGGGATCGACCCGGCAGGCTTCGGCCACGAATTCCGTCTGGCCGGGATGAGCGAAGCCGACTTCGGCCAGCAGTGCCTTGCTGACCGGCCCGGTGACCAGTCCGGCGGCCTCGTGAAACACGGCCTGGCGGACCGCCTCGGTCAGTGAAGCCAGCGCCAGTCTGGCTCCGTCCGGATCGGGCTGACCGGGAGTGTAGTCGCCGTCGAGCCCGCCGAGTACCGGCAGCGCGCCGGGGAAATATTCCGCCGCCGCGGCGACGCCGTCGATGGGTTCGATCGGGACATCGAGCCCGCGCCTCGCGGCGGCCTTCGCCAGCACTTTCGCTCCGCCGACCGCGAAGAAGGGCGGCAGCTTTTCCTGCTTGCGGCGGACCCAGGCTTCGCACAGCAATTCCGGGCCGATGCCGGCCGGATCGCCCAGGGATACCGCCAGCGCGGCCATCGCCTCAGTCGATGATCGCGTCGCGGCGAAGGTCGCGCAAGTAACGCTGCGCGCGCTTGCCCACGCGGTCTTCCTCGAGCTGGGCCATGACATCGTCGAAGCTCGGCCCGTCGGTCGAAACCGGATCGTCTCGGCCGCACAGCATCAGCACGCGGACGCCTTCGCTGACCGCGCCGAAGGGCGGGGTCGCTTCGCCGATCTGGAGCTGGAGGAGAGTCGATTGCAGCGCTTCCGGCAGTTGGCGGACCGGGATCTGGTCGTTGGAGACGACGTTGGCGCCGATCGTGGCTGCCACGTCTTCGGCATTGCCGCAGCCGCGTATGTTGCCGACGGCCTGGGTGAACTGTTCGATCCTGGCCGTGGCGTCCGCCTCGCTCATCCCGGCTGGGAAGTCGATCGAGATCTGCTTGAGGCTGAGAAGGGCGTCGCGCGGATCAGCCGTCAGCACCTGGCGCCGGTCGATCAGGTAGAGAATCGAGAAGCCGCCAGGGATCGGGATCGGTCCTACGAGCTGACCCGGCTCCATCCCCTGGGCGACGCTGGAAAGCTCGGTCGGCAATTGCGCCAGCCGGACCCAGCCGAGGTCGCCGCCGACCGGAGCGGTCGAGGCTTCCGAATACTGCCGCGCATAGGCCACGAAGCTGCCGCCCTGGCGCAGCTGGTCGACGATCTGGCGGGCGTTGGCCGAGACTGCCTCCTGCGTTTCCGCGGTGGCCGAGAGGTAGATTTCGCCGATCCGGTATTCATAGGTGCCCTTGGAGGCCTGCAGGCGCTCGAGCAGTTCGTTGACCTCTTCTTCGGAGACGTTGACGAAGGGCTGGACATTGCGCTGAAGCAGCCGTTGCCAGGACAACTCACCCCTGATCTGCCGCTTGAGCGAGGCCGGAGACGAGCCGATGCTGAGCAGATAGGCGTCGAGCGCGGCTGGGTCCTGCCCGAAATTCTGCGTCGCTACGCGGTTGTAGGTGCCATCGATCTCGGAATCCTCGACCGCCATCTCCTGCGATTGCGCTTCCTGGATCTGCAGCGTTTCATCGATCAGATTGCGCAGCACCTGCTGCTTCAGGCGCAACACCTCTTCTTCCGACACGTCGACCTTGTTGGCGTCGAGTACCAGTGCCACGCGCTGCTCGACATCGGTGCCGGTGATCGGATAGCCGTTCACCACCACCGTGGCGCGGCGGACGTTCGGGTCGTTCTCCGTCAGCATGTTGATCGAGTTGGGCAGGTTGAGCGTGTTGCCCGGTGCGACAGCCTCCTGCGCGCCCGCCGCGACCGGGGCAAAGACCATGGCCGCGGCCCCGGCGGCCAGCGCCGTCTTCCGAATGTTCAAGCAGAGATGCCTGGCAGTCACTTTCACATGCAATTCCCGTCTGGGGCGAGTTGTCCGCACTTGTTCTGTTGCTGTCCGGCCACTGCTGGGGGGCGCCTTAACCGAAGCTGAGTGCGGGCGGATAGCGCGTTTGGTCCGGCCTGCCAACAGATGGCGCCCCGGCGTCAGAAACCGAGGTTGGAAAAGGAAATATAGACCTGGAATGTATTGCCCTTCTCGGCATCGCCGCTGGCGACGAAATCGCGGCGCCAGCTCAGCCCCAGTTCGAGGCAGTCGTCGGCATAGGCAATGCCGAGGCGCGTGCGGATCGGCTCGAAACCGTCGGACGTAAGGCTGGCATCCTCCTCGGCGTCGGTCAGGTTGAAGACCCCGGCGCCGAAGATCGACCAATAGTCGGCAAAGGCCACGCGGCCGGCCAACCGCAGTTCCTCGCGGTCCTGCAGGTCCTCGAGATCGCCGGTGATATCGCGATTGAGCCGCAGGTAGCCGAGCTCGAGATAGGTCTTGTTGTCTCCGATCGATGCATCGAACTCGTTGCGCCGCACTGCGAGGCTGTCCTTGTCGAGACGAAAACGGTGCGTGACCTGGATGTAGTCCTTGAAATGGACTTCGGTGCGGCCGACGAAGTCCGAGACCCGGTCCGTCAGGCCGGTTCCGTCGGGAAAGAGTTGCGGCGCATCGGTCAGGCGGTAGGACTGGCCGACGGTCGACTTGATCCTGAGGCCGGGGCGGGTGAACTGCCAGTCCAGCCCATAGGTGAAGCGAACGCCATCCTCGACCCGATCGTAGCCGGGGAAGCGATTGAGCGCGAAGAGGTTGGAATCCTCGAGGTCGATCGCCCGCGAATCTTCGTTGGGAACGTCGAGATTGCGGATTTCGGGGCTGGCGACCACCTGGAAGCGCGGGGTCAGCACCTGTTCTCCGCCGAGGACTTCGCCGACCAGCGGCCATTTCACGTCGACCGCGCCAACCGCCATGCCGCGGCCTTGCCAGCCCGGTTCGCCCTGGTAGCTCGCCGTCGCGGTCAGCTCGTTCTGTCCCGAATGGTAGACATCGCCGCGAACCAGCGCGGTGGCGCTGATTACCTGGCCCCAGGCGGTGATCCGGCGCAGATTCCAGGTCGCCCCGGCAAAGGCGCGCTGGGTGTCCTGCCCCGATGTGCGGGTGATGGCGAGGCTGTTGAGCTGCAGTTCGACCTGCCCGCCGAGCAGCGGATCGTCGACCCGGCGGCGGTAGTCGATCACCGGCAGTGCGACCGGTACCTGCCCCTGGGTGGCGCCGAAGCGCATGGTCTGGGTGATCCAGCCCGCGATCGAGAGGTAGGACTGGTCGTCGATCCGTTCGAGATTGACCGTGCTGCGCAGCCGGTCGTCGCGGCTGATGTCGTAGCGGCGCAGGAAGGTGCGGTCGGAGGCCGCGCGGACCGAGCCGGTCAGGCTCCAGTGCGGGTCGAACTGGAACTTCCCGTTGGCGCCGAAATAGCCGCGCCATGCGTTCTTCTCGGTGCCCGGGTCCGAGCCGATCCCGATACGCGAGGAACGGGGGAGATAGCC